>Ga0268256_1000368_pt1 | contig 42777 bp, 35 predicted proteins | sample AgamicAtAmrz_FD_200247 | JGI IMG/M metagenome (GOLD analysis project Ga0268256, IMG submission 200247) | Agave microbial communities from Guanajuato, Mexico - At.Am.rz (v2) (version 3) | ecosystem: Host-associated > Plants > Roots > Rhizosphere | place: Guanajato, Mexico | collected 2012-06-07 | reverse complement strand
AGATAGTACTGGGTATCATCGTGGGACAGCGGAAAGGGTTCTTGGTAGTAGAAAGGTTTGTTCGACATCTCGGCTCACTTAACAATGCGTTGCTGGCTCGCACTGTGCGAGACAGACAGCCGCAAATATTGTTGGTTTTTATTTCGTCAGCCGCGCGGGACGCGGCTGACGTAAGCAGAAGGGAAAAGATTTTACACTTTATTAACCTGATTCGTCGCCTGATTTAGTAGAGCATCTCCATCCACGGATAGGCGATCACCATCAGCAGCACCAGGAACAGCAGACCGAAGATGGTGCCAAGACGCCAGTAGTCTTTGGTAGGCAGGTAGCCGCTGCCGTAGTAAATCGGGCTAGGGCCGGTGCCATAAGGGGTGATAATGCCCATCAGGCCCAGTGAGGTACAGAGCATCAGGCAGAACACCGGCATATTGATGCCTGGAATTGAGGCGGCAATAGTCAGCATCGCAGGCAGCAGCGCGGTGGTGTGCGCCGTGGTGCTGGCAAACAGGTAGTGCAGCAGATAGAAAGCGATCAGCAGGACAACGGCAGAGATTTGCGGATCGTAGCCCTGCAGCAGCATGCCGCCTTCTTTACCCAGCCAGGCGATAAAGCCAACGCGGGCCAGACCATCTGCCAGCGCCACCAGCGTGGCGAACCAGGCAAAGGTATTCCACGCAGCTTTATTGCTGACGATGTCATTCCAGTTCAGCACGCCGGTCCACAGCATCAGCACAATCACCAGCAGCGCGGCCATGGCCGGTTCAATCCAGGCGGTGGCGAAAATCCACATCAGCAGGGCGCACACCACAAAGATCAGCAGCAGGATTTCATTGCGCGACAGCTTGCCCAGCTTTTGCAGTTCAGCGTTGGCCCAGCGCGGTACTTCATCATTCACTTTCACTTCAGGCGGATAGAGCCAGTAAGCCAGCAGCGGCATGATCAAAATCAGCAGCACGCCGAGCGGCAGGAAGGCGATAAACCACATGCCCCAGGAGATATCGAAGCCGACAATGCTTTTCACCAGCGCCAGTGCCAGCAGGTTCGGGGCCAGCGCCGACAGAAACATTGAGCTGGTGATACAGGCGGCGGTGATGGCGACCCACATCAGATAGGAACCAATGCGACGCGCGCTGGGATCGTTGGGCTTCGACCCGTAGAGCGGCGGCAGGTTTGCGATAATCGGGTAGATGGTGCCGCCGCTGCGTGCGGTATTTGACGGCGTAAAGGGCGCCAGCAACAGGTCAGCGAAGGTGATGGCGTAGCCGAGCGTCAGGCTGCGGCGGCCAAGATATTTGACCAAGATTAGCGCCAGCCGGCGGCCAAACTGGGTTTTGTCGTAGCCGGCGGCAAACATAAAGGCGCCGAAAATCAGCCATACGGTAGAGTTGCCGAAGCCGCTGACGCCCCACTTAAACGCCTCGGATGCGACTTTAAAGCCCGGTTTTGCCAGCTCGGCTGGGCTGAACAGCACAAACTGGCTGAACAGGGCGATGATGACAACACCTGTCAGGCCGATGACCGCGCCCGGCAGCGGCTCAAAAATCAAACCGACAATGACGCCAACAAAAATGGCAAAGAAGTGCCAGGCATAAGGCTCGAGACCTGCGGGCGTCGGCACCAGCAACAGCAGCACGGCAACGATGATGGGAAGGGCCAGCATAAGCCAGCGTTTATGTTGTCCCGGCGGCGGGACGGGCGCCGTTGGCGCGGCTTCTTTCAGCGTCGTTTTCATGTTCATAGTAGTGGTCTGCAAGTTATAAAGAAAAGAATTCAGGGTTTGTTGAGGTGCGGTTTATTAATTTTTTTGCCCCCAGCCTTCCTCATCAAAACCTTATTGAATAACGCCTTTACATAACAACTTTATTAAATAAACTTTTGCAGTCTGGCTATATGATGCGCTTGTCATAATAGTAAATTTTGATCTGGATCAAAGAGTGCGTTATGCCTTTTTTCTTTCTTTATCGCTTTAAATGGCTGACAGGCGCAGTAAGAAAAATCCGTATGGCCAATATGACTTTTAGTGCGTTTTTATGTAAATGGATATGTTTTCAACATGCTGATTTTGAAGGGTTAATTTTTAAAATTAACAATTATTTGATTTTTCCAGCGCTTTCGCTAACATTACTATAACCAAAAGTCTGAGCATTGCAAAATAAATTACTCCGTTTCTTAAAAAGTTTTATAACTATATTCATTGCTTTTGTATCTAAAGTAACTGTTATATTAGTGGCATGAAGTCGGACCTTTTAATAAGCATCAGGAAGCCCCGTCCGCAAAGATTTTGCAGCTTTTTAAATTCCGGAGTTAATCTAGATGAATACTCGCACCCCGCTTTTAAATCCACTTTCATTGCCTAACGGCCTCGTATTAAAAAATCGGCTGGTTATGGCCCCAATGACGACCTGTACCGGTTTTTACGACGGCACCGTCACCAGTGAATTAGTGGAGTACTATCGCGCGCGCGCAGGCACTCTTGGGACGGTGATCGTCGAGTGCTGCTTTATTGATGCTAAAGGCCCGGCCTTCCCTGGCGCGATCGCCATCGACAACGACAACAAGATCCCCGGCCTTGCCAGGATCGCGGACGCGATCAAATCACAGGGTTCCACGGCGATTTTGCAGATTTACCACGGCGGCCGTATGGTGGAGCCGGAGCTGATTGGCGGCAAAACGCCGGTCGGTCCCAGCGCTATCGCTGCGCCACGCGAAGGCGCAACCACGCCGCAGGCGCTGACGGCTGATGAAGTCGACGTGATGATCACTAAATTCGGCGATGCGGTGAACCGCGCCATCAAGGCCGGTTTTGACGGTGTCGAGATCCACGGTGCCAACACCTACCTGATCCAGCAGTTCTATTCACCCAACTCTAACCAGCGCGATGACAAGTGGGGCGGCAGCCGCGAAAACCGCGCCCGTTTCCCGCTGGCAGTGCTCGATATTGCCCACAAGATGGCGGAGCGCATCGCGCATAACACCTTCGTTATCGGCTATCGCTTCTCGCCGGAAGAGATCGAAGTGCCGGGCATTCGCTTCGCGGATACCCTCTATCTGCTGGAAAAACTGGCGGAGCGCGGCCTGGACTATGTCCACTTCTCGGTTGGCCAGCTGCTGCGTCCTTCCATTGTCGATACGCGCGATCCCACGCCCCTGATCGACAAATACATCGCGCAACGTTCCGAGCGGCTGGCAAAAGTGCCGGTGATCGGCGTAGGCGGGGTGGTGAATAAGTCGGACGCCGAGATGGCGCTGGCGCACGGCTACGATTTAGTGGCGATTGGTAAAGCCTGTATCGCCTACCCGGACTGGGCAGATCGCGTGCTGAACAACGAGCAGCTTGACCTGTTTATCGACAGCACCCAGCGTGAAGCCCTGAAAATCCCGGAACCGCTGTGGCGCTTCTCGCTGGTGGACGCGATGATCCGCGAAGTCAGCGCGCCCGGACGTAAATATAAGGCCGGTGTCTACCAGGAGAAAGTGGAGGCGGAAGCGCTGAAGCTGAAGATCAACGTCACGCTGGATACTGACCGTATTACCGACATTTCTATGGTGCCGGACGACACGCTCGACGTCGACTTCACCGCCACCTTTGAGAGCCTGCGTAACCGCATGCTGGTCGCCAACAGCCCGCACGTTGATGCTATTACCGGCGCCACCACGCAGAGTGAGGCGCTGAAAAAAGCGGTGTCGCGCGCGCTCTCCACCTCCAGCAAAGAGTATGTGATCGAAGAGGGCGGCAACCCGTCCGCGCCGCAGAACTACGACGTGGTGGTGATCGGCAGCGGCGGTGCAGGCCTGGCGGCGGCAATTCAGGCGCATGACGAAGGCGCACGCGTGGTAATCATTGAAAAAATGCCGACCATTGGCGGCAACACCATTAAGGCGTCGGTGGGCATGAACGCGGCGGAAACGCGCTTCCAGGCGATGAAGGGCATTAAGGACAGCAAAGAGCTGTTCTATCAGGAGACGCTGAAAGGCGGCAAAAACAAAAACAACCCGGTGCTGCTGCGCGAGTTTGTCGAGCTGGCCCCAGAGGCCATCGACTGGCTGGCCGATCACGGCATCGAGCTGAACGATATTACCATTACCGGCGGCATGAGCATCGACCGCACGCACCGTCCAGCGGATCGCTCAGCGGTCGGCGGCTACCTGATCAGCGGCCTGGTGAAAAACATCAACAAGCGCAATATCGAAGTGCTGCTGGATACCTCGGTGGCGGAAATTCTCTCTGAAAACGGCGCGGTAACGGGCGTGAAGGTCGTCGATGAGTATTACGACAGCCGTATCCTGAATGCGAAGAGCGTTATCGTCGCGACCGGCGGCTTCAGCGCCAACCGCGAAATGGTGGTGAAATACCGCCCTGAGCTGGATGGCTTTGTCACCACTAACCACAAAGGCGCGACCGGCAGCGGTATCGCCATGCTGCAACAGCTGGGCGCAGACACCGTCGATATGGGCGAAATCCAGATCCATCCAACCGTGGAACAGACCACCTCCTATCTGATTTCAGAGTCGATTCGCGGTGGCGGTGCAATTCTGGTGTCGCAGGCGGGCAAGCGCTTCTTCAACGAGATGGAGACCCGCGACAAAGTATCAGCGGAAATTATTGCCTTGCCAGAGAAGAGTGCCTGGGTGGTGTTCGATGAGCAGGTGCGCCAGAACAACAAAGCCGCGGATGAGTATATCGCCAAAGGCTTTGTTATCAGCGCGCCAACCGTGGGCGAGCTGGCGGTGAAGCTCAATATGGAGCACACCACGCTGGAAGAGACGCTGGGGCGCTATAACGATTTTGTGGTGAACCAGAAAGATGAGGACTTTGGCCGGACGACCGCGCTGCGCCATCCGCTCAATCAGGGACCTTTCTATGCGATCCGTGTCGCGCCTGGCGTCCACCACACCATGGGTGGCGTGACCATCAACACCGATACTGCCGTGCTCGACAGCAACAAACAGGTCATTCGTGGCGCATGGGCAGCCGGTGAGGTGGTCGGCGGCATCCACGGCGCTAACCGCATCGGCGGCAACGCCGTGGCAGATATTATTATCTTCGGCCTGGTTGCCGGTCGTAACGCAGCGGCATTAGCGCGCGCCTGACGAACGGCGCGCTCAGCATATCCCCTTCAACCCTCAAAGCGGTGCCCAGGCACCGCTTTTCTTATCTGTTATCTGAGGCACCTATGTCAGCTGATGAAGGCGTTTACGCCTGGTCCGCCGTATTAATGGGCTCACCCATTCTCCTCAAACTTTTTGACGACAACGCGACGCTCGCCGCCCAGGTATTCCGCCTGATCCGTCACCAGGAAAATATCCTGACGGTTAACCGCGCGCACTCTGAGGTGATGGCCGTTAACCACGCGGCGGGCAAAGCGGCAGTGAGCGTCAGCCGCGAAGTGTTCGACCTGATCCAGTGCGCGCATCAGGTAAGCCTGCTGCCGGACAGCCTGTTCAATTTCACCATCGGCCCGCTGGTGAAGCGCTGGAAGATTGGCTTTCAGGGCAATAGCGTGCCGCCGCATCATGAGCTGGCGCGGCTGATCACGCTAACCGATCCGCACCAGGTGGAGCTGGACCCTGCGCGGCTCAGCGTGTTTCTGCGCCAGCCGGGAATGGAGATCGATCTTGGCGCGATCGCCAAAGGCTATATCGCCGATGTGGTACGCGGCTTTTTACGCCACCAGAAAGTGGAAAGGGCGCTGATCAATCTCGGCGGTAACGTGCAGACGCTCGGCGCGCCGCCCCATTCGGCTGGCTGGTCTGTTGGCCTGAAAACGCCTTTCAGCCATAGCGACGCGCTGATCGGCGTGATTGACGTTGTCGGCAAGTCGGTAGTGACCTCTGGCGTGTATGAGCGCTATTTCGAACGGGACGGGCGCTGCTATCACCATATCCTCGATGCGCGCAGCGGCTATCCGCTGGATAACGAGCTGCTGAGCGTCACGGTGATTTCCGACCGCTCGCTGGATGGCGACATCTATACCACGCTGCTCTATGGCCTGGGCGTGGAACAGGGCCTCATTGCGCTGCGCGACATACCGCACATTGAGGCCATATTTGTCACGCGCGACGATGAGGTTATCTGCTCCTCGTCGCGCCAGTTCGCTTTCAGGCTGCTCGACAGCTGTTACCGGCTGGTTACTGACAGTACTGCCTGAGCAGCGAGTGATATTCAGGCTGCAAGCGGTAGCGATAGACCGGACGGCCGGTCGCGCCGTAGTGGATGCTGGTAAACAGGATATTGATCTGCGCCAGCCAGATTAGGTATTTGCGGCAGGAGACGCGCGAGATATTCACTTCCGCCGCCAGCTCATCGGTGGAAAATTCACTGCCGGGATGGGCATCAATCCACTGGCAGAGCGTGCGCAGCGTCTGTGGCGTCAGGCCTTTCGGCAGCCGTTTGCTGTCATTGCTGGCGGGTGGGTTGCCATGGATCAGCTGGTCAACTTCCGCCTGCTGATAGTAAAGATGGTTGTCCATGAGCGACTTTTTCTGCCGCCAGTTGGTCAGCGCTTCCTCAAAGCGTGGGAACTGGAAAGGCTTGATCAGGTAATCCACCACGCCGTAGTGCAGCGACGTTTTGATGGTGGCCGCATCGGCAGCGGAGGAGATAATGATCACCTCGACGGGCTGTTTCGCCTCACGCAACTCGGGCAGCAGATCCAGCCCGTTCTCATGCTGTAAGTAGATATCCAGCAGCACCAGATCCACAGCGGGCTCGCCGTGTAAAATCATCTCTTTCGCCTGCTGTAGCGTGGAGGCCGTGCCGACGCAGTGGAAGCCCGGCACCTGTCCGACATACACGCGATTCAGCTCGGCGACCATGGCGTCATCATCGACCACTAACACATTGATCATGCGGTTTTGTTTCCTCCATCCCAGGGAAGTTGTACAAAAAATTGGGTAAACACGCCGGGTTCCGACTCTACGCTCACGCTGCCGCCAAGGCTCTCTGTCTGCTGCTTTAGCAGATAAAGCCCAACGCCGCGATCTTCACCTTTTGTAGACACGCCTTTTTCAAAGATAGCATTCAGCTGTTCAGCCGGGATGCCGGGACCGTCATCGCTGACCTCACAGGCCAGCCAGCCGTTCTGGTAGTGCAGCATAACGTGAATGTCACCGTCGGTTTCACTGCCCAGCGCATCAAGCGCGTTTTCGATCAGATTGCCCAGTACGGTAATCAGCGCCGCGATCTGCTGCTCATTGCCGATGTCGGGCAAAAAGCTGGCGTCGCTCAGCGTCAGGCGATGGCCGCTGTCGGAGGCGCGGTTGATTTTACTCAGCAGGAAGCCCGCGATGACCGGCGATTTGATCTTGTCGAGCAGCGAACCAATCTCAGTCTGGTAGTTGTTCGCTGTTTTTAAGATATAGGCTTCGACCTGCGCATAGTTTTTCATGTGCAGCAGGCCAAGAATGACGTGCAGCTTGTTCATAAATTCATGCGAGCGTTCTCGCAGCGCGTCGACGTAGTTTACCATGCCGCTCAGGCGCTGTAGCAGCTGGCTGATTTCGGTTTTATCCCTGAACGTGCACACCGCGCCGATCAGCCGCTGCTGGCTGTAGACCGGGACAGTATTGCTTAGCAGGACGTGGCCGTTGATGTTCAGCTCTTCGTCGCGCCGTGCGCGGCCGGAGCGCAGCGTCTCCAGCAGCTGGGCATGGATAACGCTGGTCTCGTCCATGCTGTTGGTGGTGCTGTCTGTCAGGAGTTTCTGCGCGGCCTCGTTGATCAGCGAGACTTCCGCATCCGCGTCAACGGCAATCACGCCCTCTTTGATCGAATGCAAAATCGCCTGGCGCTGCTCGAACAGCGAGGAGATCTCCCTCGGTTCAAGCCCGAACAGGATACGCTTCAGGGTTTTCACCAGCGCCAGCGTACCCAGCGTGCCGGCCAGTGCGCCGATCAAAATCGTCCAGATAATGCTCCAGCGGCTCTGGTTGATTTGGTCACTGACCGCCTCCAGCGAGATACCTATCGAAACCACGCCAATTTGCTGATGCTGCGCGTTGTAGACCGGCGTAAAGACGCGCAGCGCCTCGGCCAGCGAGCCGCGATTGACCGAGACGTTCTCCTTGCCCTCAAGCGCAGGGAGAATATCGTTGCCGATAAACTTCTGGCCGATCAGGGCGGGGTTGAGGTGCGAATAGCGGATGCTATGCATATTGGTCACCACTACAAACAGCAGGTTATTGTGCTGCTGCGCCGCGCGCGCAATGGGCTGGATAATATTCGCATCAGGTGAGCCGCTGAGCGCCTGCTGGATATCAGGGACGTCCGCCAGCGTGCGCGCCACCGCCATCGCTTTATCTTCCAGCTGATTTTGCGTTGCGCTGCCGATCTGGAAGAAATAGAGCAGGTGGACGCTGAGCAGCACGAAGGTCACGACCGCGCCAATCATCAGCGTGACGAGCGTGCTCAGCTTCATATGTTTTTTGCGGGTCAGGGTGCTTTGCGGTGTGTCGCGCATCGTCGTGCCTTCCGGGATCAGGGTGGGCTATTATCGCTTTCTGGGCGGGTTTGCAAAGGGGTTTAGTGCGAGGAAAGTTGAGTATACGCTCGACCAGCAACCCTCAGAGGGAAATAATGAATGGTCAGGACACAACGCGAGCAGTCGATAAGAACATGCTGACTCGCTTGTTAATGCTTTATCTCTGGAAAACCAGTGCTCTTAGTTACAGCATACTGTTAGTCATTACCCGCTGAGACCGTGCCAGGATGGTATCGTTTACCAGAATAAAATGGCGGGATTTCAGTCAGGGTGTCCATGCAAATCCCATCGCGCGTGTCCCATTACCGCGTATACGCATCGAATGCCAAATGCAGGAGATCTGGCTCGTTTATCTGTCCGGGTAAGAACAATACAGTAATAAAAAATCCACGCATGCGCGTGGATTTTAAGGGAAGAGTTGCTCTGAATGAGATACGAAAATCTCACCCGTTTAGATATTAGACGTTAAACAAGAAGTTCATCACGTCGCCATCTTTAACGATGTACTCTTTCCCTTCTGAACGCATCTTGCCCGCTTCTTTCGCGCCTTGCTCGCCTTTAAACGCCACAAAGTCGTCAAACGCGATGGTCTGTGCGCGGATAAAACCTTTCTCGAAGTCAGTATGAATTTTACCGGCCGCCTGCGGTGCGGTTGCGCCAACCGGGATAGTCCAGGCACGCACTTCTTTCACGCCAGCGGTGAAATAGGTTTGCAGGTTCAGCAGCGCATAACCCGCGCGGATCACGCGGTTCAGGCCCGGCTCTTCCAGGCCCAGCTCGGCCATAAACTCAGCGCGATCTTCGTCGTCCAGCTCGGCGATATCTGACTCTACCGCTGCACAGACCGGGACAACGACCGAACCTTCCGCTTCAGCAATCGCACGTACCTGATCGAGATACGGGTTGTTCTCAAAACCGTCTTCATTGACGTTGGCGATGTACATGGTCGGCTTCAGCGTCAGGAAGCTCAGGTAGCGGATTGCCGCTTTTTCGTCAGCATCCAGCTTCAGCGCGCGCAGCATACCGGCGTTTTCCAGATGCGGCAGGCACTTCTCCAGCGCGGCCAGCTCAGCTTTAGCGTCTTTATCGCCGCCTTTGGCTTTCTTCTGCACGCGCTGGATGGCGCGCTCGCAGGTTTCCAGATCGGAGAGCGCCAGCTCGGTGTTGATCACGTCGATATCTTCCGCCGGGTCCACTTTGCCCGCAACGTGAATGATGTTCTCATTCTCGAAGCAGCGGACAACGTGACCGATCGCTTCGGTTTCACGGATATTGGTCAGGAACTGGTTGCCCAGACCTTCGCCTTTTGACGCGCCTTTAACCAGGCCCGCGATATCAACGAACTCCATGGTGGTCGGCACCAGACGCTGCGGTTTGACGATCTCCGCCAGCTGATCAAGGCGCGGATCCGGCATTGGCACCACGCCGGTGTTGGGCTCAATGGTGCAGAAGGGGAAGTTAGCCGCTTCGATGCCCGCTTTAGTCAGCGCGTTGAACAGGGTGGATTTACCGACGTTCGGCAGGCCCACGATACCGCATTTGAATCCCATGGTTGGTTACCCTTCTAACTTGAGGTGCAACGCCTGTCGCAGGCATTGCCGGAAACGAAAAAAAGTTGGCGCATTATACACACAAATGGCGCGGGCAGGGCGTTTAGCTTGCCTTGAACGCATGCAGTCGGTTCATCGCCTTCAGGCGATCTTCCTTCAACCACACTTCGGTGCAGCGCGCCGCTTCATCAATCGCGTCATCAATCAGCTTCTGCTCGCTGGCGGGCGGCTTGCCAAGTACAAATCCCGTCACCTTATTGCGATCGCCGGGATGGCCGATCCCGATGCGCAGGCGGTGAAAGTTATTGTTGTTGCCCAGCTTGCTGATGATGTCTTTCAGGCCGTTATGTCCGCCGTGACCGCCGCCCTGTTTAAACTTTGCGACGCCAGGCGGTAGATCCAGCTCATCGTGCGCCACCAGAATCTCTTCAGGCGTGATGCGGAAAAAGGTTGCCATCGCCGCCACGGCCTTGCCGCTCAGGTTCATAAAGGTTGTCGGCACCAGCAAACGCACATCTTCGCCCGCCAGGCTAATGCGCGCAGTGTAGCCAAAAAACTTTGCCTCTTCCTTTAATGACTGATTATGACGCTCCGCCAGTAAATCGAGATACCAGGCGCCCGCGTTGTGGCGCGTAGCGGCATACTCCGCTCCGGGGTTCGCCAGTCCCACAATCAGTTTAATGCTGCTCACGATGATTATCCTGCTCAGGTTTGAAAAGGCGTTAGTGTACTTCGCGGCAGGGAAGAGAACAAACGCCGCTAAAAGTAGAAAGTTACTCAGCGTGACTAATGATTTTGTTATTTAAATCAACCCGCTGCGGGTAAAGTTCTGTCAGCCTTTGTTGCCATTGTGTGATCCTGGACGCAAATTGTACACGAGCCATTGCCTAAACTTATGGCTAGTTAACATTACGTGCGGTTTGTTTGACTTGCTCATATGGATAGAGGTGACTTATGAAATATCAACACTGTCGGACTGCAGGAAATGCGCTGATGATCGTGGGCATGATCATGATGATAACCGGCCTGTTGTTCTCGGTTATCAACCAGCTTCCCAGCATTACCCTGCCATCGCTGATGGCGCAGGGGGCCATCCTGGGTATTTTTATTGGGGCGCTGTTATGGCTCACTGGCGCGCGCGTCAGCGGGCGTGAAAAAATTGAGGATCGTTACTTCTGGCATCGTCACTATGACAAACGCTGCCGTAGAACCCCCCATCACTAAGCCGTCGTCATTAACGTCAGGTATTGCTCGGTACGATTGCGGCCGCTGGCTTTTGCGCGATATAACGCCTCATCAGCCAGCGCCAGCAGTCCTTCCATTGTCTGCGTCGACGCGCTGGACGTGGCAAATCCAATGCTGACCGAATAGGCAATATCATTCGGCAACGAGGCCAGCGTCGCAACGCGAATGCCTTCGCAAATTTCGTGCGCATGGCGCGCATCGCCTGGCAAAATCGCTGCAAACTCTTCACCACCCAGACGGGCAAATAAGCCATGCTGCGGCAGCCTTGGCGTCACTACCGCACAGAAATCCTGTAAAACCCGGTCGCCCTGCAAATGGCCGAAGCGGTCATTGATACTTTTAAAATGGTCCAGATCGAACAGCACCGCTGTATACGGCTGCTGCTGGCGCAGGCAACGCGCGATGAGCTTATCCGCCAGGCTAAACAGGGCGCGGCGGTTCCAGGCGCTGGTCAGCGGATCGTGCAGTGAAGCCTGCTTGTGCCAGATCTGCGTGCGCTCGTTGACCATCGCCATAATGGTGAACGTCAGGCCAATAACAAACAGAATAGATTCCAGAATAACCCACACGGAGAAGCTTGAGCCGCCAATCGCGCCACGCAGCGGCGTGGCAACTGCATTATCGAGAAAGATGCGCGCGATATGGAACAGCAGATGGATCCACAGCAGCAGCTGCGCGGGCCAGAAGGTCACCGCCAGCGAGGCGCGTGCCTGCCACAGTTGCCGGATCAGCGCCGCCGTGTAGATGATGCAAAGAATACAGATAACCAGCACGCGCTTCGGCATCGACTGATAAAAAGCGGGAAAACAGCAGAGCAGCGCCCAGATTGCTGCACCGGGCAGCCAGGCGAAGCCAACCGGGCGCAGGCCAAAGGTACGAAAGGCGTTTAGCAGCGCACCATAGGCCAGCAGCATCACGCAGTTACCCACCGCAACCGGCAAAAAAACCAGGCCGCTGCTGCGCAGGCTGCTGAGGAAAACCGCCACCAGCGTCGCAATCAGCCCCAGCGTGGTGTAGCCCAGCACCCGGTCATACTGTGCGCCTTTCCAGGCAAACAGCATAATAATGCTCAGGAAACCCAGCACATAGAGCTCGCAAACAAACAGCGTGTAGACGTCGAGGTTCATCGTGGTTTGAGTTCTCGCCTGAAAGTGGGCTGCAAAATAGCACTAAATGCTTACCGGCTAAAGCGTTGCGGCGAGGCTTAGTGAAAAAAGAATAATGCGGTTAAAAATACATCTTTGCAGGGAAACTCATTGGGGAAATATCGGCGGGCAGAGCGGCTTAATTACCAGATTAACGTGGGGTAAAAAAAAGGCCGGGCTTGTGGCCCGGCCTCCAGAGAAGATTAATGCTCGAACATTGCCGAGATCGACTCTTCGTTGCTGATACGACGAATCGCTTCAGCCAGCATGCCGGACAGCGTCAGGGTACGCACGTTCGGCAGCGATTTCATCTCTTCAGAAAGCGGGATGGTATCGCAGACGATAACCTGATCGATCACCGATTTACGCAGATTCTCAACCGCATTGCCGGAGAAAATCGGGTGAGTCGCGTAGGCGAAGACGCGTTTCGCACCGCGCTCTTTCAGCGCTTCAGCGGCTTTGCACAGCGTGCCGCCGGTGTCGATCATATCGTCGACCAGCACGCAGTCGCGGCCTGCCACGTCGCCGATAATGTGCATCACCTGAGAAACGTTAGCGCGCGGACGACGTTTATCGATGATAGCCATATCGGTATCGTTGAGCAGTTTGGCGATGGCGCGGGCACGCACAACGCCGCCGATGTCTGGTGAAACCACGATCGGGTTTTCCAGACCAATTTGCAGCATGTCTTCCAGCAGGATCGGGCTGCCGAAAACGTTATCAACCGGGACGTCAAAGAAGCCCTGGATTTGCTCGGCGTGGAGATCGACCGTCAGAACGCGGTCAACACCTACGCTGGAAAGGAAATCCGCGACCACTTTAGCGGTGATCGGCACGCGCGCGGAACGCACGCGGCGGTCCTGGCGGGCATACCCGAAGTAGGGAATAACCGCAGTAATACGACCAGCAGAAGCTCGACGCAACGCGTCGACCATCACAACCAGTTCCATCAAATTATCATTGGTGGGAGCACAGGTGGACTGGATGATGAAAATATCACCACCGCGTACATTTTCATTAATTTGTACACTCACTTCGCCATCGCTGAAACGGCCCACTGCGGCGTCTCCGAGGCTGGTGTAAAGGCGGTTGGCAATACGTTGTGCTAGTTCCGGGGTGGCGTTACCAGCAAATAGCTTCATATCAGGCACGAGAAGAACCTCAGGCTTGGCGTCCAGAGAATGAACGGCGTTGCGGTAACCGGCGCATACCGCAGCGCATGTTCATACGGGTGTGTTAATGCACAGCGTGCAGCGTCTGGAACGAGGTGACACTGTCACACATGCGCTTACAGCCCGGAAAGGGTGCGATGCAGAGGCGAAACGTTAACGCCTCGCGCGACAAATCCGCATACCCATTTCGGGGCGAGTTCCAGCACCTGACGAGCGGCTGACTCGGTGTCAAATTCGGCAAACACGCAAGCGCCAGTGCCAGTCAGGCGCGACGGCGCGTATTCTAGCAGCCAGGAAACAAGCTCATCAACCTCGCGAAAACGTTTTCTTACCACTGCCTCACAATCATTGCTAAAGGGCGCGGCTAAAAGCGCCGCCAGCGAGCGCACGGGTGTGTCGCGCGTAAGCTGCGGATCGTTAAACACTAACGGGGTAGGAAGGCTCACGCCAGGGTGCGCCACCAGATACCACTTTTCAGCAGGATCGGCAGGCTGTAGCTGTTCGCCAACACCCTGGGCAAAGGCGGCAAAACCTCTGACAAACACCGGTACGTCTGCACCAAGCTGAATCCCAATCTCTGCCAGCGCATCAGCGGAGAAGCCCGTGCGCCACAGGTGATTCAGCGCCACCAGCACCGTGGCCGCGTTCGAGGAGCCGCCGCCCAGTCCACCGCCCATCGGCAATCTCTTTTCGATAGCAATCTCAGCTCCCGCATCGCTGGACAGCGTCTGCTGCGCCAGCGCCGCCTGACGCAGCAGCTGCGCGGCGCGCACGATCAGGTTATCGTCATGGGCGACCCCCTCAACCGGCGTGGTCAGCGTAATACGGCCGCTGTTGTCCGGCGTGATGTGCAGCGTATCGCCGTAGTCGAGAAACTGAAACAGGGTTTGCAGGTTATGGTAGCCGTCTGCGCGACGGCCGGTGATATAGAGAAACAGGTTGAGCTTTGCCGGAGCGGGCCAGGAGGTGATCATTGCAGCGTCCAGCTATCCATACGCAGCTTAATGCGCTGATCGCCTTCACGCAGCTCCAGGTTCGCCGGCAGCGCTGGCGTCGCCTTGCTGTCGTAATCCTGAATCGTCACCTGCCACTGCTGGCCGTTGCGGCTGTAGTTCAGGCTTTTCAGCTGGTAGTTGCTGTTGAGCTGGTAGTCGCTGGCGTCGCCGGGCAGACCCATCATCCACTGGCGCAGGTTGGCAAGCGGGATATCCATGCCGGTCAGCTGCGCGATCATCTTCTCTGCGTCGTTGCTGACGTAGCGTTTGCCTTTGTTATCCACCAGCTGCACGGTCTGGCCTTGCGCGTCGAGCTGTAGCTCGGTGCTGCCCAGCGGGTTGGTGAGCAGCAGGCGGTAGCGATCCGGCGCGGTCTGCTGCCAGTTGAAACGCGCATAGACCTTCTGCTTGTCAGAAAGGTAGGCAAACGCGCCGCGTGTCTGATAGTGCGTGACTTTCGCCACGTCCTGCTGGTGCTGCTGCCACTGCGGCGCGGTAGTGCTCGGGCCCGGACCCTGTGGTTGCTTAACGGCACAGGCGGTTAGCAGGACGCTTGCCAGCGGCAAAAGGCGCAACATAGTGCGTGGTGAAAAAGTCATAACGTGGTCATCTCCTCGGACACGTTTTTAATTCGTAACAGATAACGCTAGCGATACGCTTATAAACCGTCAATGCTGATTACAGGAAAAATGCGCACGATCAGTTTAATCTTATTACAGTCATAGCCTTTGTATGGCTTTTCATGATCTGCCGCATCTTGTAGAATGCGCCTCACAAAACCCTGACATTATTGGGACATCCCAACCTTTATCGCCATGACGCTGCTCGCTCTCGGAATCAATCATAAAACTGCACCTGTCGCCCTGCGTGAACGCGTTGCGTTCGGGCCGGACGTGCTGGAACAGGCGCTCGACAGCCTGCTTTCCCAGCCGATGGTGCAGAGCGGCGTCGTTCTCTCTACCTGCAACCGCACTGAACTCTACCTTAGCGTAGAGCAGCAGGCGGATCTGCAGGAGCGCCTGGTGCGCTGGCTGTGTGATTATCACCATCTCAATGAAGAGGACGTGCGTCAAAGTCTTTACTGGCATCAGGACAATGCAGCGGTGAGCCACTTAATGCGGGTGGCAAGCGGCCTTGACTCGCTGGTGCTGGGTGAACCCCAAATCCTCGGCCAGGTGAAAAAAGCCTTCGCCGACTCGCAGCGCGGCCATGCGCTGAGCAGCGAGCTGGAGCGTATGTTCCAGAAAACCTTCTCCGTTGCCAAGCGCGTGCGTACCGAAACCGAAATCGGTGCCAGCGCGGTGTCGGTGGCTTTCGCTGCCTGTACGCTGGCGCGCCAGATCTTCGAATCCCTTTCTACTGTCAATGTGCTGCTGGTCGGCGCAGGCGAAACCATCGAACTGGTGGCGCGCCATCTGCGCGAGCATAAAGTGCAGAAGCTGATCATCGCTAACCGCACGCGCGAGCGCGCCGAGCGGCTGGCAGAAGAGGTGGGTGCAGAAGTGATCGGCCTGGCCGATATCGACGCGCGCCTCGCCGATGCCGACATCGTCATCTCCTCGACCGCCAGCCCGCTGCCGATTATCGGTAAAGGGATGATGGAGCGCGCGCTGAAAGCCCGCCGCAACAAGCCGATGCTGCTGGTCGATATCGCCGTACCGCGCGACGTCGAACCGGAAGTTGGCAAGCTGCCTAACGCTTATCTCTACAGCGTTGACGACCTGCAGGCGATCATTGAGCAGAACATGGCGCAGCGCAAAGCCGCCGCCGTGCAGGCTGAAAGTATCGTGGTGCAGGAGAGCGGCGAATTTATGTCCTGGCTGCGCGCGCAAAGCGCGGTTGAGACCATCCGCGAATACCGTACCCAGGCTGAAAGCGTACGCGCCGATCTTGAGTCGCGCGCGCTGGCCGCGCTGCAACAGGGTGCCGATCCGCAGAAAGTGCTGCAGGAACTGGCGCATAAGCTGACCAACCGTTTGATTCACGCCCCAACTAAATCTTTGCAGCAGGCCGCCCGCGATGGCGACACTGAACGCCTGCAATTGCTTCGCGACAGCCTCGGTCTCGAGTAGACTCCCGGGCTGTTGCCCTCTGTGACGAGAATCCCATCACGACATGAAAACCTCTATTGTTGCCAAACTGGAAGCGCTACAGGAGCGCCACGAAGAAGTGGAAGCGATGCTGGGCGATGCCAGCGTTATCGCCGATCAGGACCGCTTCCGTGCGCTCTCGCGCGAATATGCGCAGTTAACCGACGTTACTCAATGTTTCCGCGCGTGGCAGCAAACGCAGGAAGATATCGAAACCGCCCAGATGATGCTGGACGATGTAGAAATGCGCGAAATGGCGCAGGAAGAGCTTCAGCAGGCTCGCGATGAGAGCGAGCGGCTGGAGCAGCAGCTACAGGTTCTGCTGCTGCCCAAAGATCCCGATGACGAACGCGCCTGCTTTATCGAAGTGCGCGCCGGAACCGGCGGCGATGAGGCCGCCATTTTTGCAGGCGATCTGTTCCGCATGTACAGCCGCTATGCCGAAGCGCGCCGCTGGCGCGTAGAGATCGTCAGCGCCAACGAGGGCGAGCACGGCGGCTATAAAGAGGTTATCGCGCGCGTGACTGGCGAGGGCGCCTACGGCCGACTGAAGTTCGAATCGGGTGGTCATCGCGTACAGCGCGTGCCGGAAACTGAATCGCAAGGGCGTATCCATACCTCAGCCTGTACCGTGGCGGTGATGCCGGAGGTGCCGGAAGCGGAGCTGCCGGAGATTAACCCCTCCGACCTGAAAATCGATACCTTCCGCTCATCTGGCGCAGGTGGCCAGCACGTGAACACCACCGACTCCGCGATCCGTATTACCCACTTGCCGACCGGTATTGTGGTGGAATGCCAGGACGAGCGTTCGCAGCACAAAAACAAAGCCAAAGCGCTGGCGGTGCTGGGCGCGCGCATCCGTGCCGCAGAGATGGCGAAACGCCACGAGGCGGAAGCGAGCACGCGCCGTAACCTGCTGGGCAGCGGCGACCGCTCCGACCGCATCCGCACCTACAACTTCCCGCAGGGCCGCGTCACCGATCACCGCATCAACCTGACGATCTATCGCCTTGATGAAACCATGGAAGGCAAACTCGACAACCTGATCGAGCCGATCGTGCAGGAGTACCAGGCCGATCAGCTGGCTGCGTTGGCTGGTCAGGAGTAATGGAATTTCGAGGCTGGCTGAAACAGGCCGTTGCCGCCTTGCAGGGCGGCGACAGCCCGAAGCGCGACGCGGAGATCCTGCTGGGTTTTGTCACCGGCAAGTCGCGCAGTTGGCTGGTGGCATTCGATGAAACCGAGCTGCTGCCGGAACAGCTGGCGCAGCTCAACGCACTGCTGGCGCGCCGCGTGCGCGGCGAACCGGTGGCCCATCTGACTGGCGAACGTGAGTTCTGGTCGCTGCCGCTGCGCGTCTCCGACGCAACGCTGATCCCCCGTCCCGATACCGAAGTGCTCGTCGAGCAGGCGCTGGCTCGCATTCCTGCCGCGCCGTCGCGTATTCTCGATCTCGGTACCGGCACCGGCGCGATTGCGCTGGCGCTGGCGAGCGAGCGGCCCGACTGTCAGGTCGTGGGTGTCGACCGCATCGCAGCTGCCGTGGCGCTGGCGCAAAGCAACGCCGCCACGCTGGGTATTAAGAATGCCACCTTCGCGCTCAGCCACTGGTTCGACGCGCTGCCCGCCACGCCTTTTGACGTTATCGTCAGCAATCCACCCTATATTGATGCGCACGACCAGCACCTGTCGCAGGGCGATGTGCGCTTTGAACCGCTTAGCGCGCTGGTTGCCGATGACGCTGGGCTGGCAGATTTACGTCTGCTGATTGCCCAGGCTCCCCAGTGGCTCGCACCCGGTGGCTGGCTGCTGCTGGAGCACGGCTGGCAACAGGACGCATTGGTACGCGCGCTGATGCAGCAGCAAGGTTTTCTTCAGGTCGCCACCGTGAATGACTATGGCGGCAATCCGCGCGTCACGCTCGGTCAAACCGCATTTTAACAAGGACGCATCATGGCCGCTTATTACCCTCTGATTAAACAACTGCACCTGCTGACGGTATTTATCAGCATCGCGCTTTTTATCGTGCGTTTTTACTGGTTGCGCAGTGGTTCGGCGCAGCTGCAGCGCCGCTGGGTGCGCATTACGCCTCACGTTAACGACACTTTTTTACTGCTTAGCGGCGTGCTGTTGGTGGTCATTACCCACTTTTACCCGTTCTCGCCGCAAGGAAGCTGGCTGACGGAGAAGCTTTTAGGCGTTATTATCTACATCGCCTTAGGTTCCGTGGCATTAAGTCGTCGCCCGCGCACCAGCCGCACACGCTGGATCGCTTTCCTGGTTGCGCTGGTCGCACTGGTGACGGTGATTAAGCTGGCGGTGACCAAAATGCCATTATTGGGGATAGTATGACCTCCACAGAACAATTAGATTTTAGCCAGACACCGCTGTGTGAAGCGGTGATTGGCGCGACCCTTGCCATTCGCGCCGATTTTCCCGCGTCGTCTGTACAGGAGCAGCTGGCAACGATGGTGGCGGAAGCCCGTCACTATGTCAGTAGCGAACAGGACGCCGATCTACAGCTAGAGAAGCTGCTGGAACTGTTCTATCGCCAGTGGGGTTTCGGCGGTGCCAGCGGCATCTATAACCTCTCTGATGCGCTGTGGCTGGACAAAGTGTTAAAAACGCGTCAGGGCACGGCAGTGTCGCTGGGCGTGATCCTGCTACATATCGCGCATGAACTTGATATCCCGCTGATGCCGGTTATTTTCCCCACGCAGCTTATTCTGCGCGCGGACTGGATCGACGGCGACATGTGGCTGATCAATCCTTTCAACGGCGACACGCTGGATACCCATACGCTGGAAGTGTGGCTGAAAGGCAATATCAGCCCGACAGCGAAGCTGTATGACGACGATCTGGAAGAGGCAAAAACCATCAGCGTGATGCGCAAGATGCTCGACACCATGAAAGCGGCGCTGATGGAAGAGAAGCAGATGGAGCTGGCGCTGGGCGTGAGTCAGGTTCTGTTGCAGATCGATCCCGACGACCCCTATGAGATCCGCGATCGCGGTTTGATCTATGCGCAACTCGAGTGCGAACACATTGCGCTAAACGACTTAAACTATTTCGTTCAGCAGTGTCCTGAAGATCCGGTCAGCGAAATGATCAAAGTACAAATTCACGCAATTGAACAGAAACAGGTGACGCTGCACTAAGCGCACCCCAAAGTTAAGGAAAGGGCATGACTCAGAAAGTCGTCACTATTGGTGACATCAAGGTTGCTAACGATCTGCCATTTGTGCTGTTTGGCGGCATGAACGTGCTGGAATCGCGCGATCTCGCCATGCGAATTTGTGAACACTACGTGAAGGTTACCGATAAGCTGGGTATTCCGTACGTGTTTAAAGCCTCGTTTGATAAGGCGAACCGCTCTTCCATTAAATCCTATCGCGGTCCTGGCCTCGAAGAGGGCATGAAGATTTTTCAGGAGCTGAAGCAGGCGTTCGGCGTAAAAATCATCACCGACGTGCACGAAGCCTCGCAGGCGCAGCCGGTGGCTGACGTGGTTGACGTGATCCAGCTGCCCGCGTTCCTGGCGCGTCAGACCGACCTGGTTGAAGCGATGGCGAAGACCGGTGCGGTAATTAACGTGAAGAAGCCGCAGTTTGTGAGCCCGGGCCAGATGGGCAATATCGTGGACAAATTCGCGGAAGGCGGCAACGATAACGTGATTCTGTGCGATCGTGGCAGTAACTTCGGCTATGACAACCTGGTCGTTGATATGCTCGGCTTTAACGTGATGAAAAACGTCACCAACAACAGCCCGGTGATTTTTGACGTGACGCATGCGCTACAGACGCGCGATCCGTTCGGCGCAGCCTCAGGCGGTCGTCGCGCGCAGGTCGGCGAGCTGGCGCGCGCCGGTATGGCGGTCGGCATTGCCGGTCTGTTTATCGAGGCGCATCCGGATCCGGACCACGCCAAATGTGACGGCCCGTCTGCGCTGCCGCTCGACAAGCTTGAGCCGTTCCTGGTGCAGATGAAAGCGATTGACGATCTGGTGAAGAGCTTTCCGGAGCTGGATACCAGCAAGTAACTGACTGAGTAAAATAAAAAAGAGCGACAAGTCGCTCTTTTTTTTCGTCTGTCGCTCAAAGCATGATAGTCAGCAGATAACCGGCGAAAATCGCCAGGTGCGCTGCACCGTTCAGTACATTGGTGCGTCCGGTTGAAAACGAGATATGGCACAGGATTAGCGCCGCTGACATCATCACCATCTGCGGCGGCTCAAGGCCAAATACCAGCTGCTGGCCAGTCAGCGTCGCGATAATAGTAACGGCTGGCACGGTGAGCGAGATGGTTGCCAGCACCGAGCCGAAAAACAGATTCATGGCGCGCTGCACCTGGTTCATCAGCACCGCCTTTAGCGCGCCCAGGCCTTCCGGCGACAGAATCAGCAGCGCCACCAGGAAGCCGGTGAACTGCGCGGGCGCATTGAACTCGGAAAGCAGATGCTCAAGGGTATTGGCGTTCATCTTGGTCACGCTGATCACTGCAATCAGATGCACGATCAGCCAGAGGGTGTGCCAGACGTTGCTGTGCGCTGAAGGCTTGCCGTGGTGCGGGTCGCCATCGTCGCTGTCATCCTCATGCTCGTAGACAAACAGGCTCTGGTGCGTGCGGGTCTGGATCAGCAGGAAAACGCCATACATCGCCGCTGAAATCGCCGCTATCAGCAAGGCCTGCGTGGTGGTGAAGTTGCCGCCCGGCAGCGCATTGGGAAAGACCAGCACCAGAATCGCCAGCGGGAAAATCGCAATCAGATACTGCTTTACCCCGGCAAGATTCACGTACTGAGTAGCAAACTTGCGGCCGCCCAGCAGCAGCGAAAATCCAACCAGACCGCCGGTGACAATCATAATGATGGAGTAAAGCGTATCGCGCATCAGCGCGGGCGCGGCGTCGCCGGTTGCCATCAGCGCCGAGATCAAACTCACCTCCAGGATCACTACGGACAAACTCAGGATCAGCGAGCCGTAGGGTTCGCCCAGCCGATGCGCCAGCACGTCGGCGTGACGCACTACGCTAAAGGCGCTGCTGAGGATCGCCACCAGCGCCAGCAGGTTAATGCCGATAACCGCGGGCAGGCTATTTTGCCCGCCAAAGAAGAACAGCACGCCAAGCGCGGCGAGGGGAAGTATCAATGAGAACTCTTTGTGACGTGTTTTTTCGTGTGTGGTCATTCACCATCCTCTTCAGAGAAAAAGCACAGGTGAAACCCAAACGGGGTTTCACAAAAGTGTAGAACTTTTATCGCATTAGAGAGTGTAACTTTTCACCCGCCTGCTCGTGGGAAATTTACTGCTTTTTACTTTTATTGAAAAAATGAATTTCATCGGCAAAAGTAACTATTATTACTATATATACAATTAAATTCAGTATGTTAAATAGAGTTAATTATCACAATACATGCTTTTAAAGGTGATAAAGAGTAGCGATGAGTCACTCTTTTGCCGGATTCGCCTGTGTTAATGGCGATGACTGAATGAAACGCAGGGTTGTAATTTCTCGCTGTTACGCCAGGCTTACATCTGGCTTTTAACGCAGGAGAGATTATGCCGTATAAAAATCGCGAAGCACTGCCGGACAGCGTCAAACATGTGCTGCCGCCACACGCGCAGGAGATCTATCAAAAAGCTTTTAACAGCGCCTGGGACCAGTACAAAGATAAAGATGAGCGGCGCGGCGACGAATCACGCGAAGAGGTCGCGCACAAGGTCGCCTGGTCAGCGGTAAAAAAAGAGTATGAAAAGGGCGACGACGACAAGTGGCATCCAAAAAAGTAACGGCCTGTGACGAAGGCCAGCTATGCTGGCCTTAACTGACCATTTTTTTAATTTCCTGCCTTGCCGCAGCCTTGAAAGCGCTGCAAAAAATGCATACTGTCGTTTAACGCTGCGTCTGATAAGGCTGCATGTAAGTGACATTAATGAAGGGAGCTGATTCGACAGGGTGTCGCAGAGGTCAGGAGGTCGCGTTGTTAACCCGAGAATTTTTATTAAAAGCAGACTGCAAAACGTCATTTGGTGATATTGAAGAGTCGCTGCTCTGGAGCTGTGAGCAGCGCGCTGCCTCGCTGGCGGCTACGCTGGCCTGTCGTCCAGATCAGAGTCCGGTATGGATTTTTGGTTATGGCTCGCTGATGTGGAACCCTGTTTTCGAAGCGGATGAGGTTGCCTCCGGCACGCTGGAAGGCTGGCACCGCGCGTTCTGCCTGCGTCTGATCGCTGGACGCGGCACGGCCTCGCTGCCCGGACGTATGCTGGCGCTGAAAGAGGGCGGATCGACCAGCGGCCTGGCATTTCGTCTGCCGGAGGCGCGCCTGCATGAAGAGCTTGAGCTGCTATGGAAGCGTGAAATGATTACCGGCTGCTATCTGCCAACCTGGTGTGGGCTGACGCTGGAAGATGGCCGCAGCGTGACTGCGCTGGCGTTTATCATGGACCCGCGCCATCCACTCTACGAATCCGATTCTTGCCCGGATGCGATTGCGCCACTGATCGCTGCGGCGAGCGGCCCGCTGGGCAGCAACGCGCAGTATCTTTTTTCGCTGGAGCAGGAGCTGGCGAAGCGCGGCATGGAAGAGGAGAGTTTAAGCCGTCTGGCACATCAGGTGCGCGCGCTACAGGCGGGCGTGCGCTGCGCGCAGGGTTAACAACAGGGCTTGCGGCGTGCCGGGCCACGCCGCAAAAGCGCATCAGTTGCCCGGATTCAGCAGCCAGGTGCCCGGCTTGTCAATCACCAGCGACTGCGCGTGCGTGCTGGTACCTGAATGAACCTCGATACGATACTGACCTGCCGCCAGATTGAGCGCGGCAAACCCGTTGTTACCGGTTTTCACGTCGACCGGCTGGCCGTTCAGCACCACATTGGCCCCGCGCTCCAGCTTAAGGTAAACCGTTGCCAGCGCAGCGGGCGTCGTCACCGGCGGTGATGAGGCGTTCGCAGGCGTATTGGCCGCGGTGGCGGGCGCGGCGTTTTCCGGCGTTGCGGCATGTCTGTTTGCCAGCCAGGTCACGGTCACAACCGCCAGCAACGCCACGGCTGCCAGCGCGACCAGGCCAGGAGAAAGGCGGCGCACGTTGCGCGGGGTTACCGGCTCAACGCTGGCCGATGCGTGGTTCACCGCCATCACTACCGGCGCGGGCGTCACAATCTCTTCTTCTTCAACCGGCGCAGGCAACGGCTCCGGCAACGTTTGCAGACGATTGACGACCGCTTCCACATCGTTGACCGGCAGATCGATCAGCGCGGCAAAAGCGTCAATCGACTGTGGGCGGTCGGCAGGTTTCATCGCCAGCGCACAGTCCACCGCATGCAGCAGCGGCAGCGAGAAGCCCTCTGGCTTGCGCTCCACCAGCGGCTGGTAGTTATCCTCAATGCAGCGCACCACGCTGACCGGCGGCGGATTACGGGTGATCAGGCTGTGCAGCACGGCGCCAAGCGCGTAAATATCGGTCCACGGACCCTGTTCGTTCTCACCCTCTTCGCTGTACTGCTCAATCGGCGCGAAGCCCGGCTTCAGCATGATCTCGGTTTCGTCTGACAGATTGCCGATCTCTTTGCGCGCTGAACCAAAGTCGAGCAGCACCGGCAGCTGGTTCTCCTGAATCTGGATATTATCCAGGGAGATATCACGATGCAGATAGCCTGCCTGATGGATGGTATTGATCGCGCCAAACAGCGGCGGCAGCAGGCGACGGATCCAGGCTTCACTCACCGAATCGGGGCTGGTGAGCTGCCACTCTTTCAGCGTCATGCCGCTATAGTAAAGCGTGCCCATATAGGCGGTGCCGTTCTGTTCCCAGAAGCGTAAAACGTGCAGCAAACCGGGATGGTTGAAGCGCGCCAGCAGGCGCGCCTCCTGAATAAAGCTGGTTAAGCCCGCATTAAACAGCTTCTGGTAGCGTTCGCCGCGCAGTTCCAGCGACAGATCCTCCGCGCGTACCGCCAGCGAAACCGGCATATATTCTTTAATGGCGATGGTGCGCTCGAGCTGATGATCCCAGGCACGGTAAACGATGCCGAAGCCGCCGCCGCCTATCACTTCCTTGATTTCAAACTCGTTAAAACGGTATCCCGCAGGGAGCGCGTTGGGCACCGCTTTTTGATTATCATTTGCCGACATAGTGAACTCTCTGAACACCGCCTGGTGACCAGGCTGCGCGGTAATTAATTGATGTTACGCCACGCACCAATCGCCGGATCAACCAAATCGGCGTGCAGGGTGTCGATCAGTAACACATTCACTTTTTGCTGTGGCATAAACTGCGGCCCCCAAAGGCCGCGCAACGTTTCCACTCGCGATTTCACGGCGTCAGGATCCTGCTGCGCCCCGTTTTTATCCATTTTCACCAGCAGCGCGCCGTTAAAGCGCCAGACGTGGCTGGCCTCGTCAAACGGCAGTACCAGCCAGCTGTCCGCTGCATCGGCACGCGCCAGGATCATGCGCTCTTTGCTGACGGAGACCACTTCCAGCGAGTTGCCGGAAATGGCCAGATTTGCCACCGGGTAGCCCTGGTAGAACGTCACTGCTAAAGGCGTATTTTTGCCCTTATCCGCCAGCACTATCTGGCTTTTGCCTTCCAGCCAGCCGTCGTGCGGGCACTGCGTCTTCGCGCTATCCGGGATAAAAAGTGACTGGCCGTCGGCATCCCATGACGTACGGAAGCGACAGCCGCTGGGCAGGTCAAAGTGCTGCAACGGCGTGGTGCTGGTCGGGCGCGACAGATCCAGCGGCGCGGCGTTAGTCGCGCTGGCGCTGGCAGTGGCATCAGCCATTACAATCGGCCGCCAGTTTTGCAGTTTACTGGCACTGCCGCTGGCCAGCACGCCGCCATCTTTATTGGTCATCTGCCAGGGCAGCACGTCCAGCGTACCGCACTGGTTCGCCAGCAGCGTGCCGACGCGTGGTAAAAAGGTGGTCAATACTCTGGAGTCGGTGCTTTTGCCCGATACGATGCGCAACGGCAGCGTCTCTTTGCACCAGTCGTCGGGCGCTTTGCTTTTAACGCCGTCAATAAAGACTTCCAGCGCCAGGCTGGGTGAATAAACCACGCGATAATCTTCAGCCTGCGCGCCGAAGGCGATAAGCAAGGTCGCAATGCCAGACAACCACAATTTCATAATGATCCTTGGTATCAATAGCGGGGCGGCAAAAAGCGTGCCGAATCCGCCGCAGAATAAAGCAAAGTGGCGTCCTGAGGTTCGCCGACCCAGACGGAAAGCGCGCTGAGATTATCCTTTTTCACATTGCTGCTGACCGCTTTTTCCATCAGCGCGAGCCACTCTTCGCAGGCGTTGACCATGCGCAGCGCCTGCTCCATCTCTTTAGTGGTCAGATTGAGCCAAAAGCCGTCGGTGCAGACCAGAAATGCATCGCCATCTTCCAGCGCCAGTTCGGCAGAGAAGGTCACCGGGCGAGCCGGATCTGCGCCGAGCGCATTATAGAGTAAATTACTGTTAATGCCGGTATTTTCATAGCCTGCATCTTTCAACTGCTGCGCCAGGCTGTGATCGCGGGTGACCTCGAACAGCGTGCCGTGCCTGAAGTGGTAGACCCGACTGTCGCCTGCATGTGCCCACCAGGCGCGCTGCTGCTGGCGGTCAATAAACAGCGCGGCCAGCGTGGTGCTCATCCGCGCGTAAGCGGGATTCCTGTCCTGTTCCTGGTGCAGCACCGCGCGGCAGCGCTCAATCGCCGCGTGGGTATTCTCCGGCGTCAGCTGGGTTTGCTCATGCAACTCAGCCAGCAGGGTATCGCGCACCAGCTGCGCCGCACGATCGCCGCCGGGCAAACCCGCCACGCCGTCGCAGACCAGGAAGCAGGCCTTATTCTCATTAATTTCCGCACCGGTGCGGTCCTGATTTTCATCGCGTAGCCCCTGCTGGCAGCGGCTGGCAAACACAATCTTCATGCTTCGTCCGCCCGGGTCTGCGAATCTTTGTACTGGTTAACTTCTACGTCGTAGGCGTGCAGAAAAGCTTCGCCAAACAGGGTATGGAAATCGTCTTCGATCTCGCCAGCGGTGCGCTGATAGTTACGCATAAAGTAGTCCCAGAGTGCGGCTTTCCGGGCGACAGAGAAGGGGAGTTTCGGCAGCGCACCTTCGCTGCGCGCCTGCTCTTCCAGACGCTGCGGATTAAATGACTGCAGCATAGCGGCGATGATGGCACGAATACCGGCAATCATGCCGAGCTGGTGCGCCTGCAAATCGACCAGCGCATCGCGTACCGCCTGCTCCGGCGGCATAAAGCCCGGCATCTGGCTCTGGTACATCTGCATCAGCACGGTTTTACCGGAAGGCAGGATTTTAAACGGGTTATTGGCCTCGTTCAGGATCATGGTCATATCCGCTTTGACGCCGCGCTTGAGGATCTGCCGCGATGACAGCAGCGCCACCGTGCCCTGCGAAAACAGGCTCAGCATCCGGCCCGTGACGCGCATCTGCTCTTCGTCGATCGGCGTGGCGTGCCCGTTATTCAGCCCCATGCCTTCCAGCAGCGCGGCAATGAGCTTCTCTTGATCTGCCAGGGTTGTGCCTGCCAGACGCGGTGACTCGCTTTTTTGCGGATCGATAGCCAACCGCGCGTCGCTGTGGCGCGGCGATGGCGGCGCGGCAGACACCACACTTTCCGCCGGTTCGATCGCCAGCAGGCCGAGCGGGTCGTGCTCTTCCGCTGTCTCATCAACGAACAGCGCCAGCGGATCGTCTTTCGCCGCCGCCGCGCGCGCGGGATCTTCCACTGCAAGCTGATAGTCGCCAATTTGCAGCGCATCGCCATGCTGGAGTTGAACCTGCATTCCCCGCGCCAGCGCGGTGCCGTTGTGCACCACCGAGGTCACGCTGCCCTGATTGGTCAGGCGGCAATCGCCGTCAGCGGAAAGGTGCACCAGCGCCTGCAAACGCGAAATAGCGCGCGATTCATCCGGCAATACCAGATCGTTATCCTGGCTGCGACCAATGGTGCCGCCGGGCGGCTGAAACGCCACGGTTTTTACCGGAACATCCGTATTGCACTGCACAATGGTAAATTGCATGAGTCATCCCGTGTCTGAGGGCAAACGCAAGGCCGTTATTCGAACATTGGCGGATAGAGGCCATTACGTCCCGGCTGAGTACCTGCCGCCGGGTTAAAAAGTAGAGAAAACAGTTGCGCCGTCAGGTTGCCGCTGTGCTTGTGGGTCGCATGGGCGAACCCGTCACAGCGATTAGTCCACCAGTAGCTGATGTGCTGCTGGGGATCGAAACGGTCTGCCACTTCACGCCAGCTCAATGTGCAGGGCAGATCGCTGAAACCAATAACGTCCATGATATCGGATGGCTGCTTCTCTGGCACCAGCAGCGGCGGCAGCATCTGTAGCTGCTGCTCCAGCTGCGCGGCAGTAATCTGCACCTGCACCGCCTGCCAGAGCGTGGCGCCTAAATCCTGAAACCAGTCGCCAGAGATAGCCAGCTGGGCCGGATGCCACTGGCTGAGCGGGAAGGTACGCAGCGCCAGCAGCGGCCAGGCGCGGCCAACGCGATCGCACGACGGCATCAGGCAGCCCATCTGCACCTGCTGTACGCCGGGCGTCACGGGCAGGACAAAGTTCCATACCGGCGCCTGTAAAAACCAGCTGGTGGCCGCCTGCTCCTGATTGTGCCAGTGCATCAGCCCCTGCTGAAACCAGTGCGTCCAGGGCGCGATATGTTTCTCACTCAACCGGTGGCGCAGGAAATCGCCGGTTGAGGGCAGCTTCCCGTACCAGCCGGGCGCAACGATCGCAGCCATACTTACCTCATCATTACTCGCTATGCGCGGTCAATCGCGGTGCATCGGCGGCAGGCGTGACGGCCAGCGCACGGCTTTCGCGACCTGCATTTTTCAGATTTTCCGCAAGCTTGCGCATCATCAGCGCGTTATCGCGCGCATAGGGCGAAGACTGAATTTGCTGATCCAGCAGCTGGCTGAGATGCCAGTCAAGCTGCTGCAGATCGCGCGCGCTCACGTTTTCCGGCAGCGACCGCTGTAAGTTTTGCAGCAGCCAGGCGCGCAAAAATTCGCCGTCATAGTTGCGCGGCTGGTAAAGCATCTGATAAGCGCGCAGCGCGTTACGGCTGTATTCATTATCATCGCCCTTGTCGTTACGCAGCAGATTGGTGATCTGCTGTGCGACGCGCGGTAATAGCAAAGACTTTAGCGCATTTTGATAAAGCGCCCAGGCTGCATCGCTGACCTGGCTGCCGCGATAGAGCCCGGCCCGCATAGTAACCGGCGGATTATCCAGCGAAAAATGGTCAGAGAGCGGCAGCTTTACCAGATTGTTCAAAAAGGGAAGCAGGTCAAAAATATTATCGGCCGGCTGATGAATCACCTGCTGGCTCTGCCTGACAATGGCCGGAACGCGCTCTGCCACCTGGCTGAGATAGCGCTGGTTCTGGAAAAAGCTGATCAGCCATAGCCCGGACGCAATCGCCAGCGCGCCCGCCAGCACGCCGTAGCCAATCCAGTGGAACAGCTGGTTACGGTACTCCCAGCGGCGGTTACTGCCCGCCAGCCCGCTTTCGCGAAACACTAAATCGCTAAGCAGATCGCGGATAAAAAAGCTCTGGCCTTTATTACCGGGGATCGGGCTGTTGCGGTTAACGCTGTCCCAGGCGGCAATGGTCTGGCCGCTTGCCTGCGGCAACTGTAGCTTGCGGCTCAGCTCGCCCATTATGCGGTCGAACGGCAATCCTTCCTGGGTGCCGCTGGTAAAGAACAGCCCGCGCGCGCTCCACGCCACCGGTTCCTGCTGGCTCGAGAAGACTACGTCAAGATACTCATTCAGCAGTGGGCGCAGCGAGGCGAACTCTTGCGGAAAGAGGAAACAGTCGGCGCGCTGGTTGAGATCGCGCTCCTGCGCCATTTTATGGCCGAGCTGCTGCTGAAGCTGCCGCTCCAGACGGTGGAACTGCTGGTTGAAGCTGCGATGCCACTCATCTTTATGCGACTTGCTGGGTTCCCAGGGGAAGGTAAAGCCCCAGACGGCGTCACGCTGGCGTTTATCCAGTGCACCGAAATAGTCCATAAACCCTTTCAGCAAATCGGTCTTGGTTACCATCACATAGACCGGAAAGTGGATGCCGGTTTGCTGATGCAGCTCGCTCATGCGGTTGCGCATGGCATTTGCCTGGGCGTAACGCGTTTCGGCGGATTCGCTCAGCAGATCGGCGACGCTGAGCGTCATGATCACGCCGTTAATGGGCTGGCGCGTGCGGTAACGCTTCAGCAAATTAATAAAGCTGTGCCACTCTCCGGCATCGCGCGTGCGCTGGCTCTCTTGCAGGGTGTAGCGGCCGGCGGTGTCGATCAGCACCGCCTGATCGGTAAACCACCAGTCACAGTGGCGCGTGCCGCCTACGCCGCGAATGGCGGTTTTGCCCACGCTGTCAGTCAGAGGGAAATCGAGCCCGGCGTTGAGCAGTGCAGTGGTTTTGCCCGCGCCCGGCGCGCCCATCACCAGATACCACGGCAGCTGATAGAGATAGTTAGACTGGAAGCGCGCCAGCCAGCGGCTATTGCCCTTACGGCTAAACGGGGTGCGTTTCAGCTGCATCACCGCTTCGCTGAAGCGCTGGGTCAGAAGCTCATCGGTTGCCTGTCGATCAGAAAGATCTTCCGCGTTGCTCTGCTGCAAATTATTCAGCAGCTTACTGTTAAACCAGGCGCGATAGAGCGACGGAATAAACTGGAACAGAACCCAGACGAAAAACAGCAGCCCGACCGTCAGCTGGCGCGGCAGCTCAGGCTCCAGCGGGCGCGTTTCTCCCCAGCTCCACAGCGGGCCGAGGAGCCAGATCAAACAGCTCAACGCCGTGACGCCGATAAAGCTCCACAGCAGGCGATGAGTCAAAATATGGCGTAAGGACGCGCGCATTACTGGGCTCCCTGGTGGTTACTGAGCGTTTCCGGCGCGGCGAACAGCGTAATTTCAACGCGGCGATTGCGGGTCCGGTTTTCACTGCTGTCGTTGGGCAGCAGCGGATCGCTGTCACCGCGTCCTTCGGAGCGGATAACATGGCCGTCGGCGAACTGGGTCTGTAGCAGCTGTGTTACCGCGCGGGCGCGGGCAAAAGAGAATTCATAGCTGGAGGCAAAGCGGCTGTTGTCGACGGGCCGATCGTCGGTAAACACCGATACCAGCACCGAGCCTTTAACGTTTTTCATGGCCGTCGCCACGCGCGCCAGCAGAGCACGGCCGACCGGATTAATGGCGGTGCCCTGTTCAGCGAACAATTTATCCGCCGGAATAATTACCTTGCTGCCAAACGCGCCGTCGCTGACCTCAAGCTGGCCGGCGGCGATAACGTCGTTCAGGCGCTGGCGCAGGTCGAGCAACGCCTGAGGCGAAGAGGGGCGGCGGCCGACGGTGATCTGCGGCAGCGGCGTCTGATAGATAGCGCGCAGCAGCGGTTCGGCATCGTTGCCCAGCCGCCAGTTCAGCGCGCTGTAAAGCAGGCAGGCGATCAGCGCGGCAACGGTAGCGCAGGCCCATAGCGGGATCATTGGGCGAGAGACGCTGCTGACCAGCGGATGCACCTCGACCAGCGGTTTCGCGCTCTCGCCGTGTGGCACACGCGTGTCGTCAATCAGTTTCGCCAGGCGCTTGCGGATAGCGTCGCACTGCACGCGTCCGCTGTCGCTGCCGCGGTAGCGCCCTTCATAGCCGAGCAGCAAGCAGTAGTGCACCACTTCCAGCAGCCAGAGGTGCTGGGCCGGACTTTGGGAGATACGCGACAGCAGCTGGAAAAATTTTTCGCCGCCCCAGCTCTCATTATGAAAAGTGACCAGCATACCGTTGCCGGACCAGACGCCGCGCGTGCCCCAGGGCGTTTGCGCAGCGGCCTCATCCAGCGCGCTGCACAGACAGTAGCGCGCGCCGATGATCATCTCGAACGGCAGTCCGGCCTGCTTGCAGCGCTGTTCAAACTGGCGGATTTCATCAATCAGCGACTGGCGCAGGCCAGCCGGATCGTCATGCGTGACCGCCTGACGCAGCTGCACCACCGCGTTAAGCAGCGGGGCCGCAGCCTGCAATAAAAGATTATCGTTGCCCGAGGCGTTAACCTCAGAGGCCTGCGATTCTTGAGTCATTAACGGGGATTCTTCCAGACAAGAATAAATCCCTGAGTGGCGAGCTCAGGGATTACATACAGGCAATATGCGCCGGATTTCATTATCAGTCTAAGATCCAGGTCGCGGTATCGTTGGTGCGGCACGCCTTGCTGGCTCCGCCGACATCGACACAGACCTGCTTGTTTTTGCCGCGCGGGCGCGGGCGATCGCTGCGTAACGTGGCGTCGTAGCGACTGCTTTCGACGCCTGCTTTCAGCGGGACATAACCAATCAGCGGGCCGTCGGCCTGGTCGGCGATCGCCAGCCAGTGATTTTCGACGCTTCCCAGCACTTCAAACGGCTTACCGTTTTCCAGATAACGCACAACTTTGCCGCCATAATCCGGCATGGTCATAACCGATGCCGCATAGAGCGCACGCCAGGTCTCATTGATCGGCGTGAACTCGGCAGGCGCGGCGACCGCATGACGATGAACTAACTTAACGCCATTGACTTCGCTGGTGACCAGCGTGTCATCGGTGACAGATGGCGGCGGGGCTTTACAGCCTGCCAGGGTCAATGTCGCCAGCAGCATTAACGTAAGACTCTTTTTCACCATGTTCCTCGATTTCATCAGAGTAACTGCATAATACGCCGCCAGCGTCATTCCTGTGACGATCTGCGCGCAACATCATGCCTTCACAGCATCAGCTAAAAAACAGAAAAATTACATCAGCATAGTACGGCGTTAAGTCTACCTAAGACTTTTGAGAATTCAAACCATTGCGCCACTGCCAAAGCCATGCTAGCCGTTCCAGAACACAGCGCACTAAAAAGCCTAAAAACGTCGCTGTTTAGGACAGTTAAAGCAAATTTACTAATGGGCAACGTAACTCGATGAATTAAGAAGCAGGCTATTCTGTCACGCGTCATTACGAATAGGAAATTATTAAATTTTTTTAATCGCTTTTGTTCCAGAAGCACTTTCGCCGGGTTTAGTTCACGCTGTATTTTTCAGAATATCCGCGTGATAGCAATCGCAATTCATCCTTAAAACGGCACGGCTTTTGCTTATTTTGCTCAAAGATGACGAATTTACGCAAAAGGTGACCCTTATGACCGACGCGCTGGCATACCTCAAGGCATCGCGCGACAGTGACATCGCCAGCCTGCAACGGCTGCTGCACACCGGCCAGCTGATTGCGGCGCTTAGCGAACTCATCCACCAGCTTCAGCGCGAGCGCGGTGCCAGCAATATCTGGATCTGCTCGCAGGGACGGCTGTTTGCGCAGGAGCGGCAGGCGCGCGAACAGGACGTCAGCGCCGCGACGCAGGTTTTTACCCAGGCGCTGCCGCCCGCCGCGGCGCACGCGGGCGACAGCCGCTTCTGCAATCTGATCGCCGCCGCGCTCCAGGCGCTGGCGGCGCTGCCGGTGCTGCGCCGCCAGATTCTCTCCGGCGAACGCGATCAGGCGCAGGCGATGCAGGTGTTTAATCAGGTGATCCGTACCTTGCTGAACCTGGTGTTTGAGGCGGCTGACACTGCCAGCCATCCCGATATTTCCCGCGCCCTGATCGCACTCTTTAGCTTTATGCAGGGCAAAGAGCTGGCGGGGCAGGAGCGCGCCACCGGTTCGGCAGGCTTCGCCGCCGGACGCTTCAGCGAAGCGCAGCGCCAGCGCATGGTGGCGCTGATCGCGGCGCAGGAGCAGAGCTTTGCCACCTTCAACCAGTTCGCCGACGCCGACGCGCAGGTTCGCTGGCACGCTTTTGCGCCCGCCAGCCGGGAAGTGGAGCGGCTGCGGCGTATCGCCTGCACCCATGATGAGGCAGAAGAGTCCGGCACGCTGCGCTGGTTTTCCCTGCTCAGCGCCCGCATCGACCAGATGAAAACGCTGGAGGATCGCCTGACCGCCACACTGATGGCCCGCTGCCAGCAGGCGATACGTGAGGCGCAAAGCCAGGCCGCGCAGCCGGTGCCGGCGGTTGACAATAGCTTCAGCCTCTATATCGCCGGTGCCGACTGGCTGCCTGGCGAATCGGCGGCGCTGCACAGCGACGGGCTGGCGCATCAGCTGGGCCGTTCGGTGCTGTCGCTGGTGCGCGAGCAGGCGCAGCGGCTGCAACGGCAGGCGGATGAGCTGGCAACGATGCGTGCCAGCCTGGATGAGCGGCGCGTGATTGAACAGGCGAAAGCCTGGCTGATGCAGCAGCACAAATATGACGAGCAGGGCGCGTGGCAGGCGCTGCGCAAAAGCGCCATGAACCAGAACAAACGCATCATAGAGATTGCCCAGGCGGTGCTGGCGGTCGCGGCGATACCGCAGCCGCCTGCGCAGACCTGAAGCTGGCTCACGCTGCACCCTCATAAGCGACTAACTCATCAGAGGTAGATGCACAACGCCTGTGCGTAACATGCGTTAGCAAAGTGCAGCGGGCTGGCTTAATCACGCGACATTCCCCGCTGTCGCGGCATTTCTGACCTGGCACGCTCCTTGCTGTACTTAACAGGAATTCGCACTTCTTTCGCCAACGGCGGTGAAACAGTGCTTTGGATAAAGGCGTCCATCCGCATGCGCAGGCATGTCGGTCGGACGCCTTTTTTTATTCTCTTTTTTCAGGAAGCCAGCGATGAGCCAGACCTCGTTTTCCGCCTCACGGCGCAAACTGTTACTCGCCAGCGCCGCCGTCGGCGGCGCCTGGCTGCTGCCGGGCTTACGCAATGCCGTCTGGGCCGCCGGTTCCGACGCGCCAGAGAAGGCCAGCCTGCGCGTGGGCTTTATCCCGCTCACCGACTGCGCGCCGGTGGTCATGGCAGCGGTAAAAGGCTTCGACAAAAAATATGGCCTGACAATCCAGCCGAGCAAAGAGGCGAGCTGGGCGGCGGTGCGCGACAAACTGACCTCCGGCGAGCTGGACGCCGCGCACGCGCTCTACGGCATGATCTACGGCCTGCAGCTGGGCGTGGCGGGGCCGCAGCACGACATGGCTAATCTGATGACGCTCAACAACAATGGCCAGGCGATAACGCTCTCCAGCCAGCTGAAAGCGCAGGGCGTCACCGACGCCGCCAGCCTGAAGCAGGCGGTAGCGGCGCAGCCGAAAGGCACCTTTACCTTTGCGCACACTTTTCCCACCAGCACCCACGCCATGTGGCTCTACTACTGGCTGGCCGAGGCGGGCATCCATCCGTTTGACGACGTGCGTACCGTTGTGGTGCCGCCGCCGCAGATGGTGATGAACATGAAGATCGGCAACATGAGTGGCTTCTGTGTCGGCGAGCCGTGGAACCAGCGCGCCATCAGCGACAACATCGGTTTCACCGCCACCACCTCGCAGCAGATCTGGCCGGATCACCCGGAGAAAATCCTCGCCACCCGCGCCGAGTGGGTAACGAGCAATCCCAACAGCGCGCGCGCGCTGACCGCGGCGGTGCTGGAGGCGGCCCGCTGGATCGACGCCTCGGATGATAACCGCCGTGAAACCGCCACGGTGCTGGCGCAGCGCGCCTGGATCAACACCCGAGTCGAGACGCTGGAGGGCCGCATGCTCGGCCAGTACCAGAACGGGCTTGGCCAAAGCTGGCAGGACGCGCACCCGATGCGCTTCTTCCGCGACGGCGAGGTGAGTTTCCCCTGGCTCTCCGACGGCATGTGGTTCCTGACGCAGATGAAGCGCTGGGGCATGCTCAGCGCCGATCCTGACTACCTGGCGGTGGCGCGCCAGATCAACCGCATCGACATCTACAAGCAGGCGGCCAGCGCCGTCGGTGACGTCGCGCTGCCGCAAAGCGAACTGCGCAGCAGCACCCTGGCTGACGGCAAAATCTGGGACGGCAGCGATCCCGCCGCCTATGCCGCCAGCTTCGCCCTGAAACGCTAAGAGAGGCAGAGATGAAAAAAGCAGCCCAGGTTATTGCGCCCGCGGCCACCGAGCCCGGCACCGTCGTCCCCCTTAACATCACCCCTAAAAGCGCGGCCCGCCCGGCGCGCCTGCGTCCGCTGATGCAGCGGCTGATCCCGGCGCTGTGCGGCGGGCTGCTGATGCTGCTGGTGTGGCAAATTGCCGCGCTGTGGAGCAGCGGCTTCCCGACGCCGTACGCCACCTGGCAGGCGGCACTGACGCTGTTCGCCGATCCCTTCTATAACGCCGGGCCGAACGATCAGGGTATCGGCTGGAACGTGCTCGCCTCGCTACAGCGCGTCGCCATCGGGTTCGGGCTGGCGGCGCTGGTGGGCATCCCTGCCGGATTTCTGTTAGGGCGCTTTACCTTTGTGTCGCGCATGTTCAGCCCGATTATTGCGCTGCTGCGCCCGGTCAGCCCGCTCGCCTGGCTGCCGATTGGGCTGCTGCTGTTCCAGCGCGCTGAGCCCGCCTCCAGCTGGACCATCTTTATCTGCTCAATCTGGCCGATGGTGATCAACACCGCCGAAGGGGTGCAGCGCATCCCACAGGACTACCTCAACGTGGCGCGCGTGCTGCAGCTGTCAGAGTGGACGGTGATGCGCCGCATCCTGTTTCCCGCCGTGCTGCCCGCGGTGCTGACCGGCGTGCGGCTCTCTATTGGCATCGCCTGGCTGGTGATCGTCGCCGCTGAAATGCTCACCGGCGGGCTCGGCATCGGCTTCTGGATCTGGAACGAGTGGAACAACCTCAACGTGGAAAACATCCTCATCGCCATTCTGATCATCGGCGTGGTGGGGCTGTTGCTGGAGCAGGGCCTGATGCTGCTGGCCCGCCGTTTTGCCTGGGATAAATAAGGAGCCGCTATGTCACCGATTATTCGCGTTCAGCAGGTCAGCCAGCGTTTCACCACCGCAGGCGGCGACTTTCTCGCCCTGGACAACGTGTCGTTTGATATCCATCAGGGGGAAACCCTGAGCCTGATCGGCCACTCCGGCTGCGGCAAATCGACGCTGCTCAACCTGATCGCCGGGCTGACCGCGCCGAGCAGCGGCGTGTTGCTGTGCGACAACCGCGAAATCGCCGGGCCTGGCCCGGAGCGCGCGGTGGTGTTTCAGAACCACTCGCTGCTGCCCTGGCTTACCGCCTGGCAGAACGTCGAGCTGGCGGTACAGCAGGTATTTAAAGGCCAGATGAGCAAAGCGGAAATGGGCGAGTGGATAGAGCACAACCTCAACCGCGTGCAGATGAGCCATGCGATGCACAAGCGCCCCGGCGAGATCTCCGGTGGCATGAAGCAGCGCGTGGGCATTGCGCGCGCGCTGGCGATGAAGCCGCGCGTGCTGCTGCTCGACGAGCCGTTTGGCGCACTGGATGCCCTGACGCGCGCCCATTTGCAGGACAGCGTAATGCGCATCCAGCAGGAGCTGAACACCACCATCGTGCTGATCACCCATGACGTGGATGAGGCGGTGCTGCTCTCCGACCGCGTGCTGATGATGACCAACGGCCCGGCGGCAAAAATTGGCGACATTCTCGACATCGATCTCGCCAGGCCGCGCTCACGCGTCGCGCTGGCGGACGATGCGCGCTACCACCACCTGCGCCAGCAGATCCTGCACTTCCTTTATGAAAAACAGACCGCAGCCTGAGGAGCGGCATATGAAACAACGGCTGCTGGTGGTGGGCAACGGCATGGCGGGAATGCGTATGGTGGAGCGCCTGCTGCGCCTCGCGCCGGAACGCTACGCCATTACGGTGATTGGGCGCGAGCCGGAAGGTAACTACAACCGCGTGCTGCTGTCGCCGGTGCTGGCGGGCGAGAAAAGCTTTGAGGAGACGCTCATCCACCCGCGCGACTGGTACGCGCGGCACGGCGTCACGCTGCTGGCGGGCGAAACCGCGCTGCGCGTGGAGCTTGCGGCGCGCCAGCTGCACACCGACCGGCGCACGCTGGCGTGGGATCGGCTGGTGTTCGCCAGCGGGTCGCGCCCGCGCCTGCCCGCCGTCCCCGGCATCGGGCGGCCGCAGGTGACGGGCTTCCGCACAAAGCAGGACGTCGACGCGCTGCTGGCGGGCGCGGGGCCAGTGGTCGTGCTGGGCGGCGGTTTTCTCGGCATTGAGGCCGCCGCCGCGCTGCGCGCGCAGGGGCGCGAGGTGACGCTGCTGCACCACAAACCCTGGCTGCTGGATCGCCAGCTGGACGCCCATGCCGGGGCGCTGCTGGGCGCAGAGCTGGAGGCGCGTGGCCTGCGCATTGAACTTAACAGCGGGCTGGCGGCCATCACCGCCGACAGCGTGCAGCTGGTTGATGGCCGTACGCTGCCTGCCGCGCAGGTGGTGATCGCCATCGGCGTCGAGCCGGAGATCGCCGTCGCGGCCGGGGCGGGCGTGCCCTGTGGGCGCGGCATTCTGGTGGACCGCCAGCTGCGCAGCGCGCTGCCCGACATCTATGCGCTGGGCGAGTGCTGCGAAATCAGCGGCGAAACCTGGGGTTTGGTTGCGCCCTGCCTGGCGCAGGCCGAGGTGCTGGCGGCGCAGCTGGCCGATTGCCCGCAAGATGATTTCTACCCCGAGAAAGGCGGCACGCGCCTCAAGGTCAGCGGCATCTCGCTGTTCAGCGCGGGCGACATCCGCGAGGCCGACAGCTGCACCAGCTTCGACCCCCTTTCCGGCGACTATCGCCGCCTGTTTCTGCGCAACGGCCGCCTGTGCGGCGTGCTGCTCTACGGCGATTGCCAGCAGGCCGCGCCGCTGCTGGCGCGCTTACAGGCGGGCGAACACGCCGGTTTGCATACCCTTTTTAACCATCAACCCGAATCGCAGCCGCAGGCTGCAGGAAGCTTAATGATGAGTAAACCAGTATTAGCCGTGATCGGTCACGGCATGGTCAGCCACCACTTCCTTGAGCAGCTGGTGGCGCGCGAGCTGCACCGGCACTACCACATTGTGGTGTACGGCGAGGAGCGGCTGCCGGCCTACGACCGCGTGCATCTGTCCGCTTACTTCGACGGCAAAAGCGCCGCCGACCTGTCGCTGGTCAGCGAAGGCTTTTTTGCGGCGCACGGTATTGAACTGCGCAGCGGCTGCCGGGTGGTGAGCATCGATCGCCAGCAGCGCAGCCTGCGCGACAGCCACGGCAGCGAGCTGGCGTGGGACAAGCTGGTGCTGGCTACCGGCTCACGCGCCTTTGTGCCGCCTATTCCCGGCCACGATGACGCCCACTGTTTCGTCTACCGCACGCTCGACGATCTCGACGCCCTCTCTGCCCGCGCGCGCCACAGCCGTCGCGGCGTGGTGATTGGCGGCGGCCTGCTTGGGCTGGAGGCGGCCAACGCGCTGCGCCAGCTGGGGCTGGAAACCCATGTGGTGGAGTTTGCGCCGCGCCTGATGGCGGTGCAGCTTGACGACGACGGTGCGCAGATGCTGCGCCGTAAGATCGACGCGCTCGGCGTGCAGGTGCACACCGCAAAACAGACGCAAACCATCGCCCGCGAGGAGGACGGCAGCCTGACGCTGCATTTCGCCGACGGTGCGGCGCTGGCTACCGACCTGGTGCTGTTCTCGGCGGGCATCCGTCCGCGCGACGAGCTGGCCCAGCAGGCGGGCTTAATCCTCGGCCCGCGCGGCGGCATTGAAATCAACGATGTTTGTCAGACCAGCGACAGCGACGTTTACGCCATCGGCGAATGCGCGTTGTGGAACGGGCAGATCTTTGGTCTGGTCGCGCCGGGCTACCAGATGGCGCGCGTGCTGGCCGGGCATCTTGCCGCTGACGCCAGCACTTTCAGCGGCGCGGATATGAGTACCAAACTCAAGCTGCTCGGCGTCGAGGTTGCCTCTTTTGGCGACGCGCACGGGCGTACCCCGGGCAGCCAGAGCCTCTACTGGACCGACGAACCCAAAGGCATCTACAAGAAAATTGTGGTGTGCGGCGAGGGCAAAACCCTGCTTGGCGGCGTGCTGGTGGGCGACAGCAGCGACTACAGCACGCTGCTGCAAATGATGCTCAATCAGATGGCGCTGCCTGATGCGCCGGAAAGCCTGATCCTGCCCGCGCTGGCGGGCGCACCGGCGAAGGCGCTGGGCGTAGCGGCTCTGCCGGAAAGCGCGCAGGTCTGCTCCTGCCATAACGTCAGCAAGGGCGATATCTGCGCGGCGGTGCAGGGCGGCTGCGGCGACATGGCAGCGGTGAAGCAGTGCACCCGGGCGGCCACGGGCTGCGGCGGCTGCTCGGCGCTGGTGAAGCAGGTGATGGAGTTCCAGCTGGCGGATCTGGGCGTTGAGGTGAAAAAAGATATTTGCGAGCACTTCGCCTGTTCACGCCAGGAGCTGTACCACCTGATCCGCGTCGGCGAGTTCAAAAGCTGGGAGGCGCTGCTGGCGGCGCACGGGCGCGGCCACGGTTGCGAAGTCTGTAAGCCGCTGGTGGCATCGCTGCTCGCCTCCTGCTGGAACGACTACCTGCTTGAACCGGCGCACCTGCCGCTACAGGACACCAACGATCGCTACTTCGCCAACATCCAGAAAGATGGCACCTACTCCGTGGTGCCGCGCGTGCCGGGCGGCGAGATCACGCCGCAGGGGCTGATCGCCATCGGCGAGGTGGCAGCGCGCTACGATCTCTATACCAAAATCACCGGCGGCCAGCGTATCGATCTCTTTGGCGCGCGCCTTGAGCAGCTGCCCGACATCTGGGAAACCCTGCTGGCGGCGGGCTTTGAGACCGGCCACGCCTACGGAAAATCGCTGCGCACGGTGAAATCGTGCGTCGGCTCCAGCTGGTGCCGCTACGGCGTGCAGGATTCCACCGCTTTCGCCATTGCGCTGGAGCATCGCTACAAGGGGCTGCGCGCGCCGCACAAAATTAAAATGGCGGTCTCGGGCTGTACCCGCGAGTGCGCCGAAGCGCAGAGCAAAGATATCGGCGTGATCGCCACCGAGAAGGGCTGGAACCTCTACGTGTGCGGCAACGGCGGGATGAAGCCGCGCCACGCCGACCTCTTCGCCAGCGACCTCGACGACGAGACGCTGATCCGCTACGTCGACCGCATTTTAATGTTCTACGTGCGCACCGCTGACCGGCTACAGCGCACCAGCGTCTGGATGGATAACCTTGAGGGCGGCCTCGACTATCTGCGCCAGGTGGTCATTGGGGACAGCCTCGGCCTGGCGGCGACGCTGGAAGCGGAGATGCAGCTTGTGGTGGACCGCTACCAGTGCGAATGGCAAACCACGCTGGCGGATCCATCGCGCCGCGCGCTGTTTACCGCCGCGCTTAACAGCGAACAGCCGGATGAAACCCTGCATTACGAGCGGGTGCGCGAGCAGCGCCAGCCTGCCGCGCGCGCGCGCATTCCGCTGTTGCAGCTGCCCGCGGAGCCCTGGAGCGCGCTGTGCGAGCTGGACGCGATACCGCCGCAGGCGGGCATTGGCGCACGTCTTGGCAGCGAGCGCATCGCGCTGTTCCGCTTCGGTGATGAACTCTACGCGCTGGAGGATCGCGAGCCGGGCAGCGAGGTCAGCGTGCTGTCGCGCGGCATCCTCGGCGACGTCGCGGGCGAGCCGGTGGTGATTTCACCGCTCTATAAACAGCGCGTGCGGCTGCGCGACGGGCAGAGCCTGGATAACCCGCAGCATCAGCTGCGCTGCTGGCCGGTGAAACAGGAAGCGGGGCGCATCTGGGTGGCGAACCGGCCGCTCAACCTGATGGCAGAAGCCTCATGAAGACCACCTGTCCCTACTGCGGCGTCGGCTGTGGCGTGAGCGTGCAGCCCGACGGCGGCGTGATCGGCGACGTCACGCATCCGGCGAACCTTGGGCGGCTGTGCGTGAAGGGCGCGGCGCTGGGTGAAACCCTGCACGCTGGCGGACGGCTGCTGGCGGCGCAGGTGGACGGTGAGCGCGTGGCGCTCAGCGCCGCGCTGGACAGCGTCGCCGCCCGGCTGCGCGCCGTTATCGACCAGCACGGTCCCGAGGCGGTGGCGATCTACGCCTCGGGCCAGCTGCTCACCGAGGATTACTACGTCGCCAACAAACTGATGAAAGGCTATCTCGGCGTGGCCAATATCGACACCAATTCGCGGCTCTGCATGGCCTCGGCGGTGGTGGGCTACAAGCGCGCCTTCGGCGCAGATGCGGTGCCCTGCTGCTATGAGGATTTCGCCGAGGCGGATCTGGTGGTGCTGGTGGGCTCCAACGCCGCCTGGACGCACCCGGTGGCGTATCAGCGACTGGTGCAGGCGAAGCAGCAGCGTCCGGCGATGCGCGTGGTGGTGATCGATCCGCGCCGCACCGCCAGCGCGGATCTGGCCGATCTGCACCTGCCGCTGCGGCCGGGCAGCGACGGCGCGCTGTTTGGCGGCCTGCTGAACTGGCTGGCAACGCATGACGGCATCGACAACAGCATGCTGCCGCACCTGAGCGGGGTGGCGGAAACCCTTGAGGCTGCGCAGCCCTGGACGCTGGCGCATGCGGCGGACGCCTGCGAACTGGATCGCGGCCAGCTTGAGCAGTTTTACCGGCTGTTTAGCCAGCGGGATCGCGTGCTGACGCTGTGGTGTATGGGCATTAACCAGTCGGCAACCGGCAGCGATAACAATAACGCCATCCTGAATGCGCACCTGCTGAGCGGCAAGCTGGGCCGCGCGGGCTGCGGGCCGTTTTCACTGACCGGCCAGCCCAACGCGATGGGCGGACGCGAAGTGGGCGGGCTGGCAAACCAGCTGGCAGCGCATATGGGCTTCAGTGATGATGAGTGCGACCGGCTACAGCGTTTCTGGCGCAGCCCGACGGTGGCGCGTCAGCCCCGCCTGACCGCAGTAAAGCTCTTTGAGGCGGTGGCGCGCGGCGAGGTGAAGGCGGTGTGGATACTCGGAACCAATCCGGCGGTGTCGATGCCGGAGGGCAATCGCGTAGCGCAGGCGCTGGCCGCCTGTCCGCTGGTAATTGTCTCCGACGTGATGGCGAGCACCGACACCACGGCATTCGCCGACATTCTGCTGCCCGCGCTTGGCTGGGGCGAAAAGAATGGCACCGTCACCAACTCGGAACGGCGGATTTCGCGCCAGCGCGCCTTTGTGCCGCCGCCTGGCGAGGCGAAGCCGGACTGGT
>Ga0268256_1000366_pt1 | contig 42885 bp, 37 predicted proteins | sample AgamicAtAmrz_FD_200247 | JGI IMG/M metagenome (GOLD analysis project Ga0268256, IMG submission 200247) | Agave microbial communities from Guanajuato, Mexico - At.Am.rz (v2) (version 3) | ecosystem: Host-associated > Plants > Roots > Rhizosphere | place: Guanajato, Mexico | collected 2012-06-07 | reverse complement strand
CTGGAAGTGTTCACCGAACTGCCACCGACCGGTTTCGAGACCGGCGGTGGCTTTGGTAACGCCATGGCGGGCACCTTCGTGATGGTCGGCATCGCGGCTGCCGTCGCCGTGCCGGTCGGCATTCTCGCGGCGATTTTCCTGGCCGAGCTGGGGCCCCATAGCCGGCTCGCCAATGCCGCGCGCTTCGCGGCCAAGATGCTCACCGGGCTGCCATCCATTCTCGCCGGGGTGTTCGCCTACGCGCTGGTGGTCGTCACCACCGGCACCTATTCGGCACCGGCCGGCGGCGTGGCCCTGGCGGTATTGATGCTGCCCATCGTCGTGCTGACCGCCGAAGAGGCGATGAAGATGGTGCCCAAGGTCATGAAGGACGCTGCCTACGGCATGGGCTGCACCCGCTCCCAGGTGGTCTGGAAGATCATCCTGCCGACCGGCCTGCCGGCGATCCTGACTGGCGTCATGCTGGCTGTGGCCCGTGCCGCTGGCGAAACCGCGCCGCTGCTGTTTACCGCGCTGTTCAGCAACTACTGGATCTATCACAACGGTGAGCTGGCCGTGATGAATCCCACGGCGTCGCTTGCCGTACTCATCTACAACTTCTCCGGCATGCCGTTCGACAATCAGCTTGAGCTCGCCTGGGCCGCTTCGCTGGTCCTGGTGTTGATCGTGCTCATGGTGAATGTCATCAGCCGTATTTTCGGCAAGCCCAAGTATTGAGAATGGGAGCACTCTGATTGTGAACCAATTATCCCCACAAATGGCCGCCCCGTTCGAGACCCACGCACCCGTGGTCATGGACTGCAAGCTGGACAAGATTTTCTACGGCAACTTCCTGGCCGTGCGCGACAGCCATGTGCCGATCGAAAAGAACAAGATCACCGGTTTCATCGGCCCGTCCGGTTGCGGCAAGAGTACCGTGCTACGCAGCCTCAACCGCATGAACGACCTGATCAAGGGCTTCCGCTTCGAAGGGCACGTGCACTTTCTCGGTCAGGATGTCTACGGCAAGGGCGTCGATCCCGTGGTGGTGCGCCGCTACATCGGCATGGTGTTCCAGCAGCCCAACCCGTTCTCGATGAGCATCTTCGACAACGTCGCGTTCGGCCTGCGGCTCAACCGCTACAAGGGCGACCTGGGCGACCGCGTCAAGCATGCCCTGCAAGGCGCCGCCCTGTGGGACGAGGTCAAGGACAAGCTCAAGGTCAGCGGCCTGTCGCTGTCCGGCGGCCAGCAGCAGCGTCTGTGTATCGCCCGCGCCATCGCCACCGAGCCGGAAGTGCTGCTGCTCGACGAACCCTGCTCGGCGCTCGACCCGATCGCCACGCGCCGGGTCGAGGAGCTGATGATCGAGTTGAAGAAGGACTACACCATCGCTCTGGTGACCCACAACATGCAACAGGCCATCCGTGTGGCCGACACCACGGCGTTCTTCTCCGTGGACATCTCCCAGGGCACTCGCACGGGCTACCTGGTCGAGATGGGCGCAACGGACCAGATCTTCGGCAATCCCCGAGAGAAAATGACCGAGGACTACATCAGCGGCAAGTTCAGCTAACCGCTGTAATCGCTGCAGGCCGAATGCCGTGAGGAGTGGAAACGCTCCAACGGGTATCGGCCGTTTTGTCGTTTCAAAATTTTTCGTACAGGAATGCCAATGCCTGCCAAGCGTCGCCTTGATTTACCTGCGGTGGAGCACGCGCTGCGCGAGGTGCAGAGTCGCTTCGCCGAACTCAGCCGGCACTTTACCGAGCCTCGCGATCCGCTCACCGATGAAGTGCTGGAAAATGTGCTTGAGGGCTACGGGCTGATTGACGAATATGTCGCCCGCGGCATCGACCTGTTCGAACTGCAGAACCTGAACCTGATGCTGGAACTCAATGCCACCGTGCTCTGCGGACAGGATGCGGCACGTCGGCAGGAGTTCGCCCAGCACCTGGCGGCAACTGAAGCGCACTTCTTCAACAACATCGAAGGCGGAATCAAAGACGTGTTCAACTGGTATTGCGCCCATCGCGGCGAATCGGTCTGGAAGCGTGCCGCCGGCGTCTATGTGCGGGTTCTCAGCAAGCCGCAGCTGTTCATCGAAGGCAACAACCGTACCGGCTCGTTGATCGTCAGCTACCTGCTGATGCGTGACGGGCAGCCGCCTTTCGTACTGACCCTGGAAAATGCCGAGGGCTACTTCAATCCCTCTTCGGTGATCCGCAACTCCGCCAAGCACGGTGTGAAGGCCTTGTACGAACTGCCCAAGATCAAGAAGAAATACGCTGCGTTTCTCGAGGACCAGTCGCCCGAGCGCAAGAAGTTCTTTATCAGCGAGAAAAAGCTCGCTGCGGCACAGCGGTGGGAGGCGTAATGAACAAGCGTTTTGCAGCCCGGCTATCTCACCTCACCGATCTGCCGACGTTGCAGTCCTTCAGAGGTCTCGTCCCGCTGGCTTTGCTCAAGCGCCAGCGCCTGCGCATTTCCTTCGACATCGACGACACCCTGGCCTGCCAGGCCCTGCATAGCGACGCCGAACCGAGCAGGCTGCCGGCGTTCATCCATCGCTGGCTCGGCGAGCCGCTGCGCATCGGTACCCGTTCGCTGATTCGCGAGCTGCGCCGGCAGAATTGCAGCGTGTGGATCTACACCTCGTCCGGGCGCACGCCTGCGTACATCCGGCGCTGGCTGATGCTCCACGGCATTCACGTCGACGGCGTGGTGAACAGCGTGCGCCACAAGCATGCGCTGACCGCGCGCGGGCTGTCCCACGCGCCCTCGAAGCTGCCGTCGGCATTCGATATCGACCTGCACGTCGACGATTCCGAAGGCGTGCAGATCGAAGGCCAGCACCATGGCTTTCGCGTGGTGGTGGTGCGCCCCGATGATCAGCAGTGGGCACAGCAGGTGCTGGGCGCGGTGGCGCAGGTGCAGAGGCAGATAAGTCGGCAGCAGGTGGTACGCCGGACCAAGGTCGTGCGGGGTGCGGAAGTTTATTCGTCCTGAGGTCAGGCTTTTCAAACCGATCTAAAAAACGCCCGGCTGATGCCGGGCGTTTTGTTTATCAGCCTGCCAGCACGCTGTCGACCAGGGCCTTGGCTTCGCTCTGGATGCGCTTGAGGTGGGCATCGCCCTCGAAGCTTTCGGCGTAGATCTTATAGACGTCCTCGGTGCCGGACGGGCGCGCGGCAAACCAGCCATTGTCGGTCACCACCTTGAGCCCGCCGATGGCCGCGCCGTTGCCTGGCGCCTCGGTGAGAATCGCGGTGATCGGCTGGCCGGCCAGCTCGCTGGCGGTCACCTGGGACGCCGACAGCTTGCCGAGGCGGGCCTTCTGCTCGCGATCCGCCGGGGCGTCGATACGCTGGTACACCGGCGCGCCGAAACGCTCGGTCAGCGCCTGATAGCGCTCGCCCGGGTCCTTGCCGGTGACGGCAGTGATTTCCGCCGCCAGCAGGCCGAGAATGATGCCGTCCTTGTCGGTGGACCAGGCGCTGCCGTCCTTGCGCAGGAACGAGGCGCCGGCCGATTCTTCACCGCCAAAGCCGAAGCGGCCGTCGATCAGGCCATCGACGAACCACTTGAAGCCCACCGGCACTTCCACCACGTCGCGGCTGATGCCCTTGGCCACGCGGTCGATCATCGACGACGACACCAGGGTCTTGCCGATGGCGGCCTGGGCCGCCCACTGCGGACGGTGGGTGAACAGGTATTCGATGGCCACCGCCAGGTAATGGTTGGGGTTGAGCAGGCCTACCGAGCGGGCGACGATGCCGTGGCGGTCATGGTCGGTGTCGCAGGCGAAGGACACGTCGAAGCGGTCCTTGTTCTCGATCAGCCCGGCCATGGCATGGGGCGAGCTGCAGTCCATGCGGATCTTGCCGTCCCAGTCGAGGCGCATGAAGCGGAAGGTCGGGTCGATACGGGTCGACAGCACCTCCAGCGGCAAGCCGAAGCGCTCGGCGATGCGCGTCCAGTAATGCACGCCGGCGCCGCCGAGCGGGTCGACCGCGAACTTCAGGCCCGAACCACGGATCGCCTGCATGTCGAGCACCTGCTCCAGATCGCCGACGTACTGCTCGATGAAATCATGACGTTGGGTAGTCGGGGCTCTCAGGGCGCTGGCATAGTCGATGCGCTGCACGCCGTTCAGGCCAGCGACCAGCAACTGGTTGGCGCGCTCCTGGATCCACTTGGTCACGCTGGTATCGGCCGGGCCACCATTGCTGGCGTTGTACTTGAAGCCGCCATCGGCCGGCGGGTTGTGCGAAGGCGTGATGACGATGCCGTCGGCCAGGCCGCTGCTGCGCCCTTTGTTGTAATCGAGAATCGCCTTGGAGATCCCCGGCGTCGGTGTGTAGCCCGGCTCGCCACCGGTTTCGCTGCAGCCGGCATCGATACGCGTCTCGATGCGGTTGGCGGCCAGCACTTGCAGGGCAGAAACGAAGGCGGGTTCGGACAGCGCATGGCTGTCCATGCCGATGTACAGCGGGCCGTCGATGCCCTGGCCGCGGCGGTAATCGCAAATGGCCTGGGTCACGGCGAGGATGTGCCATTCGTTGAAGCTGTTCTTCAGCGAAGAACCGCGGTGGCCCGAGGTGCCGAAGGCCACCTGCTGAGCAGGGTCGCTCGGGTCCGGGCGCTCGCTGTAGTAGCGCGCCACCAGACGGGGCAGGTTGACCAGGCTGTGCTCGTCGGGAAGGAGCCCCGCGTTGCTGTGAATGCTCATCAATCGTTCCTTTGATGGGGTGAAGGGGCCGGGCGGCTGTTGCGCCGCGCCTGTCGGACTCGGGGTTCGACACCGGGGCGGTAGGCTGGAGTTCCCCATACTCGCGCGCGGATGATAAAGATTGCCCGGCAAAGCGCCAGTGCCCCTAGCTGGCCGAATAGTCAGGATTGATTGCAAAAGCAGGGCACTTTGCATCATGGCGATAGATTTATTTAACGTGCGGGTTGATGGCGTTTTGCTATTTTGTAAGTGCGTGTGTCGGAACCGGCAGCGCATCTGCTGGGCCGACAGGGAGTGGTTGGTAGAACACCCCATGATCTGGTGCCACCATGAACCTTCGCAGCTTCAATATCGCCCCCCGGGCTGCCTTCTGCTTCGCGCTCATCACCCTGCTGGTGATGGCGCTGGGCGTCTTCTCGCTGTTCAAGCTCGGTGACCTCTACGATGCCGAACAGGAGATCGAAAACAACTGGATGGCGAGCATCCAGGCCACCGGCGAGATGCAGAAGGATCTGCTCAATGTCCGCCTGGAAACCCTGAGAATGCTGGCCGTGGTGGAAAACACCAGCCAACAGACGATCGACGACAGCGTGGCGCAGAGCTACCGTACCGCGCTGCAGCAGATTCTCGATCAGTATGGCCGGCACATGGTGTCCTCCGATGTCGAACGCGGTATGTTCAACCGGGTTGATACCAGTGCCCAAACCTACCTGAGCGGTCAGCAGCAGATCGTCGATTCTCTGCGCCAGAACCAGCTGACTCAGGCGCTGGCGTTGGCCAACGGTTCCGTGCGCGAGGCCGGCGCCACCCTGCAGCAACAGCTCGATGAGCTGACCGCTTACAACATGCAGGGCGCCAAGCAGGCCGGCATCAACGCCAATACCATTTACCAGCACGGCCGCACCGGGGTGCTGGTGACCATCAGCGTTGCGGTGCTGCTGACCGTGCTGTTGGCGACCCTGCTGACCCGTTCCATCGCCGCGCCGATCCGCGAAGCCCTGCAGAGTGCCGAGACCATTGCCTCGGGCGACCTGACCCGCACCGTGCTGGTGACCGGCAAGGACGAGGCGTCGCGCCTGCTCGCCGCCCAGGCGGCCATGCAGAAGAACCTCAACGATGCCATCCGCCAGATCAGCGATTCGTCCACCCAGTTGGCCGCTGCGGCCGAAGAGATGGCCTCGGTCACCGAGGAGAGCACCCGCAACCTGCTGAGCCAGAATGCCGAGATCGACCAGGCGGCCACCGCGGTGACGCAGATGAGCTCGGCGGTCGACGAGGTGTCGCGCAACGCCAGCGGCGCATCGGACGCCTCCCGGGAGTCGACCGTGTCGGCCAACGCCGGCAACCAGCACGTGGCGCGCACCGTGTCGGCGATCCGCAACCTGTCGAGCAACGTGATGCAGGCGTCCGATCAGGTGCAGGGGCTGGCCGATCAGGCGCGGGACATCAGCAAGGTGCTCGACGTGATCCGCAACGTGGCCGAACAGACCAACCTGCTGGCCCTCAACGCCGCCATCGAGGCGGCCCGCGCCGGTGACCATGGCCGCGGTTTCGCCGTGGTGGCCGATGAAGTGCGCGGCCTGGCCCATCGCACGTCCGCGTCGACCCAGGAAATCGAGCAGATGATCGCGGCGATCCAGACCGGTACCGACAAGGCCGTGCAGGCCATGCGCGGCAGCAGCCAGGAGGCCACCAACACCCTGCAGGTCGCCGACGATGCGCGCGTGGCCCTGGAGCAGATCGTCGACTCCATCGGCATGATCAACGAGCGCAACCTGCAGATCGCCACCGCCTCGGAAGAGCAGGCCCATGTGGCCCGCGAGGTGGACCGCAACCTGGTGAGCATCCGCGACCTGTCGATCCAGAGCGCCTCGGGTGCCAACCAGACGGCTGCGGCCTGCAGCGAGCTGGCGCACCTGGCCCAGGGCCTCAATAGCCTGGTAGGACGATTCAAGCTCAGCGCCTGATCGGCGCCGACAACTGGCGGCGCGTTGACCATGGTCAACGCGCCGTCGGCCTGGCTATGATGCAGGCCATGAATTCATCCCTGCCGATCCGCCATCCCTGCCCACCGGGCGCTTGCGACTGCCAGCGCGAGCAGCTGCTGGAAACCCCCGGTGAGCATCAGCGCATCCTGCTGCTGACCAAGAGCGAAGAGAAGCGCCTGCTCGAACGGCTGGAAAACCTGGCCAGCCTCGAAGACCTGGAGCGCATGCAGCAGCGCATGTTCGAGCAGTTGGGGATTCGCGTCGAAGTGGCGCCGGGGTTCAACGAAGTGCGCAGCATGCGCGGCATCGCCATCGAGGTGCGGAGCTTCCCCGGCCTGTGCCGCAAGACCCGCCAGGCGATTCCCGCCGCCATTCGCCGCGGCCTGGAGCGTCGCCCGGAAATCGCCTACGCGTTGCTCAACGCCCACGACCTGTTCCGCGACCTGTAAACGCCGCTACTGCCGTGCTCAGAGGTTCTTGCCAGGGACCTCGAAGGCCCGGTAGCGCGCGTCGAAGTCCTCGGCCAGGGACGCCACGCTGATCGATGCCAGCCGCTGCAGGAGTAACGCCTGGGCTTCGTCGAAGGCCTGCCCGAGGGCGTGGTTGACGGCCTGCTCGACCAGGCAGGTGGGGTTGTCGGTCGCCAGGCCGATGCTGAAGATCGACTGCGAACCCAGGGCTTGATGAATGTCCAGCAGGGTGATCTCGGCCAGCGGCCTGGCCAGTGACCAGCCGCCGTTGTGGCCCTTGTCGGAGCTTACGTAACCCTTGTCGCGCAAGAGGCCCATGGTGCGCCGCACCACCACCGGGTTGGTTTCCAGCATGCGCGCGATGGTGTCCGAGGTGGTGCGCTGGCCGTGGCGATCCATATGAATCAGCACGTGCAGCATGCGGGATAGCCGGGTGTCGTTTCTCATGGGGCGTCTCGGGCTGGATGCAATGGCGGCGAGTATGATTCGTAATGAATAAAGTTACGAGAGGTTGACGCTTTTGCATTATGTAACTTATGGTGTTTCATGAAGGCTCGGCAGTCTCCGAGTCCCCCCATGGAGCAATAGCGCATGCGTTATGACGCAATCATCGTCGGCGGCAGCTATGCCGGCTTGTCCGCCGGCCTGCAACTGGCCCGCGCCCGGTGCCGTGTGCTGGTGATCGACGCCGGTGTACGGCGTAACCGCTTCGCCAGCCATTCCCACGGCTTTCTCGGCCAGGACGGGCGCGCCCCCGACGACATCGCCGCCGACGGTCGCGCCGAATTGATGGACTATCCCAACGTCACCTGGCAGGTGGGCGAGGCCACTGACGTGCAGCGTGACGGCGACGGCTTCCTGGTGACGCTGCGCGGCGGCCAGGAGCTGGCCACCCGACGGCTGATCCTGGCCGGCGGGGTGCGCGACGAGCTGCCCGCCATCGAGGGGCTGGCCGAGCGCTGGGGGCGCCATGTGTTCCATTGTCCGTACTGCCACGGCTACGAGCTGGACCAGGGGCGCATCGGCGTGTTGGCCGTCTCGCCCCTGTCGATTCACCACGCCATGATGCTGCCGGACTGGGGCAGCACCACCTTCTTTCTCAACGGCGCCTTCGTGCCCGATGCCGAGCAGCTCGAACAGCTGGCGCGGCGTGGCGTGGTGGTCGAGCCGGACCGCGTGCAGTCGATCGGGGGCGAGCGCGTCGACGTCAATCTGGCCGACGGCCGGAGCGTGGCGCTGGACGGATTGTTCGTGATGCCGCGTACGCACCAGGGCAACTCGTTGGCCACGCAACTTGGCTGCACCTTGCTGGAAGGGCCGATGGGCCTTTACCTGCAAACCGGTGAAACCCAGGAAACCACCGTGCCCGGGGTCTTCGCCTGTGGCGATGCGGCCCTGGCCGCCGGCTCGGTGGCGCTCGCCGTGGGCACGGGGGCGAGGGCAGGAGCGGGCGTGCATCAGTCGCTGATCTTTCGCTAGGCTCTGTACGAAAAGTGCCTGCGCTCGGTGATGCTTCGTTAAAAATCGGTTCGGAATGCTCATTTACAACTCGTAAACTCCGCTTCCTCACCGATTTTTGCCTCGCCTGACCTTCGCTCGGAGACTTCTCGTACAGACCCACGCATAGATCAATGAATCGGTGCGGGTGCTGGGGCATACTGGCGGCCCCTTCGCATCGACTTTCTGCGTGCCAATGACTGTTTCTCTACTGACTCACCTGCCGGGCTGCCGCCTCCTGCGTCACGGGTTGCTCATCGTGACGAGCGCGCTGTTCACTCAAACGGCCCTGGCCGAAGCCGACATCGCTGCTGGCGAGGCATTGTTCAAGCGCGTCTGCGGTAACTGCCACAACGTCGGGCCGGGCGCGCGGGCGGCATTCGGGCCGCAGCTCAACGGCATCTTCGGCCGCCATGCCGGCGCCACCGCGGACTACAGGTATTCGCCCGCCATGCAGCAGGCGGATGTGGTCTGGGATCACGACACCCTGAGCGCCTTTATCAAGGACTCCGACAGCGTGGTGCCTGGCAACAAGATGCGTTTCTGGGGCATTGGCGACCAGGAAAAGATCGACAACCTGCTGCTTTACCTTGAAGCCCAGCAGGATCACTAGGCGGGCACTCCCCAGGTCTGCAATCAATCTGAACGAAGCCTTGGCAGCCGGTTCTGAAACTCTAGAACCGGCGGACGGCCTGGCCGTTCGCGATCCTTTCTCTCGCATCCCGGGATCGCTATGGCAGATGAACAACAGATCAACTGGCTGGTCGAGCAGTCCATGCTGCACGCCGCCCGCCAGCGCACGCGCCTGTATTCGGGCCAGGCCCGCCTGTGGCAGCAACCCTACGCACTGGCCCGGCCACGCAGCGTTACCGCGGTAGCCTCGGTGTGGCTGGCGGTCTATCCGGCCTCGATCATCACCTCGCCCGATGGCTCGGTGCTGCAGGCGCTCGGCGACGAACGCCTGTGGTCGGCGCTTTCCGAACTGGGTGTGCAGGGCATCCACACCGGGCCGCTGCGCCGCTCGGGTGGTTTGCAGGGGCGTGAATACACGCCCACCGTCGATGGCAATTTCGACCGCATCAGCCTGGAGATCGACCCGCGCTTCGGCAGCGAGGAAGAGCTGGTGCACCTCAGCCGTGTCGCCGCGGCCCACAATGCGGTGACCATCGACGACTCGATCCCTTCGCATACCGGCAAGGGTGCGGATTTCCGTCTGGCGGAAATGGCCTATGGCGACTATCCCGGCCTCTATCACATGGTGGAGATCGCCGAGGCCGACTGGGAGCTGCTGCCACCGCTGCCCGAGGGCCGCGACTCGGTGAACCTGTCACCGGCCACGGTCGACGCCCTGCGTGACAAGCACTACATCGTCGGTCAGCTGCAGCGGGTGATCTTCTTCGAACCGGGCGTCAAGGAAACCGACTGGAGTGCCACCGGCGAGATCACTGGGGTCGACGGCAAGGTGCGGCGCTGGGTGTACCTGCACTACTTCAAGGAAGGCCAGCCGTCCCTGAACTGGCTGGATCCGACCTTCGCCGCCCAGCAACTGGTCACCGGTGAGTCGCTGCACGCCATCGACGTGATCGGCTCGCGGGTGCTGCGCCTGGATGCCAACGGCTTTCTCGGCGTCGAGCGGCGCAGCCAGGGCAATGCCTGGTCGGAGAGCCACCCGCTGTCGCTGACCGGCAACCAGCTGCTCGCCGGGATGATCCGCAAGGCCGGGGCGTTCAGCTTCCAGGAATTGAACCTGACCCTGGACGACATTGCCGCCATGTCCCAGGGCGGCGCCGACCTGTCCTACGACTTCATTACCCGGCCGGCCTACCAGCACGCCTTGCTGACCGGCGAGGTGGAGTTCCTGCGTCTGATGCTGCAGCAGATGCACGATTTCGGCATCGACCCGGCGTCGCTGATCCATGCCCTGCAGAACCATGACGAGCTGACCCTCGAACTGGTGCACTTCTGGACCCTGCACGCCAACGACACCTACGTGTTCCGCGGCCAGAGCCTGCCGGGCAGCATCCTGCGCGAGCATATTCGCGGTGAGATGTACGAGCGCCTGACCGGCGAACACGCGCCCTACAACCTGAAGTTCGTCACCAACGGCGTGGCCTGCACCACGGTGAGCATCATCACCGCGGCACTGGGCATTCGCGACCTGAGCGCCATCACCGACGCCGATATCGAGCAGATCCGCCGCGTGCACCTGCTGCTGCTGATGTTCAACGCCATGCAGCCCGGTGTGGTGGCGCTGTCGGGCTGGGACCTGGTCGGCGCCTTGCCCCTGGAGGCCGAGCAGGTGGCCGAGCTGATCGCCGACGGCGACACGCGCTGGATCAACCGCGGCGGCTATGACCTGGTCGACCTCGACCCCGAGGCGCTGCTGTCCGCCGAAGGCCTGCCCCGTTCCCGCCAGCTCTACGGCAGCCTCGCCGAGCAGCTGCAGGACCCGCAGTCGTTCGCCTCCCAGGCGCGTCGGCTGTTCGCGGCACGGCGCTCCCACGGCGTGGCGTCCAGCCGGCAGATCGCCGTACCGGTCACCCAGCACCCGTCACTGTTGATCATGGTGCATGAGTTGCCTGCCGGCCGCGGCATTCAGGTCACGGCGCTGAACTTCGGCGCCGAGCCGCTCAGCGAGGTGATCACCCTGGAGCACGTCGAGCCGGGGCCGGTGGTGGACATCATCCACGAGCGGTTGCTGGGCGATCTGTCCGCCGAAGGTGAACTGCATATCCAGCTCGAGCCTTACGAAGGGCTGGCGTTGCGTATCGCCAGCATGGCGCCCGGCATCGCGCCACTGGACGGCTGAGGATATGCCTTTGGGCACTAAGCTCATAACCTTCGAGTAGTTGAGCGCGCCTGCGGGCGCGCCGTATTGTCCCTGTTCGGGCCGGCCATGGGTGTCGGCCGCCTGCTGAGCTGAGGTCGCAATGAACGGCGAGTTTGCCATCCGCAACGACGATGGCGCCGATGCTGAATACTGTTCCCGCCCCATCAACTGGGAGCTGGGGCAGACCGTGGCCGGCCTGCGCGCCGCGCGTGCCGAATGGCGTAACCGCTCGGGCCGGCACACGGAGCTGGGTGGCCGCGAGTTGCCTTCGCGCCAAGCCATGGCGGCAATTCTGACGGGCTTGTGTGGTGCGCTGTTTCCGATGCGCCTCGGGCCCTCGGAGCTGCGCGAGGAAAGCGAAGATTATTACGTTGGTCATACCCTGGATCGTGCACTCAACGCCCTGGTGGCACAGGTGCGCATGGAGCTGCGTTATGCGGCGCGTCAGCGCGGTGAGCCCGGTGATGACGTGGATAGCCGGGCGGTTGCCGTCGTGCGCGACTTCGCCGCCGCATTACCGGCCCTGCGCCGTCTGCTCGATCAGGATGTGGTGGCCGCCTACAACGGTGACCCGGCGGCGCGCAGCGTCGATGAAGTGCTGTTGTGCTATCCCGGCGTGCTGGCGGTGATCTACCACCGCCTGGCGCACCATCTGTACCGCGCCGGCCTGCCGTTGCTGGCCCGTATCGCCGCCGAGACCGCCCACGGTGCGACCGGCATCGACATCCACCCGGGTGCGCAGATCGGCCACAGCTTCTTCATCGACCATGGCACTGGCGTGGTGATCGGCGAGACGGCGATCATCGGCAACCACGTGCGCATCTACCAGGCGGTGACCCTGGGCGCCAAGCGCTTCACCAGCGACGAGAGCGGCCAGCTGCACAAGGGCCAGCCGCGTCACCCGATCGTCGAGGACGACGTGGTGATCTACGCCGGTGCCACCATCCTGGGGCGCATCACCATTGGCAAGGGCTCGATAATCGGCGGTAACGTCTGGTTGACGCGCAGCGTCGAGCCAGGGAGTAATGTGTCCCAGGCCAGTGCTGAGCAGCGGGGTTGCTGAACCACACGGGCTTGATTCATGTCACAGGACAGTCACACCGCTTTCATAGAATCGGCACGAGACCAAAGAGAGAGAAGGAGAACAGAGATGGACGATTATCAGGAAGAGCTGCTCGAGTCCCGTGCCCTGGAACAGGACGTGCCCGAGTTCGCCGAAGACGCCACCGAGCTCTGAGCGCGTTGGCAGGCTGGGGGTGAGCCCCCGCCACGATCAAAACAACAAGGCCCGATGCAGCTGCATCGGGCCTTTTTCATTGCCGCACCCAACCCGTTATTGGGTCAGGGCCTTGACCAGCGCGTTGACGTTGCCTTCCAGTTCGGCGACCGGATCGTCGCTGTCGGTCGCCAGTACCAGCAGCGCTACGCCGGCGGCCTTCACCGCTTCGGCCACCGGCTCGGGCGGGTTGCGATGGGCCAGCACCAGGGCCACGTCATCGGCTTTCAGGGCGCCGGTCAGGGACTTCAGGGCGTCGGCATCCCAGTCGCGGTCATCGCGGCTGTCGCTGCTGACGAGGTCGAGGTTGAGGCCGCTGACCAGGTAGTCCAGGCGATCACTGAGGCTGTACACCGACAGGTTGTCGGCCTTGGCCAACTCCCGCTCGCTGTGGGCGTTGAGCTTGAGCAGGCGCTGCTTGAGGGTGGCCAGGTTCTGCTCGACCTTGCCCTTGGCGTCCGGTGCCAGGCGCACCAGGTCGGCGGCCATCACGTCGGCCATGCGGCCCATGTTGTTGATCGCCAGCCAGGGGTGGCTGGCCAGGTCGTTGTCGCCGGCACTTTCGGCCTGGATGGCGATACCCGGCAGGGCACCATCCACCGGGCGGGCGGCATCGATCTCGACGATGCGGATATTGCTGCGCCGGGCCATGGGGTAGAGCGGGTCTTCGGCCCACAGCGAGCGCAGGGCGATGGCCGCGTCGGCATCGACGGCGACCTTCTGCAGCGCGGCGGCGCCACGCCCGGCGAAGTAGGACACCTGGCGGCTGGCCGGCAGGTTGGCCGGAGCGGCGCGCTCGATCTGCACCTGGGTGCCGTCGAGCAGGTCACTGGCCAGGCCGAAGGTGATCGGCTGCGATACCAGGACGGTGACGTCCTTGGCGAGGGCCAGGCCCGGCAGGCTGAGGAGCAGGGCAAGGCCCAGGTGGTGAAGTCGATGGGTCATCCCAGGTTCCCTTTCAAGCTTGGTACGACGCCGCGCGCGATGGCGGCGAGGGCGAAGGCGATACCGGCGATCATGATGATCGCGGCGCCGGAGGGGATCGGCAGATCCAGCACGATGGGCAACAGGATGCCGAGCAGCGTGCTGACGGTGGCGATCAGCACCGAGAGCCAGAAGAAGCCTTTCAGCGACTGGCTGAGCAGGCGCGCGGCGGCCGCCGGAATCACCAGCAGGGCGCCGACCAGAATGGCGCCGATGACCTTGACCGCGGCCACGGTGATCAGCGTCACCAGGATCACGAACAGGTAATCCAGGCTCTTCACCGCCACGCCGCGTACCGCCGCCAGTTGCGGGTTGAAGCTGGCCAGCATGATGCGGTTGTACAGCGGCAGCGCCAGGCCCATGACCAGGCCGCCGACCACCAGCAGCACCAGCAGGTCGGTGCCGTTGACGGTGAGCACCGAGCCGAACAGTACGTTTTCCAGAATGTGCACGTTGATGCGCCCGGCCAGCACCAGCAGCAGGCTGGCGCCCATGGCCAGGGACACCGACAGGAACACCCCGATCAGCGTATCCGGCGCCAGGCCCGTGCGGTTGCGCAGGTAGTTGAGCAGGATGCCGAACAACAGCGCGTAGCCGAACAAGGCGCCGTAGGGGCCGGTATAGGGCTCGCCGAGCAGGATGCCGATGGCCACGCCGGTCAGCGCGGCATGGCCCACCGCCTCGGAAAAGAACGCGAAGCGCTTGACCACCACCAGGGTGCCCAGGCCGCCCAGCACCGGGCCGATCAGCAGGCCCGCCAGCAGGGCGTTGACCACGAAGCCGTAGGCCAGGGCGGCGGGCAGGTAGCCGGCCGAGGCCCAGCCCTGGATCAGCAGGCGGAACTGTTCATAGTCGATCATGGCTGGGCGGCCTCCACGGTGCGGGCATGGGTGGAGAACAGGCCGAGCAGGCGCTCCGGCGTCAGCGCCTCGGCAGGCGGCGCATCGAACAGCACCCGGCGGCTCAGGCCGGTGACGCGGTCGGCCAGGCGCTTGACCGCTTCCAGGTCGTGCTCGATCCACAGCACGGTCATGCCGGTACGGCGCCAGTCGCCGAGCAGGCGCTCGAACACCTGGATGCCGGCTTCGTCGAGGGCCGACATCGGTTCGTCGAGCACCAGCAACTGCGGTGCGGGAATCAACCCCTGAGCGAGCAGCACGCGCTGGCGTTCGCCGCCGGACAGCGCGCCCATGCGCCGTTTGCGCTTCTCCAGCATGCCGACGCGGGCCAGGGCTTCGTCGATGGGCTTGCTGAAATGCTTGGACAGGCCGAGAAAGGCCGGCCGGCGCTGGCACATGGCGGCCATGAAGTCGTCCACGGTCATCGGCAGGCCGCGGTCGAATTCCAGGGCCTGGGGCACGTAGCCGATGGTGCCAACGGCGCCGGGCCACTGCAGGCTGAGTTTGCCCTGATGGGGCATCTGGCCGAGCAGGGTCTTGATCAGCGAACTCTTGCCGCCGCCATTGGGGCCGACCAGGGCGTGCACGCTGCCCGGCTGCACCTTGAAGCTGACGTTGTCGAGAATCTGCGTGCGCCCCAGCACCAGGCTGACCTGCTGAAAGTCGAGGGTCGGGCCGATATCTGCCACGCGAAGATTTTCCGCCGCGGTCATTGCCCGGCTTCCTGGATGGCGCGCACCACGGTGTTCATGTTGTTGGTCATTTCCTTCTCGTACTTCTCGGCGCTGTATTCGCCGTAGGAAATGTGCGACAGCGGGTAGAGTTTCACGCCCGACTCGCGCTGGATGGTGTCGACGTAGGTGGACGGGAAGTCCAGCTCGGAAAAGATCACTTTCACGTCCAGCTCGCGCAGCTGATCGATGGTCTTTTTCAGCTGGCTCGGGCTCGGCTCGATGCCATGGGCCGGTTCCACCACCGCGGTGACTTCCAGGCCGAACTCACGCAGCAGGTAGTCGTAGGCGGCGTGCACGGTGGCCACCCGCAGGTCGGCGTTGGGCGCTTCGGTGAGCTGGGCGAGGGCATCGGCGCGCAGCTTGCGCAGGCGCTTGCCATAGGCGCGGGCGTTCTGGGTATAGGTCTTGGCGTTGTCCGGGTCGAGTTTGCCGAGTTCGCGGGCGATGTTGTTGACCTGGGCGATGGAGGCGCTGATCGACAGGAAGGTATGCGGGTTGACCACCTTGCCGGCGCCGCGGGCGGCGATGCCGGTAGCCGCCAGCAAGGGCACGTTGGCGTTAGCTTCGATGACTTCGATATCCGGCTTCTCGCTGGCGGCGATCATGCGGTCGGCGAAGTCGTCATGGCCCACGCCGTTGAGCACCACCACGTCCAGCGAGCCGATGCGCTTGATGTCTTCGGCCCGCGGCTCGTAGGCGTGGGGGTTGAAGCCGGCCGGAATCAGCGGCACCACCTCGGCCTTGTCGCCGACGATGTTGCTCACGTAACTGTAGTAGGGGTGCAGGGTGATGCCGATGCGCAGCTTGGCGTCGGCGGCGCTGGCGGCGCCGAGCAGCAGCAGGGCGGTCACGCCGATGCTCAGGCGTGACAGCAACTGGCGTGCGCGGAAAAGGCGGGAAATGGGCATGGGCGGGCAGTCTTCTGTCGGATGAGTCAAAGGTGTCAGTGGCGATGTTGCCGGGTCACACCTGCGTCGTACTGGGAGGCGATCTGCTGCCAGCCGGCAGCGACCAGGCTTTGCGTATCCAGATCGGAAGGCGCGCTGGTGCTGGTGCGGTTGAGCCAGACGTCGGCCTGCTCGTGCTCGACATCGAGCAGCATCAGCAGCGAGCCGGCGACGTCCAGCGCCTGGCTGGCGCCGAAGTAGGCGGCCCCGTCACCGGGCAGCAACTGCCACTGGTGGCTGCCGCGGCTGGTGGCGCTGGCATCGGCGACGAATGGCGGGAAGCCTTCGTCGGCCAGCTCGGCGGGGCTCAGCAGCGCCTGCTCTTCGTCGCGGCGGATGCGGATCTCATCGGCGGCCACCCGCAGGTCGGCGTAGATGCCCTGTTCGGCTGCCGTCAGGTCGCGGCGGGCGTCGATCTGGTGGCTGGCAATGGCGGTTTCGCTGTCGGTTTCACCATGCCAGGCGACCACCGAGCCGGCCGCCAGCACGATGACCAGGCAAAGAACGAGCACGTAGAGGGTTTCATGGCCGGCACCGGCCGGCCGTACGACCTGAACTGTCATTCGATTTCCGTGTGGTCGATTTCGACGATATGGCCGGGGCCGGCGTCGAACAGCACGTAGAACTCACCCTCGGGCTTCTTGAAGGTCAGGGTGGAGTCCTCGGCCAGCTTGCCGGGCACCAGGATGCTTTCGTCATAGCCGATCACATCCAGGGTCACGCCAGCGGCACCGCTGCCATCGGAAAAACCGCCGGTGCAGCGGATGCTCTCGCCGTCGACTTCCTCGCACTGGCACATCGGGTTGTGGGCCAGGGCCAGACCGCTGAGCGACAGCAGGGCGATACCTGCGGCGCTGCGCAGGATGATGGACTTGATCATGGTTTGCCTCCTTGTTGTTTCTGCAGCCACGCGACCGTGGATGGGGATGCCTGTTCGAGTGGTACGGCGGCCTGGTGCACGGAACCGTCCCAGCCCTCCATGGTGATCCACAGTTCGGCGTCGGGTTTGGTGCGGGTCGGCAGCGGCACGGTGGCGCCCATGCGGTAGGCGCTGCCAAAGAAGATACCACCGGCGGCGCGCAGGCTGCGCGGCTTGCCGATGCGCAGGTAGGTGGCCTTGACCTGGCCGATGCATTCCTTGCACAGCGCGCCGGTGAAGGTCTTCATGTAGCCGGCCGGGCCGTCGAGTTCCGGCGGCGCGGCGCGGAATTCCGCCAGGGTGATCGACCAGGGACCGACCGGCACTTCGCCGACCATGCGCTCGCCCAGGCCGCTGGTGCCACGAAACAGCGCGACGTCGGCGAAGTACTTGGGCATGAACCCCAGGGGAATGAGCACCAGCAGGATGTTGATGTGGAAGCGCCACTTGTACCAGAAGCGGCTCAGCGGCGAGGCGGGTTGTACTGCCATGGCCTTGCTCATGCCTTGACCTCCCCAGTGTCGGTTGCAGTGTCGCGCTCACGCACGCGCGCAGGGCGCTTGATCACCTTGGCGGTGGCCTGGGCGGTACGCTTGGTCCAGATCAGCAGGCCGCTGAGCACCATCATGCTCAGCACCAGGCCGAAGAAGAACCAGATCATCTTCACCCACAGGCCGCCGAAGTCACCGGTGTGCAAGGGGCGCATGGACTCGGTGACGAACTCCAGCTTGGAGCGATCCTCGAGCAGGCGCTGCTGGGCCACTTCGCCGGTGTAGGGGTTGATCGAGGCGCTCTGCATCATCAGCGGGTACCAGCCACGGCCACCGACGGCGATATGATCGTAGGCATTGCTGGGCAGGCGGGTGAAGCTGACGTCCAGGCTCGGCACCTTGTCGATGGCGATGCGTGCCGCTTCGTCCACGTCGAGCATCGGGATCGGCTCGCCGGGGCGGACGATGGGCACGTCCTCGCGGGCCACCACGGCGGGCACGCCTTCGGTGGAGATGGAAATCTGGTTGTCGAACAGGATCGCCTGGATCAGGAACCAGATGCCGGTGATCGACACCACGGCGATGAACCAGATCGACCAGATGCCGCTCAGGCGGTGGAAGTCGCCCCAGAAGATCCGCGCGCCCTGGTTGAAGCGCAGGCGCGGTTTGAAGAAGCCTTTCCAGAACTTCTTGTACACCACCAGGCCGGTGATCAGCGACAGCAGCATGGGGATGCCCATCATCGACACCAGGTACCAGCCCCAGCTGAATCCATTGGTGAAGGGCACCAGCCACCAGCCGTGCAGGGCACGGGTGAACTGGCGGAAATCGAACTCCGGGCTGATGCCCTGGATGGCCCCGGTGTAGGGGTTGACGTAGATGGTCGGGTTGCTGCCGTCGGGGTAGCTGACCCGGGCGGTGAGGGCGAAGTGCGATTCGTCCGGGCGAGTAATGGACTGCACCACCAGCTCCGGCTCGGCCTTCCTGATCTCGGCCAGCACCTGGCCAAAGGTCAGCAGTTCGGCGTCGTCCGATGGCTTGCTGGCGCGCACGTCGGGGTTGGCTAGCCAGACGATTTCCTGGCTGACCACCGCCAGGGTGCCGGTGACGCAGACGATCAGCACGAAGAACCAGATGGGCAGGGCGAGCCAGCTGTGCACCAGGAACCAGATTTTTGAGCGCGACTTCTTGGACATGAATATCAGTCTTGTCTGAGCCCTCCCGTGCGCGGCACGGAGAGCGATTTAGGTACGAACGAAACCTCGCCGGCCCGAGGCCAGCGAGGAGGACAAACCGATGGGGTGCTCGCCGCGGCAGGCACGAATGAATCGGTCATCTACTAGGACGGATGAGAAGCGTAAAACCCGCAGCTGCAAATGAAAATAGTTATTTCATAGATTCAGATGCGTTGCCGCTCTGGCGCAGCAGTCGACGCATTTCCCCGGGCGGCCGCTTGAGCCAGCGTTTGAAGGCGCGTTGAAAGGCCTCCGCGGAGGCGAAGCCGAGCAGGTAGGCGATCTCGCCGAAGCTCAGCTCGGTGTCGCGCACGTAGGCGACCGCCAGGTCGCGCCGGGTCTCGTTGACGATGGTGCTGAAGCGCGTGCCTTCTTCGGCCAGACGCCGGCGCAGGGTCCAGGCTGGCAGCTGCAATTGGCGGGCGATAGCGTCCATGTCCGGTTCGCGACCATGCAGGCGCGGGCCGAGCAGTTGGATGACGCGATCCCGCATGCTTTGGGGGCGGCTCAGGCCCTGCAAGGCCTGCTCGCAAAGTTGTAACAATTCATGCCAGGTGCCGGGGCAGTGCATCGGATTGCGCAGATTCAGCGCCTGCTGGTCGAGGCGGATGCCGTTGAAGTCGGCTGCGAAGACGGGCGGGCAGCCGAACTCCAACGGGTAGCGCTCGGCGTAGTCGGGAGCCACGAATTCCAGCTGCAGCGCCTCGGCGGTCAGCGGCGTATGGGCGAGGGCGCCCAGTTGCTGCAGCCAGGCGGCCAGTACGGTGTCGACCACGAAGCGGTTGTAGGCGTTATAGGGGCCAATGGAGTGAAAACGCAGCCAGGCGCCGCTGCTGTCTTCCAGCAGGCTGGAGCGGCCGCGGTAGTTCGACGCGTACAGCGCCTCGAAGCGGATCAGGGTGCGGGCGGCTTCGCGCACCGTGGGCGCCTGGCCCGCGACGATACCCGCCAGGCCGAGGCGATGCAGGTAGGCGAAGCGGCCCATCAGCAGGCCGAGGGCCGGCTCGCCGGTCAGCACGATGGCGGCATGGCCCAGGTGCATGTAGCGCGGGATCGACAGCCGCGCACGGGGCTCGGCCAGGCGTGCGGCATCAAAACCGTAGTGCTCGAGCAGCGGCCGCGAGGCATGGCCCAGGTGGTCGACGGCATCGGCCAGGCTGTACAGGTAGCCGACGGCGAGATCGCCCAGGCGGATGGCAGCAGGTTTCATGAGGTGACGTCCCAGGGAAGTTCGCCAGCCTAGCTCGGCGATTGGTGCAGTGCCAGCCTTGCTGTCACTTGTGATCATTGATTTGTCATTTGTGATCATTGAGCGGGGGCATCTGCTTCACTATCGTCTGTGCCATACGACCGCTGCCCGTGCAGGCTGCGGCAACTCCGTGACCGACGCCGATGGACCTGACCATGACCGCCTACCCGCACCTCCTCGCGCCCCTCGATCTGGGCTTCGTGACCCTGAAGAACCGCACCCTGATGGGCTCCATGCACACCGGGCTGGAAGAGAAGCCCGGCGGCTTCGAGCGCATGGCGGCCTACTTCGCCGAGCGCGCCCGTGGCGGGGTCGGCCTGATGGTCACCGGCGGCATCGCGCCGAACGAAGAAGGGGGCGTGTATGCCGGCGCGGCGAAGCTGAGCACGCCCGAAGAAGCCGACAAGCACCGCATCGTCACCGAGGCGGTGCATGGCGCAGGTGGCCTGATCTGCATGCAGATCCTGCATGCCGGCCGCTACGCCTACAGCCCCAAGCAGGTGGCGCCCAGCGCCATCCAGGCGCCGATCAACCCCTTCAAGCCTCAGGAACTGGATGAGGCGGGCATCGAAAAGCAGATCGCCGACTTCGTCAACTGCGCCGTGCTGGCCCAGCAGGCCGGCTATGACGGCGTGGAGATCATGGGTTCCGAGGGCTACTTCATCAACCAGTTCCTGGTGGCCCACACCAACCGGCGCACCGATCGCTGGGGCGGCAGCTACGCCAACCGCATGCGCCTGCCGGTGGAGATCGTGCACCGTGTGCGCGAGGCCGTGGGCAGTGACTTCATCATCATCTACCGCCTGTCGATGCTCGACCTGGTCGAGGGCGGCAGCAGCTGGGACGAGATCGTGACCCTGGCCAAGGCCATCGAGGCGGCCGGCGCCACCCTCATCAATACCGGCATCGGCTGGCACGAGGCGCGCATCCCGACCATCGCCACCAAGGTGCCGCGCGCGGCGTTCACCAAGGTCACTGCCAAGCTGCGCGGCGAGGTGCAGATTCCCCTGGTCACCACCAACCGCATCAACACCCCGGAAGTGGCCGAGCAGGTGCTGGCCGAGGGCGATGCCGACATGGTGTCGATGGCGCGGCCGTTCCTCGCCGATCCCGAGTTCGTCAACAAGGCGGCCGCCGGTCGCGCCGACGAGATCAACACCTGCATCGGCTGCAACCAGGCGTGCCTGGACCATACCTTTGGCGGCAAGCTGACCACCTGCCTGGTCAACCCGCGGGCCTGCCACGAAACCGAGCTCAACTACATTCCCACCACCGCGGTGAAGAAAATCGCCGTGGTCGGCGCCGGGCCTGCCGGGCTCGCCGCCGCCAGCGTGGCGGCCGAGCGCGGCCATCGCGTCACCCTGTTCGATGCGGCCGGGGAGATCGGCGGCCAGTTCAACGTGGCCAAGCGCATCCCGGGCAAGGAGGAGTTCTTCGAGACCCTGCGCTACTTCAAGCGCAAGCTGGAAACCAGCGGCGTCGAGCTGCGCCTGAATACCCGGGTGAGCGCTGCGGATCTGCTTGCCGGTGGCTTCGACGAGGTGATCCTGGCCACCGGCATCGTGCCGCGCACTCCGGCCATCCCGGGTGTCGAGCATGCCAAGGTGATCAGCTACCTGGACGCCATCCTGGGGCGCAAGCCGGTGGGCCAGCGCGTTGCGGTGATCGGCGCCGGTGGCATCGGTTTCGATGTCAGCGAATTCATCACCCACGCCGGCCCGGCCACCAGCCTGGACCGTGAGGCGTTCTGGAGGGAGTGGGGCATCGATCCGACCCTGCAGGCCCGTGGCGGCGTCGCTGGCGTGCAACCGCAGGTCGAGCCGGCGGCGCGCCAGGTGTTCCTGCTGCAACGCAAGAAGAGCAAGGTCGGCGACGGCCTGGGCAAGACCACCGGCTGGATCCACCGCGCGGGCCTGAAGAACAAGCAGGTGCAGATGATCAACGCCGTCGAATACCTGCAGATCGACGAGCAGGGGCTGCACGTGCGCGTGGCCGAGGGCGAGCCCCAGGTGCTGCCGGTGGACACGGTGATTCTCTGCGCCGGCCAGGACCCGCTGCGCGAACTGCAGGACGAGCTGGTTGCCGGCGGCGCGTCTGTGCACCTGATCGGCGGCGCTGACGTGGCCGCCGAGCTGGATGCCAAGCGGGCCATCAACCAGGGCTCGCGGTTGGCGGCAGAGCTCTAAAAGCGATCTTTTTAGGTGGCATTAAATAGGCTGCTGCAAGGCAGAAACGATTGGTGAGCATGTAGGAGGGGCGTTAGCCCCGAGCTTTATTGGAGGGCACAAAGCGCTCGCGGCTAAAGCCGCTCCTACAAAAAGTACTCCGCACACCGGTCGCTCCCACCACTTTGCAGTTCGTAGGGTGGACGACGCTTCACCCGTCCACCGCCCCGCAACCGCGATGGTGGATGAAAAGAGCGTCATCCACCCTACGTCCGCTACAAGGCGATAGTGGCCGGTCGTGCTGCGATTTCAAACCTGCTCATATTGGTGGGCTGAAGCGGATCGCCGCCCGGCCCAACCTACGAGGCTGGCGCGATCTGTAGGGTGGGCTTTAGCCCACCACTGCAAATGGCCGCTTGCTCTACCTTGCAATCAAAGCGCTGCAGTCGAGCCGAAAGATCGTGAGCAGGCTCTAATTTGCACTTTCGGCCGGTCTCTACCGAACCGGTCACAGTTCGGTCGTGCCGTTCGTCCTTTGGCCGAATGACTGCCAACCGGGTCACACAGCCTGTAATGGGTTCTCGCCTAGACTTGCCTGGCTGGCGTTTCGTTGCGCCAGCCGATCTGGCGCCGAGCACCGTCATTACCTGTGGAGAACATCGATGAGCAAGCCGCAACTGATCGAGGCCGTGATGTTCTTCGCCCCGGACGGCAGCATCGGCAAGCAGATGTTCTACGCCGAATTCGAGACCCTGCTCGATGGCCTGGTGAAGATGCCGACCCTGGCCGACGAGCAGGTCCGGGCCGCGTACGTTGTGATCAATGGCCGCCTGCAGATTCGCTCGACCGTGTTCTTCTACCTGGATTTCGACGAAACCGGCGCGCCAGACGCCGGCTGGAACATTCCCCTGCAGCAGATGGCCGAACGTGCCGGCCGTGGCCCCGACCTGGGCGGTGGGCCGATTCGCCTGGCCTGCCGCAGCCAGTGCCCGGTTTCCTGGCACCAGATGCACCTCTGGGACCCCAGCCTGGTTCCCGGCAACAACGACCTGGCCACCTTGCGTGACACGGTGCGGGCCAACGGCCTCGGCATCCTCATGCAGGAAGAAGAAACCCCTGCCGTGACGCCCGGGCGGCTGCAGGTGGCCTCGGAAGATCAATGGTACGCCGTCGATTCATCCCGTGACCTGGCCGAGAAACTCGCCGAGCGGCTGTCCCACGACTACCGGCAGAAGGCCGCGCAACTGGTTCGCCAGCAGCGCGAGCGCCTCGCTGCCCTGGCCCGCGAGCACCAGGCCGAATTGGCCCGCGCTGCCACCCAGAGCAGCGGGCAAGTGGCCGAATTGCAGGGACAGATTCTGGCGTTGCGCCAGGCGCTGCGGCAGCAGGAGGGGCTCAACCAGAACCTCAAAGCCCAGCTGGCCGAGCAACGGCAGGCGCAGCAGAGCGAGCGAGAGGAGATGGCGGTGCGGATGCGCGCCGCCGAGCGCCACGCCCGCACCGAGCGCGAGATCCTGCGCGAACAGTTCGACGAAGAATTGCGCGCGCGCCTCCTCGCCACCCAGGCTGCGGCCGAGGAACAGGCGCGCCGTCGTGACGGCGAAGCCGCCCAACGCGGCGCCAGCCAGGTGCTCGAGCGCCTGGCCGCCCAGGGCGTGGTGTTCGTGGTGTTCCATCCGGGCGCCGGGCACCTGACCGTGCCCCTGCAGGACGTCGACCGCTACCTGGCCGGCCCGCTGGCCTATGCCGCGAGCAAGTGCTTCGTGCCGGAGAGCCAGTATCGCCAGTGGCTGCAGCACTACCAGCGGCCGCGCTGCGAAGGCCTGCAGGCGGACGGCCAGCGCTGTGATGCCGCGCTCGAGCGGGTCGAGACGCCTGGGCGTTTCGTGGCTGGCGAATCGAACTGCTGCATGCTGCACAAGAGCGCTCGCCTGCGTACCGTCGGTTAAACTTGCGGCCTTTTCCGGGCCGCCTCCCCATGACCTCGATTCCACTCTCTGCCATCAGCGCCTGGCGTCCCCAGGCGTCCCTGCAGCGCCTGCAGTTCGACTGGCTCGCAGGCGTCGAGCTGGCGGTGCTGCGCCTGGACCTGATCGATCCACTGATCAGCGGCAACAAGTGGTTCAAGCTCGCGCCCCATCTGTGCAGCGCTGCTGAACAACGCGCCGGCGGGATCATCAGCCTCGGCGGCGCCCATTCCAATCACCTGCATGCCCTGGCCGCCGCCGGCCAGCGCTTTTCCTTCGCCACCGTCGGCCTGCTGCGCGGCCACCCCCAGGACACACCGACCGTCGAGGATTTGCAGCGCTTCGGCATGCAGCTGCACTGGCTGGGCTACGGCGGCTACCGGGAACGGCATCGCGCCGGGTTCTGGGCGCCGTGGCAGGCGCGTTACCCGGGCTTCATGCCGGTGCCCGAGGGCGGCGGCGGGCTACCGGGCGCCCTGGGCTGTGCGCAGTTGCCCGCCATGGTGACTGCGCAATTGCCGGCGCTCGGCTGGGACGACTACCACGGCTGGTGGCTGGCCGCCGGGACCGGCACCACGCTTGCCGGGCTGGTGATCGGCGAGGGCGGGCAGCGTACCGTGCATGGCGCCCTGGCCGTGCCGCTGGATCACGGCGTGCCCGCGCAGGTGCGCGGGCTGCTGGCCGAGGCGGGGCGCGATGACAGGGGATACCAGCTGCTGGACGCTTGCCGCGGTGGCTTCGCGCGGCAGGATGCCGAGTTGCTGGCCTTTATGGCGCAGTGCGAAGCGCAGAGCGGTTTGCCCCTGGAGTCGCTGTACACCGCCAAGGCGCTGCTGGCCCTGCGTGACGCCATCGGACGAGGCGAAGTCGAGGCGGGCAGGCGTTTGGTCTTCGTGCACACTGGCGGCCTGCAGGGCCGTCGCGCTGCACCTGGTAACGCGTCAGGTCGCTGAGGGCGGCGCGCCACCGGGTTCGGTGCCGCTGGCCGGCCAGTCATCGGCGACCAGGAAGATCCGCTGGCGCTCGGCGAGCGAGCCGCTGCCATCGGGCTGCAGATCGACCAGCAACTGGGCGCCGGTATCCGCCGGCAGGGCTTGCAGCCAGCTCTGCAACTGAACCTCGGACCAGCCCTGCGCCGCCGGCAGTTTCGCCGGGGCCAGCCAGGCACTGCGCGGCAGCGGTTGCCAGCGGGCATCCCCATGTTCGGCCTGTAGCGCCGCCCATTGCCGGCGGTGCAGCCAGCGCCCGCGCAGGTGCGCCGGCTCGGCCCCGGGCGGCGGCGGCTGATCCAGCCCATGGGGATAGAACAGATAGCCGCCCAGCCACATCGAAGCCTGGATCGGTGCGTTGGTTAGCGCCTGCAAGGTCTCCCGCGCTTCGGAAGAAGCCGACAAGGGCAGCTGGTGAGTAGCGAGATGATCGAGCTTGAGATCCAGCCGATCGCGACCGCCCGGACCGATCCAGTGGTTCGGCACCCGCGGCGGCTGGCCCAGGTACAGCTTGATAGCCAGTTCCACGTGGTGCACGCCACTGGCATCGCGCAGCAACAGATCCAGCTCGCCCAGGGTGTGGCCGCCCTGGCGGATCGGCAGGTTCGCGGCCAGCACCTCGATAGCCGGCGCCGCCTGCAGGGCGAACTGCCACAGGCGCTCGTAGTAGAGGCCCAGGCGGCGTACCGAACTGCGCGCCAGCCATTCGTGCAGCGCTTGCGGCGTCTGGTCCTGGCGCCGCAACCAGTCGGCCAGCAGACCCGGCGCGCCAGCCCAGCCTGAGTCGGCCAGCGGGTGGCGCTGCGGCCAGGGCGTGTGGGCGAGCAGCGGCGGTGACAGCAGCGTCCAGGCCAGATCGCGCACGGCAGGTTCGCTGAGTTGGCGGGGCAGGTCGGCAAGCGAGGTGAACGGGGTCATCGCTGCAGCATAGGCCTTTAGGCCCGTCGACGTCAGGGTTTGCTGGCACAGGGTGCCTTCGCCCATAATCCAGGCCATCAGAGCCAGAGCCTTGCGGGAGCCCCATGGAGCAGTTTCGTAATATCGGCATCATCGGCCGTCTGGGCAGTACCCAGGTGCTCGACACCATCCGCCGCCTGAAGAAGTTCCTGCTCGAGCGCCAGTTGCACGTGATTCTCGACGACAGCATCGCCGAGGTATTGCCGGGCCATGGCCTGCAGACCTCGGCGCGCAAGCACCTGGGCGAGTTCTGCGACCTGGTGATCGTGGTCGGCGGTGACGGCAGCATGCTCGGCGCCGGTCGCGCCCTGGCGCGCCACAAGGTGCCGGTGCTGGGCATCAACCGCGGCAACCTGGGCTTTCTCACCGATATCCGCCCCGACGAGCTGGAGTCCAAGGTCGCCGAGGTGCTGGAAGGCAACTACCTGACCGAGCACCGCTTTCTGCTGGAAGCCGAAGTGCGCCGCCACTCGGAAGCGATCGGCCAGGGCGATGCCCTCAACGACGTGGTGCTGCATCCGGGCAAGTCGAACCGGATGATCGAGTTCGAGCTGTATATCGACGGCCAGTTCGTGTGCAGCCAGAAGGCCGACGGCCTGATCGTCGCCACGCCGACCGGCTCGACGGCCTACGCGCTGTCGGCGGGCGGGCCGATCATGCACCCCAAGCTCGATGCCATCGTGGTGGTGCCCATGTACCCCCACACGCTGTCCAGCCGCCCCATCGTGGTGGATGGCAACAGCGAGCTGAAGATCGTCGTCTCCAAGGACCTGCAGCTCTACCCGCAGGTGTCGTGCGACGGCCAGAACCATTTCACCTGCGCGCCGGGCGACACCATCACCGTGCGCAAGAAATCCCAGAAGCTGTGCCTGATCCATCCGCTGGATCACAACTACTACGAGGTCTGCCGTACCAAGCTGGGTTGGGGTAGCCGACTCGGCGGAGGCGACTGATGCAGCTCGATCCGTCTCGCGGTTATGACCTGATCGGTGATGTGCATGGGTGCGCCAATACCCTGGTGCGCCTGCTCGAACGCATGGGTTATCGCCGCCAGGGCGGCGTATGGCGGCACCCGCAGCGCATGGCGATCTTCCTCGGCGACCTGATCGACCGCGGCCCGCGCATTCGCGAAGCCGTGCACCTAGTGCACGACATGGTGCGTGCCGGCGAGGCGCTGTGCATCATGGGCAACCACGAATTCAACGCCCTGGGCTGGATGACCCCGGCGCCGCCAGGCAGCGGGCGCGCCTTCGTACGCGAGCACACTGCGCGGCACGAGCGGCTGATCGGCGAGACGCTGCGGCAGTTCCAGGCCTACCCTGACGAATGGCGTGACATGCTGGCCTGGTTCTACGAGCTGCCGCTGTTTCTCGATGCCGGCCATTTTCGCGTGGTGCACGCCTGCTGGGACGAGACCATGATCGCCTCGCTGCGCGGGCAGTTCCCCAGCGGCTGTATCGACGAACACTTCCTGCAGGCCTCGGCGGTGCCCGGCAGCTTCGCCTGCACGGTGCTCGACCGGCTGCTGCGCGGCACCGACATGCGCCTGCCCGGCGGGCTGACCATGACCAGCAGCGACGGCTTTACCCGCTCGTTCTTTCGCACCAAGTTCTGGGCCGGCAACCCGCTGACCTACGGTGACGTGCAGTTCCAGCCCGACCCGCTGCCCGAGCAGGTCGCCTGCCTGCCGCTCAGCGAGGAAGATCGCGCACAGCTGCTGACCTATGGCCCCGAGCAGCCGCCGCTGTTCGTCGGCCACTACTGGCACAGCGGCACGCCGGCGCCGATCTGCGCGAACATCGCCTGCCTGGATTACAGCGCGGTGATGTACGGCAAGCTGGTGGCCTACCGGCTGGACCAGGAAACCCGTCTCGATCCGGGCAAGTTCGTCTGGGTCGAAGTGGAAAAGCCAGGGCCGGCGCGATGAGCCCGGTGATCGCCCTGCGTGCACCGCTGGACGAAGACCTGGCGCCGTTCATCACCTTGCTGGGCAACCTGGGCGTGCCGCACCGGGTGGCCGAGCAGGGCAATGAGCAGGTGCTCTGGGTGCCCAGCGAAGACATCGCCGCCCAGGTGCGCGAGCTGTATGCACGGGCACCCCAGGGCGATCCGCAGTTGCAGCCCGTCCAGGCGCCCGTGGCCAGTTCGCGCCCCGGCGTCGCCGCCGCGGCCAGGCGCAGCCCGCTGACCCTGGTCGTGCTGGCGCTGACCCTGCTGGTCGCGGTGCTGACCTGGGGCGGTGAAGACTACGCTGTGGTGCGCTGGCTGAGCTTCGTCGACTTCCAGATCGACGGCCAGTACATCTACTTCGCCACCTTCGCCCAGGCCATGGACAGCGGCCAATGGTGGCGCCTGCTGACGCCCATGCTGCTGCATTTCGGCATCCTCCACCTGGCGATGAACAGCCTCTGGTACTGGGAGCTGGGGCGGCGTATCGAGGCGCGCCAGGGCGCACTGATGCTGTTGCTGCTGACCCTGTGGTTCGGGCTTGCTGCCAACGTGGCGCAGTACCTCTACGGCGGGCCGGCGCTGTTCGGCGGTTTGTCCGGCGTGCTCTACGGGCTGCTCGGCCACTGCTGGCTGTTCCAGCTGCTGGCGCCGAATGCGGCCTACCGGCTGCCGCGCGGCGTGCTGGTGAGCATGCTGGTCTGGCTGCTGATCTGCATGACCGGGGTGTTCGAACTGCTGCAGTTCGGCGCCATCGCCAACGCCGCCCACGTCGGCGGGCTGGTCGCCGGTTGCCTCACCGGGTTGCTCGGAGGGTTCCTGGCCCGCCAGCTGGCGAGGCGCTGAGCGCCTCGGCTTGGCGGGTCAGATAGGGTAGAATCGGGGCTTTTCCAGCCCCGGAGCCAGCCATGTCCTCCTTCGTCGAACTGATCCGCAACATCACCCCGGACGTGTATGAAAGCCTCAAGCTGGCCGTGGAGATCGGCAAGTGGCCGGACGGCCGCAAGCTGACCCAGGAGCAGAAGGAGCTGAGCCTGCAGGCGATGATCGCCTGGGAGATCGAGAACCTGCCCGAGGATCAGCGCACCGGCTATATGGGCACCTCCGAATGTGCCTCGAAATCCGAGCCCGTCCCGAACATCCTGTTCAAGTCCTCGGAAACCCTGCACTGATGTTCGAAGTAGCCCGCGGCGCCCTGAGCAAGATGGCCACCCAGTTCGATGCGCCGGTGCAGTATGCATTTCGCCTCGGTGACGAGCAGATCGCCGTCAACCCGATGATCGGCAAGACCCTGCGCCTCGAGTTCCTGGGCGCCATTCATTGCAGCCATTGCGGCCGCAAGACCAAGACCAGTTTCAGCCAGGGCTACTGCTACCCCTGCATGCAGAAGCTCGCCCAGTGCGACCTGTGCATCATGAGCCCCGAGCGCTGCCACTACGACGCCGGCACCTGCCGTGACCCTGGCTGGGGCGAGCAGTTCTGCATGACCGACCACGTGGTGTACCTGGCCAACTCGTCAGGCATCAAGGTCGGTATCACCCGCGCCACGCAGATTCCCACCCGCTGGATCGACCAGGGCGCAACCCAGGCGCTGCCGATCATGCGCGTGGCCACCCGCCAGCAGTCCGGGTTCGTCGAAGACCTGCTGCGCAGCCAGGTGGCGGACAAGACCAACTGGCGCGCACTGCTCAAGGGCGATGCGGCGCCGGTCGACCTGCTGCATGTGCGTGAGCAGATCTTCGATGCCTGCGCCGATGGCATCACCGAGCTGCAGCAACGCTTCGGCCTGCAGGCCGTGCAGCCGCTCAATGAGCAGAGCGTGGTGCAGATCCGTTATCCGATCGAGGGCTATCCTGCCAAGATCACCAGCTTCAACCTGGACAAGAATCCGATTGCCGAAGGTACCCTGCTCGGCATCAAGGGCCAGTACCTGATGTTCGACACGGGCGTCATCAACATTCGCAAGTACACCGCGTACCAGATCGCCGCCAGCTGCGCCGCCTGACCGGCAGGCGCGGCCGACATCATTCACCTGCTTGCCACGCCCGCTGGCGTGGCATCGAAGAGGTTCCCATGCGCACCGAGCAATCGAAGACCATCTACCTGAAGGACTATCAGGCGCCGGATTACCTGATCGACGAAACCCACCTGACCTTCGAGCTGTTCGAGGATCACACCCTGGTGCACGCCCAACTGGTGATGCGCCGCAACCCGGCGCTGTCCGCCGAGCTGCCGGCGCTGGTGCTGGACGGCCAGCAGCTCGAGCTGTTGCACCTCAAACTCGACGACCGTGAACTGGGCGCCGGCGACTATCAGCTCACCGACAGCAACCTGACCCTGCAGCCGACCCAGGCCAGCTTCGTGATCGACAGCACCGTGCGCATCCACCCGGAAAGCAACACCGCGCTGGAAGGGCTGTACAAGTCCAGCGGCATGTTCTGCACCCAGTGCGAGGCCGAAGGCTTCCGCAAGATCACCTATTACCTCGACCGCCCGGACGTGATGAGCAGCTTCACCACCACGCTCAGCGGCGACAAGCAGAAGTACCCGATCCTGCTGTCCAACGGCAACCCGATTGCCAGCGGCGAGGAGGGCGATGGCCGTCACTGGGCGACCTGGGAAGACCCGTTCAAGAAGCCGGCCTACCTGTTCGCCCTGGTGGCTGGCGACCTGTGGTGCGTGGAAGACAAGTTCACCACCCTGAGCGCCCGCGAGGTGACGCTGCGCATCTACGTCGAGCCGGAAAACATCGACAAGGTGCAGCACGCCATGGACAGCCTGAAGAAGTCCATGCAGTGGGACGAAGAGGTGTACGGCCGCGAGTACGACCTGGATATCTTCATGATCGTCGCGGTCAACGACTTCAACATGGGCGCCATGGAGAACAAGGGCCTCAACATCTTCAACTCCAGCGCCGTGCTGGCCCGCGCCGAAACCGCCACCGATGCCGCCCACCAGCGCGTCGAGGCGATCGTCGCCCACGAGTACTTCCACAACTGGTCCGGCAACCGCGTGACCTGCCGCGACTGGTTCCAGCTGTCGCTCAAGGAAGGCTTCACGGTGTTCCGCGATGCGGCCTTCTCGGCGGACATGAACTCGCCGACGGTCAAGCGCATCCAGGACGTCGCCTACCTGCGTACCCATCAATTCGCCGAGGACGCCGGCCCCATGGCCCACCCGGTACGCCCGGATGCGTACATGGAAATCTCCAACTTCTACACCCTGACCATCTACGAGAAGGGCGCCGAAGTGCTGCGCATGATCCACACCCTGCTCGGCGCCGAGGCGTTCCGCAAGGGCTCGGACCTGTACTTCGAACGCCACGATGGCCATGCGGTGACCTGCGACGATTTCGTCAAGGCCATGGAAGATGCCAGCGGCGTCGACCTGACCCAGTTCAAGCGCTGGTACACCCAGGCCGGCACGCCACGCCTGGCGGTCAGCGAGCGCTACGATGCTGCCGCGAAAACCTACACCCTGACCTTCACTCAGAGCTGCCCAGCCACGCCGGGGCAGAGCGAGAGCAGCAAGCTGCCGTTCGTGATCCCGGTGGAGCTGGGCCTGCTGGACGGGCAGGGCAACGACCTGCCGCTGCGCCTGCAGGGCGAGGCCGCGGCTATCGGCAGCGACCGCGTGCTGTCGATCACCGAGGCGCAGCAGTCGTTCACCTTCGTCGACGTGGCCGAGAAGCCGCTGCCGTCGCTGCTGCGCGGCTTCAGCGCGCCGGTGAAGCTGAGTTTCGCCTACGACCGCGACCAGTTGATGTTCCTGATGCAGCACGACAGCGACGGCTTCAACCGTTGGGAAGCCGGCCAGCAGCTCAGCGTGCAGGTGCTGCAGGAACTGATCGGCCAGCACCAGCGCGGCGAAACGCTGGTGCTCGATGGGCGCCTGGTCAGCGCGCTGCGCAGCCTGCTGCAGGACGACACACTGGATCAGGCCATGGTCGCCGAGATGCTCTCGCTGCCGGGTGAGGCCTACCTCACCGAAATCAGCGACGTGGCCGACGTCGACGCCATCCATGGCGCCCGCGAGTTCGCCCGTCAGCAACTGGCCGAGGCGCTGTTCGAGCCGCTGTGGCAGCGTTACCAGGCCAACCGCGAGGTGTCACGCGCCACGCCGTACGTGGCAGAAGCCGAGCACTTCGCCCGCCGTGCGCTGCAGAACATCGCGCTGTCGTACCTGATGCTCAGCGACAAGCCCCAGGTGCTGGCCGCGGCGCTGGACCAGTTCGAGACCAGCGACAACATGACCGAGCGCCTGACCGCCCTGGCGGTGCTGGTCAACTCACCGTTCGAGGCCGAGCGCAGCAAGGCCCTCGAAGCCTTCGCCGAGCAATTCAAGGACAACGCCCTGGTCATGGACCAGTGGTTCAGCGTGCAGGCCGCCAGCACCTTGCCGGGCGGCCTGGCCCGCGTGCAGGCGCTGATGCAGCACCCGGCGTTCACCCTGAAGAACCCCAACAAGGTGCGTGCGCTGATCAGCGCCTTCGCCGGGCAGAACCTGGTGAACTTCCATGCCATGGACGGCAGCGGTTATCGCTTCCTGGCCGACCAGGTGATCGTGCTCAATGGGCTGAACCCGCAGATCGCCTCGCGCCTGCTGGCACCGCTGACCCGCTGGCGCAAGTACGGCGCCGAGCGTCAGGCGCTGATGAAGGCCGAGCTGGAGCGCATCCTCGCCTCCGGTGAGCTGTCGCCCGACGTGTACGAAGTGGTCAGCAAGAGCCTGGCCTGAGACCGTACCCCGGAGCGGCGTGCGCCGCTCCGGGCAACTGCTGCATGCCCCTCCGGCGTCCGTTCTGGACGCCATCGCTCCCACTGTGAGCCTCCTTGCGTTGTTACTGCGGCTTGCGTGGTAACAATTTTTTGTTACCTCAGGGAATGAAAAGCTAACGCTGCGTTCGGCGACGCACTTAATATCGCGGCCGCTTTGGTGATGCTGGCATTTAGCCGGTTTTTTTTGCCGCCCGTGCGGCGTTCCGACAGCGTGCTGAAAGCCTTTGTAAGCGATTCTAGGTCGATAACGGCCCATTGCTGATCAGTGGCCGTCCAGTCACAAAGAGACGCTACGGAGCTGCTCTAGAAAAGCGTTTTCAGCTAATACGATCGTTTGAATTGGCACCAAGGTTGCACTGCACAGGGCAGTGACGCCAGCCAGTTCAAGGTCATCAACGGGTGCCTCGTCAGGTGCTCGCCAGGCCCGCCGGGAAAGTGGGCCGTAACGAACAATGACCGTCTGTCTGCGGAGTAGTGATTCAATGCGTATCAAGTCCCTTGAGCAGGCCCAGCGGGCAAGGTCCGGTTTTGCCCTGGCGGGCATGTTGCCGTTGCTGGTGGCAGCGCCGGTGCAGGCCGTGGAATTCGGCTTTGCCGATAACGAAGTCAGCGGCTCGCTGGACACCACGCTGTCCTACGGGCAGCTGTGGCGTGTGCAGGGGCAGAGCCGCGGTAACGACGACGTCAACGTCAACGACGGCAACCGCAACTTCGACACCGGCCTGGCCTCGGAAGTGTTCAAGATCACCTCGGACCTCGAGATGAACTACCAGAACTACGGGCTTTTCGTGCGCGGCACGGCATTCTATGACACGCAGATCATGGACAAGCGCAACGACTTCTACAGCGGCAACCGCAGCGCCCAGCCGAGCCAGAACAGCCCTCATGACGATCGCTTCACCCGCGACACGCGGCACAGCGCCGGGCGCGACGCGCAGATCCTCGACGCCTACCTCTATGGCAACTGGGATGTTGCAGAGCACCCGGTCAGCGCGCGCCTGGGCCGCCAGGTGTTCAACTGGGGCGAAGGGTTGTTCTACCGCGGTGGGGTAAACACCAGCAACCCGGTGGATGGCGCCCGTTTTCGCCTGCCGGGCGCCGAACTCAAGGAGGTGCTGATTCCCGTCGAGGCGGTCAGCTTCAATATCGGCCTGACCGACAACCTGTCCATGGAAACCTTCTACCAGTTCAAATGGAAGGAAACCGCCATCGACCCCGTGGGCAGCTATTTTGCCGAGACCGACCTGTTCGCCGAAGGCGGCAACACCGCCTATACCCGCAACCCCGCCCTGGGCAGCGCCGCGTTCCGTGGCAACTACGCCGGCCTGAGTGCCCTTGGCGTGGGCGGGCTGCAGGGTAGCGAGTACCTCGACAGCAACGGCTACTTCAAGGTCGCCAGCATCGGCTCGGATATCGAGGCCAAGGATGATGGGCAGTTCGGCGTCGCCTTTCGCTATATCGCCGAGCAACTCAATGCCACCGAATTCGGCTTCTATTTCGTTAACTACCACGCCAAGGAACCGACGCTGCATGCCGACCTGGACGGTTTCTCCGGCCTGAATCTGGATGCCATTACCAGCGCCGCCAGTGGTGGCGGCTTTCCCAGCTATGCGGCGTTGCTGAGCGCCGCCGGGGCAGGCAGCGTGCCGGCCCGGACGCTGCTGGGGCTGGTCAACGGTGCCGCCACCGTCGATGCCGCCAACCAAGTCAATGCCCGCCGCGAATATGTGGAAAACATCCGCATGTACGGTTTCAGCTTCAACACCACCCTGGGCGATGCCTCGGTGTTCGGTGAACTGGCCTACCGGCCCAACCTGCCGGTCGGCATCGCCGCCACCAACGACCTGCTCGGCGATCTGCTGCGCCAGGCGCCGCAGCTGGTGCAGGGCCAGCGGGGCAACATCGGTGGCCAGACCCTGCAGCTGGGTGACGAGATCCACAACTACGAGCGTGTCGAGGCCTTCAACGCTTCGCTGGGCAGCATCTACAACTTCGGCCCGTCCCTGGGCTTCGACGCCCTGACCGGGGTGGCCGAGCTGGCCTCCGAACACCTGCGCGGCAGCGACCTGAAATACACCGCCTTCGACGGCTCGACCCGCTACTACTCGGGGCGCGGCGATTCGTCCTACGTGTTCGGCTACGGGCGCAGCTACCAGGTCAACAAGAACGCCTACGGCTACACCCTGGTGCTGTCGGGCACCTGGAACGACGTGTTCGCCGGGGTGAACCTGTCGCCCTTCGTCGTCTATCGTGATGATTTCGAAGGCAACTCCTACCAGACCGGGCGCTTCATCGAGGGCCGCAAGGCCTACACCCTCGGCATCAAGGCGGCCTACATGAACAGCCTGGAGGCCGAGCTGCAGTACACCGAGTTTTCCGGCGGTGGCAACAACAACGCCGTGCGCGACCGTGACAACGTCGGCTTCAACGTCAAATACTCCTTCTGATCACAGGGAAACAGCATGCTGAACATCAAGGGTGTCGCCGTCGCGCTGGTACTGCTGGCCGGCAACAGCATGGCAGCCGTCTCGCCACAGGATGCCGCCAGACTGGGCGCGAGCCTCACGCCGCTGGGTGCCGAAAAGGCCGGCAATGCCGCCGGCAGCATCCCGGCGTGGACCGGCGGCATCACCCAGGCGCCCGCCGGTTACCAGGGCTCGGGCAAGCACCATGTCGATCCGTTCGCCGGTGACAAGCCGCTGTTCACCATCACCCGCGCCAACCTGGCCCAGTACCGCAATCAGCTGACGCCGGGGCAGGTGGCGCTGTTCGAGACCTACCCGGACAGCTTCCAGATGCCGGTCTACCCCAGCCGCCGTTCGGGCTCGGCGCCGCAGTGGGTGTACGACAACACCGCCAGGAACGCCGTCAGCGCCAAGCTGCTCGACGGCGGCAACGGCTTTGCCGACGCCTATGGCGGCATCCCGTTCCCGATTCCGCAGAACGGCGTCGAGGCGCTGTGGAACCACATCGCCCGCTACCGTGGCACCTACGTGGTGCGCCGCGCCTCGGAAGTGGCGGTGCAGCGCAACGGCTCCTATTCGCTGGTCACCTCGCAGCAGGAAGCGCTGTTCAAGTTCTACGACCCGAAAGGCAGCTACGCCGACCTGAACAACATCCTGTTCTACTATCTGTCGTTCACCCGCAGCCCGGCACGTCTGGCCGGCGGCGCGGTGCTGGTCCACGAGACCCTGGATCAGGTCAAGGAGCCGCGCCAGGCCTGGGGCTACAACGCAGGCCAGCGCCGGGTGCGTCGTGCGCCGAACCTGGCCTACGACACGCCGATTTCCGCCGCCGACGGCCTGCGTACCGCCGATGACACCGACATGTTCAACGGTGCCCCGGATCGCTACGACTGGAAGCTGCTCGGCAAGCGGGAAATCTACATTCCCTACAACAGCTACAAGCTCACCAGCCCAGAGGTGAAATACAAGGATCTGCTGCAGGTCGGCCATCTCAACCCGGCCTATACGCGCTACGAGCTGCACCGTGTGTGGGTGGTGGAGGGCACGCTCAAGACCGGCGCCCGGCATATCTATTCCAAGCGCACCCTGTACCTGGACGAAGACAGCTGGCAGGCCGCCGTGGTCGATCAGTACGATGGCCGCGGCGAGCTGTGGCGCGTGTCGATGGCGTACCTGAAGAACTACTACGAACTGCCGACCACCTGGTCTGCGCTGGACGTGTTCCACGACCTGCAGGCCCGCCGCTACCACGTGCAGAACCTGGACAACGAGGAAGCCAACACCATCGACTTCAGCCAGCCGACCGCCGATGACGGCTATTTCACGCCGGCTGCGCTGCGCCGTCGCGGCACCCGATAGCGGAGAAGGCCCGTCTGTTGAGCAACAGGCATTCGCGCGGTCGATAACGCGGGCTTTTTCTTACAAAACAGCAGAACGTGGTGGCTACCATGTCTTGCAAAGGCCGATAGCATAGGCGGCGCCGCGCAGGCGCCGGAATAACAAGAACAAAGGGGGAGTTGTGTATGAGTGAGCCCATCGTGCGGCGCACCCGAAGCGGTAAAGTCGCCCGGCCCGTGCTGCAGGCGCTGGCGCTGTGTTCGCTGCTGGTGGCCGCTGCGCCGCTCGTCCAGGCCCAGGCCGCCGATGCGGCGACCTTCTCGGTGCCGTCGACCCGCGCCGTCTCCAGCCTGCTGCTCGACGTCGCCCATGCCGGCAAGCGCCTGGTGGCGGTCGGCGAGCGCGGCCACGTGCTGTACTCCGACGATGACGGCGCCAACTGGACCCAGGCCAAGGTGCCGACCCGGCAGATGCTCACCGCGGTATATTTCGTCGACGAGCAGCATGGCTGGGCGGTCGGCCACGATGCGCTGATCCTGGCGAGCAGCGACGGCGGTGCGACCTGGACCAAGCAGTTCGAGGATCTGCAGCGCGAAGCGCCGCTGCTCGACCTGTGGTTCAAGGATGCGCAGCACGGTTTTGCCATCGGCGCCTACGGTGCGCTGCTGGAAACCAGCGATGGCGGCGCCACCTGGGACGACGTCAGCGACCGCCTCGACAACGAAGACACCTACCACCTCAATGCCATTGCCGACGTGCCGGGCGCCGGCCTGTTCATCGTCGGCGAGGCGGGCGCTCTGTTCCGCTCCACCGATGAAGGGCAAAGCTGGGAAACCCTGGAAGGTCCCTACCAGGGCTCGCTGTTCGGCGTGATCGCCAGTGGTGAACCCGACGGCCTGCTGGTTTACGGCCTGCGCGGCCACCTGTTCCATTCCACCGACGCGGGTGAAACCTGGCAGCAGGTCCCGCTGACCACCGCCAGCGGCGGTGACCTGGAGTTCGGCCTGGCCAGTGCGGTCACGCTCGGCGACGGCAGCATCGTGGTGGTCGGCCATGGCGGCAGCGTGTTGCGCAGCACCGATCACGGCCACAGCTTCAGCGTGTTCAACCGCCCGGATCGGGTATCCCTGGCGGGCGTCACCGCGGGTGCAGACGGCAAATTGGTGCTGGTCGGGCAGGGCGGCGTACGTCTGACCACCGAGACCGGTGCCAATCCAGGCCAACAATAACAAGCTGGGGTAGTGTTCGATGAGTAACCTTGATCAAGACAAGGCCAGCCTGCTGGAGCGCCTGATCTTCAACAACCGCCCGGCGGTGATCCTGATCTGCCTGCTGGTCAGCGTCTTCCTGTTCTTCCAGGCCACCCAGGTGCGCCCCTCGACCAGCTTCGAGAAGATGATTCCGCTGAGCCATCCGTTCATCCAGAACATGATGGAGCACCGCAACGACCTGGCGAACCTCGGCAATACCGTGCGTATTGCCGTGGAGGCCAAGGACGGCGACATCTTCAGCCAGTCCTACATGGAAACCCTGCGGCAGATCCACGACGAGGTGTTCTACATCCCCGGCGTCGACCGCTCGGGGCTCAAGTCGCTGTGGAGCCCCAGCGTGCGCTGGACCGAGGTGACCGAGGAAGGCTTCGCCGGCGGCGAGGTGATCCCCCAGACCTACGACGGCAGCGCGCAGAGCCTCGAAGAGCTGCGCGGCAACGTGCTCAAGTCCGGGCAGATCGGCCGCTTGGTGGCCAACAACTTCAAGTCCAGCATCATCGACGTGCCGCTGCTCGAGTCCTACCCGGACCCGCAAGACCAGGGCCGCTTGATCAAGCTCGACTACCAGCAGTTCTCCCACCAGCTCGAAGAGAAGATCCGCAACAAGTACCAAGCGCAGAACCCGGACGTGCAGATCCACATCATCGGCTTTGCCAAGAAGGTCGGTGACCTGATCGATGGCCTGGTGATGGTCGCGCTGTTCTTCGGTGTGGCGCTGCTGATCACCTTCGTACTGCTGTACTGGTTCACCTGGTGCATCCGCAGCACCATCGCCGTGCTGATCACCACCCTGGTGGCGGTGGGCTGGCAGCTGGGCCTGATGCACACGGTGGGCTTCGGGCTCGACCCCTACTCGATGCTGGTGCCGTTCCTGATCTTCGCCATCGGCATTTCCCATGGCGTGCAGAAGATCAACGGCATCGCCCTGCAATCCGGCGGTTGCGACAACTCGCTGACCGCCGCGCGGCTGACCTTCCGCCAACTGTTCCTGCCGGGGATGATCGCCATCCTCGCCGACGCCGTGGGCTTCATCACCCTGCTGCTGATCGATATCGGGGTGATCCGCGAGCTGGCCATCGGCGCCTCCATCGGCGTGGCGGTCATCGTGTTCACCAACCTGATCCTGCTGCCGGTGGCGATTTCCTATATCGGCATCAGCCGCAAGGCGGTGGAGCGCAGCAAGCGCGATGCGGTCAGCGAGCATCCGTTCTGGCGCCGGCTGTCGAACTTCGCCAGCGCCAAGGTCGCGCCGATTTCCGTGACCCTGGCGCTGGTCGCCGCGGTCGGCGGCTTCTGGTACCAGCAGCAGAACCTGCAGGTCGGCGACCTCGACCAGGGTGCGCCGGAGCTACGCCCGGATTCGCGCTACAACCTCGACAACGACTTCGTGATTCGCAACTACTCGACCAGCTCCGACGTGCTGGTGGTGATGGTCAAGACCGCGCCCGAGGGCTGCTCGACCTACGAAGCCATGGCCGCCATGGACGAGCTGATGTGGACCATGGACAACACCCCGGGCGTGCAGTCGGCGATCTCCATGGTCAGCGTGTCGCGCCAGGTGATCAAAGGCATGAACGAGGGCAACCTGAAATGGGAAACCCTGTCGCGCAACCCGGACGTGCTCAACAACTCCATCGCCCGCGCCGACGGCCTGTACAACGCCGACTGCTCGGTGGCGCCGGTGCTGGTGTTCCTCGAAGACCACAAGGCCGAAACCCTCAAGCGCGCCGTTAAAGCGGTCGAGGGTTTCGTCGCCGAGCATCAGTCCGAGAACGTGCAGTTCTTGCTGGCCGCCGGTAACGCCGGTATCGAGGCCGCCACCAACGAGGTGATCAGCACCTCGGAGCTGCTGATTCTGGTGCTGGTGTACCTGTGCGTCGGCATCATGTGCATGATCACCTTCCGCTCCTTTGCCGCTACCGTCTGCATCGTGCTGCCGCTGATCCTCACCTCGATCCTCGGCAACGCCCTGATGGCCTTCCTGGGCATCGGTGTGAAGGTCGCGACCCTGCCGGTAATCGCCCTGGGCGTCGGCATCGGCGTGGACTACGGCATCTACATCTACAGCCGCCTGGAAACCTTCCTGCGCGCCGGCCTGCCGCTGCAGGAAGCCTACTACCAGACCCTGCGCTCCACCGGTAAAGCCGTGCTGTTCACCGGCCTGTGCCTGGCCATCGGCGTGGCCACCTGGATGTTCTCGGCGATCAAGTTCCAGGCCGACATGGGCCTGATGCTGACCTTCATGTTTATCGTCAACATGTTCGGCGCACTGTGGCTGCTGCCGGCACTGGCCCACTACCTGATCAAGCCCGAGAAGCTGGCGGGTAAGAAGGGTGGATCGCTGTTGGCGCACTGAAGACTTGGCTCTGTGAAAGGCGCGACCTCTACGGCATTTGTGTGCCGTAGAGGGCGTTTTGCTACTGGGCGCGAAATAGGGCTGATTTTTTATGGAAGTGCTGGCCGTGAAAATGCGGAAGTCAGGTGAATACAGGCGCGGGCGTTCTATAGATGGGGAGGTTGTTGCTTTATAAAGATTTTAATTTTTGCGAATACGGGTAGGGCGCGTTTATACAGAACGCTTTACCATCATGTTAATGCTGAACGCTATCTAATTAATGTTATAAGCAGGAGTCCTATGGATATAGTAGGTACATCAATTGGCTTTCTTTCCGGCATCCTGCTTGCTGCCTTTACGACATATTTCAACTCCATAGCGAGTAAACGAAGCGAGAATGCCAAAAAGCTATTGCGTGCAGAGTACGAGATGTACCTCGATCTGTCGGATTTATATAACTGGTATTTTTGGCTGGCGACAAATGAATTGCACCGCAAAGAAACTGACAAAGAAACTATAAAAATCATTCATGACATTGCTGCAAGGCTAGCTACGAAACTAAGAGAAAACGAAACAAGTAAATTCTCTGCCGAACTAATAAAAATTCTCTACGATGAAAGCTATCCAACCTACACCGCCCGTTGGAAGCATATGTCTGAACTGTCTGAGAAAATGGCAAAAAAGGTGACTCCCAATCACATGAAGCAGCTGAGATTAATCTCAGACACAAATATTCAGCTTATGGCACGAGAAGGTTTTGTTCCTAAAGCACCAGCAACATCAAGATTTTATCTGGGTGTATAACAATTGATTCAAATCGTTCGCTGCGCTCATTGGGACGGGCTAAAGCCCGCACCTTAACCAACGTTAGGTACTCGCATGTCCGCTCTCAACAAAAGCACATTTGCAAAAATGTTTGAGGCTGCTGATTTATGCAGGGCACGTGCATTGGACGTGCCGATGCTAGTGCTAATTTACACAGCGCTAGACACACTTGCTTGGGCGCTTTATGGAGATAAAGTAAAAGAGGTACGCCAGCGCTTCACCGCACTCTGCGACGCTCATATTCTTCCCGGCAGTACTATTCAGTGCACGGCACTGGAGCTTTATGCTGCGCGCTGTTCAATTTTGCACACACTAGGGTGGGAGTCTGAACTAAGTAAGCTCGGTAAGGCTCGCTCGATTTTTTATTCATTTGGAACTGACGACCCAACAATTGCACAAGCAGCCCTAGAGCTTAACAATCCAGGAGAGTTCATTTCTGTCAGAGCAGATGACTTACTCATAGCAGCACAAAATGCCGTCACTCGTAAAAGGGGACAGATTTATTTATGGTACAGCGCACTGGTCTAAAATAAATTCGCCTCTTATACCCATTCAATTATATGGTCAGCCCGAGAGCTGGCATGCAAGAAGAGCGGCTCCACGCGCGGCCATTGAGATGATCAGCAAATAAAAAACCGCGGCCTGGCCGCGGTTTTTTTTTAAGAGCATGCAAATTTTCTTCAATACGCTCGCCCGGGCGCTGCGTAACGTGCCTCACTCGATCAGCAGTGAGGTAGGCGTGATGATAAGTCTGTATCTGTCCATGGCGGCGTTCGCGCTGGCCGCTTCCATTTCTCCCGGGCCGGTCAATCTGGTTTCGCTGAGTGCGGGTGCCCGATATGGCCTGCGGGTGGCCATGAGGCATGTTGCCGGGGCGACGCTGGGCTTTACGTTGCTGCTGGTGCTGATCGGCCTGGGGCTGCATCAATTGCTGGTGCTGCTGCCCTGGCTGACGGCGGCGATCCAGTGGGCTGGCGTGGCCTTTCTGCTTTACCTGGCCTGGCGCTTGGCGGTCGATAACGGTGCGTTGCACAGCGCTGAAGGTGGGGCGGTTGCATCCTTTGCAGGCGGCGCGCTGATGCAATGGCTTAACCCCAAGGCGTGGCTGGCGGCGATTGCCGGCACTGGGGCCTTTGCCGCCGATGGTGATGCGGGGCAGGTCTGGCTGTTCGCGGCGATCTATTGCGTGGTCTGCTATTTGTCGCTGGCCTGCTGGGCTATTGCCGGGACCTGTTTGCAACCGTATCTGCAGGCGCCGCAGCGGGTGCGGGTTTTCAATCGGGTGTTGGCGGGGTTGTTGGTGGCCAGTGCTGGGTATCTGGTGTTGGCGTAAGTCCGTTAGAGCCTCGTCACGATCTTTATGCTCATGAAACGGCAGCTACGACGCAGGAGCAGTCATTTGTAGGGTGGATGGCGCTTTATCCGTCCACTGCTCTGCAACCGCAATGGTGGATGAAAAAAGCGTCATCCACCCTACGTCCGCTAAAAGGCAGAAGCGGCCGTTCGCGTAACCCGTAGGAGATTCTATGGTTTAGGGCAATGTGTTTATGCCCTTCTGCTGACGTACTCGCCTTGAGTTTTCATCAAGGCGAATGCGACTCTGGCGAGCTTTCTAGCC
>Ga0268256_1000365_pt1 | contig 42892 bp, 35 predicted proteins | sample AgamicAtAmrz_FD_200247 | JGI IMG/M metagenome (GOLD analysis project Ga0268256, IMG submission 200247) | Agave microbial communities from Guanajuato, Mexico - At.Am.rz (v2) (version 3) | ecosystem: Host-associated > Plants > Roots > Rhizosphere | place: Guanajato, Mexico | collected 2012-06-07 | reverse complement strand
GTGCGATCACGGGGCGGTGGACGGGTGAAGCGTCGTCCACCCTACGAACTGACGGGACCGGAGCGCGGGCTTGCAAGATTTCCACGGACTCAAGTTAGGCAGCGTCTGTTTTTGCTGTTGCTCTCGAGTTGCGATCTCACAGACGACGCCCAAGTCCCCTTCAGGAGGCCGAGTGGAATCGCCACGTAAGGGGTTGAGCGACATGGATGTCGCGAGAGCCGTGATTGGCCAGGGATGGCCCTTCACGGCGTGCCCCTGGAGTGGTGATGGAACGAGGGAACCGCGGCGCAGCCGGGGCCGGATGTAGGGGTGTGTTTCTTTGCTTACTTTCTTTGCACAAGCAAAGAAAGTAAGGCGCCCGTAAGGGGCGAAAACCATTCGGCCAGGCGGCGGGCCAATGGAGAGTGCCAAGTCACCGACAGCTAACACGTAATTGCCAGTCCGGTGTCAGGATTGGCTTTCCCGAGACTGCGCGAAAACCAAAAAGGCCGTTGCTCATCGAGCAACGGCCTTTTGGTTTCAGCGCACCTTCGTGATCAGACGCGGAAGTGGCTGACCATCTGCTGCAGCTGGCTGCCCAGACGGGCCAGCTCGACGCTGGAGGCAGCGGTCTCCTCACTGGCGGACGCGGTCTGCTCGGAGATGTCGCGCACGTTGATCACGCTGCGGCTGATCTCCTCGGCCACCGCGCTCTGCTGCTCGGCGGCGGCGGCGATCTGCTGGTTCATCGACTGGATGTTCGACACCGTACGGGTGATGCTTTCCAGCGACCCCCCGGCCTTGCGGGTCAGCTCGACACTGCTGTCGGTCAGCTCGCGGCTGCTGTGCATGATGCTGGCCACCTGCTGGGTGCCATGCTGCAGACCGGCGACCAGTTCCTCGATCTCCTCGGTGGATTTCTGCGTGCGCTGGGCCAGGCCACGCACCTCGTCGGCGACCACGGCAAAGCCACGACCGGCCTCGCCAGCGCGAGCGGCTTCGATGGCCGCGTTGAGCGCCAGCAGGTTGGTCTGCTCTGCCACCGCCTTGATCACGTCCATCACGCTGCCGATCTTGTTGCTTTCCTGCTGCAGATGGCTCATCGCTTCGGTGGAACGGGTCACTTCGGCCGCCAGGCGTTCGATCTGCGCGATGGCCTCGCCCACTACCCGGTCACCCTGGTTGGCTTCGCGGTCGGCGTCGGCGGCAGCGCGCGAGGCGTCGGCGGCGTTGCGCGCCACCTCCTGCACGGTGGCGGACATCTCGTGCATGGCGGTGGCCACCTGATCGGTTTCCACCTTCTGGCTGTTGACCCCGGCGCTGGTCTGCTCGGTAACGGCCGACAGTTCCTCGGCAGCGCTGGCGATCTGGGTGACGCCATCGCGAATGCCGCCGATGAGGTCGCGCAGGGTACTGCCCATGCGCTGGATGCCCTGCTGCAGCACGCCCAGCTCGTCGCGGCGCGTCACCTGCAGGGTCTGGCTCAGGTCGCCACCGGCGATGCGCTCGACGGCCACCAGGGTTTCCTGCAGCGGGCGGGTGATCTGGCGGGTGATCAGCCAGGCCGCAAGGATGCCGACCAGCAGCGCGATCACCGTGGTGCTCAACTGCAGGGTACGGGCCGACGCCGTTTCACTGTCGCGGCGCTCCATCTGGATGGCGGTCAGTTCCTTGCTGATCCGCACGATCTCGTACCCTTCATCGGTCAGTTCCTTGCGCGCCACGGCGATGGTCTCGGTGGCGGCCTTGAAGGCCATGACCGCGTTGCGGTAGTTGTCCAGCGCACTGGTGACCTGGCTGACGCGCTGCGGGTGCTCGGCAGCGAACGCCTGGCGGAAGGACTCCAGTGCCTCGATGGTGGTATCGATCTGGGCGATGGCGGCGCGCTCGGTATCGGCGTTGGGGGTGCCGGTGTAGCCGCGCACCTGATAACGCACCAGTTGCCAGTCTTCCTTGGCCCGGGTGATGGCCTGGTACTGGGCGGCGCGACGCTCGTCGTACGGCGGCAGGTTCATCACCGCGGTGTTGATCTCGTCGATCGCCTCACCGGCGACCACCGCATTGCGGGTCATTTCCTGGCGCGCGTCGTTGCTGGCGCGGTAACCACCGCGCATCTTGTTCAACGACAGCTGATAGGCATCGATCTGCGCGCCCTGGTCCTGCAGCAGGCGTACGTTTGCAGGGCTCTTGAACGAAGCCAGCACCTGGGCGTGCTGGGTCTTGAAGCCGTCGAGGGACTTCTGCACGGTTTCGGCGATCTGCTCGTCGCCATTGGCCAGCATGTATTGCAGGCGGGTGATGCGCAGATCGGTCAGGCTGTCATTCAGGCGAGCGATGTCGGCGGTCCAGTCGCTGCGCTGGATAAGGCTGCCCAGGCTGGTCCAGCCGGTCAACGCGAGTACACAGGTAAGGGCGAGCACGAGGCCGAAGCCCAAGGCGAGTTTCAAGGTGACGCTGATGTTCGAAAACCAGCTGTTCATATAATAATTCTCCAATTTGTAACCGGGTTCAGGCAGCTGGAAAATTATTATTGGACCGAGCTGTTTTTGAGCGGCACGCATTCTATCGGCAAGGCCACAAATAACTAGAGACCGATGAAACGTTTCAGCTGATAGGTGGCATCCCGGGGCAGGAAGGTGACGTCCGGAGCGGGAAATAAATTACGCCTGTTCAACCATATAGCGAGCGAGAGCGGCGATTCGCCCGTATTCGGGCCAGCGTGAACGTGACGATCTGTCGCACGCTATTCAGGCCAGTCGCCATACCGCGCCATCCAGCGCACCATAGATGGCCCGCCTGATCGTCGCCTCGATGGCCATGCCGCCGGTGAATTCCCCGAAGGCCGGCAACAGGGTCACTGCCGGCTCGATGCTGAAGCACGGCATGCGCAGCCGGTCCCGCCCTCGCCCGCGCAGCACGAACACCGGATGCAGGTGCCCGGCCAGCACGTGGCGTCCCGGGCACTCCAGTACCTCGTGACACAGCGCGAACGGCCCCATCGGCCAGGGCTCGCCCACCACCTCGATGCCCAGCTCGGCCGGCGGATCGCCGGCACTGCGATCATGGTTGCCGCGTACCAGCAGGATCTGCAGGTCGGGGTGTCGGCTGCGCCACGCCTGCAAGGCGGCCAGGGTGCTGCCGCTGCGGGCCGGCCTGGCGTGCAGGAAGTCGCCGAGGAAGATCAGCTGGCCGGTGGGATAGTCGTGCAGCAGTTGGTCGAGGCGCTGCAGGTTGCGCGCCGTGGTGCCCTGGGGCACCGGCTGGCCAAGCACCCGGTAGGTGGCGGCCTTGCCGAAGTGCGCGTCGGCGATCAGCAGCGCCTGCCTGGCCGGCCAGTACAGGGCCTTGTCGGCCAGCAGCCACAGCGTTTCTCCGGCTATATCCACTGCCAGGTGGGCTGCACTCATGCCGACCCGGTCCTGGTCTTGCGTGTCGGCCGACCATCCTTGCGCTTGCGCTCGCCACGGCGGATCGGCGGCTCGACTTCCACCAGCGGCGCTTCCGCCACCTGGGGTCCGGGCCCGGCGGCGCGCTCCAGTTCGCCGAGCATGCGGGCGATGCGATCGGCGAGCTTTTCCGAGCTGAGCCGTTCGCGAAAACGCTCCACCATCAGCGGGAACGCCAGCGGCGTGGCGCGGCGCAAGGCATGCAGGTTGAGCTGCGCGGCGCGCATGTCGGCCAGGGTATGACGCAGCTGCTGCACGTCCAGCTCCTGACTGAGCACTTCGTCATGGGCCTGGATGAGCAACAGGTTGTCCGGGTCGTACTGGCGGAACACATCGAAGAACAGCCCACTGGAGGCCTGCACCTGGCGCAGGCTCTTGCCGGCACCGGGGTAACCGCCGAACACCAGGCCGGCGATCCGGGCGATCTCGCGAAAGCGCCGCTGCGCCAGCTCCCCGGCATTGAGGCTGGCGAGCACGTCATGCAGCAGGTCGTGGTCACCGAACAGGTCAGCATCGAGCAGCCGTGGCCAATCCACCTCGCTGGCGCACAACAGTTCCAGGCCATAATCGTTGACGGCAATGGAAAAGCTCAGGGGCTGCCGCTGCCCCAGGCGCCAGGCCAGCAGGCTGGCCAGCCCCAGGTGCACGTTACGGCCCGCGAAGGGGTACAGAAACAGGTGCCAGCCTTCGCGCGAATGCAGGGTCTCGGCCAGCAGCGTGCCGGGCGCCGGCAGTGCCGACCAGTTGGCCTGCACCTCGAGCAATGGCTGCAGCAGGCGCATCTCCGGCCCCTCGAAACGGCCTTGGGCGGCCTCGCCGAAACGTGCCACCAGCGCTTCGGCCAGGGTATTGGAAAGGGGCATGCGCCCACCATTCCAGCGCGGCACGCTGGCCTTGCCGGCGGCGCTGCGCTTGACGTAGGCAGTCATGTTCTCGACCCGCACCAGCTCCAGGGGGCGACCGCCGAACAGGAACACGTCACCAGGACGCAGGCGGGCGATAAAGCCCTCCTCGACGCTGCCCAGCGAGCCGCCACCGCCGCCCTTGCTCCACCATTTCACGGTCAGGCTGGCATCGCTGACGATGGTGCCCACGCTCATCCGATGGCGACGGGCCAGGCGCGGGCTGGGCACTCGCCAGATGCCCTCGTCGTCCGGTTCCACACGCTGGTAATCCGGGTAGGCGCTGAGGGACTCGCCGCCCTGGCGCACGAAGGCCAGCGCCCAGCGCCACTGCGCGTCATCGAGGTCGCGATAGGCCCAGGTGCTGCGTATCTCGCGCAGCAGCTCGTCGGGCCGAAACCCACCACCGAGCGCCATGCTGACCAGGTGCTGGACCAATACATCCAGGGGCTGACGGGGCGATTCCCGCGCCTCGATACGTCCCGCTGCCACGGCATCCTGCAGGGCGGCGGCTTCGAGCAACTCCAGGGCATGGGTCGGCACCAGGGTGGCGCGCGAGGTACGCCCCGGCGCGTGCCCGGAGCGCCCGGCGCGCTGCAGCAGGCGGGCGACGCCCTTGGCCGAGCCGATCTGCAGGACCCGTTCGACCGGCAGGAAGTCGACCCCCAGATCCAGGCTGGAGGTGCACACCACCGCCTTGAGCTTGCCCTGCTTGAGCCCGCTCTCGACCCAGTCGCGTACCTCCCGGGCCAGGGAGCCGTGATGCAGGGCGATCAGCCCGGCCCAGTCCGGCCGTGCACCGAGCAAGGCCTGGTACCAGAGCTCCGATTGCGAGCGGGTATTGGTGAATACCAGGCTGACGCTGCTGTTTTCCAGTTCCTCGACCACCTGGGGCAGCAACCGCAAGCCCAGGTGACCCGCCCAGGGAAAACGCTCCACCGCCGGCGGCAACAGGGTGTCGATCAGCGGTTTGCCGCCCTGCTCGCCGCGCACCAGGCGACCGCTGCCGTCGGGCAGCAACACCTCCAGGGCGTGAGGCTGATTGCCCAGGGTCGCCGACAGGCCCCAGACGATCAGCCCCGGGTTCCATTGGCGCAGCCGCGCCAGGGCCAGCTGCAACTGCACGCCACGCTTGTTGCCAAGCAGTTCGTGCCACTCGTCCACCACCAGCATGCCGACATGGGCGAACTGGGCTTTCGCATCGGCGCCGGTCAGCAGCAGGGTCAGGCTTTCGGGGGTGGTCACCAGGGCCGTGGGCAGGCGCCGCGCCTGGCGCTGGCGTTCTGCGCTGCCGGTATCGCCGGTACGCATGCCCACCGTCCAGGGCAGTTCCAGGCCGTCGACGGGCGCCTGCAGGGCCCGCTGGGTGTCGGCCGCCAGGGCGCGCATCGGGGTGATCCACAGCACCGTCAACGGCGCCGCTGCCGGCGCTCGCTTGCTGCCTGCGGTTTTTTTCGGCGGCGCTTTACCGGCGAATCGATTGAGCGCTGCAAGCCATACCGCATAGGTTTTGCCGGCGCCGGTGGAGGCATGCACGAGGCCGCTCTGCCCGTCGGCGACGGCTTGCCAGACTTCTTTCTGAAAGTCGAAGGCCTTCCAGCCGTTACGCCGCAGCCAGGTGTTCGCCAGGGTCATGGCAGGAGTTCCTGCAGCAACTCCAGGGTGTCGGCCTCCTCCACGCCCTTGTCGCGACGCCAGCGCAGCATGCGCGGAAAACGCACGGCGATGCCGCTCTTGTGCCTGGGCGAATGGGCGATGCCCTCGAAGCCCAACTCGAACACCAGGCTGGGCGTCACGCTGCGTACCGGGCCGAACTTCTCCACCGTGGTCTTGCGCACGATGGCGTCGACCTTGCGCATTTCCTCGTCGGTCAGCCCCGAATAGGCCTTGGCGAAGGGCACCAGGCGCCGCTCGGGATCGCCCGGCGCGCCGTCCCAGACGGCGAAGGTGTAGTCGCTGTACAGGCTGGCCCGGCGACCATGGCCGCGCTGGGCGTAGATCAGCACGGCATCGACGCTCAGGGGGTCGATCTTCCACTTCCACCACACGCCGACATCCTTGCTGCGCCCGACGCCATAGGCCGCCTCACGGCCCTTGAGCATCATGCCTTCGACCCCCAGCGAGCGCGAGGCCTCGCGCTGCTCTGCCAGGGCCTGCCAGGTATCGCCATGCAGCAATGGTGACGGCATCAGCCGCGGGCTGGCGCAACTGGCCACCACCTCTTCCATCTGCCTGCGGCGCTGGTGCTGCGGGCGGCTGCGCCAGTCCTCGCCCTGCCACTCCAGCAGGTCGTAGGCGAGCACCGCCACCGGCACTTCCTCGAGCAGCTTGCGGCTCAGGGTCTTGCGGCCGATGCGCTGCTGCAACAGGGCGAAGGGCTGGATGCCGAACCGCTCGAGCTGCGCCTCGACCTGGTCGTTGAGGCGCTCGGCGGGCTCGTCGGCAGCCTGGGCCATCAACTCGCCCTGCTGAGCCGTGGCCTCAGGCGCGTGGCGCCAGACCACCAGTTCCCCATCGATCACCGTGCCATCCGGCAACAGGGGCGCCAATTCCTGCAACTCGGGAAAGCGCTCGCTGATCAATTCCTCGCCCCGCGACCAGACCCACAACTGCCCGTCACGCTTGACCAGCTGGGCACGGATGCCATCCCACTTCCATTCGATCAGCCAGTCGGCCGGGGCGCCCAGGCTGGCCTCGAACTCGTCCAGGGGGCGCTGCAGCGGGTGGGCAAGAAAGAACGGGTACGGCTGGCCGCCACGCTGGGCGTGTTCATCATCCGATTCGGCGGCGATCAGCCGCTCGTAGGACGCTGCCGTAGGCCGATGCGACAGATCGGTATAACCGACCAGGCGCTGGGCGACGAGTTTGGCGTCCACCTCGGCGATGGCCGCCAGGGCGCGGGTGACCAGCAGCTTGGAAACCCCGACCCGGAACGCGCCGGTGATCAGCTTGATGCTGACCATCAGCGATGGCCGGTCGAGCTGCGCCCACAGGGCATCGAGGCGCATCGCCAGTTCATCGGGCGGCAACCCGCGCAGCGGCAGCAGCTTCTCCTCCACCCATACGGCCAGACCGTCCGGGGAGGTGGAGGTGGCTTCGGGCAACAACAGGGCGATGGTTTCCGCGAGGTCACCCACCGCCGAATAGCTTTCCTCGAACAACCAGTCGGACAGGCCGGCGCGCTGCATCGCCAGCTCGCGCAGCTGCCGTGAAGGCACCAGCTGCCGCGGCCGGCCGCCGGCGAGAAAGTACACGGCCCAGGCGGCATCGGCCGGTTCGGCATAGCGCAGGTAGTCCTGCAGCGCGGCCAGCTTGGCGTTGCTCGAGGTGGTGGCGTCGAGGCGCGCGTACACCTGCGCGAAGGCGATCATGAACTCGCCTCCACGGCCGCGTCGTCTTCCTCGCCGTATTCAGTGGCGAAGGCCTGGGCATCCAGGCCCTGCTCGCGCAGATGGCGTACCAGGATATTCACCGAGCCGTGGGTGACCATGACCCGCTCGGCGCCGGTCTGCTCGATGGCCCACAGCAACCCCGGCCAGTCGGCATGGTCGGACAGCACGAAGCCGCGATCCACGCCACGGCGCCGACGCGTGCCGCGCAGCAGCATCCAGCCACTGGCGAAGGCATCGCTGTAGTCACCGAAGCGGCGTATCCAGGTGCTGCCACCCGCCGAGGGCGGCGCCAGCACCAGCGCCTGGCGCAGCAGCGGATCGCCTTTGGGCACATCGCCGGCGTAACGGGTTGGCGGCAGGTAGACGCCGGCATCGCGGTACACCTGGTGCAGCGGCTCCATGGAGCCGTGGCCAAGGATCGGCCCGATGCCTTCATCGATGCCATGCAGGATGCGTTGCGCCTTGCCGAAGGCGTAGCAGAACAGCACGCTGGCCCGCCCGGCCTGTTGGTTCTGCCGCCACCACTCGTTGATACCGGCGAAGATCTGCGCCTGGGACTGCCAGCGGTAGATCGGCAAACCGAAGGTCGACTCGGTGATGAAGGTATGGCAACGCACCGGCTCGAAAGGGTCGCAGGTGCCATCCGGCTCGACCTTGTAGTCGCCCGAAGCGACCCAGACTTCGCCGCGGTACTCGAGGCGCACCTGGGCAGAGCCCAGCACGTGGCCGGCGGGGTGAAAACTCAGGGTGACGCCGTGATGGTCGATGGTCTCGCCATAGTCCAGGGTCTGCAGGTTGATGTCACGTCCCAGGCGCGTGCGCAGGATGCCCTCGCCCGGCGCGGCGGCCAGGTAATGGGCGCTGCCGGTACGTGCATGGTCGCCATGGCCATGGGTGATGACGGCGCGCTCGACGGGGCGCCAGGGGTCGATATAGAAATCTCCGGGAGGACAATACAGGCCTTCGGGCCGTGCAATCACCAGATCCAAGCAGGCGACCTCCGGGTGGGAAATGAGGGGGATGTAGCGAGGTGTCGAGGGGCGGGCCACCGTCGACGGTTCGAGCCGCCGACGGCTACGCCTGCATCAGCGATGCAGGCGCTGGCTCATATGTAGCCCAGTAGCAGCAGCACCAGCACGATGACCAGCACCAGTCCCAGACCGCCGGTAGGCCCGTAGCCCCAGCTGCGGCTATGCGGCCATGCCGGGATGGCACCAATCAGCATCAGGATCAGAATGATCAGCAGTATGGTTCCCAAGCCCATGGCTATCTCCTTGCTTTTCTGTCGACGGCCGCCGGTTAGCGGCGCGCCTGGCATCGGAAGCCTGGATAAGGCGTTCCGGTCGGATGCAGGGCATGGCGCTGCGGCGAAGCCAGCGTCTGGCAGAGCGCTCGACGCAGCGCCATGCCCTACACCTTTTACGACTTGGCCGGGAAACGGAAAGTGCAAACTTTAAGTGACCGGAGGCAGGATTCCGGTCGTAACGCGGCATCGAGAGAGGCCTTGCTAGTCGGCCAGGGCGAAGCGCGCCGCCCGCTCGATCAGCTCGTCATCGGGGCGTACGCCGGTGTACAGCACGAATTGCTCGACGGCCTGCAGCACGATCACTTCGCCGCCGTTGATCACCGGTTTGCCCAGGGAGCGGGCCAGGCGAATCAGCGGGGTTTCCACCGGTACGGCCACCACATCGAATACCCAGTTCGCCGCCTCCACCGCCTGCTCGTCGAACGCCAGCTGGTCGGCCTCGGCGCCGCGCATGCCAAGGGGCGTGACGTTGACCAGCAACGCTGCCGGCTCGTCGCCCAATGCCTCGCGCCAATGCACGCCGCACTGCTCGGCCAGCGCCCTGCCCGCCGCCTCGTTGCGGGCGACGATAGAGCCGTCGGCGAAGCCGCTGTCGCGCAGCGCGCAGCCCACCGCCTTGGCCATGCCGCCGCTGCCGCGCAGGGCGTAGCGGCTGCTGGTCGGTACGCCATGCTTGTGCAGCAGTTTCACCACCGCGCTGTAGTCGGTGTTGTAACCGGTCAGGCGGCCGTCATCGGCAACGATGGTATTGACCGACTGCAGCGTCGCCGCCGACTCGTGCAGGCCGTCGAGGTGCCTGATGCAGGCTTCCTTGAACGGCATCGACACCGCGCAGCCGCGAACGCCAAGGGCGCGAATGCCGCCGATGGCCGCCGGCAGATCGCTGGTGGTGAAGGCCTTGTACAGGTAATCCAGCTCCAGCTCGCGGTACAGGTAATTCTGAAAGCGCGTGCCGAAATTACCTGGCCGCCCGGACAGCGACATGCACAGGCGGGTGTCTTTGCTGATGCGCAGGGTCATTCGCGAACCTCGGAAATGACGACGCCGGTTCGACAGAGGCATCGAGCCGGCGACAGGGATGTTCAGGGCATGCGGGCCGCGATTCAGTCCAGCAGGGCGAGCGCGTCGGCGCTGGCCTGGCGCACGGCGTCCCAGCCTTGGCTGCTGTCGAGCATCCAGCTGCCACCCACGCACATCACGTTGGGCAGTGCCATGTAGCGCTGCAGGTTGGCCGGGCCGACGCCGCCAGTCGGGCAGAAGCGGATATCGCCGAACGGGCCGCCCAGCGCCTTGAGCGCGGCGGTGCCGCCACAGACCTCGGCCGGGAACAGCTTGAAGCGGCGATAGCCCAGGGCGTAGCCGACCATGATCTCCGAGGCGCTGGCCACGCCCGGCAGCATCGGCACCGGGCTCTCCAGCGCGGCGCGCAGCAGGTCATCGGTGCAGCCGGGGCTGACCACGAACTGCGCACCGGCCTCTTCCACCGCGCCCAGCATATGGCGATCGAGCACCGTGCCGGCGCCCACGCACAGGTGCGGGCGCTCCTCGCGCAGGCGGCGGATGGCGGTCAGCCCGTGGGGCGAGCGCAGGGTGATTTCCAGCACCTGCAGGCCGCCGGCATCCAGGGCATCGGCCATTGGCAGGATGTCTTCCTCCCGGGCGATGGTGATCACCGGCATGATCCGCGCCCGGGCGCAAAGCGCGTCGATGCTGTCGATCTTCTCCGCCATGGTCGGGGCTGGGCGGCTGATGGCTTGTGTCATGGTCGTGTTCCTTTCGGGCCTCAGGGGCACCAGTAGATTTCGAGCGGCGCGCGCAGAAACGCGCTGATCGGCATGTTCTTGTGATTGTCTTGCTGCAGGGCCTGCTCGAGCACCTCGAGCTTGCCCTGCCCCTCGATGGCCAGCAGCGGCAGGCGCGCCGCCTTGAGCAGCGGCAGGGTCAGGGTCAGGCGCTGGTGGGGTACGCTCGGTGCCAGCATCGGCAGGCAACGGCGCGGGCATTCATCGCTGAGTGCCTCGTCCAGATTGGGGCTGTCGGGAAACAACGAGGCGGTATGGCCGTCGGTGCCCATGCCCAGGATCAGCACGTCGATAGTCGGCAGGTCGCGCAGCGCCTGCTCGGCAAGCTGCGCGGCCTGCTCGAGGGTCGCGGCGCTCTGATAGAGCCCCAGCAACTGCGCCGCGGCAGCCGGCCCTTGCAGCAGGTGGCGGCGCACCAGTGCCTCGTTGCTGTCTTCGTGGCTGGTCGGTACCCAGCGCTCGTCGGCCAGGCTCACCAGCACCTTGGCCCAGGACAAGGGCTGCTGGGAGAGCGCCTGGAAAAAGGCGATCGGGCTGCGCCCGCCGGAGACCACCAGGGTGGCCTGGCCATGGCTGTCGATGGCATCGCGCAGCGCACCGGCCACGTTCTCGGCCAGAGCCTGGGCCAGTTGCTGCGAATCGCTGTGGCTGCGGGCGACCACGCCCACGGGGAATTCGAGGTCAGAGATCGCCATACCAGGCCCTCCCGTCGCGAGTGATCAGGGCGATGGAGCTCATCGGCCCCCAGGTGCCGGCGACATAGGGTTTGGGTGGGTCGCCGAGTTTTTTCCAGCCGTCGATCAATTGATCGCACCACTGCCAGGCGTGCTCGATTTCGTCCTTGCGCACGAACAGGTTCTGGTTGCCGCGCATCACTTCCAGCAGCAGGCGCTCGTAGGCATCGGGGATCCGCGCACTCTTGTAGGTCGCGGAGAAATTCAGCTGCAGCGGACCGCTGCGCAGCTGCATGCCCTTGTCCAGGCCCTGGTCCTTGGTCATCACCTGCAGGGAAATGCTCTCGTCCGGCTGCAGGCGGATGATCAGCTTGTTACCGATCAACTGCCGCTGTTCTGGGGCGAAGATGTAATGTGGCGGCTCCTTGAAGTGGATGACGATCTGCGACAGCTTCTGCGCCATGCGCTTGCCGGTGCGCAGGTAGAACGGCACCCCGGCCCAGCGCCAGTTGCGGATGTCGGCACGCAGGGCGACGAAGGTTTCGGTGTCGCTCTGGGCGTTGGAGTTCTCTTCTTCCAGGTAGCCGGGCACCGGCTTGCCGTCGCTGGTGCCGGCTACGTACTGGCCACGCACCACGTGGCGTGACAGCTGCTCGGCGGTCATCGGCTCCAGGGCCTTGAGTACCTTGACCTTTTCGTCCCGGATGGCGTCGGCCGACAGGTCGCCGGGCGGATCCATGGCGATCAGGCAGAGCAGTTGCAAGAGGTGGTTCTGGATCATGTCGCGCAGCTGGCCGGCCTTGTCGAAATAGCCCCAGCGGCCTTCGATGCCGACCTTCTCCGCCACGGTGATTTCCACGTGGGTGATGTGGTTCTGGTTCCACTGGGTTTCGAACAGGCTGTTGGCGAAACGCAGGGCGATCAGGTTCTGCACCGTTTCCTTGCCCAGGTAATGGTCGATCCGATAGACCTGGGTTTCCGGGAAATAGGCGGCCACCGCATCGTTGACCGCGCGCGACGAGTGCAGGTCGTGGCCGATGGGTTTTTCCAGCACCACCCGGGTGCCCTCGGCCAGGCCGACCGCCGCGAGGTTGGCGCAGATGCCGCCGTACACCGAGGCCGGTGTGGCGAAGTAGGCGATCAGCTGGCGGCCGCTGCCCACCGCTTCGGCCAGTTGCGGATAACTGTCCGGCGGCAGGAACTCCATGCTCAGGTAGCGCAGGCGCGCCTGGAAGCGTTGCATCACCGCCTCATCGAGCTCCGGAGCCGGCAGGTAGCGGCGCAGATGGGCATCGATGGTGCTCAGGTGCTTGCCGGGGTCGCCACCGTCGCGCGCCAGGGCGAGCAACTGGGTATCCTCGTGCAGCAGCCCGGCGCGGTCGAGCTGGTAGAGGGCGGGAAACAGCTTGCGCAATGCCAGGTCGCCCAGGGCGCCGAACAGAGCGAGGGTGCAAGGCTCAACAGGAATCATCGACATGATCTTTGTTCTTCTAAAGTTGCCCTATTGATAGCGGGTAATCCGCCATTCCGCAACTGGAAATGTAGTAATAAACACAACATATTCGTAGAGTGCGTCGAGCGGGTAGCCAGTAGACCAGCCCCGGCTTAGGATAACCCGGCATTTCATCGGACAAGGACAACAATGGATCGCGTGCGCAACCTTCTCGAACAGATCCAGGGCCGCCTCGAGAGCCTCAACAAGGCCGAACGCAAGGTCGCCGAAGTGATCCTGCTCAACCCGCAGCAGGCCACCCGCCTGAGCATCGCCGCCCTCGCCCAGGCCGCCCAGGTCAGCGAGCCGACGGTCAACCGCTTCTGCCGGTCGTTCGGCGTCAACGGTTACCCGGAACTGAAGATGCAGCTGGCCCAGAGCCTGGCCAGCGGCGCGGCCTACGTGAGCCGCGCGGTGGAAGCCGATGACGGCCCCGAGGCCTATACCCGCAAGATCTTCGGCAGTGCCATCGCCTCGCTGGACAGCGCCTGGCAAAGCCTGGATGCCAACCTGATCAGCCGTGCCGTCGACCTGCTGATCCAGGCGCGGCAGATCCACTTCTTCGGCCTCGGCGCCTCGGCACCGGTGGCCCTGGACGCCCAGCACAAGTTCTTTCGTTTCAACCTGGCGGTATCGGCCCATGCCGACGTGCTGATGCAGCGCATGCTCGCCTCGGTGGCGCATACGGGCGATCTGTTCGTGATCATTTCCTACACCGGCCGCACCCGCGAGCTGGTCGAGGTGGCACGCCTGGCCCGGGAGAATGGTGCCTCGGTGCTCGGCCTGACCGCTGCCGGCTCGCCGCTGGACCAGGCCTGCAGCCTCAGCGTGCACATTCCGCTGCCCGAAGACACCGACATCTACATGCCGATGACCTCGCGGATCATCCAGCTGACCGTGCTCGATGTCCTGGCAACCGGCATGACCCTGCGCCGCGGCGCGGATTTCCAGCCGCACCTGCGCAAGATCAAGGAGAGCCTCAACGCCAGCCGTTATCCGGCCAGCGAAGAGCCACTTTAGCTGCGGGCCGCAAGCCGCAAGCTACAAGAGCGATGGTCGCCACCGCGCCCACGCCCCTACTTGCAGCTTGCCGCTTATTTCCACCAGTACTCCACCTGCACACCGAAGTTGGAGCCATTGCGTGCGCTACCGAACGCACCGGTGTCCGACAGCGCCGAGCCCTCGGCCAGCAGATTCGCCGCCTCCTGCGCCGCCTTGTTCCAGGTGGCGTAGGTGTAATAGAGGCGAATTTCCGGGCGTTCGAAGAAGCCGGGGCCATTCGGCGACCAGGTGGGCGCCACGGTGAACTTGCTCAGTTTGCGGGTGCCGCCGGACGCATCCACCTGGTCATGGCCGATCTCGCCGACCAGCTTGAACTGCTGGGTAAAGGCATAGCTGGTGCGTCCGCCCACCGACCACCAGTCCTGGTCGCCGCCATCTTCACGCTTGTCCTTCTGGTACACCGCCTGCACCTGGCCGCCCAGGCGCGGGGTCAGCTGGAAGTCGAAGAACTCGACCACGCGCCAGCTCTTGGCACCGCGATCCAGGGTCGGGTCGCCGGTGTAGCCCAGGCCGGTACCCGGCCCTTCGCCGTACTGCAGGGCCAGTTTGTTGTCGCCGCCCAGGCCGAGGAAGTTCTTCTGCACGTGCTGGCCGGTGACCGCCCAGCCGCTGTTCGAATCCTCGACGGAGGATGGCTTGTCGATGTAGCTGACGCCCACCTCGATCTCGCCGCCCGGGTTGGTCACGAAGCCGCCGACGTTGAAGTCATGGCGGTTGATGTATTCCTTCTGGTCGTAGCTGTCCTTGCGCGAGAACACGTAGCTGTACTTGTAGTCACCGATCTTCATCTCGTCGATACCGAAACCGGTGGCGCTCTGGTTCCAGTAGTAAAAGTCGGAGATATGAATGTCGTTACGTTTGTAGAAGCGTCGCCCGGCCCATAGCGAACCGCCGTTGAGTGCCGGCATGTTGCTCCACTCGGCGTACATCTGGTTCATCCGCGCGGTGCCGTGGTCACCGGTGAATTTCGGCGTGTGGCCGTACTCGTTGAACAGCTGGGCCATGCCCTCGATGCTCAGCACCGAGCCATCGTCGAGCGTGAACAGATCCTGGCGCAGATCCAGCTCGGCGTAGTGCTCGCACTCGTTACCCAAGCGGTACTTGGAACGCGCACCCGGCAGCTGGAAGCATGACTGCCGGCCATTGCCATCGGCCGTGCCGGCGCCGCTGCGCACGTAGCCGGAAAACTCCAGCGCCATGCCCGTAACCGGCAGTGTCAGGGAGCCCAGCGCCATGGCCAGACCGATACCTGCTGATCGTTTCATATCCTCTCCTGCAGTTTTTTATTGTTGTTACCGCTTTGCAATGCCGGCATCAGGACTACGAGGCCGACTCCTTCTCAACGATTCGTTAACGAGGTGACGTTGTCTGGCTGTGCCGCACGGGCCAGGGGCCGCACCCGCTCGCCACTCTGGGCGTCGAACAGCAGCGCCCGGGAGGCATCGATGTGCAGCGCCAGGTGCTGACCGACCGGCGGCGCCTGATCCGGCGCCAGGCGGCAGCACAGCTTGCTGTCGTTGACGGTGACGAACACCAGGGTGTCCGGCCCGGTGGGCTCGGTGACTTCCACCTGCGCAGGCAACGCAGTCGCCTGTGCCGCACCGGCGGCGAGCTGCACCTGCTCCGGGCGTACGCCGAGCAGCATGTCACGCTGCTCCGTGCCTTCCGGCAGCTCGCCCAGGGGCAGCTCGCAGCGGCCGATGGACGACGCGAGCAGCGCCCATACCTGACCGTCGCGGCGCTGCAGCTGCACGGGGATGAAGTTCATCGGCGGCGAGCCGATGAAGCTGGCCACGAACTGATTGGCCGGGTCGTTGTAGATCTGTTGCGGGGTGCCGAACTGCTGGATCACGCCCTCCTTCATCACCGCCACCTTGTCGCCCAGGGTCATGGCTTCGATCTGGTCGTGGGTGACGTACACCGTGGTGGTCTTCAGGCGCTGGTGCATCAGCTTGATTTCGGTGCGCATCTCCACCCGCAGCTTGGCGTCGAGGTTCGACAGCGGCTCATCGAACAGGTAGATCTTCGGCCGCCGCGCCAACGCACGGCCCATGGCCACGCGCTGCTGCTGGCCGCCGGAGAGCTGGCCGGGTTTGCGCGCCAGCAGGTGTTCGATCTGCAGCAGCTTGGCGACCCGGGCCACCTCCTCGTCGATGGCCGCCGCGGGCAACTTGCGCATCTTCAGGCCGAAGGCGATGTTGTCGCGCACGCTCATGGTCGGGTACAGCGCATAGGACTGGAACACCATGGCGATGTCGCGATCCTTGGGGCTCATGCCGCTGATATCGGCGTCGTCGACCAGAATGGCGCCATTGCTGATGCTCTCCAGGCCCGCGATGCAATTCATCAGGGTCGATTTACCGCAGCCCGAGGGGCCGACCAGAATCAGGAATTCGCCATCGTCGATCTTCAGATCGATGCGTTTGAGCGTGTCCGTCAGGCCGCTGCCGTAGGACTTGTTGACGTTGCGCAGTTCGAGCGTTGCCATTTACTTCTCTCCACTTCGAAAGCACCGCGAGCGAGCGCAGCCGCTTTCAACCCTTTACCGCGCCAGCCGTGAGGCCGCGCAGGAAGTACTTGCCCGCCAGGATGTACACCAGCAGGGTCGGCAGCCCGGCGATCATCGCCGCGGCCATGTCCACGTTGTATTCCTTGGCCCCGGTGCTGGTGTTGACCAGGTTGTTGAGGGCCACGGTGATCGGCTGGGCGTCGCCACTGGCGAACACCACGCCGAACAGGAAATCGTTCCAGATCTGGGTGAACTGCCAGATCAGGCAGACCATGATGATCGGCACCGACATGGGCAGCAGGATGCGCCCGAAGATGGTGAAGAACCCGGCGCCATCCAGGCGCGCCGCCTTGACCAGGGCATCCGGCACGCTGACGTAGAAGTTGCGGAAGAACAGCGTGGTGAAGGCGATGCCATAGACCACGTGGACCAGCACCAGGCCGACGGTGGTGTTGGCCAGGCCGAACTTGCCGAGGGTGAACGAGGCCGGCAGCAGGATGGTCTGGAACGGCAGGAAGCAGCCGAACAGCAACAACCCGAAGAACAGCTGCGAGCCACGGAAGCGCCACATCGACAGCACGTAGCCGTTGAGCGCGCCGATCGCCGTGGAGATCAGCACCGCGGGAATGGCCATCTTCGCCGAGTTCCAGAAGTGCCCGCCGACCACGTCCCAGGCCTTGACCCAGCCGATCAGGGTGAAGGCGTCGGGCAGCGACAGCAGGTTGCCGGCGCGCACGTCCTCGGGGGTCTTGAAGCTGGTCAGCAGCATCACCACCAGCGGCACCAGGTACAGCGCCGCGGCGAACAACAGGGTGGCGTGAATCGCCAGGCGGCTTGGACTGAAGGCCTTAGTCATGGCGCTTGCCTCGCAATTCCGAGTAGAGGTACGGCACCAGAATGGCCAGGATCGCGCCGAGCATCAGCATCGCGCTGGCCGAGCCGATGCCCATCTGGCCGCGGCTGAAGGTGAAGTTGTACATGAACATCGCCGGCAGATCGGAGGCGTAGCCAGGCCCGCCTGCGGTCATCGCCGCCACCAGATCGAAGCTCTTGATGGCAATGTGGGCGAGGATCATCACCGCGCTGAAGAACACCGGTCGCAGGCTCGGCAGCACGATGCGCAGGTAGATGGTCGGCAAGCTCGCGCCGTCCACCTGGGCGGCGCGGATGATCGACTGGTCGACGCTGCGCAGCCCGGCCAGGAACAACGCCATGACGAAGCCCGAGGCCTGCCACACGGCCGCGATCACCAGGCAGTAGACGACCCGGTCGGGGTCCACCAGCCAGTCCAGACGGAAGCCTTCCCAGCCCCAGTCACGCAGCAGCTTGTCCAGGCCCAGGCCGGGGTTGAGCAGCCATTTCCAGGCGGTGCCGGTGACGATCATCGACAGCGCCATGGGGTACAGGTAGATGGTGCGGATGACGCCTTCGCGGCGGATGCGCTGATCGAGCAGCACCGCCAGCAACACGCCGATCACCAGGCTGATGCCGATGAACAGGCCGCCGAACACCATCAGGTTCTTGCTGGCGACCCACCAGCGGTCGTTGTCCAGCAAACGCACGTACTGCTGCAAGCCCACCCACTTGTAGCTGGGCATGAAGCTGGAATTGGTGAACGACAGCACCGCCGTCCACAGGATGTAGCCGTAGAACCCCACCAGCACCACCAGCATGGTGGGCGCCAGTACCAGCTTGGGCAGCCAGCGCTGCAACGCATCGAAGGGTGAAGCCTTGCCGATTACCGCCGTGACACTCATCGGGCATACCCTGTGTAGAGAAATTCGGGACGAACTCCGCCGACGCCAGGCACAGTGCCTGGCGCACGGACGGATGGTGAAATCAGCTGGGCCGCCGGACGACGGCCCGCCTCACGCTACTGCGCCGATTTGATCGCCGCGGCGATCTGCGCACCGGCCTTGCTCGGGTCGGCGTTCTTGTCGCTCATGAAGTTGGTGACCACATCGAAGATCGCCCCCTGCACCGCCAGGTTGGTGGCCATGCTGTGGGCCATGCTCGGCTCCAGCTTGCCGGCCTTGTCGGCCTCCTGGAAATCCTTCATGGAGGCCTGGGCGCAGCTGTCGAACTTGTTCATGTCCAGGTCCGAACGCACCGGGATCGAGCCCTTGTTCTCGTTGAACACGTACTGGAACTCGGGCTCCAGGGCGATCCGTGCCAGGGCGTGCTGAGCGGCGATGTCGCCCTCTTTCTTCAGCCTGAACATGGCCAGGGAGTCGATGTTGTAGGTGTAGCTGCCCGCAGTGCCCGGCATCGGTACGCACTGGTAGTCCTTGCCGGCCACCTTGCCGGCGGCGGTCCACTCGCTCTTCGCCCAGTCGCCCATGATCTGCATGCCGGCCTTGCCGTCGATGACTTCGGCAGTGGCCAGGTTCCAGTCACGGCCGGCGCGGTTGTCGTCCATGTAGGTGGAGAGTTTCTTCAGCGCGGTGAACACTTCGGTCATCTGCGGGCTGGTCAGAGTCGCCTCGTCGTTCTCGACGAACGCCTTGTGGTAGCCCTCGGCGCCCATGATGCCGAGCACCAGGCCTTCGAACACGGTGCTGTCCTGCCACGGCTGGCCGCCGTGGGCGAGGGGCGTGAAGCCGGCGGCCTTGAGCTTGTCGCCGGCGGCGTAGAGTTCATCCAGGGTGGTCGGCGCCTTGTCGATACCGGCCTTCTTGAAGACTTGCGGGTTGATCCACAGCCAGTTGACGCGGTGGATGTTCACCGGCACGGCGACGTAGTGGCCGTCGTACTTCATGGTGTTGGAAACGGTTTTCGAGAGCAGGCCATCCCAGTTGTTGGCCTTGGCCACGTCATCCAGCGGGGCGAGCAGATCCAGCGCGCCCCACTCCTGCAGGTCCGGCCCTTTGATCTGTGCAGCGCCTGGTGGGTTGCCGGAGACCACGCGGGTCTTGAGTACGGTCATCGCGGCGGAGCCGGCACCACCGGCCACGGCGCTGTCCTTCCAGGTGTAGCCGTCCTTTTCGACCAGCTCACGCAGAACCTTCACGGCTGCCGCTTCGCCACCGGAGGTCCACCAATGCACGACTTCGACCGTACCTTTGGAATCGGCCGCCAGTGCGGTGAGGGGAAACAGGGAGGCGAGAGAAACGGCAGTAGCGAGACGGGTGATCGCGTTCATCGAAGTACCTTTCTTGTTGTTAGCGGCAAGTCATGGCGCTTGCGTTGCAGGGAGTGTAATCAGGGTTCGCGGGCACACAGGTAACGAAGCGATGCATAAATGTCACCACCTGGTTACATGCGCGAACAGGCCGTGGCCAGGCTCGGCGCCAGTGCAATCCGCGGCAGCAGAACGGCTTGGTAGGCGTGATACAGGTCGGGCTTGCCGGGCCAGATACTGGCCGCCGGCCGGTTAGCCGTGTCGAGCTCGTGGTGCCAGCTGCCCTGGTGCAGGTCGATGAAATGCCGGCCGGTGAACTCCCAGAAGCACCGGTACCACTGCTCGTACTCTGTCTCCCCGGTGCGCCGCAGCAAGGCCGCCGCCGCCGCGCTGGCTTCCGCCTGCACCCAGTGCAGACGCGCGCGCACCACCGGCTGCGCCTGCCAGTCGAGGGTGTACACCAGCCCAGGTGCGCCATCGGCATGCCAGGCATCGCGGCAGGCACTGGCGAACAGGCCGCGGGCATCGTCGAGCAGCCAGCCTGGCGCAGCGAGCCCCCCATGCGCCAAGGCGGCCTCCAGGTGCAGCAGCAGGCGTGCCCACTCGAAACTGTGACCGGGCGTGCTGCCATAAGGCCGGAATGGATCGGCGCGGTTGTCGGCGTTGTACGCCGGCAGCGCCTGCCACTGGCGGTCGAAATGCTCGATTACGGCATGCCCTCGGGAGGCAGCATGTTCGTGGATCAGCCGCTCGGCGATACGCAGCGCGCGCTGCAGCCAGATGCTGTCGCCGGTGGCGTCGGCCAGGGCCAGAAAGGCCTCCACGCCATGCATGTTGCTGTTGGCGCCGCGGTAGGCTTCTTCCTGGGACCAGTCGCGGCTGAAGCTCTCGCGCAGGGCACCCTCTTCCTCACTCCAGAAATGCTCTTCGAGGACCCTGATCGCCTCGGCCAGCAGTGCATCGGCTCCGGGCCGGCCGGCCACCTGGGCGGAGCTGGCAGCCAGGGCCACGAAGGCGTGCAGGTAGGCGCTCTTGTCGCCGCTGCGACTGGCATCGGCGAACCAGCCACCGGCCACTTCGTCGTGCAACCTGCCCTGCAGCGCGGCAACGCCGTGATCGACCAGCGCGTCATGGCCGGCAATGCCCTGCAGATGGGCCAGGGCGAAGCAGTGAGTCATGCGGGTGGTGTGGATCAGCTCGGCGACGGCATTTGCCGGTAGCTGTCCTTTTTCATCGAGGGCGGCAAAACCATCCTCGACCTTGGCGGCACGGGCAAACGGCAGCAGGCGCAGGCCTTCGGCATTCAGCCAGGCCAGATGAGCCGGCTCGACCAGCCAGCTGTCAGCGGGTAATGGGGGTGTGATCATTATTGTTATTCCATGCAAACGAGCCTGCATCTGGGGCGACCTGCCCGGCAGGCTCGTGGGCCGTTGTCTGATCCGAGTCTACTGGCGCGCCAGGGCACTCCAGGTAACGAAGGCCTGCAGCTTTGTCACCGGACGGTGACATTCAATCCGGCATCCGCGGCAACCGCAGGGTCACCCGCAGCCCGCCCTCGCGCAGGTTCTGCAGGCTCACCTCACCGCCATGGCTGTGGGCGATGTTGCGTGCGATGCCGAGCCCCAGGCCGTAGCCTTGCTGCTGCCCGGCCAGGCGAAAGTGTGGCTCGAACACTTGCTCGAGACGCTGCTCGGGCACCCCCGGCCCCTCGTCGTCGACGTGCAGCACGTAGGCCTCGTCGTCATCCTCGACATGCAGATGGGCGCGGTGACCGTACTTGAGCGCATTGTCGATCAGGTTGCCGATGCAGCGCCGCAGCGCCAGGGGCTTGCCGAGATAGGCCGCCTGGGCCTCGCCATGCAGGGTCACGCGGCCGTTGCCCGCCGGCGCCAGGCACGGCTCGACCAGGCAGTGCAACAGCTGGTTGAGGTCCACCGGTTCGATGTTCTCGTGGATGTCGGTGTCCTTGACGCATTGCAGCGCGCCCTTGACCAGCAACTCCAGCTCGTCGAGGTCGCGGCCGAACTTGGTCTGCAGGGCGTCGTCGTCGAGCAGTTCGACGCGCAGGCGCAGCCGGGTGATCGGCGTGCGCAGGTCGTGGGAAATGGCGCTGAACAGCTGGGCGCGCTCGGTCAGGTAGCGGCTGATACGCTCGCGCATGGCGTTGAAGGCACGCGCCACTTCGACTACCTCCTTGCCGCCGGTCTCCTCCACCGGCTGGATATCGGCGCCCAGCGACAAGTGCCGTGCGGCGCGCGCCAGGCGCTTGAGCGGGCGGCTCTGCCAGCGCACCAGAATGCCGATGAACAACAGCAGGAAGCCGCTGCTGAGCAGGATGAACCACAGCTGCTGAGTGGGCAGCACCGGCTCCTCCAGGCTGGTGTAGGGCTCGGGCAACAGCGAGGCGATATACAGCCACTCGCCGGGGGCCAACTGGATCTGGGTAACCAGCACCGGCGGGTTGACCGGTTCCAGGGTCAACGCGTAATGGGCCCAGGAACGCGGCAGCTCGTCGAGCTTCAGGCCACCATTGAAGATGCGCAGGTCGTCGGGGCTGACGAAGGTCACGGAAATATCCGCGCTGTTGCCCAGGGATGCCCGCAGCACCTCGCTCACCGCCTCGGTCACCGCCAGCTTGCGCGGCGTGTCGGGCAACAGTTGCATGGCCAGTGGCCGGTCGTTGAGGCTGACCACGAAACGGGTGCCGCCCATGCTGCGCAACTGGTCGAGCACCATGGGCCGGTAGGCCACCGGCAGCGAACGGAAATAACGCACGCTGGCGGACATCGAATGGGCCAGGCTGCGTGCGGCGGTCACCAGCCCCTCGAGTTGGGTGGCGCGCAGCTGCGACAGCCAGATGGCGCTGGACAGGGTCTGCGCGGCCAGCACCGAGAGCAGCGTCAGCAGCAACATGCGGCCCAGCAACGAACGTGGAATCGGCAGCAGCCGACGCCAGTCAGCGCGCATTGCCGGCCTGGGCGCTAACGCTGGCCGCCAGCTGGTAGCCGCTGCCGCGTACGGTACGGATCAGCCGCGGCGGCTTGCTGGTGTCACGCAGGCGCTGGCGCAGGCGGCTCACCGCCATGTCGACGATGCGCTCGAGCGGCATCATTTCGCGCCCGCGGGTGGCATTGCCGATGGTGTCGCGGTCGAGGATCTGCTGCGGGTGATCGAGAAACAGCTTGAGCAGCGCGAAGTCGGCCCCCGACAACAGCACCTCCTCGCCATCGAGATGAAACAGCCGATGGCTGACCATGTCCAGGCGCCAGTCGTCGAACACAAGCACTTCCGCGCCACGCTCCTGGGCGAAATTCACCCGGCGCAGCAGTGCCTTGATACGCGCCAGCAGCTCGCGCGGGCTGAACGGCTTGCCGAGGTAATCGTCGGCGCCCAGCTCCAGGCCGATGACCCGGTCGGCCTCGTCGGAGCTGGCGGTGAGCATGATGATCGGCGCCTGGGCGAAGCGCTGGTGTTCCCGGGTCCAGCGGCACAGGCTGAAGCCGTCCTCGTCGGGCAGCATCACGTCGAGAATCACCAGGTCCGCACCGCCCTCGCAAAGGGCCTCGCGAAACCCGGCACCATCGGCCACGGCCCGTACCTGCAGGCCGGCGCGGCCGAGGTAGGTTTGCAGCAGTTCACGAATATCCTGGTCATCGTCAACCAGCAGGATCGATTTTCCGGAGGGGCTCACATCGATAATCCTTGTTGTTCTTATGGGCGACGCTTGGACAAAGGATTGGCCTAATCGCTCCGTTGCAGGTGTTGCTCAGCCGCCACCCCCGCACCGACCAGGCCTGGGTAGGGCGCCGTCACCAGCCATACCGGCAGGCCGTCAAAGTAATCGCTCATGCAGCCCTTGTCGCGCAGGCAGCGCGAAAAGCCGCTGGCCATGAAAAAATCGGCGAAGCGCGGCACCATGCCACCGGCGATAAACACCCCGCCTCGCGCCCCCAGGGTCAGCACGTTGTTGCCGGCCACACGGCCAAGCAGGCAGCAGAACAGCTCCAGCACATTGCCCGCCAGCGGCTCGCCCTCCAGCGCAGCGCGGGTGACCTGCGCCGCGCTCTGCAGAGAAGCCGGCTGACCATCCACCGCGCAGGTGGCGCGGTACAGTGCCAGCAGCCCATTGCCACTCAGCGCACCGGCCTCGGCGCTGACGTGCCCAAGCTGGCGGTGCAGCGCCTGCCAGATCAACGCCTCGCGGTTGCTGCCCACCGGCAGGTCGACATGGCCGCCCTCCCCCGGCAAGGCATGCCAGCTGCCGTCGGGCAGGCTCAGCAAGGTGCCGACGCCCAGGCCGGTGCCGGCACCGATCACCACCGCCGGGCGCCCCGGCTGCGCCACGCCGGGGCAGACGGTGACGTACTCGTCGTCCTGCAGGCAGGTCATGCCCAGGGCCATGGCGGAAAAATCGTTGATCAGCAGCAGCTCGCGCACCTTCAGCTCGGCACGGAACGCCTTGCGATCGATACGCCAGGCATTGTTGGTGAAACGAAAGGGATCGACCTCCACCGGCCCGGCGCACGCCAGGCAGATGGTCTCCACCTCGCCGAGTGCCAGGCCTTCGGCTGCAAGATAAGCGGCGATGGCCTGTTCGACCGTGGCGTGATCGGCTGTTGCCGACACCCGTACCGAATGCAGGCCACCGTCGCGCCACAGGGCGAAACGTGCATTGGTGCCACCGATGTCGCCAACCAGGGCCAGGCTCATCGCAGCGAATCCAGTTCGGCGGTGAAGGCACTGGCGCCCTCTTCGGCGGGGCTGAACGCGGCGCGCATGAAGGCGAACAACTCACGGCCACAGCCGACGCCGGTGCCTTGCGGGCGCGGCGCGATCTCGCGGGCGTTCCAGGCGATATCGTCGACCAGCACCTGCAGATGCCCAGTCACGCCATCGACACGGATCAGGTCACCGTCGCGCACCCGCGCCAGCGGCCCACCATCCCAGGCCTCGGGGCTGACGTGAATGGCCGCCGGCACCTTGCCCGACGCGCCGGACATCCGCCCATCGGTGACCAGTGCCACCTTGAAGCCGCGGTCCTGCAGGATGCCCAGGTACGGCGTGAGTTTGTGCAGCTCCGGCATGCCATTGGCCTTCGGCCCCTGGAAACGCACCACGGCAACGAAGTCACGCTCCAGCTCGCCGGCCTTGAAGGCCTCGGCCAGCTCGACCTGGGTCTCGAACACCCGTGCCGGCGCCTCGACCACCCGATGCTCCGGCGCCACCGCCGAGACCTTGGCCACGCCATTGCCGAGGTTGCCGGTCAGCACCCGCAGCCCACCTTCGGGCGAGAAGGCTTCCGGCACGCTGCGCAGAATGTTGCGATCCAGGCTCTGCTCCGGGCCCTGGCGCCAGACCAGGCGCTCGTCCTCGAGGAACGGCTCCTGGGTGTAGCGCGACAGCCCGTGACCGGCGACGGTGTAGACATCCTCGTGCAGCAGGCCGGCGTCGAGCAGAGTGCGCACCATGAACGGCACCCCGCCGCAGGCATGGAAGTGGTTCACGTCGGCCTGGCCGTTGGGGTAGACCTTGGCCAGCGTCGGGGTGACGGCGGACAGATCGGCCATGTCCTGCCAGGTCAGCTGGATGCCGGCGGCACGGGCGAAGGCCGGGATATGCAGCGTATGGTTGGTCGAGCCGCCGGTGGCGTTTAGCGCCACCACCGAGTTGACGATGGCCTTCTCGTCGATGATCCGGCACAGCGGCGTGTACTCGCCGCCCTGGCGGGTCAGGCGCACCACCTGGTGGGCCGCCTCGGCGGTCAGCGCGTCACGCAGCGGCGTGTACGGGTTGACGAAGGACGAGCCCGGCAGGTGCAGGCCCATGATTTCCATGACTACCTGATTGGTATTGGCGGTGCCATAGAAGGTGCAGGTGCCGGGACTGTGGTAGGACTTCATCTCCGACTCGAGCAGCTCCTCGCGGGTCGCCTTGCCTTCGGCGTAGAGCTGGCGCACCTCGGCCTTTTCCTTGTTGGGAATGCCCGAGGGCATCGGCCCGCCCGGCACGAAGATCATCGGCAGGTGGCCGAAACGCAGCGCGCCGATCATCAGCCCCGGCACGATCTTGTCGCAGATACCCAGCAGCATCGCCGCATCGAACATGTTGTGCGACAGCGCCACGGCCGTGGACATGGCGATCACCTCGCGGCTGGCCAGGCTCAGCTCCATGCCCGGCTCACCCTGGGTGACGCCGTCGCACATCGCCGGCACGCCGCCGGCCACCTGGCCCACGGAGCCGACCTGGCGCAACGCCTGCTTGATCAGTTCGGGGTAATGTTCGTAGGGCTGGTGGGCGGAGAGCATGTCGTTGTAGGCGGTGACGATGCCAACGTTGGCTTCGTTCATCAGGCGCAGGCGCTGCTTGTCTTCGGCCGAACCACAACCGGCCACGCCGTGGGCGAAATTGGCGCATTGCAGCGCGCCGCGGTGCGGGCCCTGGCTGTCGGCGGCGGCCATCTGCGCCAGGTAGCGCTCACGGGTGGCGCGGCTGCGGGCGATCAGGCGGTCGGTTACCTCGAGGATGCGGGGATGCATGGTGTCCACTCCGGCTAACAGGTAGCACTTCGAATTGTATTTTTATCAAAATATTGACAGCTAAAACGCTTGATTTCTACTTTCATGAGAATAATCTTGTTTTTAAAACAACATATAAGGATCGACGCTCATGACATTGCGAATTGCCATCAATGGTTTCGGCCGTATCGGCCGTAACGTGCTGCGGGCACTCTATACCCAGAGCTACCGCGAAAAACTGCAAGTCGTCGCCATCAACGACCTGGGCGACAGCGCCATCAATGCCCACCTGCTCAAATACGACAGCGTACACGGCATTTTCGACGCCGACGTCGAGGTGGACGGGCAGAACCTGCTTATCAATGGTGACCGCATCGCGGTCAGCGCGATCCGTAATCCTGCCGACCTGCCATGGAAGGATCTCGACGTCGACGTGGTGTTCGAATGCACCGGCCTGTTCACCGAACGCGACAAGGCAGCCGCCCACCTGAGTGCCGGCGCACGCAAGGTGATTATCTCGGCACCGGCCAAGGGCGCGGATGCGACCATCGTCTACGGCGTCAACGAGGGCAGCCTGCGCGCTGATCAGCAGATCATCTCCAATGCCTCCTGCACCACCAACTGCCTGGCACCGGTCGCCCAGGTGCTGCAGCGCGAGCTGGGCATCGACAGCGGGCTGATGACCACCATCCACGCCTACACCAACGACCAGAACCTCTCCGACGTCTACCACAGCGACCCCTTCCGGGCGCGTTCGGCCACCCAGTCGATGATCCCCACCAAGACCGGCGCCGCCGAAGCGGTCGGCCTGGTACTGCCGGAACTGGCCGGACGCCTGACCGGCATGGCGGTGCGCGTGCCGGTGATCAACGTGTCGCTGGTCGATCTGACCCTCCAGGTGCAGCGCGATACCAGCGTCGAGGAAGTCAACGCCCTGCTCAAGGCGGCTGCCGAGCAATCCCCGGTACTGGGCTACAACACGCTGCCGCTGGTGTCCTGCGACTTCAACCACAACCCGCTGTCGTCGATCTTCGACGCCAACCACACCAAGGTGAATGGCCGGCTGGTGAAGGTCCTGGCCTGGTACGACAACGAATGGGGGTTTTCCAACCGCATGCTCGACACCTGCCTGGCAGCCCACGCCGCCAAGTAAGCCAGCGCTGACAGACGCAGCGATGCATCGGGCGCTATAAAGGCTCGGTAAATCGCTGCGAGCGGATTACAATTGCCGCCCGCCTCGCCCCCAATGCCAAGCGCAGTATGCCGGCAGCGGGGCCAGGCAGCCGCTCATCGATATCCGCAAACCACTGGAAGCCGCATGGACTCTAGCCGCAACACCCTCGAACAGCATTACACCGCCATCCTCGGCCAGCTCGGCGAAGACGTTTCCCGGGAAGGCCTGCTCGACACGCCCAAGCGCGCCGCCAAGGCCATGCAGTACCTGTGCAATGGCTATGAAAAGACCCTGGAAGAAGTCACCAACGGTGCGCTGTTCAGCTCCGACGCCAGCGAGATGGTGGTGGTCAAGGATATCGAGCTGTATTCGCTGTGCGAGCATCACCTGCTGCCCTTTATCGGCAAGGCCCATGTCGCCTACATTCCCAATGGCAAGGTGCTGGGCCTGTCCAAGGTCGCGCGCATCGTCGACATGTATGCCCGCCGCCTGCAGATCCAGGAAAGCCTGAGCCGGCAGATCGCCGAAGCGGTTCAGCAGGTTACCGGTGCGCTGGGCGTGGCGGTGGTCATCGAAGCCAAGCACATGTGCATGATGATGCGCGGCGTGGAGAAGCAGAACTCCTCCATGGTCACCTCGGTGATGCTCGGCGAATTCCGCGCGAATGCCGCGACCCGCAGCGAGTTCTTGAGCCTGGTCAACGGCTAAGGCGAGCTTGCTCACATGGAGAGCTTCTTGATCCATACCTCGCAATAGCGAGGCTGGGCAGATGCTCCCGTCCGACCAGCTTTGTGGGAGCGGGCCATGCGCGCGAATCGCGGGCATGGACTAGGCGTCCCCGCCCGCTCCCACGGCCTGATTAATCAGTTGCGTAACGCTTCACCGACCCACCACACACTAAACGCCGCCACCGGCGCCCTCCCCCTAACTCTTCTCCACGAACTGCAACTGCGCCAGCCGCGCATACAGCGGATTGCTGGCGACCAGTTCGGCATGTTTGCCCAGTGCCACCAACTGCCCCTGATCGAAGACCGCGATGCGGTCGGCGCTCTTCACCGTGGCCAGGCGGTGGGCGATCACCAGGGTGGTACGCCCGCGCATCAGTTCGGGTAGCGCCTGCTGGATCAGGTGCTCGCTCTCCGCATCCAGGGCACTGGTGGCTTCGTCGAGCAGCAGGATCGGCGCATCCACCAGCAGTGCCCGGGCAATCGCCAGGCGCTGCCGCTGGCCGCCAGAAAGCCCCAGGCCGGCATCACCCAGGTGGGTCTGGTAGCCCTGGGGCAAGCGCTCGATAAATTCGTGGGCATGGGCCGCCCGGGCAGCGGCCTGCACGTCCGCGCTGCTGGCGTCCAGGCGCCCGTAGCGGATGTTGTCTTCCACGCTGCCGAAGAACAGTGCCGGGTGCTGGGAGACCAGCGCGAAGTTCGCGCGCAGGGCGTGCGGATCGAGGCGTTCGATCGGCAGGCCATCGATCAGGATGCGCCCCTGCAGCGGATCGTAGAAACGCAGCAGCAGGTCGAACAGCGTCGACTTGCCGGCCCCGGACGGGCCGACGATGGCCAGGGTTTCACCTGGCTCGACCGCCAGCGTGATGCCTTGCAGCGCCAGGCTGTCGGGGCGCGTCGGATAGGCGAAGGACAGGCCCTGCACCTCGATACGTCCTTCCGCGGGCTGCGTCGGAATCAGCGCGCCGTCGAGCGGCGCATGGATCTCGTTGCGGGCGGCGAGCAGTTCGCTGATCCGCTCGGCGGCGCCAGCGGCGCGCTGCAACTCGCCGATCACCTCGCTGAGGGTGCCGAACGAGGAACCGACGATCAGGCTGTAGAACACGAAGGCCGCCAGCTCGCCGCCGCTGATGCGCCCGGCGATCACGTCCATGCCGCCGACCCAGAGCATCACGCCCACCGCGCCGAGCACCAGCACGATTACCACGGTGATCAGCCAGGCGCGCTGGGCCACGCGCTTGCGCGCGGTGTCGAACGCCGCCTCGGCGGACAAGCCGAAACGCCGGCGATCCTCGGCCTGGTGGTTGTAGGCCTGCACGGTCTTGATCTGCCCCAGCACTTCGCTGACGTAGCTGCCGACATCGGCAATGCGATCCTGGCTCTGGCGCGACAGCTCACGCACGCGGCGACCGAAGAGCAGGATCGGCGCCACCACCAGTGGCAGCGCGGCCAGCACGATGGCGCTGAGCTTGGGGCTGGTGACCACCAGCAGGATCATGCCGCCGACCAGCATGATCAGGTTGCGCAGCGCCATCGACAGCGACGAGCCGATCACCGACTGCAGCAAGGTGGTATCGGCGGTCAGCCGCGACTGGATTTCCGAGGCGCGGTTGTGGGCGTAGAAGCCGGGGTGCAGGCCGACCAAGTGATCGAACACCCGCTTGCGGATGTCCGCCACTACCCGCTCGCCCAACCAGGACACCAGGTAGAAGCGTGTGTAGGTACCCACCGCCAGGGCCAGCACCAGCACGAAGAACAGCAGGATCGAATGACGCAGCGCCTCCGGTGATTGCGTGGCCAGCCCCTGATCGACCAGCAGCTTGATGCCCTGGCCCATGGACAGGGTGATGGCGGCGGTGAACATCAGCGCCAACAGCGCACCGGCCACGCGCCCGCGATAAGGGGCGATAAACGCCCACGATGTGCGCAGGGCATCGCGCTGGCGAACGGAGAAAAACGATTTCATGGCGGGCTCGAAGGCTGATGGCGAGAGGGTTGCAGCCCAGCAGATGGGGTCGGCGCAAGCAAACATCAAGCGCCGGGCCGAAGCTTGGCGACAAACCGCGCGCCAACTTAATATATGGAACCCGATTCCAAAAATAATCATAAGCCCTCAGGAGCCTTCCATGCCCGCCACGCCCACCACCCCGCTGCCTCAACACTGCGACCTGCTGGTGGTCGGCTCCGGTGCCGCCGGCCTGGCCGCGGCGGTAACCGCTGCCTGGCATGGTCAGCACGTGGTACTGGTGGAAAAGGACCCGGTATTCGGCGGCGCCACCGCCTGGTCCGGCGGCTGGGCCTGGGTGCCGCGCAACCCGCTGGCGCAGCGTGCCGGCATTCACGAAGACATCGAGCAGCCCCTTACCTACCTGCGTCATGAGCTGGGCGAGCATTTCGACGAAGCCCGTCTCAGGGCCTTTCTCGACGCCTGCCCGCAGATGGTGGCGTTCTTCGAACGGCATACCGCCCTGCAGTTCGCCGACGGCAACGGCATTCCCGACATGCATGGCGACACGCCCGGCGCCGCCACCGGTGGCCATCAGGTGATCGCCGCGCCCTATGACGGCCGCGCGGTGCTCGACCTGCTGCCGCGCCTGCGCAGGACGCTGCGCGAAACCTCGTTCATGGGCATGCCGATCATGGCCGGCGCCGACCTGGCGGCCTTCCTGAGCATGACCCGCTCAGCGAAAGCGCTGTGGCACGTGACCCGCCGTTTCGCCACCCACCTCTATCACCTGGCCCGTTATGGCCGCGCCATGCACCTGGTCAACGGCGTCGCGCTGGTCGCCCGGCTGGCCCGCTCGGCCGCCGACCTGGGCGTGACGATGATCGAGTCCGCGCCAGTGATCAGCCTGCATCAGCAAGAGGGCCGTATCAGCGGCGCCACGCTGCGCCGTGCGGACGGCGAGCACTTCATCGGGGCCCGTGCCGTGGTGCTGGCGGCCGGCGGTTTCCCCAACGATCCGCAACGGCGCCAGCAGCTGTTTCCCCGCGATACCAGCGGCACGGAAAACCTGGCCCTGCCGCCGACCTCCTGCTCGGGCGATGGCCTGCGCCTGGGCGAAGCGCTGGGCGCCCAGGTCGATACCCGGCTGAAATCGCCGGTCGCCTGGGCGCCGGTGTCCCGGGTGCCGCACCGCGACGGCAGCATCGGCCACTTCCCCCATATCATCGAACGCGGCAAGCCCGGCATCATCGGCGTGCTGGCCAGCGGCAAGCGCTTCGTCAACGAAGCCCACGGCTATTACGACTACGTGGCGGCGATGGTCGAACAGGTGCCGGAGGGCCAGCCGGTGTGTTCCTGGCTGATCTGCGATCACCGCTTCCAGCGCCGCTACGGCCTGGGCTTCGCCCGCCCGGCGCCCGTGCCGCTGTGGCCCATGCTGCGCAGCGGCTACCTGCAGCGCGCCGCAACCATCGAGCAACTGGCCCTCGACTGCGGCATCGACCCGCTGGGCCTGGCGAGCACGCTGGCCACCTTCAATCGACATGCCCGCAATGGCGATGACCCGCAGTTCGGTCGCGGCAGCACGGCCTTCAACCGCAAGCAGGGCGACCCGCTGCACCCGGGCACCAACCCCTGCGTGGCGCCCATCGAACATGGCCCGTTCTACGCGGTGAAGGTGCAGCCCGGCTGCTTCGGCACCTTCGCCGGCCTCAAGACCGACGGCAGCGCCCGGGTCCTGGATGCCGATGGCCAGCCGATCCCCGGCCTCTACGCCGCCGGCAGCGACATGGCCAGCGTGTTCGGCGGCCACTATCCCTCCGGCGGCATCAACCTGGGCCCGGCACTGACCTTCGGCTATGTCGCGGCCCGGCATGCAGCGGGCGTCAGTGAGTACGAGTAATCGCCGGAAAACAAAAAGCCCCGCTTGGGCGGGGCTCTGCAGACCGCTACGACGTCAGGCCTTGTTCAGCGACTCGACGCCGACTTCGTCCCACAGCTCTTCGGCCAGGTGGAAAGTGGCGTTGGCCGCGGGAATGCCGCAGTAGATCGCGCTCTGCATGATCACTTCCTTGATCTCCTCGCGGGTCACGCCGTTGTTCTTGGCGGCCTTGAGGTGCAGCTTCAATTCGCCCTCGCGGTTCATGCCGATCAGCATGGCGATGGTGACCAGGCTGCGGGTATGGCGTGGCAGCCCCGGGCGCGTCCAGATATCGCCCCAGGCGTGACGGGTGATCATCTCCTGGAACTCTTCGTTGAACGGCGTCAGTTTTTCCAGGCTGCGGTCGACGTGGGCATCGCCCAGCACCGCACGGCGCACCTGCATGCCGGCGTCGTAGCGTTGTTTCTCGTCCATCGGTGGCTCCATTTTTCTTCACGGCGTGGGCGGCAAACGACGCCCACGCAAAGCTCGCTCAATTGGTTTGCAGAAAGCTCAGCACGCGCCCGGTGAACAGCTCACCAGCCTGCACGTTGGACAGATGCGCAGCATCGAACTCGACCAGCTCGGCGCCGGCAATACGCTCTTGCATGAAGCGACCGTGTTCGGGCGTGGTCACCGCATCACCGGTGCCGCATACGATCAGGGTCGGCACGTCGATCGTGGCGATCTGCTCGCGGTAGTCGGCATCGCGCACCGCTGCGCAGTTGCCGGCATAGCCCTGGGGCGAGGTCTGCGCCAGCATGGTGACGATCGGCTCGACCTTCTCTGGCTGGGCCTTGGCGAACGGCGCAGTGAACCAGCGCTCGATGGAGGCATCACGCAGGTCGCGCATGGCCTTCTCGCCACCCTTGAGCACGGTGTCGATGCGGGTGTTCCACACCTCGTCGGTGCCGATCTTGGCGCCGGTATTGCACAGCACCAGGCGATCCAGGCGCGAGGCGGCGTTGATCGCCAGCCATTGGCCGATCAGGCCGCCCATGGACAGGCCGCAGAAATGCGCCTTGTCGATGTTCAGCGCATCGAGCAGCGCCAGCACGTCGCGGCCGTTCTGCTCGATGCTGTAGAAGCCCGGCGTGACCAGCGACTGGCCGTGGCCACGGGTGTCGTAGCGTAGCACCCGCAAGTGTTGGGTGAAGGTGGGGATCTGCGCGTCCCACATGTGCAGGTTGGTGCCCAGGGAATTGGAGAGCACCAGCACCGGTGCATCGGCCGGGCCTTCGAGCAGGTAATTCAGGTCGCCATCGGCGAGGGATACCACAGGCATGACAATCTCCTAGATGATCTACGAATTCAGTTCACGGCTCTGCGCCACGGCGCGCTCGACCCAGCGTCGCGCCTGGCCCAGGTAATGGGCGGGATCGAGCAGTCGATCCAGTTGTTCGTCGGACAGTTGCGCGCTGACCTCGGTATTGGCGCCGAACACCTCGCGCAGGTGCGCGCCCTCCTCTACCGCCTGCTTGCAGCATTGCTCGACCAGATGGTGGGCGGCGTCGCGGCCGATGCGTTGCGCCAGGGCGATGCTCACCGCCTCGGCGAGTACCAGGCCACGGGTCAGTTCGAGGTTGGCGGCCATGCGCTCGGCGTCCACTTCAAGGCCCGGCACCAGGATCAGCGCCTGCTGCAGGGCCCCGGAGACCAGGCAGCACAGCTCCGGCAGCGTCTCCCACTCGGCATGCCACAGCCCCAGGCTGCGCTCATGCTCCTGGGGCATGGCCGCGAACATGGTGGCGACCAATCCGGGCGCGCGGGTAGCGGCACCGATCAGCACCGCAGCGCCCACCGGGTTGCGCTTGTGGGGCATGGTCGAGGAACCGCCCTTGCCGGGTGCCGAGGGCTCGAACAGCTCGCCGGCCTCGGTCTGCATCAGCAGGCTGAGGTCGCGGCCCATCTTGCCCAGGCTGCCGGCGATCAGGCCAAGCAGGCTGGCGAACTCGACCAGGCGATCACGCTGGGTATGCCAGGGTTGCTCGGGCAGTTGCAGGTCCAGCTCGGCTGCCAGTGCACCGGCCACCGACCAGGCCTTGTCGCCCAGTGCTGCCAGGCTGCCGGATGCACCACCGAATTGCAGGCACAGCAAACGCGGTTTTATTTCGTCGAGGCGCTGCCGGTGGCGGTCGATGGCGCCAAGCCAGCCGGCGATCTTCATGCCCAGGGTGACCGGCGTGGCGTGCTGCAGCCAGGTGCGCCCGGCCATCGGCGTTGCCCCGTGGCGCTGGGCCTGCTCGGCCAGTTGCCGGCTCAGGGTATCGAGGTCGCGCTCCAGCAGGTCGATGGCGGCGCGCAGTTGCAGCACCAGGCCGCTGTCCATGGCGTCCTGGCTGGTGGCGCCCAGGTGCACATAGCGCTCGGCCTCGGGGTTGCTCGCCGCGATGCGTTTGCCAAGGGCCTTGACCAGCGGAATCGCCGAGTTGCCGGCGCTGCCGATGGCGATGGCCAGCGCATCGAAGTCATAGAGTTCGGCCCGGCACGCTGCCTCGATATCGGCCACCACGGCCTGGGGGATCACCCCGGCCGCCGCTTCGGCCCGAGCCAGTGCCGCCTCGAAGTCGAGCATGCCCTGCACGCGACCCTGGTCGCTGAACACCTGGCGCATCGGCGCACCCGTGAAATAGGCATCGAACAGCTGGCTAGCGGGCCTGGAACTCATACAGCGAACACTCCGTGGTCAATGATCGTGGTGCAGGTAGCTGGCCTGGCGCGGCAGGCGCAGGCTGACCAGAAAGGCCAGCACCATCATGCCTGATACGTACCAGTAGAAGGTCTGTTCCATACCAATGGACTTCAGACCCAGGGCGACATACTCGGCCGAACCGCCGAACAGTGCGTTGGCCACCGCGTAGGCCAGGCCAACGCCGAGGGCGCGGACTTCCGGCGGGAACATTTCGGCCTTCACCAGGCCGCTGATCGAGGTGTACAGGCTGACGATGGCCAGCGCCGCGATGATCAGCAAAAAGGCCATCACCGGGCTCTGCACGGTATGCAGCAAGGCCAGGATCGGCCAGGTGCAGATCGCCCCCAGGGCGCCGAACCAGAGCATCGAGGTGCGCCGGCCGATACGGTCGGACAGCGCGCCGAACAGCGGCTGCATGATCATGAACAGGAACAGCGCGCCGGTCATGATGCCGCTGGCGGTCTTGGCGCTCATGCCGGCCGAGTTGACCAGGTACTTCTGCATGTAGGTGGTGAAGGTATAGAAGATCAGCGAGCCGCCGGCGGTGTAACCCAGCACGGTGAAGAACGCGGCCTTGTGGTGCTTGAACAGGTAGGCGACGCTGCCCGATTCCTGGTTGCCGATCTGGTCCTGCTTGGCGGTTTCGTCCAGCGAGCGACGCAGGTAGAAGGCCACCACGGCGGCCATGGCGCCGATCACGAACGGGATGCGCCAGCCCCAGGCACGCAGCTCGTCTTCGCTCAGCGCCTGCTGAAGGATCACTACCACCAGCACCGCGAGCAGTTGCCCGCCTATCAGGGTGACGTACTGGAAGGAGGCGAAGAAGCCGCGCTGGCCCTTGAGCGCCACCTCGCTCATGTAGGTGGCGGTGGTGCCGTACTCGCCACCCACCGAAAGGCCCTGGAACAGGCGCGCCAGCAACAGCAGCACCGGCGCCAGGGTGCCGATGCTGCTGTAGGTGGGCATGCAGGCGATGGCCAGCGAGCCCAGGCACATCATCAGCACCGAGATCATCATGGAGACCTTGCGGCCGTACTTGTCGGCAACGCGGCCGAATACCCAGCCACCGATCGGTCGCATCAGAAAGCCCGCGGCGAACACCCCTGCGGTGTTGAGCAGCTGCACGGTGGGGTCATCGGAAGGAAAGAAGGCCGGCGCGAAGTAGATCGCGCAGAAGGCGTACACGTAGAAGTCGAACCACTCGACCAGGTTGCCCGAGGAGGCGCCGACGATGGCGAAGATGCGCTTGCGACGCTCTTCGGGGCTGTAGTTGGGGGCTTGGTACGCCGCGCTGGCTTCGGTACTCATCATGGATACTCACTGGTAGGAAACGGAACCGTCCCTACTCCGACCCTATATGTAACCAAATGATTCGTCATTTTGGGTCGCCCACCCTCACCAGGGCACGGGATCGTGGCCCGCGCCCGGGTAAGGACAAACGAAACTTCGAAAATCGCCTTAGCAATAGAGCTGACAGCTTGGTCATGACCGTGGCAGCGGGCCATGCCCGCGAATCGGGCGCATGGCGCCCTCCCACAGAATACGCGGCCGGCCTCAAAACCTAGCAGTAGGGTGGACAACGCTTCACCTGTCCACCGCCGCAATCGCAATGGTGGATGAAAAAAATCGCCATCCACCCTACGAGGCGAACGGCCGTTTTCACCACTTCGCAAACAGGCCCTATACCCGCTCGATAGCCAGCGCCAGCCCCTGCCCCACCCCCACGCACATGGTGGCCAGACCAAGCGTGCCGCCGGTTCTCTCCAGATGGTGCACGGCCGTCAGTACCAGGCGGTTGCCGCTCATGCCCAGGGGATGACCAAGGGCGATGGCGCCGCCGTTCGGGTTGACCTTGGGGCTGTCGTCCGGCAGACCGAGGTCGCGGGTGACGGCCAGGCCCTGGGCGGCGAAGGCTTCATTGAGTTCGATCACGTCGAAGGCGTCGATCTCCAGGTTCAGGCGCGCCAGCAACTTGCGCACCGCCGGCACCGGGCCGACGCCCATGATGCGCGGAGCAACGCCGCCACTGGCCATGCCCAACACCTTGGCGCGCGGTTTGAGGCCGTACTGTTCAACGGCTTCGGCCGAGGCCAGGATCATCGCCGAGGCGCCATCGTTGAGGCCCGAGGCGTTGCCGGCGGTAACGGTCTTGTCCGGGCCGTTGACCGGTTTGAGCTTGGCCAGGCCTTCGGCGGTGGTGTCGGCACGCGGGTGCTCGTCACGGTCGACGACGATCTCGCCCTTCTTGGTCTTGATCACCACCGGGACGATTTCCTCGGCGTAGTAGCCGGCTTCCTGGGCTGCTGCTGCACGCTGCTGGCTGCGCAGGCCAAAGGCGTCCTGATCGGCGCGGCTGACGCCGTAGTCCTCGGCGACGTTGTCACCGGTGACCGGCATCGGGTCGACGCCGTACCGTTCTTTCATCGCCGGGTTGACGAAGCGCCAGCCCAGGGTGGTGTCTTCCAGCTTCTGGCCACGGCCGAAGGCGCTGTCGGCCTTGCCCATCACATAGGGCGCGCGGGTCATCGACTCGACGCCAGCGGCGATAGCCAGCTCCATCTCGCCCGCGGCGATGGCGCGGAACGCAGCACCGACCGCTTCCATACCCGAGGCGCACAGCCGGTTCAGGGTCACGCCCGGCACCGTTTCCGGCAGGCCGGCGAGCAGCAGGGCCATTCGCGCAACGTTGCGGTTGTCCTCGCCGGACTGGTTGGCGCAGCCCATGAAAACCTCATCGACCGCCGACCAGTCGACCTGCGGATTACGCTCGACCAGCGCCTTGAGCGGGATCGCCGCCAGGTCGTCGGCGCGTACCGCTGACAGCGCGCCGTTGAGGCGGCCAATCGGCGTGCGCACGGCGTCACAGATAAATACCTCGCGGCTCATTCGTCACCTCCTTTTTGGCCATGGGCCTCGGCAGTGCGGGCTTCCAGGTCGCGCAGTGCGGCCAGTTCCTCGGCTTTCGGCGCCTCGGTGGTGGTCACCTCGTCGGCGAAACGAACTTGCCAGCCAGTGTTCTCGATCACCTGCTCGCGGGTCACGCCCGGGTGCAGCGAAGTGACGATGAACTCATTGGTGCCGGCTTCCGGCTCCATGATGCACAGGTCGGTGATGATCGCCACCGGACCATCGCCCGGCAGGCCGAGACGCTTGCGATGGTCACCGCCTTCGCCATGGCCGACCGAGGTGATGAAGGCCAGCTTGTCGACGAAGGTGCGGTGACCCTGCTTGAGGATGATCAGCACCTTCTTGGCGCTACCGGCGATCTCCGGCGCTCCACCGGCGCCGGGCAGGCGCACCTTCGGCGCCTGGTAGTCGCCGATCACCGTGGTGTTGATATTGCCGAACTTGTCGACCTGGGCGGCGCCGAGGAAGCCGACGTCGATGCGCCCGCCCTGCAGCCAGTAGCGGAAGATCTCGCCGGTCGGCACCACGGTGTCGGCGGTCTCGGCCAGCTCGCCGTCACCGATGGACAACGGCAGCACGCTCGGCTTGGCGCCGATCGGGCCGGATTCGTAGATCAGCACCACTTCCGGCGCATGGGTCAGGCGCGCCAGGTTGGCGGCCTTGGATGGCAGGCCGATGCCGACGAAGCACACGCTGCCATTGCCAAGGCGGCGCGCGGCGGCCACGGTCATCATTTCGTTGGTGTTGAAGTCGCTCATCACTTGGCCTCCCCGTTAACCTTCGCCTGGTACTGCGCAAAATCCTCGGTGCCACGGATGTATTCATCGATCCATGCGGTGAAGGTTTCGCGATCTCGGGCAATCGGGTCCCAGGCCTGGTAGAAGCGGTTGTCGCGCTCGTAGTAGCCGTGGGCGTAGGACGGGTGGGCACCGCCAGGCACCACGCAGACCGCGGTGATGGCCCAGGTCGGCAGCACGCAGGCGTTCATCGGTGCTTGCAGGTCGTCGACGATTTCCTCGACGGTGACGATGCAGCGCTTGGCCGCCAGGGCCGCCTCCTTCTGCACGCCAAGGATACCCTGGATCAGCACGTTGCCCTTGCGATCGGCCTTCTGGGCGTGGATCACGGTGACGTCCGGGCGCACACTGGGCACCGCTGCCAGCTTCTCGCCGGTGAACGGGCAGTCGATGAACTTGATGTCCGGGTTGACCTTGACCAGGTCCGAACCCTGGTAGCCGCGCAGCACGGCGAACGGCAGGTTGGAGGCGCCGGAGACGTAGGCGTTGGCCATGGCAGCGTGGCTGTGCTCGCTGATTTCCAGCTTGTGCGGCCAGTGCTTCTCGACGGCGTCACGCAGGCGGTGCAGCGAACCGACACCGGGGTTGCCGCCCCAGGAGAACACCAGCTTTCTGGCGCAACCGGCACCGATCAGCAGGTCGTAGACCAGATCGGGCGTCATGCGCACCAGGGTCAGGTCCTTCTTGTTCTGACGGATCAGCTCGTGGGACGCAGCGGTCGGGATCAGGTGGGTGAAGCCTTCGAGGGCAAGGGTGTCGCCGTCGTGAACGAAGCGTTCGACCGCTTCGCGCAGGGAGAGAATCTCAGCCATGGTCGTTCTCGTCTTGTTGCTCTGGATACCGTGGGCGGCGATTAGCCGTATGGTCACAAGGTACTCATCCAGTAGGCGGCTAACAATCCGATAATCGACTATCCGTTCGATAATCGAACAAGACTTATATGCCTGCTCTCAGAACTTGTTCACGATCTTTTAGGCGACATGAAAGAGGCTGCCACAAGGTAGAAGCGGCCGTCACTGATCCATTGTGGGAGCGGGCCATGCCCGCGAAATTCACGGGCATGGACTGGGCGTCCCCGCCCGTTCCCACGGGATAGGGGAACATCCGCTGCCACCGCTTTGCAGCCAAAGCGCTGAAGTCAGGCCGAAGACCGTGTACAGGTTCTCAGCGGTTGCGCCTGTAGGTATCCGACGGCAGCTCGCCAAAGCGGCGGCGGTAGGCTTCGGCGAAACGGCCCAGGTGCAGAAAGCCGTGATCCAGGGCGACTTCGGTAACGCTGCGCACCTTGCAGGCGGGGTCGAGCAACTGGGCATGGATACGCTCCAGCTTGCGCTGGCGGATGTAATCCTTGGGGCTGATGCCGGCATGGCGCTCGAACAGGACATAAAGCGACCGTTCGCTGACCCGGGCGACCGTTACCAGCTGCTCGATGCCGATATCCTGGGTCAGGTGCTGCTCGATGTAATCGACGACCTGCTCGAAAGAGCCGCCCTGGGACTGTGGCTGCACGCGCTGCACGTTGTTGCCCAGCAGGCCCAGCAGCTTGCTGGCGATGATGCGCACGTAGTGCTCCTGCACCTGAGGCATGCTGGACGCGGCTTCTGCTTCTTCACAGATCAGCATCAGCAGGTTGGAGAATCCTTCGAGTTCGCCCATGTCGTGACGTGCAGCGGTAAAGCGAATACCGCTTTGCGGCAGCATCCAGCGGTTTTCCAGGCAGGTGTTCTCGAACAGGCTGACCGGCAGCTTGACGATGAATTTCTCACAATCGGCCGAATAGGTCAGGTCCACCGGGTCGTCCGGGTTGATCAGCAGCAGCTCGCCGGGCACGAAGAAGTGCTCCTGACCGCGGCACTGCGAGCGGCAGTGGCCCTTGAGCAGCACCTGCAGGTGATAGATGGTTTCCAGGGCCGGCGAGGTGACGCGCACGCTGCCGCCGTAGCTGATGCGGCACAGATCGAGGCTGGCGAACTTGCGGTGATTGAGGCTCGCCTCGGGAAAACCGCTGGTGGGCAGGCGAATGCAGTGAGCGCCGACGTGCTGATTGACGTACTCGGACACCGCGTAAGGATCGGCGCGTTCGAACACACTGCTGCGCGCGCTCAGCAAGACATTGCTCATCATCAGGCCTCGTTGTTTTTCTTATAAGGCTGAATCGCCGCTAGCCGGCAATCCGCTAAACGTCTGGCGATTCTAACCCTCCCCAGGTAACGCGATACGTCAGCGTGACAAAGGGTTACATCTCTCCCAGGCAGGTGAAAAACGGGCGTTCAATGCAAGGCGCCGCGCGGCCTCTCGCCTGCATTGCTGCGCAAGCGAGAGGCAGCACGGCGAGCGCTGCCTGCAAGTGTTGAGCTTACGCCTCCAGTGCGCGAACCCGCTCGTGGCGCTGTTGGGCCTTCGCTTCGGCGGTGGACTGCAGGGTGAAATCGAACTCGATTTCCGCGAAGCGCCCCTGCACGCCATGCGCTTTGGCGCGCTCGGCATCGTCAGAGAAGTCGATCCTGGCGATCAGCTCGTCGCGGGTGGCGTAGGCGAAGTCGTCGTGCAGGTACTTGTCGCCATCCAGGTTGATCTGGGTGGTCAGGTGGCGATGGCCGGGCGCGGAGATGAAGAAGTGCACGTGGGCCGGACGCTGGCCGTGGCGGCCAAGCTGATCGAGCAGCTGCTGGGTCGGCCCATCCGGCGGGCAGCCGTAGCCGGACGGCACGATGCTGCGGAAACGATAACGGCCTTCGGCGTCGGTTTCGATACGGCGGCGCAGGTTGAATTCCGACTGCGCAGGGTCGAAGTACGAGTAGGTGCCGCCGGTGTTGGCATGCCATACGTCGACGATGGCGCCAGCCAGCGGCTTGCCATCGGTATCGAACACCCGGCCTTGCATGAACAGCGGCGTGCCCGCGTCGGTGCCATCGTCCAGGCGGGCTTCGCCCTTGCTCAGCGGGGCGCCGGCCACGTACAGCGGGCCTTCGATGGTGCGCGGAGTACCGCCGGTACGACCGGCCTCCTCGTCTTCGGCGTCCATCAGCATGTCCAGGTAATGCTCGATACCCAGACCCGCAACGACCAGACCCGCCTCCTGGCGCGCGCCGAGCTCGTTCAGGTAGTTCACCGCCTTCCAGAACTCTTCCGGAGTGATCTGCAGGTCTTCGATGATCTTCGCCGTGTCGTTGAGCACACGGTGGATCACGGTTTTCATGCGGGCGTTGCCGCCGTCATTGGTGAAGCCGGCGGCGTCTTCGAAGAACTTCTGCACGTCGACGGTCTGGGCGATACGTACGGTCATGGCGTGTTTCCTCATCTTGTTGTTGTGGGGAGCGGATCAGGCGAGTGATGGCGCCGATCAGCGATCGTCAGCGTGGATCGAGGACGGATGGCGACACAGCGCCATGACCTCGATGTCCATGTACGGGTACAGCGGCAGCTGCATCAGCGTGTCGTGCAGGGCCTGGGCGTCGGCCACGTCGAAGATGCTGACATTGGCGTAAAGCCCGGCGATACGCCACAGGTGACGCCAGGTGCCTTCGCGCTGCAGGCGCTGGGCCAGCTCCTTTTCGTCGGCCTTCAGAAGCGCGGCCTGCTCGGCCGGCATGTCGGTGGGCAGTTTGACGGTCATGCGCACGTGAAACAGCATGGCTTGCTCCTCTCGGGTTCGGTTCAGCGGCGGCTAAAGCGCTGCAGGCGTTCTTCGTCCAGGGTCACGCCGAGGCCCGGCGTGGTTGGAATCTTCAGTTCGAAATCGCGGTACACCGGCACCTCGACGAGGATGTCCTCGGTCAGCAGCAGCGGGCCGAACAGCTCGGTGTGCCATTCCAGCTTGCTCAGGGTGGCGAAGGCATGGGCCGAGGCCAGGGTGCCGACGCTGCCTTCGAGCATGGTGCCGCCGTACAGGCCGATGCCCGCCGCTTCGGCGATATAGGCGCTACGCAGCACCGCACGCGGCCCGCCGTTCTTGGCGATCTTCAGGGCGAACACCGGTGCGGCGCCACCGCGGGCCAGGTTGAAGCTGTCCTCGACGCTCTCGATGGCTTCGTCGGCCATGATCGGCGCCGGGCTGCGGGCGCTGACGCGGGCCTGGGCCTGCACGTCCTGGCGCGGAATCGGTTGTTCGATCAGGTCGACGCCGGCATCGCCGAGGGCCTGGCAGGCACGAATGGCCACCGCCTCGCTCCACGCCTGGTTGACGTCGACCCGCACGCTGGCGCGGTCGCCCAGGGCGCGCTTGATCGCCGCCACGTGGGCGATATCCAGCGCGGCCTCGCGGCTGCCGATCTTCAGCTTGAAAACCCGGTGGCGACGCAGGTCGAGCATGCGCTCGGCTTCGTCGATGTCCTTGGCTGTATCGCCGCTGGCCAGCGTCCAGGCCACTTCCAGGCCATCACGCACACGGCCACCGAGCAGTTCGGCAACCGGCAGGCCAAGGCGCTTGCCCTGGGCGTCGAGCAGCGCGGTTTCCACGGCCGAGCGGGCGAAGGTGTTGGCGCGTACGCTGCGGTCGATGCGCAGCATGGCGGCATTGATATTGCCGGCC
>Ga0268256_1000349_pt1 | contig 44447 bp, 18 predicted proteins | sample AgamicAtAmrz_FD_200247 | JGI IMG/M metagenome (GOLD analysis project Ga0268256, IMG submission 200247) | Agave microbial communities from Guanajuato, Mexico - At.Am.rz (v2) (version 3) | ecosystem: Host-associated > Plants > Roots > Rhizosphere | place: Guanajato, Mexico | collected 2012-06-07 | reverse complement strand
TAGCGCACGGTCATGGGGTGTCCGGGGTCGGAGGTTCAAATCCTCTCGTGCCGACCAAATTCCCTAAAAAGCAGCCCAAAAGGCTGCTTTTTTCGTTTCTGTCGTCAGACTTTAACTTCCCTCGCGCGTCCAGCAATCCGATCTATACTTAAAAACGTGTGGGTAACAAGAGGAGAGTTCATGACATTCATCGAAAAAGACGATCCAACCGAAGCACCCGAGTCCGGCGATAAGCAACCTTCCCCGCCAGACGAAAAGTAACCCACAGGGCCGCGTCTGACGCGGCCTTTCTCTGTCGCTGCTTCCCAAGCTTAATATTCAGATAAATCCCGAATGGGATTAGCATTCCTCATGTAATCATCAGGTTAAAGCTTGCAAAAAAGCCTGATCCGCCTCACAAAAGTAGCCACCCGCTGCGCTTTTTCATCAAACTGAAACAAAAATGTCACAGAAAATAACTACCCTGAACTCCCCAGAAATTGACGGATAATTTTTATGGCGATCAAAGCGAAAAGCCTGAAAGATGCAGAAGCGTTACTTCATTCAGGCATTAGCAAAGTGGAACTGGCGTATGACATTGGCAGCGACGATTTCTTTCGTCTGGCGAGCCACTGGTGCGACCGGGGTGCACGCATCAGCAGGGGTCACCACCATTTCGTTGTTTCTCTTAAAAGTTTTGCCATTCCTCCCAACGACTGATTGCGGCGGGCAGCTTGCCCTGAACTATCGCGCCTGATTAAATGCCTTTTTAGGTTTTAATGGTTTCGCATGCGCTATCCCGACCTGCCGCTGCCGCCTGTTGCAGGCGGCTTTATCCTTTCCTGTCATCTTAACCACAGCGATCCTTTGCTGGCGGTGAGTCACTTTGACCCACAAAAATACCATGACACGCTGGCTGTCGAATGGGGTATTCCGCTGCCCGCCCGACTGCAGCAGGCGGTCAATAAAAGACGTGCGGAATATCTCGCCAGCCGGTTACTTGCCCGGTCAGTAATGGCAGAACTGGGCATTGATGATTTCATTCTGACTAACGCGCCTGACCGCTCCCCCCTCTGGCCTGCCGGCATTCAGGCGTCACTGTCACACAGTAGTGGTGTCGTCGTGGTGGCGGCTACCCGTCAGCCCTGCGCAGTTGGCGTCGATGTCGAGCAGTTGATGTCCGAGACCACGGCACAGGAAACGGCAACGCTGCTGATGAACGAGCAGGAACAGCAGCTGTTGCGAACGCTGCCCGTCTCCTTCAGTGCGGCCGCTACCCTGCTCTTCTCGCTCAAAGAGAGCGTATATAAAGCGCTATGGCCACAACTGCATCAGCCGATGGACTTTCTTGATGCGGCACTGGTGTCGGTAGATTTCGCGCAGCAAAGTGCCACGCTGAGCCTGACTCAGCACTTCGGCGAGCGTTTTGCGAGGGGGACGTTACTGCAAGCGGATTTTATGTGGCAGGAGAATCAGGTCATCACCCTGATCACTCATCAGCTTTAGAAAACCGGCTAAACAAGGGTATTTAGCCGGGGTAAACACAGACGAAAGAAGACGTTTCAGGATGGCAGAAACCGGAGTTTCTGCCGTTCGCTACAGTAGCCTGCTTAATGCAAAGCACGCCAGTGCGCTTTTCTGCTAAGTTTTGCCAGCTGCCGTCAAAGCCCGGTGTCGGTGCGCTTTACCGAGTCGAGTGTGGCGAGATCGCGCTCATTACCGGTCAGCTCCGTTAACTGGCCTTCGCGCATCTCCAGCAGCCGATCGGCATGAATGAAGTAATGATCGTCATGGCTGATAGCAAACACCGTTTTACCCGCCTGCTGCAACCACGGCAGCAGCTCGCGATAAAAGATGCGGCGAAAATGGGGATCCTGATCGGCCGCCCACTCATCCAGTAACAGCACATCGCGCTCTTCCGCCACCGCCAGTAGCAGCGCCAGTCGCTTACTCTGCCCTTTGGACAGCCGGAGGTTCAGCACTTTGTTGCCTTCAATCTTCAGTTTGTCCTGCATCTTCAGCCGCTCCAGCCACTGATGAACCAGCGCCGGATTGGCCGCCACCCCGTCGCGCCCGATTAACCGGTCAAACAGATGCAGATCGGTAAAGACCGCCGAGAACTGACTGCGCCACACATCCAGCTCGTCAGCCGTGATCGTTTTACCATCCAGCAGCAGCGTGCCGGACTGCGGCTGATAGAGTCCGGTCAGCAGCATCGCCAGCGTCGATTTCCCGCTGCCGTTGCCGCCAATCAGGAACACCAGTTCACCCCGGCGCAGCGTCAGGTTAATTGGTCCCACCTGGAAGCCATTATCACCATAATGGAAAGAGACGTCGCGCAACTCCAGTGTCTGCCAGTCAGAGACGGCAGATGGCGCGTGAAACCCTGGCTGATAAGGCGCGAGGTCAAAGGCGTTGAGCTTACGGAAAGCGACCTGGGCACTAAGCAACGTCGGTAACGCGCCCACCGCCGAGAGCAGTGGCGTGCGTAAGAACAGCAGCGTCAGGGAAAAGGTGGCGGCGACGGCGGTATTAGCCCAGCCCAGGCTGTTAGCCATAAAAAAGACCATGCCGATAGCGCCTAACGTCATGATATTTGACCAGTTAACCGCACTGAGATGGTAAGTATCCGCACGTACAATATGGTGACGCCAGGCGCGGGCATCTTCCTGATACACGGTGTCATAGACCTGCTGCGCCCGGGAGCGGTTAAGCTGCAGCTCTTTGCGTCCTTCAATCACCGTCTGATAATCGCGATAGAGGTTATCTTCGATTTCCCGCAGCTTTGCCATGTGCTGATAGACCCGTGAAACCAGCATCCAGCCACCCACCAGCGTGACACCCAGCCAGAGACTGGTTACCAGCAGCATTTTTGGCGACAGCCAGGCGAGATAAATTGCCGAGCCAAGCGTAATGATGACGCCCTGAAACAGCTCCGGCAGGCGCACAAAGGCCAGCGTAATCGCCCGCACATCGCTCGTCAGTCCCGCCAGCAACTGCGCACTGCCAAGTTGCTCGATGCGCTCAACCCGGGAATCGAGGATACGCTTAATAAACTCGCCGCGCAGTCGCCAGACAAACTGATGGCCGAGCATCGTCAGCGCCAGCTGCGAGGCCAGCGTCACCGCCATCAGCACCACCAGCTGCAACAGAAACTGCGGCAATACCGCAAAGGAGGTGTTAATGGCGACAATCATTTCGCGATTGATAAAGGCGATCATGCCGATACCCAGCACGGCGCTTAACAACGTCAGCGCAATCACCCCGAGAAAAGGCCAGCGGAACTGGCGAAAAACAACGCTTAACAACGTCATGCAGGCAATCCATCAGCTAAAAACAGCCTGCAGTGTAATGGGATGCCAAATGATAGCAATAGTTATTCTCACCACGCCATGACCGGCGTGGCGGGTCAAAAGGCGCGGCGAAACGTCAGGTTATAACGCCAGGGACCGGCCAGCGGATGAACGCCTGGCTTCAGCGGCAGAATGCCGTGATAACGCAGGCGCGACGGCCCGCCCCACACCACAATATCACCATGTTCCAGCAGCACACGCTGAGTTGTGTCACCGCGCTCGAAGCCGCCAAACTGGAAAACCGCCGGCAAGCCCAGCGACACCGAAACGATAGGCTGGCGCAGATCTTTCTCATCTTTATCCTGATGCAGCGTCAGCTTCGCGCCCGGTTCATAGCGATTAAGCAGGCAGGCATCCGGATTAAAGTCAGGGAATCCTGCCTCTGATGCCGCCTGCTGTGCCAGAGTACGAAACAGCGGCGGCATCGGTGGCCATTGACGTCCGTTCAGGTTGTCCTGCTGCTGATAATTGTAGCCACGTGAATCCACCGACCAGCCAAAATCGCCGCAGTTGGTCATCGCCACTGACATGCGATGACCGCCGGGCGTAATGCGATGGGCAAACGGGTTCTGTTCCGCAATCGTCATGATCTGCTGATAAAGCGCTTCTGCATCTTCGCGCGCGCGACGCCGCAGGATCACGGCACCGTCAGCCAGCGGCTCCTGCCAGGGTTGCTCTTCACTAAAAAGATCTAACATCAGGGTTCTCCGGATTTGTCGGGGATCAGGAAGGCAGCAAACTGCGGCGACATCCAGCTGACAAATTTATCGCCCTGCTTACTGATCAGATAAACCGCCAGATGCTCTTTTATCGCCAGCGCTTTGGCTTTTTCAGTGCCGAGTACCATCAATCCGGTATCCCAGCCGTCAGCTTCCAGTGCCGTAGTGGCGATCACCGTGGCGGAGACCAGTTTATGCTCAATGGGCCGTCCGGTAACGGGATCGATCACATGAGAAATGCGCTTGCCGTCCAGTTCATAATAGTTGCGATAGCTGCCGGAGGTGCTGATGCCGTGTCCCTGCAGATCAACGCGCGCCTGAACCGCATTTTCGCGATCGGTCGGTTTCTGAATCGCGACCCGCCACGGCTGCTGCTGCGCATTCAGACCACGACTCAGCACGGCGCCCCCGACCGACACCAGATAGTTGTTGATGCCGAGCTGCTCCATCAGCCGCGCCAGATGATCGGTAGCGAAGCCCTCGCCCACCGTTGAGAGATCCACATAAAGGTCAGGCAGATCTTTCTGCAGCCACTGCCCGTCTGCACCCTGCACCACCCGCAGATGCTGCAACCCGATCTGTGCCCGGGCGGCAGCGATCTGTGCCGCATCCGGCGTATGACCTGGCTGTTTCGTCGGCCCAAAACCCCACAGGTTAACCAGTGGCCCGACGGTGATATCCATCGCCCCGCCGGTTTTGCGGCCAATTCGCAGAGAGGTGGTGACAATATCCGCCATATTTTCACTCACCGGCTGTGGTGACAGCTCCCGGCTCTGATTGAAGCGTGATAACACGGAATCGGCTTTCCAGGTTGAGAGTTCGGCATCATCCGCATCCAGCTGCTGCTGGATGCGCTGCTGCAGCTCCGCTTTACGTTCGATCTCCACTTCCGCCAGGCTTACACGCCAGACGGTTCCCATCGTTTTTCCTTCCAGTACCAGTGCGGTTGTTGCCGCTGGCTTATCACAGGCTGCTAACATCAGTACCGACATCGCTATAAACAGCAGATTAATCTGAGAACGCATCTTACCTCACATGTAACACTTTATTCAGCTCTGCTACAAAGCATAAACTTCGGGTAAATTAGCTTAAATAGCGTTGAATATTTTTCTGAATCACGAGAACATTCACCGGTCATCTATCCTGACCCCGCCTCCCGACAGGCGATAAACATTATTTCAACGTAAGGAGCTACAGATGATTTATGCGATTCTCGTTATGGCCCTGGGCCTGTTTGTTTACGGAAGTTATAAAGTGGTCGAACAGCGTCGTCATCGTCACATGACGCCTTCCCGGCCGCGCCATTAACAGGCCTGACTGCACCTGATTGGGGCAATGTTTCTCTGACGCGCGCGGCAAGTGTACCAAAACGGGCGCGCCGTCTGTGGCTGTGAGAGCGGTAAAGCTGGCATGAATTCTGCACTGTTGAAACAGTGTTTATCTCTGAGAGGTGCAGAATGAAAAATTCACAGAAGTGGCTATCAGCATGGCATCACTGGCTGAGCTTTTCAGCCTTTACGCTGGCAGGTGTCGCATTTGAAGGTGCACGATTCGGCAGTGTTGTGTCGTCGGTAACAACAGCACCAGAACCCACGAAGTGGCGAAAGGCTGAAGCGCTCAGCCCGGAAGGCGATGCAGGAGCGCAGCGGTAACTGCGCTCCCTGACAACTCAGAACGTTTAGAACTGGTAAACCAGACCCAGTGCCACTACGTCGTCGGTATTGATACCGGCTGCGTCGGTGAACGCGTTGTCGTCCAGCAGGTTGATTTGGTAATCAACATAGGTAGACATGTTTTTGTTGAAGTAGTACGTCGCGCCAACATCGATATATTTTTTCAGATTCTGTTTGCCCCAGTTCTGAACATCGGTGCCGCGTGAGGTGACATAGGCCAGGGATGGACGCAGGCCGAAGTCAAACTGATACTGTGCAACCAGTTCCCAGTTATCCGCTTTATCCGCATAACCGTAAGCTGAAGAGGCGTCACTGCTGTCACCAAAGCGGGTCGCATTGTAAGCACGCGAGTACATCGCTGCCAGATAGACATTGTTTGCGTCATATTTCAGACCGCCCGTGTACACTTCCGCTTTATCACCGCGGCCAAGAATACCTGACGTTGCGCTGTTCTGATCGTTGGTACGGTCAGACTGGAAGGCCGCTGCACCAATGCCGAAGCCCTGACCCAGATCATACGTGGTGCTCAGACCCCAGCCGTCGCCGTTCTGACCCAGTACGTCACGGCCATTAGGTGATTCGCTGCTGTTGCCATTCTTGCCCTGATACTGGACTGCAAAGTTCCAGCCATCCACCAGACCAAAGAAGTTATTGTTGCGGTAAGTCGCCATGCCGTTACCGCGCTGATACATGAAGTTATCCGCGCCATAGGTATCGCCACCAAACTCGGGCAGCACGTCGGTCCATGCGCCGATATCGTAGGCTACGCCGTAGTTACGACCGTAGTCGAACGAGCCCGCATCCCCAAATTTCACCCCGGCAAAGCCGACACGGGTGAAACTATCAGCAGTGCCTTCAGACTCGGCATTGTTCAGCGCAGCCTGATATTCCCACTGGCCGTAACCGGTCAGCTGATCGCTGATTTCGGTTTCGCCTTTGAAGCCGAAACGAACGTAGGATTGGTCGCCATCAGAACTGTCGTTGTCAGAGAAGTAGTGCAGGCCGTCAACTTTACCGAAGAGGTCTAATTTGTTGCCGTCTTTGTTATAGATTTCAGCTGCGTTTGCTGATCCTGCTGCAACCAGCAATGCAGGGATCACCAGGGAGAGAACGCGACGTTTCATTTTATTACCCTCTGTTATGTGCCTTTATTATTTGCCACTGCGAACTGAATGATTAAAAATTCAGCCGGCAGGCCATTGTTGTTATATAACGGGCAATAATCCACCAGGAAAATGCTACTAAATTCCCAAAAGTGTTTCACAGATCGAAACAGTTATTTCTTAATGTAAATATCGGGGAACTAATAACCAGCACGGATCGATAAAAATCAGCGCACGAATCGTTAATCTCAATTCGTATTCTTTGTTATCAACAGGTTGCATCAGACCCTTCTGAAGCACTGAATGATAAAACTTTTACGGAATCTGGTAATAGAATAGACCCCGCTATCATCATTTATTCCATTATTACCTTCATTCTCCCCGAATGAGATGTACAACTTATTATTTCCCGCCGGACAAATCGTCCGGCATTTTTTTGCCTGAAATTTGCCGTTCCGTTATATCCGCGTAAACTTTCTTAAGTGGGTTAAATTAACTACGCTTCATTTCCGCACAGAGTGTTAAATTGCGCACGCTTCGCACACGGAATGATGAAATATCCGCCATGTTAATTTATCACCGTAATTAAGCAGGCGGATAGTGGGGATGGTGCTGATTTTCAGCGCTCGCGCAGCGATTCTTTGACTTTATTCAGCGGCTTAATCAGATAGTCCATGACCGATTTCTGACCCGTTTTAATCTCCACGTTGGCCACCATACCCGGCACAATCGGGAATTTTCGTCCGGCACGGTTGGTCAGCTCCGCTTTCTGGGTACGAACGTAAACACGATAGTAATATTGATCGCGTTTTACCTCATCCTGCAGGGTATCGGGCGACACCGTTTCAACTTCGCCGGGCAGGTCGCCATAGATAGAAGAGTCATAGGCGGTCACTTTTACAGTAGCGGCCAGACCGGGGCGGATATAGGCGATATCACGTGGATTGATGCGCGTCTCAATCAGCAGCTGATCCTCCAGCGGCACGATTTCCATCAGCTTACCGCCTGGCTCCAGTACGCCACCGACCGTGGTGACCTGAATATCTTTGACGATGCCGCGTACCGGCGAGTAGAGCGTGGCGCGTGTCAGCTGATCCTCTTTGCCCGCAGCAACCTGCAGTTGTGCATCCAGTTCTGCATTGTTTTTCACCTGCTCTTCATGGGCGCGCACCAGATAGTCGTTACGCGCCTCATCAATTTTACCGCGCAGATCGCTGACCTGACGGCGCAGACGAATCACCTCGACCTGCCCTGCCGCGCCCTTAGCCACCAGTGGTTCCGTCAGCCGCAGCTCATCCTGTACCAGTTTCAGCGACTGCTGCAGGTTACTGATGGTTTCGGTGAGGTTACGACGACGCGACTCGTAGAGCTGCCGTTCACGCGTGACCAGGTTCGGCTCCTTCAGGGTTTCGGCGCTGAACGCCAGCGGCGTGCCCGACAACTCCGCTTCAAGCCTTTCGGATGAGGCACGCAGCGTGCGCACTTTGGCCTGCGCTTCGCCGAAGTTGGACTGGAAGCGCGTCGGATCGAGCGTCGCCAGCACCTGCCCTTTCTCAACAATATCGCCCTCATGCACATTCAGCTGTTTGACGATGCCGCCGTCCAGGCTGTCGATCACCTGCGCGCGGCTGGAGGGTGTTACTTTACCGGTGCCGACGGTCACCTCATCCAGAATGGCGAAGTGCGCCCAGATGAGAAAAATCGCCAGCGCGGCGGTACAGAGCCAGATAATTGCCGATGTCCGGCGCTCATGACGGGCAAGATCTTTATCAACAATAACCAGACTCATGCAGCATCTCCTTTCCCTGGCGTCGCTGGCGTCGTCGCACGGCGCAGGATCTCGTCACGCGGACCATCGGCCACAATCCGGCCGTTATCCATCACCACAATACGATCAACCATCTTCAGCAGCGCCGGACGGTGCGTCACCAGCACCAGCGTCCGGCCACTGATCCAGCCCTGTAGCTGACGGATCACATGCTCCTCCAGCTGTTCATCCATGGCCGCAGTCGGCTCATCCAGCAGGACGACCTGCGGCTGCCGCAGGATCATCCGGCTCAGCATCACCATCTGACGCTGCCCGCCTGACAGCCCGCGTCCGCCTTCATTGATAATGCGATCCAGACTGGCGGCATCCTGCTGGACCAGCGACAGCGCGCCGCTGATGCGCAGCGCCTGCAGCATCTCCTGTTCGCTGGCGTGGGGATTACCCAGCATCAGGTTCTGCCGCAGCGTGCCAAAGAAGAGACGGGAGTCATGCGACAGCCAGCCGAGCTGACGGCGTAAATCGACAGGATCGATACGCTCAATGTCGACGCCATCGACAATGACCTTGCCCTGAGTGGCCTGCGCCTGACCGGCCAGGATCTTCAGCAGCGTCGACTTCCCTGCTCCGACTTTGCCCAGAATGGCAATCTTCTCGCCGGGCTTAATCTGGAGCTGCTGCACGTGGAGCACGTTCTTTTCATTCTCTTCGTCATAGCTGTAATGGACATTGCGCAGATCGTACTGGCCGGTAAGCGTCGGACAGTGCGCCAGCGTGGCGGCTTCAGGCTGATCGAGCGGCTTTTTCAGCAGCTCATCCAGCCCTTTCATCGCCATTTTGGCGTGCTGCCAGCGTGAGAAAACCATGGTCAGCTGCATCAGCGGGGCGATGGTGCGGGACGAGAGCAGGCTACAGGCGACCAGCGTACCGGTGGTGATTTGCGAATCGAGCACCAGATAGACACCAAACACCAGCATCCCCGCATAGGTGAGCTGCTGCACGGTCGATGCCCAGCCGGTAAGGCGTGCGCCCCATAACCGCTGCTGATTGCTGATTGAAGCGCTGACTTCGTGGGTCTGTTCCCACTGCCGCTGGAAATAGGGTTCTGCCTGCAGCGCCTTGATATCCTCAATCCCTTCGATGGTTTCCACCAGCACCGCATTGCGCAGCGCGCCCTCGCGCAGCCCCTCTTTAGCCAGCCGCGCCATCGGGATCTGCACCAGCAGGCCGGGAATAACGATCAGCGGGATCGCCGCCAGCGGGATCAGCACCAGCCAGCCGCCCACAAACGACATGATAAACAAAAACAGGATGACAAACGGCAGATCGGCCGCTGCACCCACCGTGGTTGAAGTCAGCAACTCACGCACCTGGTCGATCTCACGCAGCTGCGAGATAAAGGAGCCGGTCGATTTTGGCCGCGCCTCATTACGGATGCTCATCGCCCGGGCAAACAGCATGGCGGAGACTTTAAGGTCGATGCGTTTGCCCATTAAGTCTGACACCTGAGTACGCATCAGCCGGATCACATACTCAATGGCTGCCGCGATCAGTACGCCAGCAAACAGCACCCACAGCGTGGACTCAGACTGGGCCGGAATGACGCGGTCATAGACCTGCATCGAAAAGAGAATACCGGCCAGCGCCAGCACATTGCTGATCACCGAGGCCAGCGAGATCTCGGTGATGCGGCGACCCATGCCGCGAAAATTTTTCCAGAACCAGTGCGGCTCATAGGGCTGAACAAATTCGTCGATGCGCGCATCCCGGCCACGCGCCGCCACGCCAATCACACCGACATCGCCCTGGGCGCGCGCCAGCAGCTCCGATAAGGCGCTTTCCCGCACCACATCACCGCCTTCACTGAGCCAGTAGCGTGCGCTGCCGTCGGCATCGATGCTCTCCAGTACCGCCACGCTGGCATTTTCCAGCACCAGCACCACCGGGGTGATCTCCTGACGCCAGCGCAGTTTGTTCTGCGGCACCATGGTCAGATGCAGTCCCAGCAGCCCGGAAAGCCGCTCCAGCTGCTGCGACACCGGCAGATGTTCAAACCAGCGCATCTGCTGACGCAGGGTTTTGCCATCAGCAGGTTTACCGAATCGCGCGGCGACACGCAGCATGGCGGCAATCCAGTTATCGGTATTCAGGGTTGGTGTACTCATTATTAACGCCTTATCGCTATTGCAGCGAAGGAAGGAGATCGCCGCTGCTTTGCTGGCGATCGATACCCATGATATCGAGCAGATTGTCTACCGCGGCGGCATAACGCACGGTGGCGTCCCAGCCATCGTAAAGCGCGGTAATACGGGAGCTGTCGGCCTGAAACACATCCTGTTCCACGCTCAGCAGATCGTTCAGGCTGCGCTTACTCAGACGATATTCATCGGCATAGACATTACGGGTATGGTCGGCGCTGGCCAGCTGCACTTCTCCGGCGGCCTGCCGCTGCTGTGCCCCGATCATGTCGGCATAGGCGGTCGAGGCGTTCTGATTGATGGCAAGTTTGGCCTGCTGCACCGCAGCCTGTGCCGCTTCGCGATCGCCCTCCGCTGACTCAGTTTTGGCATTCACCATGCCGCCCTGATAAAGCGGCGCTTCCACCTGCAGCTGCACTTCATCATCCCAGTAAGACGAACGATCGTTTTCATAGCGGGTCCGGCCCGCCTGCACTTTGATGGTCGGCCAGTGACCGGACTGAGCCTGGCGCACCCGCTCACGGGCCGCTTCCTGTTTAGACTGCGCGCTGCGTACTGCGGCACTGCTTTCATAGGCAATTTTGTCGAGGGTGATCTGCTGTTTCAGCAACGCCTGGGGCAGTTCGGGCAGCGTGGCGGGCACGACACCGGTCAGCACGGTCAGCTGCGCGGTGGCGGAACGCAGCTGGGCGCGATATTGCTCCAGCGTGGCCTGCATCGCCGCGATGCGGGTTTCCGCCTGCAGGACATCTGACTGCGAGTTGAGTCCGGCATCGGCGCGCAGTTTTGCGATATCCCGTACCCGCTGCAGCGAGGTGATATTGGTGTGCGCCGTTTCAGACAGCGCCTGGTAGCGTTTGACTTCGAGGTAGGCCTGCAGCGTATCTTCCGCCACGGTCGTCATCGAATCGAACAGGCTGAAACGATAGGCCTCTGACAGGGCATGCTGTTCATCAATGGCGCTGCCAGTGCGGCCAAAGTCGTAAAGCAGCTGACTGAGTGTGATACCGCCGGAGCCATTATTGTTCAGACTGCCAGCGGAGTCGGTCTGGTGAGAGCGTCCCGCGGCACCCTGCAGTGAGATCTGCGGATACCAGGCGCTGCGGGCGGCATCCAGATCTCCCTCACCGACGTGGATCTGTGCCGCCGCTTCCGAGATTTTCGGATTGCGGGCAAAGGCCCGGAGAATGGCGTCGCGCAGCGTTAAGCTGGCAATCTGTTCTTCGGTTGGCGCGGCGCGCCAGTTAAATTCGGCTTTCGGTAACGGTGCGGCAAAGGCCGCGGGCACTGCCACGCCACTCAGGGCGCACAACAAAAAAGTTAATCGCGCTTTGTTCATTATCCATACCAGCAGGGGTTCTTATCATCATGGTGTTTTTCCTGGTAAACAAAGCGAGCAAAAAGGGGTGTATCTCAGAGTCAGACAGCGTTATTGCGTTATTTTATTTATGGTTCGCAAGCGGGACGCTAAACGACCTTTAACATTATTAGATCATATCCCGCGCTTATTCCTGCTAAAAACAGATGAATTCTTTAATATTTCTCCTGTATGGACGAAAAACAACCAACAAAGGAATCCATGCCAATCCAGACAGGCTTAACAGACCTGTCCGGAAGGCAGTGATTTTACTAATGTGTTGGCGTCAGACTATCGGCTGTGCCGCAGGATGCTGCAGCAGATGATCGGCAAGGGTGTAAGAAACATCGGAGAAGAGATGACTCTCCTGCGGTACGGCAGAAGCCGTGGAGGCGTGCGCCACGTGCGCGGTCTCCGCCTGCTGGGTCAGAGTGACCGTTTCCAGCAGGTGATCCACCGTCTGATCCGCCATCAGACTGGCCGTTTCGGTATGGGATGCCACCTGCACCGTCTGGCTGGCCGTAGCCAGATTACCGGCACTGTCTTTGCCGCTGACCGTCATCTGGTACTCACCATCATCCAGCGGTGCCAGCTCCCCGGCCAGAATGGTCAGCGCCCAGCCACCATCCGCTTTTACGCTGGCGCTGTAGTGCTGATCGCCCAGGGTTAATTCTACCAGGCTGCCCGGTTGCAGATGGCTGGAGCTGCCCTGGATCAGATGCCAGCTGTTCACATCGGCGGCATCAATTTTGTTGTCATCAAAGGCGGTGTCCAGCGTCAGAGTTGGCCGCTGATGCACGGCCACGGTAAAGAGGGAGTCCCAGTTCTGCGTGTCGCTGTTGCCGTACTGATCCTGGCGATGGAAGGTGGCAGCAACAGGCCCATCGGGCAGCGCCATAAGATCGCCGGAGGTGAGCGTGACCATGCCCTGCGCATCGGGCTGGTAGGTTTTGCCGTTGATCTCCAGGGTGTTGCACCCCTCAACGTAGAAGCTCAGATCGTGCTGCGCCTCCTGATAGTTAAGCGTCATGTCATCGCCCAGATCCATTTCGGTATAAACCGGAATAAAGCCGGTGTGAATATTCAGCTCATGCGTGGCGTCGGTGTAATTATTTGCCCCGTCAATCGACCAGGCGCGGATCTCGCCAATATTAATAAAGTCGTGCACATCCGCCGCCGGGATCACCACCTGCCAGTGGCCATTCTCGCCTATTGTGGCGGCATAATCTTTCTGGTTGGCCCCGGTGATCACCAGCCGGTGACCCGGCATCACGGTAGAGAGCGTGCCGCTCAGCAGCAGATCCTGCTGGGTTTCTGCGAGGTTAATCACATCGTCTGAGGTGACCTTATCAAAGGTGATGATGGGCACGCTACTCAGGTGAGTAATCAACGTCAGATCGTGATAGTCGGTCGCGGTTTTTCCATTGGGATCGGTCGCCGTGACTTTGAGACTGTAGACGCCATCCGCCAACGCTTTCATATCACTTTCGTGAAAAGAGCCATACCACTTGCCATCACGTCCCATGGCGGCGGTGGTCGTTTGCGTGCCCAACGTTAACTTCAGCACCGACCCCACCGGCAGGTGCGTTGCGCTGCCGCTGATTTCAACGCCGTAAATGCTCTCAGCAATATTCACCGCGTTGTCGCCACTGACTGTGTCTACTGTCAGGGTCGGTTTGATGGTGCGGTCAACATAGAGACCAAAATCGACGTCGGTAGTGGTGCTGTGGCCCGCTTTATCGGTGATGGTCAGCGCCAGGCTGTGATTGCCATCCGGCACGCCCTTCAGCGCATCAGCCGGCATGGAAGCGTTCCAGTAGCCCCACTTGTTAACAGTGCTGTGCCAGCTCTGATCGTTGAACGTCAGTGTGACCGTTGAGCCTGCTTCGCCTTCAGCACGGCCACGCAGATGTACCGGTTTTTGCGCCTCCCAGCCGGCAATAACGCCATCCATAGCAAGTGGTTCATAGGGGCGTAGTGCCGCAGGAGAGGTGCTCTCAACCGCGCTGACCGCCAGGGCACTGTAATTGAGCGGGCTGCTATGCGGTGACTCCGCAGAGAAAGGAGTGACGGGCAGATTAAGACTCTGCGTTTCGACTGGCGCAATGGCGGGCAGCGCGCTGTCGGCGACGGCAAAGTCGCTCACCGCCGTCTGGAAAATGGATTCGAACCGGACGGAACGAAGCGTATCGCGTGTTGACATAGGTAACCTCAGTTCAGAACAGAAACGCAGACTAAAACGCCCGGATATACCGGACGTTAAGACTGACGATGGGTAGTGGGTCAGCTGACGCTGCCCGTTTCCGCTGGTCGGAACTGATTACCCGCAGGTAACAGAGATGATGAAAGAAGACGCTGATAAAAGCGACAAATGGAGCCAGAATGCTGATTTACGGCGTCACGCCGTTTGCTGCGCTTACCCTAATCTTTCATTCTGCTAATGAATAGTGGCGATAATCTGGAAAGTGAAATTATTACGTGACTAAAACAAAAAAAGCGGGTGCTTGCGCACCCGCTGAGTTCAATCACGATATCTGTGCCGGTTGGCGATGAGATAGTGCTGGCACAGGAAGCAGGGTCAGATCGGAAAGTCGCAAAATCCATCATCCATGACATGCTCGGCCCGCGCCTTCCCTGGCGCGGGACGCTTCCCTATTCTGACTCTATTTCCTGTGCTTTGAGCTTGTTAACCTTATGGGCGGGTGCTTGCGCACCCGCTTCTCAGAACGACCTGACAGACGTTGCTATGACTACGCCACGTGGACCTGCAGGTTCTGCTGCACCAGCACATCACCCAGGGTGTTTTCACTGCTCAGCGCCGAGTTGTGGTAGATCTCAAAGACTCTGCCCTCCACCGTGCGCTCGCCGGTCACTTCCCAGATACCACCGTTGCTGTTCGCCAGTGTGACCTGACTGCCATCAGCGCCTTTGATCAGCAAATCATCACTCTGTTTATCCGTAATATTAAGTGCCTCATTGAGATCGAGTTTCACAGAATTAGTACCGGTTTTACCCAAATCGAGCACTTCAATATGCTCAACTTTCAGGCCCAGCGTGGTGAGATCCAGATTGAGATATTCACCATTCAGCATCAGTGTATCGGTGCCTGCGCCGCCATCAATATGGGTAAAGTTAAGGTCGCTGACCGTCACGGTATCCGCCCCGCTGCTGCCGGTCACCGAAGCGCCTTCTGCCGTACTGCCATCGGCCAGCGTAATCACGACGCCGCCAATGGTGTAACCCACCTCCTCTGCCGGTGCCGCCGCCACAGCGGTGTCACTGGCCACCACGGTTTCACTGCTGCTGACCGGCGTCACCGTATCCGCTTCGGTAATCAGCGTCGAGGCCACGGCGACATGGGCGCTGTTATCGTCGCTGCTGGTGCTGCTGTTATGCTGCGTTTCCACGCTGGCACTGGCGACGGTAGCGCTGTCATCCGCCACCGAGAAGAGTGCCACCGACTCGGTGGCCGCCAGCGTTACCGGCAGCACCGAACCCAGCAACAGGGTATTGGTAGTGGTATAGCTGTTACCGGCCACGTCAGTGATGGAGACTTTTGCCAGCGTGTTCAGCGACAGCAGCAGGCCACCCACCGACAGCAGTGACGGTGAGAAGTTAACCGCGTAACGCCCCAGCGCATCGGTGGTGGTATTCAGCGTCGGTCCGTTGCTGCCGTTGGAGAGCAGCAGCGTCACGCTGACTTTCGATCCCTGAGCCGCATTCAGCGATCCCCCCTGCACGACCAGGCCGGTAAGCAGAGAACCGACGATGCTAAGCACCGGATCAACTCCGACCAGCGGCTGATTATGGGACAGCGCAGTAAAGCTGCTGGTGCTGGTCGCGGTATTGCCACCAATGTCTGCCACCGTCACGGTCAGCGGATGGCTGCCATCTGCGATCCCTTTCAGCGTTGCTGACGGCACGCTGATGCTCCATGCCCCATTTGCGCCGATGGTCGTGGTGAGGACATTACCTGCCACGTTAACCGTTACCGTGCCGCCCGCCGCGTTGGTGCTGGTTCCTCTGATGGTTTCAGCCGTATTGGCTTCCGCAATGTTGAGATAACCATCGCCACCAAAGAAACTGTTCACACTGACGGTCGGCGTGGTGTGACTCACCACACCCAGCGACGCCGAGGTGGAACCGTTGCTGCCCGCGCCGTTGATGACGCTGGCCGTCACGGTCTGCAGACCATCCGCAATGGCGGCGAGGTTAGCCGCCGGCACAGAGAGACTCCAGTTGCCGTTACTGCTCACCGTGGTGCTGTAAGTCTGGCCACCCAGCGTAACGCGTACCACCGATCCTTCAGCGTTGCTGGCGGTGCCTGAAATCGTCTGCGCGGTTTTGACATCGGCTGCACTCAGCGCATTGTCACCAAACAGTGAGGTAATGGCGACCACAGGCGTTGACTGACTGATAACGCTCAGTGTTCCGCTGCTGTTCGCCACGTTACCGTAGGCATCGGTGCCGGTCACCGTCACGGTTTTACTGCCGTCAGTGATTGCGGCAAGATCCGCTTTCGGAACGCTGATACTCCAGTTGCCGCCACTCACCACTTTGGTGGTGTAGGTCAGGCCGTTCAGCGTGGCGCTGACAGTAGAGCCCGCTGACAGGCTGGAGGTCCCGCTCAGGGTCTGGTTCGAGGCCAGATCGGCTGCGCTCAGCACCCCGTCGCCGAATACCGTATTCACCGTCAGGGTTGGCTGCACCAGTCCCAGTGACACGCCTGCGCTGGTGCTGCTGACGTTGCCGACCGGGTCAGTGACTGCCGCGCTGACTGTGAAGTTACCGTTCAGCAGCGTCGAGAGCACAGCTGGCGAAACGGTGGTGGAGAACGTGCCATCGGCGTTGACCAGCGCAGTGGCCGTTGTGTTGCCAATGGCCAGCCTGACGCTGCTGCCCGCTGCCACGCCGGAGACCGTGCCGCTGATGGTCTGGCTCACCAGCGATTCCGCCAGGTTCAGCACGCCATCACCAAACAACGGATTGAGCGTAACTTTCGGCAGATTGTGAATACCCACCAGCGCGCCGGCGGTGGTGCTGCTGGTGTTACCGGCGCTGTCGGTGACGCTGACGCCGACGGTCAGATTGCCATCGGCAATCCCCTGCAACAGCGCAGGCGTCAGCGAGACGTTAAAATTGCCGCTGGCATCGGTTGCCGTCACAAACTGCTGAGAACCCACCGATACGACGACTCGCGATCCCGCTTCTGCACCGCCGACGACGCCGCCAATTACCTGTGTGACCAGCGCATCCGCCACGTTCAGCAGACCGTCACCAAACAGCGGATTTACCGTGATGGTTGGCAGCAGCGTATCGACGCGAATACCGGCGCTGGTGCTGGCGGTATTCCCCGCTGCATCCGTTACCGACGCCCCGACCGTCAGGTTGCCCTGCGCCAGGGTGCCCAGGATATCCGGCGTCACCGTGGCGCTGAAGGCACCGCCCGCACCCACGGTCGCGGTCAGCTGGCTGTTGCCCACCGAAAGCGTCACCACACTGCCCTGCGCAACGTTGTTTACCACCCCGCTGATCACCTGACCGGTGGCGATATCGGCCAGATTCAGCACGCCATCACCAAACAGAGAGGTCAGGGAAATGGATGGTGTCTGGGTAAAGATGCCAATCGACGCGCTATTCGAGGCGACGTTACCCGCAGCATCCCGGACGCTGACGCCCAGCGTCAGATTGCCATCCAGCAGCGAGGTGAGATCGCTGCCCGGCAGGCTAACGCTCCATGCTCCGCCCGCCTGCACGGTGGTGTTGTAAGTTTTACTGCCGAAGGTCACCGTCACCTGTGAACCTGCAGCCGCATTGCTGATTACGCCACCCACCAGCTGTCCGGCTGCCGCTTCCGCAATGTTCAGCAGGTTATCGCCGCCAAACAGCCCGGTGAGCGCGCCCACCACTGGCACCGCATCGACAATCGCCGTTACGGTTTCACCCACTGTGCGGGTGTTGCCCGCCGCATCGGTCAGGGTGACGTTAACCGCAAGATTGCCGTCGGTGACCAGATCCAGCACCGCAGGTGGCACCACGATGGCCCATTTACCATCCTGACCCACTGAAGCAGAGAGCGTGGTGCCGCCCAGTACCACCGATACCGTGGCCCCGACACCTGCCGACGTCGCAGTTCCGGAGATGGTCTGCGCCACCGTGGTATCCAGCGCACTGAGCGTGCCGTCGCCGAATACTGAATCAACCACCAGCGTCAGCGCACTGTTAACGACTTTGTTGACCGTCAGCGTCGCGTCGGTCTGATTTCCTGCACTGTCATTGACCCGCACGCCGAACACCAGCGCGCCATCAGTGAGACCCGACAGGACATTCGGTGCAAGATCAAGGCTCCAGCGACCATCTGCGCCCACCGTTGCGGTAGCGATCGGCGCGGCATCGCCCAGGTAGAGGCCGATGGTCTGGCCTTCTGCGCCCTGTGCGCTGCCGGTCAGTACCTGACTGACGGCCAGATCAGCGGCATTAAGCACGTTATCGCCCGCCAGCGCGTCAACCTGGACCAGCGGCGCGGCGGTATCCACCGTCACTGTCTGTGTCACTGTCGTCACGTTACCGGCGACATCTGACAGCTGCGCGGTGATCACCGGCGTGCTGCCATCGGTCAGTGCCTGCATCGCGCCGGCAGGAACGGTGGTGGACCAGTTGCCGTTACTCTGCACCACCGCGCTGTACGTCTGGTTATTGAAGGTCACAACCACCGTACGTCCTGCTTCAGCGACATCGGCGGTGCCGCTGAGGGTCTGGCTGATGGCGCTTTCACTACTATTGACCTGATTGTCACCCGCAAAGGCATTGATCGTCAGAGCCGGTGGTGTCAGATCAATCAGCACGTTACCGCTGACGGTAACAGGAGTCGTGCCGTCGGTGGCATTCACCGTGATGGCGACGCTGCCGTCCGCATTGCCAAAGGCGCTGACCGGCAACGCAGCCGTTGACCAGTTGCCTGACCCATCCAGCGTGGTGGCGTAGGTCACACCATTCATCACCACCGTTACTACCCCGCCTGCACCGAGGTTAGCCGAGGTGCCGCTCAGGACGACGCCACCCGCGACATCCTGGGTGCTGATGATGTTGTCGCCCGAAACCGTGCCCAGCGTCACCAGCGGGCCTGGCGGTGGCGTCAGATCCACCGTCACCGCGACGCTGCCGTTAGCAGTGTTACCTGCCAGGTCAGTCACTGCCAGCGCCAGGGTTGTGGATGCCCCAAAGGTGGCCATCTGCTCTGGCGTCAGCGTCACGCTCCAGTTGCCGTTACCATCAACCACGGCGGTGCCGAGGGTCGTGGTATTCAGCGAGACCGTGACCACGGCGCCCGTCTCTGCGCCCGTTGCCGTGCCACTGAGGATCTGCGGCTGAATGCTCTCGGCGTAGTTCAGTGCGTTGTCACCGGCAAAGGCGTTAGTGGTCAATACCGGTGGCGTGGTGTCGAGCACCAGTGAGCTGTTAATCGTCGTGCTGTTGCCTGCCGCATCGGTGGCCGTCACGGTAACCGGATAGGTAGCATCCGGCAGCGCTGAAAGCTGCGCCTGGGTCAGTGGTACCGTCCAGTTACCATTCGCATCCACTGTGGCGCTGTAGGTGTTGCCGCCCAGCGTCAGCTGCACCGTCTGATTTGCGCCCGCCTCACCGGTGGTGCCGCTCAGCGTAATCCCTGCGGCAACATCGCCGTTATTCACATAGCCGCCGAGGAATTGCGGATTGACCGCAGGCTGCGGCGCGCTGAGATCGGTGGTAAACGGCAGCTGCGCCGATGCGTTGTTACCCGCCGCATCCACGACGTTAACCGTCAGGATTTGCGTCCCGTTACCCAGAGAACTCAGCGCGTTGCCAGGAAGGTCAACGGTCCAGTTACCGTTGCCATCCACCGTGCCGGAATAGAGGCTGCCATTGAGATCAACAGTAATGCTGACCGCCTGATTATCCCCCACGCTGCCGGTGGTGCCGGTCAGGGTGACTCCTGCCGCGGCTTCACTGATGTTCAGTACGTTATCGCCGCCAAACGCGCCAGGCGTGAAGGTCGGCACCGGCACAGCCACTTCGGTTACCACACTCAGGGCCGTCACGTCACTGTTACCCGCAATGTCGGTAGCGGTCACGGTAATGGTATGCGTGCCGCTGGTGAAGGTGGCTAACTGCGCTGGCGATAGGATCAGCGACCAGCTGCCATCGTTCTGCACCGTGGCGGCCAGCGGCTGGTCGCCGTTAAAGCCGGCGATCAGCACCGATACCGTCTGTCCTGCACCGGTAATGCCGGTAGTGCCACTGAGGATTTGCTCTGTTCCCGCTTCGGTGGCGTTCAGCGCACCGTCACCAAACGGCAGGATCAGCGTGACATCCGGCAGCGTATTGACAGCGACCAGCAGCGAACCACTGGTGGTGCCGATGTTGCCGTTCACGTCGGTGACGGTCACGCTGACCGGCAGGTTGCCATCCGGCAGTGACTGCAATACAGCAGGCGGCAGAGTCAGTGACCAGCGTGCACCGCCAGCAGTGAGAGTCGCGGCATAGACGGTGCCATTGATAGTCACCGCCACCGAGGCCGGATCAGCACTGTTGACTGTACCGGTCAGGGTACCGTCCGTTGCCGCTTCCGCCGCGTTGAGACGGCCATCCGTAAACAGCGTATCCAGCGTTGGCGCGGCAATCGGGGTAATCGCTGAGACAAAGGTCTGCGAATCTGTAATGCTGTTGCCGGCCCGATCCGTGGTGGTGAGGGTCAGCGTGTGTTCACCTGCACCCAGGCTGGCGATCACCTCCGGCGTCAGGCTGGCTGTCCAGTTGCCACCGGCATCAACCGTCACCGACAGCGGGATGTTGTCATCGCCTACTGTGACGCTGAGGGTCTGGCCCGCAACAGGATTAGACGTGCCCGTGACCAGTTGAACGGAACCCGCTTCACTGATGTTTATCACGTTATCGCCAAACTGCGTGTCCGTGAAGAGAGCTGAAACTGGCGGGGTCAGCAGGATCTCCACGCCTGCGGTAACCTGCGCCGGATTTCCTGCCGCATCCGTGGCGGTGACCACCACCTGTGTCAGTCCATCGTCCAGGTCCGTCAGTGCGCCCGCTGCCAGGTTCAGCGTCCAGTTGCCGCTGGCATCGGTCGTGGTGCTGAAAGTCTGTGTGCCGACGGTAATATTCACTACGCTGCCTTCCGGCAGATTAGTGCTGTCACCACTCAGCGTTAACGCGCCTTCGGCATCTGCTGCACTGACCAGCGCATCGCCAAACGGCGTGTTCAGGGTCAGCGCTGGCAGGGTATTAAACGCCACATCCAGTGTGGTGGTAGTGTCGGTGGTGACATTGCCCGCCGCGTCAGTGACCGACACGGTGATGACATTAGGGCCATCTGCCAGCTGCTGCACATCGGCTGTTGGAATGGTGAGGGTCCAGTTCCCGTCCGCATCCGCCGTGGTGGTATAGCTGACGTTATTCAGCGTCACCGTCACCGGCAGTGCGCCCGTGGTAGTGCCGTTGATGGTGAGATCCTGCAGCGACTCCGCCAGGTTTAGCGTGTCACCCGCATTGACCGTAATATCCGTCAGCACAGGCGATGTGGTGCTGAAGCTGACCTCCTGCGTGGCGACCGCCGGGTTACCGGCGACATCACTGGCGGTGACGGTAAAGGTCTGCGTACTGCCCGGCGCGACGTTGATGAAAGCTGCAGACGGTACCGTCACCGTCCAGTTGCCGTCAGCATCAATCGTGGTGCTGTAATCCGTACCGTTAAACGACACGGTCACCGGAGTACCCGCCGCCAGCAGGGTGCTGCCGCCGCTGACCGCGACATCCGCCGTGGCCTCAGTGGCATTGATCACATCATCGCCTGCCACCACGTTCAGGGTCAGCGTTGGCTGAACCAGCGCGCTGGCCAGCACGACCAGACTGGCGCTGGCACTGGCCGGGTTGCCAGAGGTATCCGCTGAGACCACGATCAGCAGCTGATCGCCATCCGGCAGATTGCCCAGATCGGCGGCCGGAACGGTCACCGTCCAGTTGCCATCTGCGGCCACCGTGCCGCTGTACTGAATGGCATTCAGCGTTACCGTTACCAGCTGGCCTTCCACCAGATTGGTGCTGGTGCCGCCGATGCTCAGATCCTGCAGCGACTCCGCCTGGTTAAGGAAATTATCATCACTGATTGTCCCGATAGTCAGGGTCGGCAGATTCAGGCTGTCCGCATCACGCGTCAGCGTCTGGGTCGCCGTGGTCAGGTTACCCGCCGCATCCCTGATCGTCACATCGACCGGATAGCTGCCATCCGCCAGCCCCTGCACGACACCGGCAGGCAGGGTCACCTGCCACGTGCCATCAGAGAGTACCCGGGTGGTGTAATCAGTATTCTGGAAACTGACGGTGACCGTCTGTCCGGCATCCGCAACTGAGGCTGTTCCGCTGATAGCGACAGCTTCCAGCACCTCAACTGAATTGATGATGTTGTCGCCGCCGATAGGGTTAATGCTTAACGCAGGCGGGGTGAGGTCGACCGTGACGGCGCTGGTCAGCGAACCGCTGTTACCGGCGGCATCGCTGGCATTGACCACCAGGGTCGTCACGCCCTCAGCCAGTGCCTGCACCTGCGCTGGCGTTAAGGTCAGCGTCCAGTTGCCCTGCGCATCGACTGTGGCAGTGTAATCATTATCGCCCAGCGTCACGCTGACGGTCTGGCCCTCGCCCGCCACACCGGTGCTGCCGCTCAGCGTCTGACTGACCGCCGTTTCAGCCTGGCTAAGGTAGCCATCGCCAAACGGCGTATTAATGCTGACCGACAGGGCACCCGTTGCAACGGTGATTTCACGCGTTTCAGTAACCGGATTGCCCGCCGCATCACTGACCGTCACGGTCAGGGTATACGCACCGGCCGGAATCCCTGCCAGGGCACCCGCAGGCAGCGTCAGGCTCCAGTCACCATCCTGGGTCACGGTGGTGGTCCAGATCTGGTTGTTAAGGGTAAGGGTGACCTGCTGACCGGCTTCGGCATTACTGCTGCCGCTGAGCACAATCGGCGCGGTGCTTTCGGCGATATTGACGCTGTTATCGCCCGCAACCGGATCAAGCGACAGGGTTGGTGGCGTCAGATCGACCGTGACGCTGCCCTGGCTGCTGCCGGTGTTACCCGCTGCATCCTGCACGTTAACGGTGTAGTTAAGCGTCTCCTCCGGCAGATCGGCCAGCGCAGAGGCAGGCACGCTGACCTGCCAGTTGCCATTGCTGTCAACCGTGCCGTTGTAGGTCACGCCGTTGAGAACCACGCTCACCGTCTGGCCGTCACCTGTCACACCTGTGGTGCCGCTCAGGGTTTGTGGCGTGTTGATTTCGCTGCTGTTAAGCAGACCATCGCCAAAAGCAGAGACGATCTGCGGTGCTGGCAGCGTCGCCAGCACGCTGAGCGCGGCTTCGCTGCTCAGGGTCGCCCCGCCGCTGTCCGTCGCGGTGACCGTGACGGTGTAAGGCCCGTCGGCAAGTGCCGCCAGTGACTCAGCCGGGACGATCACACTCCAGCGACCACTGGCCGAGACCTGCGCGGTGTAGCTGATGTTGTTAAACAGCAGCGTGACCAGACTGCCTTCAGGCACATTCGCCGAGGTGCCGGTAACAATCAGTGGCTGACCCAGCTCCTGCGCATTCAGATAGTTGTCCTGACTGATGGCATCCATCGCCAGGCCAGACGCGTTGCTGTTAACGTCAAAGGTGAGATTAGTGGTGGTGGTGTTGCCCGCCACGTCGCTGACCGCCACGGTGAAACTGGCGCTGCCATCCGCAATTGCCGCCAGCGCACCAGCTGGCACGATCAGGCTCCATGCTCCGCTCGCCTGCACGGCGGCGCTGTAGACCGTGCCATCAAGGGTGACGGTGACCAGCTGGCCCGCTTCGACGTTGGTGGTAGTGCCGGTCAGACGTTGATCGGTGAGGCGTTCCGCACCATCGACCACATTGTTACCGGCAAAGGCATCCAGCGTCAGGGTCGGCAACGTGCCCGCCTCCACTTTCAGCGCCAGATCGCGGCTGGTGGTGGTGGCATTGCCTGCTGCGTCGCTGGCGGTCACGGTCAGAGGATAGGTGCCGTTGCCCAGCCCGGTATAAACCGTGGCGGGCAGATCCAGCGACCAGTTACCGTTGACGTCTGCGGTGGTGCTCAGGCTGGTGCCGTTGAAGCTGGCCACAATCAGCGCGTTGGCTTCACTGCTGCCGGTCAGCGTCAACGGCTGCTGACTCTCAGCGGCATTGATAATGCCATCGGAGGGAGTAATGAAGTTCAGTACCGGTGGCAGGGTATCCACCACCAGGCTGCCTTCAGCCTGGCTGCTGTTGCCTGCCACATCACTGACCACCACGGTGTAAGGTGTGGTGCCCTGTGGCAGCGCAGAGAGCGCCGCTGGCGGAACCGCAACCTGCCAGTTACCCGCTGCGTCGACCGTGCCGCTATAGTTCGTACCGCCCAGCGTGACGATAACCGTCTGGCCGTCGCCAGACACGCCTGTGTTTCCGGTGATCACGCCGCCGCTGACGGCTTCGTCACCGTTGAGAATGCCGTCATCAAAGGCCACGCCAGGGGTGGCCACCGGCAGTGCACTGGCCACCACCGTCAGGGTAGCATCGCTGGTGGCAAGCTGTTGTCCGCTGCCGTCGGTGGCCGTAGCGGTAATCGTCTGCGGGCCATCGGCTGTGCCGTTAAAGGTGCCAGCCGGTAAGGTCAGGCTCCAGCTTCCATCGGCCGCCACGCTGGTGCTGGCTGTGGTGCCGTTGGCAAGCACGGTAATAATGCTGCCCTCAGGCAGGCCGCTGGTGCTGCCGCTGACCACAACGGCACCTCCCAGCTCCTGGGCATTGAGGTAGTTGTCGTCGCCGATCGGTGCCAGCGCGATCGATGGCAGCGTATTGTCCACCGTGAAGTTAAGCGGGCTGGTGGCGGTATTACCAACGGCGTTGATCACGCTGACGTTCAGCGTCTGACTGCCCTCGCCCAGCTCCGCCAGTGCGCCCGCAGGCAGCGTAATGCTCCAGTTGCCGCTGGCCCCGACCACGCCGCTGTAGTCCGTGCCGTTCAGGGTGATGACGACCTGCTGGCCCGCCTCGACGTTACTGCTGCTGCCGCGCACCGTAACCGGCTGTAACTGTTCTGCGGCCGTGACGATACCGTCACCGGCAAAGGTGCTGCTATCGACGGTCAGCACAGGCTGCACGTCCGGCGAGGTTGCCACATTCAGATCAACCACCTGGCTGCTCTGGTTGCCGTTAGCATTGATTTCGGTAACGGTCAGCGGATTCGTGCCCGGAGGCAGCGCCGCCAGATCATTAGCATCGATTTGCAGCGTCCACTGCCCATTCACGCCGACGGTAGTGCTGTAGAGCTGGTCATTGAGCTGGACCGTGACAATGTCGCCGTTCTGACCGCTGCCGCTGACGACCAGCGGCTCCGCCAGTTCAGTAGTATTCAGCGCGTTGTCCCCGCTGACCGGGGCAACCACCAGCGGAGGCGGCGTGGTGGCAACCGTCAGCGCACTGTTCTGGCTGCTGCTGTTGCCAGCCGCGTCGGTAACGGTGACCACCACCGGATAGCTGGTGCCGTTGGTCAGACCGGCAAGCGCAGCAGGCGGTACGGCCAGCCCCCAGTTTCCGTTCGCATCAACCGTGCCGGTGTAGGTGACGCCATTCAGCGTTACGCTGACGCGGTCGCCTTCACTGCCTGCGCCGCTGAAGCTGAAACCAGCTGCCTGCTCCGCGATATTCAGCACGCCATCGCCAGCGGGCGCATTAATACTGAAGTCGGGTGCGGTGGTATCCACGGTGACCGGCAATGGCGTGGTGGCAACGTTGCCACTGACGCTGGTAACGGTCACGTTGAGATCGTAACGGCCATCAGTCAGCTGTTGCAGATCGGCAGCGGGTACGGTGGCGGTCCAGCTGCCATCCGCGGCAACCGTGGCGCTGTAGGTCTCACCATTCAGCACAAGGCTGACGCTGCTGCCCGGGGCGACGGTGCCGCTGACGGTCAGATCGCTGGCTGTTTCAGCCGCATTGATAATGCCATCGGTGGCAATCGGGTTAACGGTCAGCGCCGGTACCCCGGTATCCACCGTTATCGGTTCACTGATGCTGGTGCTGTTACCCGCGACATCGCTCACCGTCACGGTAACGGGATTGCTGCCCTGCGCCAGGGCCTGTAGCGCATCTGGCGGCAGCGTGACGCTCCAGTTACCATTTGCCGCTACCGTTGCCGGATAGCTGATGCCGCCCAGGGTCACGCTGACGGCCTGGCCTGGCTGAACGGAGCCGGTCAGCGTCTGCGCAGTGCTGGCTTCCTCAGTATTAAGGATGCCATCAGTGAAAGGCGTGTTGATTTGGGGTTCTGCCAGCGGCGTCGTTGCCACCAGCAGCGTCTGGCTGGTCTGTACATCCCCTGAGGTGACGGTAACGGTAGTGTTACCCTGCGCCAGGTTCGCCAGGTCGGCGGCTGGCACGGTCAGGGTCCAGCTACCGTTTTCATCGGTTGTGGTGCTATAAAGGGTGCCGCCGGGCACCAGCGTCACGCTGATCGGGCTGTTCGCCGGCAGGTTTGCGGAACCGCCGCTGAGGATCAGATCGCTCTGCCCATCCAGCACGTTGAGTGCGTTGTCGTCACTGATCGGGGCAATCGACAGCGACGGTACGTTGGTCGTGATCACGGTGAACTGCCCCTGAGCAGGCAGCGCCGGGTTTCCGGCCACGTCGGTAATCGCCACGGTAAAGGTTTTATCGCCTGCGGCACCCAGCGATCCGGCGGGCAGGGTCACACTCCAGCTTCCGTTCGCCTGCACTACGCCGTCGTAAGACTGACCGTTAATGGTCAGTAATACCGGCTGGCCTGCCGGTACGCCGGTGACGTTACCGGTGACCAGAATGTCAGTGAGCTGTTCCGCACTGTCGACCAGATTATCGCCGGTCACAGGATCAATGGTCAGCGCCGGTGACGTTGCCGCCAGCACCGTAACACTGGAGGCGACGGTCGTGCTGTTGCCGTAAGCGTCGCTGATTACCACGTCAACCGGGTAGAGTGCATCGCCCAGTTGACTGATGATGGCGGCGGGCACCGTCACGCTCCATGTGCCATTGGTGTCAACCGTGGCGGAGTAGGTTTCGCCATTGAAACTCACTGCCACCGTGTCGCCCTGCGTCCCCCCGCGCCCGTCGATGGTGAGATCCTGCGTGTGTTCAGCGATGTTGATATAACCATCACTGCCCGGCGTCGAGACCTCCAGCAGTGGCGACGTGGTCGCGAAAATCAGTGAACTGCTGGCTGGGGTGGTATTGCCATCCGCGTCCGTCGCGACGACAGATACCAGCTGAGTACCGTTGGGCACACCCGCCAGGTCAGCAGCCGGAACGGTTACACTCCAGTTGCCACCCTGTGCCACTACGGCGCTGTAGGTCAGGTTATAGAGCGTGACACGAATGATGTCACCTTCGTCGCCGGTTCCGCTGACAATCAGCGGCTGCTGCGCGTCGCTGATGTTGATTACGCCGTCAGCGTCCAGAGGGTTCAGTGTCAGAGCAGGCGCTTCGGTAGCAACCCGTAGATCGGTATCCTGCGTGCTGCTGTTACCAGCCGGATCGGTCACAGTCACGGTAACCGGATAAGTCTGGTTGCTTAGCGTGGCAAGATCGGCAACCGGGACTGATGCACTCCAGTTACCGTTTTCGTCCACGATAACAACGTAAGTTTTACCGTTTAACCCGACCGCTACACTGTCGCCCGCGGTGCCGGTTCCGCTGATCAACAGCGGCTCCGTGAGTTCATTGCTGGTCAGAACGCCATCACCGCCCGGTGCGGTGACGGTGGCAACCGGCGGCTGCGTGCTGACGGCCAGCGTCTGCGCCTGGGTCGCGATGTTGCCGCTGGCGTCGGTCAGGGTAACCACCAGCGTATAGCTGCTGCCGTCTGACAGCGCCTGCAGCGCCGCTGGCGGCAGATCCACCGTCCAGTTGCCCTGCCCATCCACGGTTGCGCTGTAAATGACGTTGTTCAGCGAGACCGTTACCCCTTCGCCCGGCAGCGCACCTGAACCGCTGACCGGCACGCCTGCAGCCACTTCCGTGCTGTTAAGGATGCCATCGCCGCCTGCCACTTCCGCCACAATCAGGTTCGGTGGCAGCGTGTCGACGCTGAAGTTCAGCGTCTCGTCCACGCGGTTGCCCGCCTCATCAATCGCGGTAATGGTCAGGCCGTTAGCGCCCTGCGGCAGTAAGGCGAGATCGGCGGCAGGCAGCGTCAGGTTCCAGCTGCCATCGTCATTAACCGTGGTGCTGTAGGTTTTGCCGTTGAGCTGTACTTCGACCAACTGGCCCGCCACCGCTTTACCGGTGCTGCCACCGATGAGCAGATCGCTGCCCGCTTCGGTCTGATTAAGAATGCCATCGGTAAGCGCGCTATCATCCAGCGTGATCTGCGGCAGCGTGGTGGTGACCACATTCAGCTGAGCGGAGTCGGTCAGCAGCGCACCACTGGCGTCGGTTGCGGTAACCGAGATCAGTTTCACACCGTCGGTGATGCCACTGAGATCGCCAGCCGGAACGGTGACGCTCCAGAAGCCGTTACTGCCCACCACCGCACTGTAATTGTTGCCGTTGAAGTTAAGCTGCACCGCCTGGCCCGGATTGACGCCCACCGCCGAGCCGCCGATGATCAGATCGCTGCTCAGCTCCTGCAGGTTGAGGAAACCATCAACGCTGACAGGCTCGCTGATAGTGATCACTCCCGGTTCACCGGCTGCCGGCGCGACGTTGATGTCGCGGCTGTCGGTGGCTAAGGCACCGGCTACCGACGTGACGCTGACCGTGATGGCCGTGGTGCCTGCCGCCAGGGCACTGAGCGCCGCAGATGGGATCTGCGTGCTCCAGCTGCCGTCCGGGTTGACCAGCGCACTGTAATTCTGACCGCCCAGGGTAATGGTGACCGTCTGACCCGCCTCCACGTTGCTGGTGCTGCCGGACAGCGTCTGATCGACGGCCTTCTCGCTGTTATCTACAAGATCATCACCGGCAAAGAGGGCGATCGTGACTGTCGGCGTGCCCGGCTCCGCAGGCGCTTCCACCGCGATCACCCGATCTTCACTTACCGTTACGCCCGCCTGACTGGTGACCGTGGCCGCGATAGTGGCACTGCCCGCCGCCAGTGCCGCCAGCGCGCTGGCAGGGACGCTCAGGCTCCAGCTGCCATCCGCACCGACCGTGGCGCTGTAGGTCTGATCACCCAGCGTCACCGTGACAATCTGACCCGCCTCAACGTTGGTGGTGGTACCGCTCAATAGCTGGTCGCTGGTTTTCTCGTCGTTACTCAGGACGTCATCACCGGCAAACTGATTGATTGTGATCACCGGCTGGCCCGGCTCAGTAACCGGTGGTTCCACGGTAATTCCCAGCGTATCGCTGACGGTGGAGCCTGCCGCATTGCTGACCGTCACGACCAGCGAGGCAGCGCCCGAAGCCAGGGCAAGGAGATCGTTGGCCGGAATCGCGATATTCCAGCTGCCATCGGCGCCGACCGTGCCACTGTAGTTCTGGCCGCCCAGCGTCACCGTGACAATCTGTCCGGCTTCGACATTGGTGGTGCTGCCTGAGACCGCCTGAGCGTCCAGCTTTTCATCGTTGCTCAGGACGTTGTCGTCAGCAAAGGCATTGATGGTTAATGTCGGGGTGCCTGGCGTGGTGCCTGATGACTCTACGAGGAAGTCGCGGGTTTCGCTGACTGGCGTGCCGAGCTGATCGTTAACTGTGGCGTTCAGGGCCGTACTTCCGGCTGTCAGCGCGGCCAGCGAGCTGGCCGGAATTGTGACGCTCCAGCTGCCATCTGCGCCAACCGTGGCGGTGAAGGTCTCTCCGTTCAGCGTAACAGTAACCTGCTGCCCCTCGGGGATATTGGTGGTGGTACCGCTCAGCAACTGGTCGCTGGCTTTCTCGCTGTTGCTGAGGATGTCATCCCCGGCAAAGGCGTCGATGGTCACGGTGGCCTGACCCGGCTGCGTCGCCGGGGCTTCGACGGTGATTGGCTGCGTGGCAGTTGCGACATCGCCCGCCGCATTACTGACCGAAACGGTGAGTGTGGTCGTGCCGGCTGCCAGCGCGTTGAGCGCAGCTGACGGAACGGTGATGCTCCAGCTGCCATCAGCCTGCACGCTGGCGCTGTATGTCTGGCCGCCCAGGGTAACCGTCACCAGCTGTCCGGCTTCAACATTGCTGGTGGTGCCGCTGACCAGTTGATCAACCGCTTTTTCGTTGTTGCTCAGATCGTTATCACCGGCGAAATCATTCAGGGTCAGGGCCGGTACGCCTGGCTCTGTTGTCGGCGCATCCACCGAAATATCGCGGGTTTCGCTGGTGGTTATGCCCGCAGCGTTACTGACGGTGACGCCAATGGCATTCGAGCCCGCGGGCAGATTACCCAGCGCGGCTGCCGGAATAATCACACTCCAGTTTCCACTGCCATCGACGGTGCCGAGGTAAGTCTGCCCCCCCAGGGTGACGGTTACCGTCTGGCCCGCTTCGATATTGGTGGTCGTGCCGGAAAGTGTCTGGGCTGTCCCTTTTTCATCGTTGCTGAGAATGTCATCTCCGGCAAACTGACCGATGGTCACGGTCGGTTCACCCGGCTGCGTCACTGGCGCTTCCACGCTGATCGGCAGGCTGCCGGTCACGGTGTTACCGGCAGCATTGCTGACCGAAACCGTCAGGGTGGTTTCACCTGCCGCCAGTACGCTCAGGGCTGCTGATGGCAATGTGACGCTCCAGTTGCCCTGCGCGTCCACGCTGCCGCTGTAAGTCTGACCGCCCAGCGTCACCGTCACCAGCTGCCCGGGTTCGATGTTACTGGTGCTGCCGGTCACCGTCTGGTCGGTGGCTTTCTCCGCGTTACTCAGCTCATTGTCACCGGTAAAGTCATCCACGGTGACCGCTGGCGGGCCCGTAACCACCGGCGTATCGACGCTGATAGCGCGGTTTTCGCTGGCCTCAATGCCAGCCTGACTGGTGACGACCGCCGAAATGGCAACCGTCCCGGCGGCCAGCGCATTCAGCTGTGCAGGCGACAGCGTGATGCTCCAGTTGCCCTGCGCATCTACCAGCGCGCTAAAGGTCTGGTCGCCCAGCGTGATGGTGACAATCTGGCCGGCTTCAACGTTGGTGGTCGAGCCGCTCAGCAGCTGGTTACTGCTTTTCTCAGCATTGCTGAGGATGTCATCCCCGGCAAACTGGTCGATGGTGATGACCGGCGTACCCGGCTGGGTCAGCGGTGCCTCTACGGTAAGAGTCAGGCTGCCGCTGGCGGCGGTTCCCGCCTGGTTAGTGACCGTTGCCGTGACGGTGGTGGTGCCGGAGGCCAGCGCGCTCAGCGCATCGGCAGGCACGGTGATGCTCCAGCTGCCGTCCCTCGCTACGCTGCCGCTGTAGCTCTGGCCGCCCAGGGTCACGGTAACGAACTGCCCTGCTTCGACATTGCCGGTGGAGCCGGACAGCGTTTGTGGCGTGGTTTTTTCGCTGTTATCCAGCAGGTTATCACCCGCAAACGGATTCAGGCTGATAGCTGGCGTCGCGGGCGTGCCGGGATCGGCGGCGGCGACGGTAATCGGCAGGCTGCCGGTGGCCGCCGTGCCTGCTGCGTTAGTGACGCTGACGCCAATGGTGGTAGTGCCTGCGGCGAGTCCCGCCAGCGCCGCAGCCGGAATCGCAACGCTCCAGCTGCCATCCGCACCCACGGTGCCGTTGTAGGTCTGGCCGCCCAGCGTGACGGTAACTGTCTGACCCGCCTCAACATTGCTGGTAGATCCGGATACCGTTTGTGGCGTGGTTTTTTCGTTGTTATCCAGCAGGTTATCGCCTGCAAACGGGTTCAGGCTGATAGCTGGCGTCGCGGGCGTACCGGGATCGGCGGCGGCAACGGTAATCGGCAGGCTGCCGGTGACTGCCGTGCCTGCTGCGTTAGTGACGCTGACATCGATGGTGGTGGTGCCTGCAGCAAGTCCCGCCAGCGCCGCAGCCGGGATCGTAACGCTCCAGCTGCCATCCGCACCCACGGTGGCGTTGTAGGTCTGGCCGCCCAGCGTGACGGTAACAATCTGACCTGCCTCAACATTGCTGGTGGAGCCGCTCAGCACCTGATCGGTGGTTTTTTCCGCGTTATCCAGCACATCATCGCCAGCGAACGCATTCAGGGTGATGGCAGGCGTCCCTGGCGTAACCGGTGTACCGGGATCGGTGCCGCCATCGTTGCCGCCGCCATTTCCTCCACCGCCACCACCGCCGCCGATGCCAACGGCCAGTCCGGCTAAGCCGAGCACACCCAGACCGCCCGCGGTGATCACGCCCATTGAGGTGTTAGTGTTATCCGCCAGCAGTAGCGGCTCTACGCTGTCGAGTGATTCATAGGTGGGCGTAACCGAACTGGAGGCGAGTTCAGCGCCTTCGGCAGTCTGCGGAAAGAGTGCATGTTCCGGTGGATTAACCCCATCATCGAACACCAGTTCGCTGTGCTGGCCATCGGCGTCATCGAGGAAGAATTTCTGATAGCGTACCGTGCTGCCGTCACGCATTTTCAGCACCAGATCGTTACCCTGGCGCTCGAACTGCGTCACCATGTCGCGCGTGCCGCTGATGCGCACAACGCTGGGCTCGGTGAGGTTAATGGATTGTGACGAACCGCCAGCGGTCTGTGAGAGGAGTGTGCCGTTTTCGCGCGAGATGATGTCTACACGGCCTTGCGTGAGTTCTGCCATTTGTAACCTCTATTCCACCAGATTAGCTAATATACTGAATCTATAAACATAAAATTATTTTATGATTACAGCCTTCAAACATAGTTTCACCTTCTGAACCACAGAAGGCGTCTCAACCTGGCGTATGTAGAAATGGCAAAGCAAAACTGCGTCACAACCTCCTTAAAAAGCGAAGCGTGGCGGTATAATTGTTAGATTTAGTTGTACAGACTGATGCCAAACGTAACGGTTCTGACAAAGTAATTTTTAGCGTAACCGTGGTAAAAATCAATTTCAATGTACAGATTTCATTATGATTTAATCTTTATTACATTAGCCAGAGCTGAAATTCAGTTTTCGAAAAATTCGCTTTGCCCTTGTTTTTTCATGTCAATTTATTGCTGACTGTTTCCATAAATGATGCAAAATGGTTAAAAAACCACCCTTTCAAAAACCTGAGACCGGAAAAATAAATTTGTTAATTATGCGATTCAGCCATCATTTATGACTGGTCCTGTTCCGACTTGTTGGACAGCAAGTTGTTGAAAAGCAGCATTGAAATTTGAGTTAAGTCATGCTGCGTGGATGGTGGTCATACCAGGAAAGTTCTGGAAAAAATTCACGGCGCAGCAAAAGTCGGTAAACTCCCGGTTTTGCCATTTAAACGATGTTGCAGCACCACTTTAATAAGGGGCGCAAAGGCCACTGAACTCACGGCCAGTGCTACACTTTTCCGCTTTACCCTTGATGAATCTGACCTATGACTGCACTGGACGCTGCACAACAACATAAGCATCAGAGCCGCCTGAACTGGGGCACACGCACCATCTTTCTGATTAATGGTTTAGGGATGTCAGCATGGGCTCCGCTGGTGCCGTTTGCCCGCGATCGTCTGCAGCTCAGCGGCGCCTCATTGGGCGCGTTACTGCTTTGCCTGGGAATTGGTTCGCTGGCCGCGATGCCGGTTACCGGCACGCTGGTGGCACGGTTTGGCTGCCGTCGGGTCATGGGCTTCTCCACGCTGTTAGTGCTGCTTATGATGCCGCTGCTGGCCACCGCTGACTCTCATCTGGTGATGGCAGCGGCGCTGATGCTGTTTGGTGCCGGGCTGGGCATGCTGGATGTGGCGATGAATTATCAGGCGGTGCAGGTTGAGCAGGCTGCTGATAAACCGATGATGTCCGGCTTTCATGGCTTCTTCAGTCTGGGCGGGATTCTGGGAGCGGGTACGGTGAGCCTGTTGCTGAGCCGCGCGTTTACGCCGCTGCACGCGACCCTGGTGGTGATGGCCGTGATGCTGTTACTGCTGCTGTGGCGACTGCCGGTGTTAATGAATCAGCGCCTGCATCAGCCCGATCAGCCCTGGCTGGTGATCCCACGCGGCTGGGTCGCATTTCTTGGCCTGCTCTGCTTTATCCTTTTCCTGGCGGAAGGGGCAGTGCTGGACTGGGGCGCACTGCTGTTGCTGCAGAATCCGGCGATGTCACCCGCTTATGCGGGTCTGGGCTATGCGGTCTTTTCGGTGGCGATGACACTGGGCCGTTTTAGCGGCGATAAGATCATCCAGCGGTTTGGCCGCTATCCGGTGATGCTGACGGGCGCACTGACTGCCGCAGCGGGTATGACGCTGGCCGTCTGGCTGCCGTGGCCGGAGATCGCCCTGCTGGCATTTCTGCTGGTGGGCTTTGGTTTGTCCAATACGGTGCCGATGTTGTTCAATGCTGCCGGGAATCAACAGGATATGCCTGCGAACCTGGCGATTTCTGCCATGACAACGCTGGGATATGCGGGTATTCTCTCAGGTCCGGCTTTAATCGGATTCATTTCGCAATGGATCAGCCTCAGCGGCGCATTTTTAATGATCGCGCTGTTGCTGTTAGCGGTAGCCGCCAGTGCGCGAAAAGTTGCGCGATAATTCAGGTACCTGACACGCTATGTTGTATAAGTTTCCACTGACCTCCGGCAATGTCACCCGCTTTTTTGTGGTTTTCAATCTGGTGCTGCTGCTGGCGCTGGGCTTTATGGTGCATAACTCGGTCAATGCCTGGCTGACCGGCAAACGCTATGCGATGGACGATCTGGCGCGTGACGTGCAGAAGCGCATCGACGCCTACCGCTTTGCCACCTGGCAGATCTATGAAAATCTCTCCACCAGTGCAGCAGGCGCCACACCCGGCAGCAATCTGCAGGAGACGCGACTGCGTCCTGACGTCTATTACCTCGAAAAAACCCGCCGTAAAACCGAAGCGCTGATTTTCGGCTCACACGACAGCAGCACGCTGGATATGACCATGCGGATGTCGAACTATCTCGACACGCTGTGGGGCGCAGAAAATCCTACCTGGTCGATGTACTTTTTAAATGGTCAGGACAACAGCCTGATTATGATCTCGACCCTGCCGCTGAAAGATATGGCGACGCGCTATAAAGAGAGCGCTATCAGCGCAATGGTGGATAGCCGCCGCGCGGAAATGCTGCAACAGGCTAATGCGCTGGATGAACGCGAGAGCTTCTCGCCGCTGCGCCACCTCGCCTTCCAGAACGACCACTATTTCACGCTGCGCACCACCTTCAATCAGCCGGGCCATCTGGCCACCGTGGTCGCCTTTGATCTGCCGGTTAACGATATTGTTCCGCAGAACATGCCGCTGGAAAACTTCCAGCTGCGTCAGGACAGCTCAATGCCTGCCACGACAGCCGATCAGCAGGAGGTGGAAAACACCCGCATCACGCTGGTGAATCCCAACATTGAGATTACGGCCACCCTGCCCAGTACGTCGCTGCAGCTGGTCTATCAGGTGCCGATTACCCGCCTGATTATCGACAGCCTGCACAACCTGCTCTGGCCGCTGCTGATCAACCTGCTGCTGTTCCTGCTGTCGCTGGCGGGTATCGTGCTGCTGCGCCAGCAGTCGCTGCGTCCCAGCGAGAATCAGAGCGCTGAACTCGACTCGCTACGGGTACTGAATGAAGAGATTGTCGCCAGCCTGCCGGTCGGCCTGCTGGTGTATGACTTTGCCAGCAACCGCACCCTGCTGAGCAATAAGATTGCTGAACATCTTTTGCCTCACCTCAATCTGCAGAAGATTATTAACATGTCCGACCAGCATCAGGGCGTGCTGCAGGCCACCATCAATAACGAAGTGTATGAAATTCGCCACGCCCGCAGCGTGCTGTCGCCACATACCCAGCTGTTTATGATGCGTGACCAGGATCGTGAGCTGCTGGTGAACAAGAAACTGCAGAAAGCGCAGCAGGTGCTGGACCGCAACCATCAGATGCGTCAGCAACTGCTGCACAATCTGGGCCATGCGCTGAATCAGCCACTGGAGAAGATGGTGACGCAACTGGTGCAGCTCAGCCAGCGTGACGCCGATGAGACCGTGCTGGACCTGCTCGATGAGAGTCAGGGACTGGCGCGACTGGTGGATGATATCGTGCTGCTTAACCGGCTTGAGGCGCATGACTGGTCACCGGATGCCACCGTCTTTAACCTGCAGGAATTGCTGGACGAAATCGCACTGGAAAGCCTGCCGCTGATGCGTCGCAAAGGGCTGTCGCTGGTGGTGAATAATCATCTGGCGAATGACGAAACCCGCTTTGGCGACCGTCGCGCCCTGCGCAAAGTGCTGACCACGCTGATGCACTATGCTCTGACCACCACCCGCTGGGGAAAAATCACCCTGGAAGTTAAGGCTGCGGACAAACAGGCCGATAGAGTGATCATCGAACTGGTGGACACCGGTGCGGGCCTGACGGTGGATGAACTGGCGAATGTCGACTTCCCGTTCCTGGGCGATACCAGTCAGGATCGCTACGGACAGGCTTCCGGCATGGCGTTCTTCCTGTGCAAGCAGCTCTGCAAGCAGATGGGTGGCAGCCTCGATATCGTGGCAAAAGCGGATATCGGTACGCGCTATAACATGCAGCTGCCGCTGGTGCTGGAACAGAAGCACGAAGAAGAAGAAGAAAAGATTCTGGATGGTGTGACCGCGCTGGTGGAGATCACCGTGGAGGACGTGCATAAAATCGTCTGCCGCCATCTGGAGAACTGGGGCGCACGGTGTCTGACACCCGATGAGCGCATTTCCGGTCAGGATCACGATGTGCTGGTGACCGACGACCCCTCAAAGCTTAGCGGCTGGGCACTGCTGCTGGCGGAAGATGAACTGGGTCATCATGCACTGAACGACCAGCAGTATCGGGTCAATTTCAATCTCAGTAATGCGATGCTGGATGCCTTACTGGCCCTGATTGAGAAGCAACTGTCGCATGATGTGATGGATAATGACATGGAAGACGACACGGCCACGCCATTGATGAGCGGCGGCTATTTCCAGCTGTTTACGGAGACAGTACCGGTTGATGTGAAGAGACTGTATACTGAGTCGGCGGAAAAGGACTACGCCTCGCTTGCTCAGACAGCGCATCGCCTAAAGGGCGTGTTTGCCATGCTCAATCTGACTCCCGGCAAACAGCTTTGTGAAGAGTTAGAACACCACATTAAAGCGTGTGACGATTCAAACATTACAAATACCACCAGTGATATTGACGCTTACGTCAATCAACTGCTGCAGCAAGGTAACCAATAAGATGAATAACTTAAACGTAATTATTGCCGATGACCATCCAATTGTCCTTTTCGGTATCCGAAAGTCTCTGGAACAAATTGAATGGGTCAACGTTGTAGGTGAGTTCGAAGACTCAACAGCACTGATCAATAATCTGTCCAAGCTTGATGCTAACGTCCTGATCACCGACCTCTCAATGCCAGGTGAGAAGTATGGCGATGGCATTACGCTGATTAAATACATTAAACGCCACTATCCGGATCTGTCGATTATTGTTCTGACCATGAACAACAACCCGGCGATTCTGAGTTCTGTGCTTGATCTCGATATCGAAGGGATTGTCCTGAAACAGGGCGCGCCTACCGATCTGCCGAAAGCGCTGGCTGCACTGCAGAAAGGCAAGAAATATACGCCGGAAAGCGTTGCGAAACTGCTGGAGAAGATCAGCGCAGGTGGTTATGGCGACAAGCGTCTGTCACCAAAAGAGAGCGAAGTACTGCGTCTGTTCGCTGAAGGTTTCCTGGTAACGGAAATCGCCAAGAAACTGAACCGCAGTATCAAAACGATCAGTAGCCAGAAGAAATCAGCGATGATGAAACTGGGCGTGGATAATGATATCGCGCTGCTGAACTACCTGTCGTCTGTCAGCCAGACTCAGGTCGAAAGAGACTAAGTTACGTCTGAGGCGGTGCAGCCTGCACCGCCTTACCTCTGCCCTATCCTGCTTTATCCTGCCCTATCCTATCCGCGTTTTACGCACCCGATCAGCATAGATGGCCAGCGTCACTTTCAGCACATCCAGCGTCACCGGTTTTGACAGGCAGTTATCCATGCCCGCATCCATACAACGCTGTTTCTCTTCCGCCAGCGCATTCGCCGTCACGCCCACTACCGGGAAGAGATGGCCCAGCTGACGCAACCGCTGCGTCAGGCGATAACCATCCATGTTTGGCATGTTCACATCAGTCAGCACGATGTCGATTTCATTACGACTCAGCACGTTAAGCGCATCAACGCCATCCTGCGCGGTTTTCACCTGATAGCCCAGCGTGCCAAGCTGTTCCGACAGCAGCATGCGGTTAATCGGATGGTCATCGACAATCAGCACCATGATGTCATCGTTATGCACTTTCTCTTCGACCGGCGCGGCCAGCAGCAACGCATCCGCCGCATCGTGGCCCAGCGAAATACGGTAGATGCGCGCCAGCAGCGCCGGCACCTCGTGCAGCGTGGCTGTGGAGTGGATCCAGCGTCCCGGCTGACGTTCACGCGGCATATCCACATGCGAGCCATCAAAGGTGATCAGCGCCCGCAGCGGTAAGTCGATTTCCAGGTCGTAATCGGTCATCACCACATCGTCGTGACCCGGCTTACCGTTATATTCCGCGACCTCAATGCCCTGCTGCTGAATCTGGCGGGTAATAAACTCCGCAAGATAGTCGTTACGCATCGCCAGCCAGATTTTGTTCTCTTTCAAATCCTCCAGCAGCATCAGTGACGGCTTCTGCCCTTTGTAGATCGGGATACGCACAATGAACTGGCTGCCCATGCCTGGCTCCGAGTCAACTTCAATATCACCATCCATCATGTTGATCAGCTTTTCACAGATCGCCAGTCCCAGCCCGGTGCCCTGGAAATTACGCTGCACGCCACTGCCTACCTGGAAGAAAGGATCAAACAGGCGCGGCAGCTCTTTCGCCGGGATGCCGACGCCGGTATCACGGACGCGGAAGGCCAGATAGCCTTCGGCAACCCAGGCGTGGAGGATAATACAGCCGGTGTGCGTGAACTTAATCGCGTTATTCAGCAGGTTCGAGATCACCTGCTGCAGACGCAGCGGATCGCCGTCCAGAACCTGCGGCACATCATGTTCGATAAAGCAGTAGAGCGTCAGCCGCTTCTTCACCACCAGCGACAGATAGTTGCCGACGATGTGGGTGACGATTTCGCGCGGTGCAAACGGACGTGGCTCGATTTTCAGCTGCTCGGACTCAATTTTCGAGAAGTCGAGAATATCGCTGATGATCTTCAGCAGCAGGCTGGAGGAGTTGTTCATCGCCGTCACCAGCGAGTCGATGCCGCTGGGCAGTTCTTTGGTCTGTAACAGGTCGAGATTACCGATAATGCCATACAGCGGCGTGCGCAGCTCGTGACTGACGGTTGCCAGGAACATCGATTTAGACTGGCTGGCCTGCTCTGCCGCGTGGGCCATCTCCTGCAGAGACTGCTCCATTCGTACGCGCGCCGAAACATCGACCAGCACGCAAATCGCCACGTTCTCATTACGATAGCGCGAATGCACAAAGCTGATCTGCAGGTTGGTATTACTGCCGGTCAGCACATCGACAAAGTTGACCTGCTGCCCGCCAATAATCTCATTCAGCCTCAGACGATCTTCCTGCGTCAGCAACGTCAGATAATTATGTGCCAGCTCGTTACTCAGAATATTGGTGCCGTCGCTGGTACGTAAAATACAGATCCCGACCGGCGCAGAGGCAACAATCTTACGGTTAAACTGCTCATGCTCTTCCAGCCGGTGGGCATTCTCCTCCGCCGGCAGGAACATCCGTCGCTCGAACACCCATGCGAGAGTAAACAGGATCACGGCGCTGAAAATATTAAGCAGTAGCGCATTGATAATCATCAGCTTAAGCTGATCCACCATGACGTCGGTGGGTATCGACCACACCACGTTAAGATCGGACGGCGGCAGCGGTTTCTTCAGCACCAGCTGACGATACCCATTCAGATAACCAAACCAGGTTTTATCATCCGGCAGATTATCCAGCGAGAACCCCAGCCCGCCGCGCCGCGAGTTAAGCAGCGGACGATAATTTTCGTCGGTAATGGACGCAATAATCGGCAGGCTGCCCGGCTGAATAAACTCATCCAGCCGGATGTTCTGCTCAACACCCAGCAGCGCCTGTAACTTATTGGCGACATAAACCGGCACTACCATATAGAAGGTGCCGACGCCGGGCTGCGCACTGCTGTTAATCCAGTACATCGGATTGCGGCGATCTTCTTCGCTGCTATTGCGATAGCGCAGTACATTCTCACGCAGCGATTTCAGGCTGCGTTCCCGATCGGCATTACTGCTGCCAATGGTAAAGTCCGCCAGACACTGACTCTCGCCACCGATAAAGAACACCCGATTAAGCTCATATGACGAGGCGAAGTTGCTCTTCCAGTAATTGATGTAGTAGCTGAGGGAATCGAGCGAGTTGCGCCAGGTATTGCTCATTGAGGTACAGTCGCCATCCGAAAAGAGTGGCGTAAACTGCGGCTGCGTAGTTTTGCCCGGCATCATGCCGGTCAGTACATCCAGACCACTGCTGGCGTTGGTTAAGCGGTTCTCGGTGATATATTTCAGCTCACGCATCATGTCCGCCGAATGGCGCACATACCACTGAATCGTGCCGTAGTTGCTGGCGAACTCCTGCCGGACCTGCGTCTCTTTATTGTGCAGCACGCTGATGATGTAAAACGCCGTCAGAACAGCACCCAGCGTCCAGATTAGCAGCGCCAGCGCGCGGAAAAGATAGCGCGAGATGCGAAGCGTAGTGCGGAAAGAGACAGGATATTTCAAAGGTAACTCGCAGTTGGCAAGGTTAGTCGCATCATCGATTTTTAATGCCCATACACTAGCTTTATCAGGCGAAAAAAGCCAGCCAGCCGCAGGCTTAGCGGAAGGTTTGGGAATCTTTTAGGATAGTGAAAGCAGCTAGTTATCTGTGAACAAGAAGGCTTGCGTACAGGCCTGCCCGTAATAACTCAAAGCGGCACCGTAATCCCAACGAGAAAGGCTGGCTATGCCCGAAGAGCAAAGCGTCCACGCCAGGGATGGCGTGGTCGATCCGCTGGGAGGCGGGAATCCTTTGCGATCGGGCATAGCAGGTCTTTCGGCGGCTCCGACTCACAGCCACCGGCTCCCATCCCGCAGCCACCGGCTTCAGGCTTTCGACTCCCGTTTTCTGCTACCCTGCCTCCACTCAAAGCAACACCGTAATTCCATCGAGAAAGGCTGGCTAAGCCCGAAGAGCAAAGCGTCCACGCCACGGATGGCGTGGCCGATCCGCAGGGATGCGGGAATCCTTTGCGATCGGGCATAGCGGGCCTTTCGGCGGCTCCCATCCCGCAGCCACCGGCTTCAGGCTTTCGACTCCCGTTCTCTTCTATCCTGCCTCCACTCAAAGCAACACCGTAATTCCATCGAGAAAGGCTGGCTAAGCCCGAAGAGCAAAGCGTCCACGCCACGGATGGCGTGGCCGATCCGCAGGGATGCGGGATTTCTTTGCGATCGGGCATAGCGGGTCTTTCGTCGGCTCCCGACTCACAGCCACCCACACCCGATCTCCAAAAAAAAACGGCAGGCCGGGTTTCCCCTGACCTGCCGTTTCTGCAACGAACCTCAGCTCACGTCAGACAAATTACTCTTCGTCTTCCGCTGCGTCGTCTTCGTCTTCTGCATCCGCTTCCGGTGCAATCTCTTCATCGTCGATCTCAGCTTCCGGCGCAATATCATCTTCGCCTTCCGCCACGCTGCCGTCGATTGAATCCAGCTCTTCTTCTTCAACCGGCTCGGCAACACGCTGCAGTCCGACTACGTTCTCATCCTCTGCAGTACGAATCAGAATCACACCCTGGGTATTACGACCCACGACGCTCACTTCTGACACGCGGGTACGCACCAGCGTACCGGCATCGGTGATCATCATAATCTGATCGCCATCGACAACCTGAACCGCGCCAATCACCGGACCATTACGCTCGGTCACTTTGATTGAGATAACACCCTGCGTTGCACGCGACTTCGTCGGGTATTCGCTGTTGGCCGTACGCTTACCGTAACCATTCTGCGTCACGGTCATAATGGCACCCTCTTCACGCGGCACAATCAACGACACCACACGATCGCCTTCAGCCAGCCTGATGCCGCGCACGCCAGAAGCGGTACGACCCATGGCACGAACTGCGGACTCTGCAAAGCGAACCACTTTACCGGCTGCGGAGAACAACATCGCTTCATCGTTACCGTTAGTCAGCGCCACGCCGATCAGCTCATCGTCATCACGCAGATTCACGGCAATAATTCCGGCGCTGCGCGGACGGCTGAACTCTTTCAGCGCCGTCTTCTTCACGGTACCCAGTGCAGTCGCCATAAAGATATTGAAGCCTTCGGTATACTCACGTACCGGCAGAATCGCCGTAATACGCTCGTTAGCTTCCAGCGGCAGCAGGTTGACGATTGGACGTCCACGCGCGCCACGACTTGCTTCCGGCAGCTGATAAACCTTCATCCAGTAGAGACGGCCACGGCTTGAGAAGCAAAGAATCGTGTCATGGGTATTGGCCACCAGCAGACGATCAATGAAGTCCTCTTCTTTGATACGTGCGGCTGACTTGCCTTTACCACCACGACGCTGCGCTTCATAGTCGCTCAGCGGCTGATACTTCACATAGCCCTGATGCGACAAGGTCACGACAACATCTTCCTGATTGATCAGGTCTTCGATATTAATATCGGCGGTGTTCGCGGTGATCTCGGTACGACGATCGTCACCAAACTGATCGCGCATCAGCTCCAGCTCTTCGCGGATCACTTCCATCAGACGCTCAGCGCTCGACAGAATGTGCAGCAACTCAGCGATCTGCTCCAGCAGCGCCTTATACTCATCCAGCAGCTTCTCGTGCTCAAGGCCGGTCAGTTTCTGCAGACGCAGATCCAGAATCGCCTGAGCCTGCTGCTCGGTCAGATAATACTGCCCATCACGGATACCGTACTGCGGATCCAGCCACTCAGGACGCGCGGCGTCATCACCTGCACGCTCCAGCATCGCTGACACGTTACCGAGATCCCACGCCTGGGCAATCAGACCCGCTTTCGCTTCTGCCGGGTTTGGTGCACGACGAATCAGCTCGATGATCGGATCGATATTCGCCAGCGCAATCGCCAGACCTTCCAGGATATGCGCGCGGTCACGGGCCTTACGCAGTTCAAAGATGGTACGACGCGTTACGACTTCACGACGATGGCGAACGAAGGCGTCCAGAATCTCCTTCAGTGCCATAATCTTCGGCTGGCCCTGATGCAGCGCCACCATATTGATACCAAACGAGGTCTGCAGCTGGGTCAGTGAATAGAGATTATTCAGAACCACTTCGCCGACCGCATCACGCTTGATCTCAATCACGATGCGCATGCCGTCTTTATCAGACTCATCGCGCAGTGCGCTGATGCCTTCGACACGCTTCTCTTTCACCAGCTCCGCAATCTTCTCAATCAGGCGGGCTTTGTTCACCTGATACGGCAGCTCATGAATGATGATGGTCTCGCGGCCCGTTTTCGCATCGGCTTCCACTTCGCCACGCGCGCGAATGTAAATCTTGCCGCGTCCGGTGCGGTACGCTTCTTCGATGCCACGGCGACCATTGATGATGGCGGCGGTCGGGAAATCAGGCCCCGGAATGTGCTCCATCAGCGCTTCTATGCTGATGTTCTCATCTTCAATGTACGCCAGGCAGCCGTTAATCACTTCACGCAGGTTGTGCGGTGGAATGTTGGTTGCCATACCTACGGCGATACCGGAAGAACCGTTCACCAGCAGGTTAGGGATTTTGGTCGGCAGAACTTCAGGGATCTGCTCAGTGCCGTCATAGTTCGGTACGAAATCGACGGTCTCTTTTTCCAGGTCAGCTAACAGGTCGTGGGCGATTTTCGACATGCGAATTTCGGTATAACGCATCGCTGCAGCGGAGTCGCCGTCGATGGAACCAAAGTTGCCTTGTCCGTCCACCAGCATGTAACGCAGGGAGAAAGGCTGGGCCATACGTACAATGGTGTCGTAAACGGCAGAATCACCATGCGGGTGATATTTACCGATAACGTCACCGACGACGCGGGCAGATTTTTTATAGGGTTTGTTCCAGTCGTTACCCAGTACGCTCATCGCATAGAGTACGCGACGATGAACCGGCTTCAGGCCATCAC
>Ga0268256_1000347_pt1 | contig 44781 bp, 35 predicted proteins | sample AgamicAtAmrz_FD_200247 | JGI IMG/M metagenome (GOLD analysis project Ga0268256, IMG submission 200247) | Agave microbial communities from Guanajuato, Mexico - At.Am.rz (v2) (version 3) | ecosystem: Host-associated > Plants > Roots > Rhizosphere | place: Guanajato, Mexico | collected 2012-06-07 | reverse complement strand
GTTCAGGAAGTTCTGCCCGAAACGTTTACGGGCGTAGTGCCCCTGATGGACGCGATTATTCATTACTGCTCTTGATCATAGTGATGGCGAGGTTAAGCGCCGTAATAAAGCTGCCCGGCTCCGCCTGACCCAGACCGGCCAGTTCCAGCGCGGTGCCGTGGTCAACGGAGGTACGGATAAAAGGCAGGCCAAGCGTGATATTGACCGCGCGGCCAAACCCCTGGAATTTTAGCACCGGCAAGCCCTGATCGTGATACATCGCCAGCACCGCATCGGCGTGCTGTAAATATTTGGGCTGGAACAGGGTATCGGCAGGAAGCGGGCCGGTTAGCTGAATCCCCTGTTCACGCAGGGAATCCAGCGCTGGAATAATAGTATCGATCTCCTCACGCCCCATATGGCCGCTCTCGCCCGCATGGGGATTGAGTCCACATACAAAAATATGTGGCTGAGGGATGGCGAATTTTTGCTGCAGATCGCGATGCAGAATGGTGATCACTTCACGCAGGCTGGCATGGGTAATGGCAGCAGAGACATCTTTCAGCGGCAGATGTGTCGTTGCCAGCGCAACGCGCAACTCTTCGGTCGCCAGCATCATTACGACGCGATGACCACCTGCGCGATCGGCAAAGAATTCAGTGTGTCCGGTAAAAGGAATACCGGCATCGTTAATCACGCCCTTATGCACCGGACCGGTGACAAGCGCGGCAAATTCGCCGTTAAGACAGCCGTCGCAGGCGCGAGCCAGCGTCGCCAGCACGTAGGGGCTGTTAGCGGGCTGAAGTTCTCCCGGCGTAACCGGCTGAGCGATTTCAATCGGCAGAATAGTTAGCGTTCCTGCCTGCTGCGGCTGCGCTGCCACATCGGGCTGATAGTCGCGCAGCGTCAGTGGCAGGCCGAGCTGCGCTGCGCGGTCGCGCAGCAGCTGCGGCGAAGCGCACACCACCAGTTCAACCGGCCAGCTCTGCTGAGCCAGTTGAATGGCGAGATCGGGACCAATCCCGGCGGGTTCGCCGGGCGTAATCACCACGCGGAAATTACTGAGCATTGCCGTCCAGAATCTTCACGTAGGCGCTGGCGCGCTGTTCCTGCATCCAGGTCTGCGCTTCTTCAGCAAACTTACGGTTGAACAGCAGACGGTAGGCGCGCTCTTTTTGCGCGGCATCGGTCTTATCGACCTGACGCGTATCCAGCAGCTGAATCAGGTGCCAGCCAAACGAGGAGTGAACCGGCTGGCTGGTCTGGCCTTTTTGCAGCTGCAGCAGCGCGTCACGGAACGCTGGATCGAACGCTTCTGGCGAAGACCAGCCCAGATCGCCACCCTGGTTAGCAGAGCCTGGGTCGTCAGAGAACTGTTTTGCCGCCGCCGCAAACGAGGTTTTACCGCTGCGGATGTCGGCTGCGATCTGTTCCAGTTTCGCTCGCGCCTGATCTTCAGTGAGGATCGGTGACGGCTTCAGCAGGATATGACGCGCATGCACTTCAGTGACAGAGATGCTCTTGCTCTCACCGCGCAGATCGTTAACTTTCAGGATATGGAAACCCACGCCAGAGCGAACAGGGCCGACGATATCGCCTTTTTTCGCGGTCGACAGTGCCTGTGCAAACAGGGTCGGCAGCTCTTCAATTTTGCCCCAGCCCATGTTGCCGCCTTTCAGCGCCTGCGGATCGGCGGAGTAGGTTACAGCCAGTTTGCCGAAGTCTGCACCGCCTTTCAGTTCACCCACCAGCTGTTTAGCCAGCGCTTCCTGATCGTCAACCTGCTGCTGTGACGGGTTTTCCGGCAGCGGCAGCAAAATCTGGCTGACGTTCAACTCGGTGCCCTGCGTGTTCTGTGCGCCGACCTGCGTTGCCAGCGTATCGACTTCCTGCGGCAGAATCGTAACGCGACGGCGAACTTCGTTATTACGCACTTCCGAAATCAGCATCTCTTTACGGATCTGCGCGCGATAGTCGCTATAGTTGACGCCGTCATAGGCCAGACGGCTACGCAGCTGATCGAGGCTCATACGGTTCTGCGCGGCAATGTTGCCGATCGCCTGGTCGAGTTGCTGATCGTTGATCTGCAGGCCCGCTTTCTCGCCCATCTGCAGGATGATGTTGTCCATGATTTGACGTTCAAGGATCTGATGACGCAGTGTCTTGTCATCTGGCAACTGCTGACCAGCCTGTTGCGCCTGCGCCTTTACGGTGTGCAGCATATTATCTACGTCACTTTCCAGAACGACGCCGTTGTTAACAACGGCAGCGACTTTATCAACCACTTGTGGTGCTGCGAACGCGGTGTTAGCGGCTACCGCCACACCCAGAATCAGCATTCTCCAGTTCTTCATACTTTTTCCATAGTTGTTTCCGCAGTGCGGGAATTACCAGTCAAACATCACAACATCAGAAAGCGCGCTGGTAAGGGATAATACCCTGACGCAGCATCTGATCGGTGCCTAAGCCATAACCGGAGCTCAAACCACGTAGCTCAATGTTGAATGAGATTTGGTTGTCGTACTTACTGTCGTTATTTTCCCAACCGTTGATCTTGCGTTCGTAGCCGACGCGGATCGCGTAGCAGCAAGAGCTGTACTGCAGGCCAACCAGCTGTGAAGCCGGTTTCTGGTTGCGCGTATCGTAATAGTACGCACCCACCACCGACCAGGCGTCTGCAATTGGCCAGCTGGCCGTGCCGCCCACCTGTGAAATCCCGTTTTTATAAATCGGGTTGTTCACCAGCGCGGAGTTATTCAGCGCACTCGCCACATACTCCGGGCTGCTGTAGCGGTAGCTCAGCTGCACGATACGGTCCGCATCGCGACGATACTCAAGTACGGTGTTGCCCTGAGCCACGTTATCGAGACGGGTATCATACTGTAGCCCGCCGCGCACGGCCCACCGATCGCTGACCTTCCAGTAGGTATCTCCGGCCCAAATCAGGCTGCCGGTGTCATCCTCTTTGTTGGTCTGGTTCACGCCGGTGCGTGAAGGCGTAAACGAGTAGATTTGACCCACGGAAACGTTAAAACGTTCAACCAGATCCTGATCATAAATACGCGTGGTAACGCCGGTGGAGACTTCATTGGCTGACGCGATACGATCCAGGCCGCTATAGGTACGGTCGCGGAACAGGCCAGTATAGTCGGTCTGCAGCAGCGTTGAGTCGTACGGATAGATGTCGCTCTGATTGCGGTACGGAATATAGAGATACTGAACACGCGGCTCCAGCGTCTGGGTGTAGCCTTCAGCCCAGTCCATATCGCGGTCGAAAACCAGACGGCCGTCGACTTTGAACTGCGGCATGGTGCGGTTCACCGAGCTCTTCAACTGGCTGCTCTGACTGTTGGCAGCACCCGCCAGATTCGCGTTGTAGTAATCCAGCGAGTCCTGCTCATAGTGTGTCGCGAGGAACTTCGCTTCGGTATCCAGACTCGCCCAGCCGTTGGACAGCGGCAGGTTAAGCGTCGGCTCGACGTGCAGACGCGTCGCTTCAGGATAGTTGTCGTTGACGTTAGTGAACTTCACCGCCTGCGCATAGATGCGGCCATCGAACGGCCCCATATCGTTCTGGTAGAAGTTCAAGTCCAGCTGCGGCTGCGCACGATAGACGTTGCTGTTGCTGGTGTCGCCGAAGACCTGGAAATCACGACTCGAGAGCGTGGCATCCCAGTTAGTGTCGGCGTAGCCGATGCTAAATTTCTGCGTCGCATAGCCGTCAGTCGAGCTGTAATATTTCGAGTCGAGGTCGTTAAAGTAGTAAGGATCGCTGACCTTGGTGTAGTTAGCGTTAAAACGCCAGTGCTGGTCATAGACGCCAGCGTGCTGCCAGTAGAAGAGCCAGCGGTCGCTGCTCTTGTCCTGCGCGATACCGCGCACTGACTTGTCTTTTTCGTACTGATCGTCCGACGGCAGATAGTCGAACTCCATCAGACCCGCGCCAAACTGCGTCAGGTAGCGGAATTCGTTTTCCAGCTGCATGCCGCGCTTCGACATATAGTGCGGCGTAATAGTGGCGTCCGCCTGCGGGGCAATGTTCCAGTAGTAGGGGAGAACAAACTCAAACCCTTTACTGCTGCCATATTTCGCGTTCGGGATCAGGAAGCCGGAGCGACGGCGATCGCCAATCGGCAGCTGCAAATAGGGGCTGTAGAAAATCGGTACCGCGCCCAGCTTAAAGCGCGCGTTCCAGATCTCCGCCACCTCTTCCTGGCGATCCTGGATAACCTGTGAACCCACGACGCTCCAGCTGTTGTAGCCGGGCAGACAGGAGGTAAAGGTGCCGTTTTCCAGAATGGTGTAGCGGTTGTCATCACGCTGCTTCATCAGGTCGGCATCGCCGCGGCCCTGGCGTCCGACCATCTGGTAGTTGCCGTTCCAGACGTTGGTGTCTTTGCTGTTCAGATTGGACCAGGCTTTCGGGCCTTTGAGGATGACCTGATTGTCGTCATAACGCACATTACCCAGCGCATCGACGGTACGAACCGGCGTGGTTTGCCCCTCTTGCTGGCGCTGATGCAGCTGCATCTCGTCCGCTTGCAGGCGGCTGTTACCCTGCTGGACATCCACGTTCCCGGTGAATACCGCGTCGTCTGGATAGTTCCCTTTGGCTGCATCAGAGTGGATCGTGACCGGCAGCTGGTTCGTCTGGCCAGTCACCAGCGGGCGATTGTAGCTCGGCACACCCAGCATACACTGCGACATGAGATCGTCGGCCAGAGCAGACTGACTGGAGATCGCTGCGCCAATCATGGTGGCCAGCAGAGTAGGTATACGTTTCTTCATACGCGGTATCGAGAATTCCATGAAAACTGGCATCATGCCGACAATCGGGTCAGAGACTAACGTACTGCCCGGCGTTGTGCCAGTGTTAATCCTTGTCTGTCCGCGTTGCCGTTAGGCGCTGGGATAAATGACAGGTATGATAATGCAAATTTCAGCCGCAAGCATGGCGAATTGAGGAGTTTATGCGCTACTGGGGAAAAGTTATTGGGCTGGTGCTGGGGTTACTTTCCGGCGCGGGTTTTTGGGGTATTGTGATCGGCCTGCTGATTGGCCATCTCATTGACAAGGTTCGCAGCGCCAAAGGACAGGCCTGGTTTGCCAACAATCAAACGCGTCAGACGCTGTTTTTTCAGACCACTTTTCAGGTGATGGGCCACCTTACTAAATCGAAAGGGCGCGTCACCGAAGCTGATATTCAAATCGCTTCTTTATTGATGGATCGCATGCAGCTACACGGCGAAGCGCGCACGGCTGCACAGCGTGCTTTCCGCGAGGGCAAGCAGGGCGACTATCCATTACGCACCAAACTGCGCGAGCTGCGCAGCGCCTGCTTTGGCCGCTTTGACCTTATTCGGATGTTTCTGGAAATTCAGATTCAGGCCGCGTTTGCCGACGGCTCGCTGCACCCGAATGAGCGCCAGGTGCTCTACGTGATCGCCGAAGAGCTGGGCATTTCGCGCGTCCAGTTCGATCAGTTCCTGCGCATGATGGAGGGTGGCCAGCAGTTTGGCGGCGGGCAGGGCGGCGGTTTTCAGCAGGCGCAGCGCGGGCCGACGCTGGAAGATGCCTGCAGCGTGCTGGGCGTTAAAAGCAGTGACGACGCCACTACCATTAAGCGCGCCTACCGCAAGCTGATGAGCGAGCACCATCCCGATAAGCTGGTGGCGAAAGGGCTACCGCCAGAGATGATGGAGATGGCGAAGCAGAAGGCGCAGGAAATTCAGGCGGCCTACGATCTGATTCGCCGCGAGAAGGGTTTCAAATAGCGGGCTGGCCCGCTTAAAACTCGGCGGGCTGGCGGAACGTCATACTATTGCCGAACGCCGGATGGGTAATCGTCAGCGACTCGGCGTGCAGCAGCAGCCTTGGCGCACGCGCTTTCGCTTCCGGATGCGCATAAAAGTTGTCGCCTAAGATAGGATGCCCGAGCGCCAGCATATGCACGCGCAGCTGGTGTGAACGCCCGGTAATCGGCTTCAGCGCCACGCGCGCGCTGTTGTCTGGCAGATACTCCAGCACCTCATATTCTGTCTGCGCCGCTTTGCCGGTTTCGAAGCACACTTTTTGCTTTGGCCGGTTCGGCCAGTCGCAAATCAGCGGCAAATCAATCACGCCTTTCTCCGCCGGATGGCCCCAGACGCGCGCCACATAGCTTTTAGACGGTTCGCGCTCGCGGAACTGGCGCTTCAGCTCACGCTCTGCGGCTTTCGTCAGCGCCACCACGATGACGCCGCTGGTAGCCATATCAAGGCGATGCACCGATTCCGCCTGCGGGTAGTCGCGCTGGATGCGCGTCATCACGCTGTCTTTATGCTCTTCCAGACGGCCCGGCACCGACAGCAGCCCGCTCGGCTTATTGACCACCATAATGTGCGCATCCTGATAGAGGATGTGCAGCCAGGGCTCACGCGGCGGATTATAGGGTTCCATGATGTATTCTGCTTATTGATCAAAGAAAAGGAGCCGGATGACCCCAGCGTTTATTCACTCGGTGCCAACGCAGGTGAGAGGGCCCGATCGCAAAGACGCAAAAGGCGGCATCCCTGCCAGCTCGGCCCGCGTCATCCCTGACGCGGGACGCTTTGCTCTTCGGTCCCTCTCACCTGCTTGCAAGCATTTTAGCCGTCTGTAAGAGATTACTGGTGCGTCACCACGATCAGGCGCAGCGCATCCAGACGCCAGTTAGCCTCGCTCAGGCTCTCAAGCACCTGCTGGCGATTACTCTCCAGCGCCTCGATCTCATCTTCACGGATATTCGGGTTCACCGCCTTCAGCGCTTCAAGACGCGACAGCTCGGCACCCAGCTTCTCATCCGCTTCGGCACGCGCCGCGGCGATCAGAGTTTGCGCTTCTGGCACCACTTTCTCCTCGGCCTGCACCAGAATCGCATGGACATCCTGCTGCACGGCATTCACCAGCTTGCTGCCGGTGTGGCGATTCACGGCGTTAAGCTGGCGGTTGAAGCTTTCAAATTCTACCTTGCCGGCCAGGTTGGTGCCGTTACGATCGAGCAGCATGCGGATCGGCGTCGGCGGCAGGAAGCGCGTCAGCTGCAGATGCTTCGGTGCCTGCGCCTCAACCACATAGATCATCTCTACCAGCAGCGTGCCGACCGGCAGCGCCTTGTTTTTCAACAGCGACAGCGCGCAGCTGCCGGTGTCGCCGGAAAGGATCAGATCAAGACCGTTACGGATCAGCGGATGTTCCCAGGTAATGAACTGGGTATCCTCGCGTGACAGCGCCTGATCGCGGTTAAAGGTAATGGTGCAGCCATCTTCCGGCAGGCCCGGGAAATCAGGCACCAGCATATGATCGGACGGCGTCAGCACAATCAGGTTATCGCTGCGATCTTCCTGATTGATGCCGACGATATCGAACAGGTTTAGGGCAAAGTTGACCAGCTCAGTATCGTTATCCTGCGCGGCGATCTCCGCCGCCAGCGCCTGCGCCGCCTCGCCGCCGTTAGAGTTCAGCTCCAGCAGGCGGTCGCGGCCCTGCTCCAGCTGCGACTTCAGCGAATCATGCTGCTTACGGCATTCGGCAATAAACTCATCCAGGCCTTCGCTGTTTTCCGGCGCGGCGAGGAAGTTGATCAGCGGCTGATGCACGCTGTCATAGATAGTGCGGCCGGTCGGGCAGGTATGCTCAAAAGCATCAAGCCCTTCGTGATACCAGCGCAGCAGCACCGCCTGGGCAGTCTTCTCCAGCCACGGCACCATAATCTGGATGTCGTGCGCCTGGCCGATACGATCGAGACGGCCAATACGCTGCTCCAGCAGATCCGGGTTAAACGGCAGATCGAACATCACCAGCCGGCTGGAGAACTGGAAGTTGCGTCCTTCGGAGCCGATTTCGGAGCAGAGCAGCACCTGCGCGCCGTTCTCTTCCGAGGCAAACCAGGCCGCCGCGCGGTCGCGCTCGATAATCGACAACCCTTCGTGGAACACGGCCGCGCGGATACCTTCGCGCTCGCGCAGCACCTGCTCCAGCTGGAGCGCGGTGGCGGCTTTAGCGCAGATCACCAGCACTTTCTCTTTGCGGTTGCTGGTCAGGTAGCCGAGCAGCCATTCAACGCGCGGATCGAAGTTCCACCAGGTGCCGGTGTCGCCTTCAAACTCCTGGTAAATCTGTTCCGGGTAGAGCAGATCGCGTGCGCGCTCTTCTGCGCTTTTGCGCGCGCCCATAATGCCCGAGACCTTTATGGCGGTCTGGTACTGGGCAGGCAGCGGCAGGCGGATCTGGTGCAGTTCGCGTTTCGGGAAGCCCTTCACGCCGTTACGCGTGTTGCGGAACAGCACGCGGCTGGTGCCGTGGCGATCCATCAGCATGGTAATCAGTTCTTTACGCGCGTCCTGTTTGCCGTCGCGATCGCTGTTGGCGACCTGGAGCAGCGGCTCAATGTCCTGCTCGCCAACCAGATCGTTGATCATATTCATCTCGTCCTGCGAGATGGCTTTGTCGGCCAGCAGCGAAGAGACCGCGTCGGCAACCGGGCGAAAGTGCTGCTGCTCTTCGACAAACTGGGCGAAGTCGTGGAAACGGTTAGGGTCGAGCAGGCGCAGGCGCGCAAAGTGGCTCTCCATACCCAGCTGTTCCGGCGTCGCAGTCAGCAGCAGCACGCCAGGGATCTGTTCTGCCAGCTGTTCGATAACCGCATATTCGCGGCTCGGCTCGCCTTCGCTCCAGGCGAGATGATGCGCTTCGTCAACGACCATCAGATCCCACTCGGCTTCTGCCAGCAGCGTAAGACGCTGCTTATTGCGGCGCACGAAATCGAGCGAGCAGATAATCAGCTGTTCGGTTTCAAAAGCGTTGTCGCTGTCGTGCTGCGCTTCGGTGTAGCGATCGTCATCAAACAGCGCAAAACGCAGGTTAAAGCGGCGCAGCATCTCTACCAGCCACTGATGCTGTAGCGTCTCCGGTACGATGATCAGCACGCGCTCGGCGCGTCCGGCCAGCAGCTGCTGCTGGATGATCATCCCGGCTTCGATGGTTTTCCCCAGTCCGACTTCGTCCGCCAGCAGCACGCGCGGCGCGTGGCGGCGGCCCACATCGTGGGCGATGTGCAGCTGGTGCGGGATCAGGTTAGTGCGCATCCCGCGCAGTCCGCTCACCGGCAGGCGATACTGGGCGCTCTGGTATTTGCGTGCGCGGAAGCGCAGGGCGAAGCGATCCATACGGTCGAGCTGGCCAGCAAACAGGCGATCCTGCGGTTTACTGAACACCAGCTTGCTGTCGAGCATCACTTCCCGCAGCACGACATCGGTCTCGTCAGTATCAAGACGCGTGCCGATATAGGTCATCAGGTCATTTTCATTGCGGACTTCATCGACGCGCATCTGCCAGCCTTCGTGGCTGGTTACCGTATCGCCCGGATTGAAGATAACGCGGGTCACCGGGGAGTCGTTACGGGCATACAGACGGTTTTCGCCTGTAGCCGGAAATAGCAGCGTAACCATGCGGGCATCCGCCGCGACGACCGTTCCCAGACCCAGTTCACTTTCCGTATCACTAATCCAGCGCTGACCTAATGTAAAAACCATATCTTTTTAGCTCGAATTTTTAATGTGTTTTTGGTGATGTTTCCCGACCACAGGCAATACCTTTTCCCCAGACAAGGATACGTCTGGTCAGGTTTTAAGAGCGGTGAGGTGAGGGAAGCGCGCTATGGTACTGGAAGGCAGGCCGTTCGTCACCTGTCAAAAAAGCCCCAGCTGCCCCGTAATGAGTGTAGCAAAGTCGCCGTCGACGAAAGGCAAAATGCCGTCCGCCACCGGCTGTAGCTGCTTGCTGACGTAGTGATCGTAGTCGAGCGGCGTCACGCGCGCCTCCAGCGGCTCCGGCCCGGCGGTGGCGATCACGTAGCGAATCGAGCCGCCGTTCTGGTACTGCAAAGGACGGCCCAGCTTGCGGTTCTGCTCGTCCGCCAGGCGCGCGGCGCGCACGTGCGGCGGCACGTTGCGCTCATAGTCAGCCAGCGGCCGGCGCAGCCGTTTTTTATACACCAGCTTGTCGTCCAGCTCGCCCGCCAGCAGCTGCGCCACCGTATCGCGCACGTAATCCTGCCAGGGTTCATTGCGGAAAATATGGCCATAGAGCGCCTGCTGGAACTGCTGTGCCAGCGGCGTCCAGTCGGTGCGCACCGACTCTAGCCCTTTAAACACCAGCCGCTCGTTTGCGCCATCGCGGATTAGCCCGGCGTAGCGCTTTTTGCTGCCCTGTTCGGCACCGCGAATAGTGGGCATCAGGAAGCGGCTAAAGTGGTTTTCATACTCCAGCTCGAGTGCGCTGGTCAGGCCATATTGCTGTTGCAGGTGTTCGCGCCACCAGTGGTTAACCCGTTCCGCCAGCCGACGGCCCGTTGCTTCTGCCTCCGCTTCTCTGTGCGGCGATTTCAGCCAGACAAAAGTTGAGTCGGTGTCGCCATAAATGACATCGAAGCCTTCGGCTTCTATTAGCTCGCGCGTCTGCTGCATGATGGCGTGGCCGCGCAGCGTAATCGACGAGGCGAGGCGCGGATCAAAGAAGCGGCAGGCGCTGGTGCCCAGCACGCCGTAAAAGGCATTCATGATGATTTTCAGCGCCTGCGACAGCGGTTTGTTGCCCTGTTGTTTGGCCGCTTCGCGCCCCTGCCAGATCTGTTCCACAATGGCGGGCAGACAGTGGGTCTGGCGTGAGAAGCGCGCCTCGCGGAAGCCGGGCACTGAATCGGCGTCATCCGGATGCGCCAGGCCTTCCACTAGCCCAACCGGATCGATCAGAAAGGTGCGGATAATCGACGGGTAGAGGCTTTTGTAGTCGAGCACCAGCACCGAGTCATAGAGGCCAGGACGCGAATCCATCACGTAGCCACCGGGGCTGGCCTCCGGCGTAACCTCGCCGAGATTGGGCGCGACAAAGCCCGCGCGGTGCATACGCGGGATATAAAGATGGCTGAAGGCTGCTACCGATCCGCCGTGGCGGTCGACCGCCAGGCCGTTGACCGCCGCGCGCTCCAGCAGGAACGGCATAATCTCGGTTTTATGGAAGATGCGCGTCACCAGCTCACAGTCTTTGAGGTTGTAGCGCGCCAGCGCGGGCTTATCGTTGGCGAAGCGCCAGTTGATCTCTTCCATACGGTGCCAGGGATTATCTATCGCTTTCCCTTCGCCCAGCAGGTTCTGCGACACCGATTCCAGGCTAAATGAAGGGAAATCCCAGAAGGCGGATTTCAGCGCCTCGATGCCGTCAATAAGCAGGCGGCCAGGCGCGCTGGCGGAGAAGACGCCGGGCTTGAAGCCGTGCTCGCGCCACTCCAGCGGCGCGTTCTGGCGGCCCAGGCGCAGCGGGATCGCGTAGCGGTCGGCATGTTTCTGTAATACACGCAGGTCGAACTGAATCACGTTCCAGCCGATCAGCACGTCGGGATCGTGCTGCGCAAACCAGGCGTTGAGCGCCTCCAGCAGCTGCGGCCGCGTATCGAAATAGATCAGCTCGAAATCGAGCGCGCTGGCGTCGCCGTTGGGCGGGCCCAGCATAAAGACCTGGCGCTGGCCGCATCCTTCGAGACCGATGCAGTAAAGCTCGCCGTGCTGGGTGGTTTCAATATCCAGCGACACCCACTTCAGCGGCGGGCGGTAATCGGGATGCGGCTTCAGCCGGGCGTTGACCAGCGCATCGCCCTGAGGCTCTCCGCTGAACCAGACCGGCGCGGTGATAAAACGCTCCATCAGAAAACGTTCTGGCGGGCGAATATCCGCTTCATACACGGGTATACCCTGTTCGCGCAGCAGCTTCTCCAGCCGCTGCAGCTGGCGTTGCTGGCGGCAATAGAGGCCGAAAACCGGACGGCGGCGAAAATCCTTCAGCGCCAGCGGCTGGAGCCGCACCTGACGCTCGTCGCGCAGCAGCGTCTCTACCTGCGGCTGATAGTCACAGGGAATGAAAGCTACCGACTCCTGCGCGGGCAGGACCAGCCGCTGCGGGCCACTATCCGTGGCCAGCCAGAGAACAATTTCAGTGCCCTGAGGGCTGTCGCGCCAGTGGCGGGTAAGCAGGAATCCTGCACGAGGCGTATTCACATCGGCTCCAGACGAAAAAACAGCCAGAGTATAACATGGTTATTTATCCAGTGCTCGCGGCGCGCTTTTGTCAACATTGCCCTACAATTCTTACCTTGACGCTGTTGCGCCGCCTCTGGACAATCCAGCATCCGAAGTCTGATAAGGAAGGTTATGGAAGCCTGGATTCAACACCTGTTTACGCAGTCGCTGGAGTACGCGCTTATCGCCGTTGCGCTGGTGACCTTTCTTGAGTCGCTGGCCTTCGTCGGGCTGCTGCTGCCGGGCACCGTGATGATGGCGAGCCTGGGCGCGCTGGTGGGCAGCGGCCAGATTGGGCTCTATCCCGCGTGGGCGGCGGGCTTTGTCGGCTGTTTGCTGGGTGACTGGATCTCTTACGGCATCGGCTGGAAGTTTCAGGGGCCGCTGCACCGCTGGAAATATCTGCAAAAGTATAAGGGGCTGCTGGATAAAACCGAGCACGCGCTGCACCAGCACAGCATGTTCACCATTCTGGTCGGGCGTTTCGTTGGGCCGACGCGTCCGCTGATCCCGCTGGCGGCGGGTATGCTGGAGCTGCCGGTGCGCAAGTTCCTGCCGCCGAACCTGATTGGCTGCGTGCTGTGGCCGCCGCTCTATCTGCTGCCGGGCATTCTGGCAGGTGTGGCGATTGACGTGCCGAAGGATGCCCAGAGCGGCCTGTTTAAATGGCTGTTACTGTTAGTGGCGGTGCTGGTGTGGCTGGGTTGCTGGCTCGGCTGGCGCTGGTGGCGCAGCGGCAAAAGCCGCGACTGGGCAACACCGTATCTGCCACCTGAACGCCTGCGCTGGCTGGCGCCGCTGGGAATGGTGGTTGCCATCGCCGCGTTTGTCGCCATCCAGTTCCACCCGATGATGCCGATGTTCCGCCAGCTGTTAGGGCAGGTGTTCTTTGCCTGAGCCTGACGCACGCGCGATGCCGAGCACATCGGCTTCGCGCGTGCTGCCTGACAGCAGCGTCTCGGTTGCGCCGTCCCAGTAAACGCGGCCATCGACGATCACCAGACTGCGCGGTGCTATCTGCTGCGCATCCTCCAGGCTGTGCGACACCATTAACAGGGTAATCGCCCGCGCCTCGCAGACGCGACGTACCAGCTGCAACATCTCATTACGCAACGCCGGATCGAGCGCCGAAAAGGGCTCATCCAGCAGCAGCACCGGACGGTCGCGCAGCAGGCAGCGCGCCAGCGCCACGCGCTGCCGCTGACCACCCGAGAGCTGACCCGGCAGGCGCGTCAGCAGATCGCTTAATCCCACCTGTTCGGCAATTTCCGCCAGCTGCTGATGCTGCGCAGCGTTCAGCTTCAGCCCTGGATGCAGCCCCAGCGCCATATTCTGCTGCACGCTGAGGTGTGGAAAGAGGTTATTCTCCTGAAACAGCATCGACACCGGACGCTGCGATGGCACGCTGTGGCTATAGTCTGCGCCGTCAATGGTCAGCGTGCCCTGGCTGACCGGCAGAAAGCCCGCGATCAGGCTGAGCAGCGTGCTTTTACCTGCGCCGCTCGGCCCCAGCACCGCCAGCCGTTCACCGCGTTCAGCGTTAAGGCTGAAGCGCATCGGCAGATGTTGATAGAGGTAGGTCAGATTAGTCAGCGTCAGCATGGCGGCCCGGTAATTTTTCCATCAGGGTGAACAGCAGCAGGCAGATCAGCAGCAGCAGCAGGGCGGTGACCGCGCCGTCTGCACCGCGATACGATCCGGTCTGCTGATAGAGATAAAACGGCAGCGTGCGAAAGTCGGCGCTGCCAAATAACGCCACCACGCCGAAGTCGCCGATCGACAAGACGCAGGCAAAAGCCAGCGCCTGCGCCAGCGGACGCTTCAGCGCGCGCAGCTCGATCAGCCGCAGGCGGTTCCAGCCGCCGATCCCCAGGGAGGCGCACAGATGGGCGTAGCGCTCGGCAATATCGCGCATCGGGTTTTCCAGCACCTTAAGCGCATAGGGAATTGCGAGCAGCGCATTGGCGAAAATTACCAGCCCATCCGGCGAGTCGGGCAAGCCTGTCGTTGCGTTGAACAGCAGGAAGAAGCCGGTCGCCAGCACAATGCCCGGCATCGCCAGAATTAGCATACCGCTGGTTTCCATCACCTGCGCAGGCAGTACGCGCTGGCGCAGACGCAGTTCGCGGCTGCTCCACAGCAGCATCAGGGTCAGCACCACGCAAATCACACCTGCACCGAGGGCAATGCGCAGCGAGGTCAGGGTCGCCTGCCACAGCGCAGGCTGCGCCAGCGCACCGCTGATGCCACCGTGTAACCCGTCTACGATGACCGCCAGCAGCGGTGGCAGCAGCAGCAGCAGCGCCAGGCCGATAATCAGTGAATCGCCGAGGCGTGCGCCCGGTGAATCCTGCGGATCGCGCCAGCCGCGCAGCGGTGCGCTACCTGCGGGGATCGCCTTGCTGAAGCGCTGGCTCAGCAGCACCAGCGTCAGGCAGAAGGCGAGCTGGATCAGCGCCAGCAGCGCGGCGCGGCCGGGATCGTAGTCATAACTCAGCGCCTGGAAAATCGCCAGCTCAATGGTCGTTGCCTGCGGGCCGCCGCCAAGCGACAGCACGGTAGCGAAGCTGGCAAAGCAGAGCATAAAGATCAGTGCGCCGGTTGGCAGCAGCTGACGGCGCAGCCAGGGCCACTCCAGCAGGCGAAAAAGGTGCCATCCGCGCAGGCCGAGCTGGGCAGCCAGCTGGCGCTGCTCGCCTGGAATGCTTTCCAGCGCCTGCAACATCAGGCGCGTCGCCAGCGGCAGGTTAAAGAAGATATGCGCCAGCAGAATGCCTTGCAGCCCATAGGGAGAAAAGCGGTAGTCGATGCCGACCAGCTGGCAAATCTGTGCCAGCCAGCCGACGCGGCCATACACTGTCAGCAGGCCAAACACCGCCACCAGCACCGGCAGCACCAGCGTCATGGCACACAGGCGCAGCAGCAGCTGGCGGCCAGGAAAGCGGCGCCGGTAGAGCGCGCGTGCCAGCGGTATTGCTGGCAGCAGCGACAGCAGCGCAGAGAGCAGCGCCTGGGTAAAAGAGAAGAGCACGACGTGACGCAGATAGCTGTCGTGCAGCAGCGCGTGCCAGTCACCGGCTGGCGCGCTAAACCACAGCGCGCCGAACGCCAGCAGCGCCACGGCGCACAGCAGCAGCGCGGCGCTGCCGCCAGGCAGCATCCACAGCGGGATTAACGACTGACGGCGCGTTGCCATGCACTGATCCAGCTTGCGCGCTGCTGCGCCACTTCCTGCGGGCTAAACTGCAATGCGGTTTGCGGCACGCTCAGGGTTTGATAGCCCGCAGGCAGATCGCTTTTGATCACCGGATACATCCAGTTGCCGGTCGGGATCGCGTGCTGGAAAGCGGGCGTCAGCATAAACTGCATAAACTGCTGCGCCAGCGCAGGCTGTTTGCTGCTGGCGAGCTGCGCAGCCACTTCGACCTGCAAATAGTGGCCTTCGCTAAAGGGGGCTGCGGCGTAGTTCTCTTTTTTCTCTTCGATCAGATGGTAGGCAGGCGAGGTGGTGTAGCTCAGCACCAGATCGCCTTCGCCTTTCAGAAACAGGCCGTAGGCTTCACTCCAGCCTTTGGTGACGGTGACGGTTTTCTGCGCCAGTTTCTGCCAGGCTTCTGGCGCGTTGTCGCCATAGACTTTCTGCATCCACAGCAGCAGGCCCAGGCCAGGCGTACTGGTGCGCGGATCTTCATAAATCACGCGCCATTTTTCCGGGCTTTCCACCAGCTCTTTCAGGCTGGTCGGCGGGTTCTTCAGGCGGTTTTTGTCATAGACGAAGGCGAAATAGCCGTAGTCGAAGGGGATAAAAGTCTGATCCTGCCAGCCACCCGGCAGCGCCAGTTTGCTGAGGTCAACGCTGCTTTTGGCAAACAGTCCGGTCTGCTGCGCGGCCTGAAGCAGGTTGTTATCCAGGCCCAGCACGACGTCAGCCTTGCTGTTCTTACCCTCCATGCGGACCCGGTTGAGCAGCGAAACGCCATCTTCCAGCGCCACGTACTTCAGCTCGCAGCCACACTGGGCTTCAAAGGCTTTTTTGACAGCCGGGCCAGGGCCCCATTCCGCGGAGAATGAGTCGTAGGTGTAGACGGTCAGGGCAGGTTTTGCGGCCAGCGCCGGAACGGACAGCAACAGCAGCAGAGGAAGGATCTGTTTAACCACTTTGCGCTCCTTAAGGAGAATTGTTATGAGTCGCAAAGGATCTGAGCGTAGCAGCCTCTCAAATCCCTACGTCGGTATTAACCGAATCAGGTTCGACGGGTTTCTCTCAGCCTTTTGCAGGCACCCCGTTGAGAACGGCTCATTCTAGACATTTCACCGGCAAGGTGAAAGGCTTACAGAGCCGGCGGTGCAAACCAGGCGGATTTAAAGTCGAACCAGCCGAGCGTATTGAGCCGTACGCCGCGCATGCTGCGCTGGCCTTCGAGCAGCAGCCAGTGATGGAACAGCGGGTGCAGAACGTCCGCGTCGAGCAGGCGTTTGCTCCATTCCGCCAGCGGCAGCGCTTTGCACCGCCAGCGTGCGGCATCACCTTCCCAGTCGATGGGTAAACAGTGATGCAGCAGTGGGATTTCGTAGAGCTGAGCGAACAGGGCGTACTCCAGCGGCAGCGTAAAGTTAACGCTGCCGAGCCAGACGTCACTTTCCGCCTCGCCCTGATGCCAGGTGTCGTAATCGACCGCCCGCGCGATTAGCCGTACATTATGCTGCGCCAGCAGCGGACGCAGCGCGTTGGCGATACCCTCATGTTCAACGTGCTGGCTGTACCACGTCAGCGTCAGGCTCTCCAGGCCCGCCGGTTTTTCTACCGGCGTCAGGTCACGGCGGTGGTGCCAGCGCGGCAGCAGACCGTAGGCGGGGTACCAGTAGCGCTGGTAGCCCATCTCAGCATGGTTAAGCAGCGCAATGGGATTAAGGAGATGGCAGAGCCAGCGCCGGATTGCAGCGTCGCGGCCTTTCGCGGAACGCTGGTCGAACAGCAGAAAATAGCAGCCCTCTTCAAGGCGGCTCTCTTCCGATTTTTCGTCTTCCTCTGCACCCTGCAGGCGCACGCCTGAATAGACCAGTTCGTCGCTGATCTCCGGCAATACCCAAATCGACACATCATCAATCAGCGCACGGAAGCCGAAGTAGTCGTCAAACGCCTCGATCTTCAGCTGGCTTTGCTGGTTACGCACCACGCGATAGGGGCCAGTGCCGACAGGCTGACGGGCGAAGTCACGCATCTGCGGCCATTCGCGCGGCAACACCATCGCACTGACGCTGCCGAGTAGCCAGGGAAGCCAGCTATCCGGCTCGTTAAGATGGATATCCAGCGTCCAGGGCGCAGGTGAGTCAATTGTCTTTATATGGGAAAAGAGCGGCTGCGGCCGGAGGCGTTCGAGGCTGGTAATCACGTCCGCAATCTCCAGCTCGCGGCCGTGATGGAAACGGATCGCCGGACGCAAATAGAAACGCCAGTGTAGTGGCGACAGCGACTGCCAGTGATGGGCAATATCCGCCTCGACTTCCCCGTTTTCCTCATTTATCCGCGTGAGTCCATTAAAGATCTGACGTGCCAGATGCGTTTCCGAACGGCGCAGCGGTGAGCCGGGCAGCAGATTGAGTAAGGGGCGATAGTAGAGCACGCGCAGGATGTGTTTGCCCTGGCGAAAGCTGCGGCCAAGATGGGCGCGGATCATCTGGCGCACTTCGGCTTTGTCACCGACTAACTGTACCAGCTGGTCGATACGATCCTGCTCCAGCAGATCCTCGGCGCGCTGCTGCTGGAGCGCCAGGCCGGTGTAGCAGAAGGTCAGCTGCGAGCGTTTGCCGCGTCCTGCTTCAGCCTGCCAGGTGAGCCAGCCAGCCTCCTGCATCGCATTAAGCAGGTTACGCATATGACGACGTGAGCAGTGCAGCAGCTCCGCCAGCTCGCTCAGCGTAACCAGCTGACTTTCACCCTGGCAGCTTTGCCACAGGCGGATGAACTGTTGCTTGAGGCGCGATGAGGACATAAAAGAGGAACTCCCTGTGAAAAGCGCTCAGTTTTTCCTGCCCCATATTAAGGGCAAACTTGGAACTATTGGAAGAGCGGGAGGCATTCAGCACTGAATGGCGTTCGACCATGATTCCGCTGCGGCGGGATCTTTTCTGAGTAGGGTGCAATTACACCGCCAGCAGAGATTTTCCCTGCTGGCTTTTTTCTGTTGCGCTAGAATCCTCTCTCTTGTTTTTCCTGCTATTACCATCTCAAAGGGATTTCGCTATGAAGTCGCTGTTAACCCGGAAGCGCCGTATTAATCCGGTCTATCTCGCCTTTATGGCGGCCTCTTTTATGATTGGCGTGGCGGGCGCGCTACAGGCACCCACGCTGAGCCTGTTTCTGACGCGTGAAGTGCAGGCGCGACCTTTCTGGGTCGGGCTGTTTTTTACCGTCAACGCCTTCGCCGGTATTGCCGTCAGTATGCTGGTGGCAAAGCGCTCCGACAGCCGTGGCGACCGCCGTACATTGATTTTGTTTTGCTGCCTGATGGCGCTGTGCAACGCATTGCTGTTTGCCTTTACCCGCCACTATCTGACGCTGATTACGCTGGGCGTGCTGCTTTCGGCGCTGGCCAGCGTCTCGATGCCGCAGATTTTTGCGCTGGCGCGTGAATATGCCGACCAGTCGGCGCGTGAGGCGGTGATGTTCAGCTCGATAATGCGTGCGCAGCTGTCGCTCGCCTGGGTGATTGGCCCACCGCTGTCGTTTGCGCTGGCGCTTAACTTTGGCTTTGTGACGCTGTTTCTGGTGGCCGCCGCGCTGTTCCTGGTCTGTATCCTGTTGATTAAGTTTACGCTGCCGTCTGTGCCGCGTGCCGCGCCGCTGATGCAGAGCGGCGGTATGCCGTTAAGCGGCTGGCGCGACCGTGACGTGCGCCTGCTGTTTATCGCCTCGGTAACGATGTGGACCTGCAATACCATGTATATCATCGACATGCCGCTCTATATCAGCGCCACGCTGGGGCTACCGGAGAAGCTGGCGGGCTTGCTGATGGGGACGGCGGCAGGGCTAGAGATCCCGGTGATGCTGCTGGCTGGTCACTATGCAAAACATATCGGCAAGCGCAATTTGATGCTGATCGCGCTGGCGGCGGGCATTTTGTTTTACGCCGGGCTGGTGATGTTTGCGTCGCAAACTTCGCTGATGGCGCTACAGCTGTTTAACGCGGTGTTTATCGGCATTATCGCCGGGATCGGCATGCTGTGGTTTCAGGATTTAATGCCGGGCAGGCCGGGTGCGGCAACCACCATGTTTACCAATTCGATCTCGACCGGGATGATTCTGGCGGGCGTCATTCAGGGGACACTGAGCGAGCGCTTCGGCCATATTTCGGTGTACTGGCTGGCGCTGGGGCTGGCTGTGGTGGCGTTTGCTATGTCGGCGCGCGTGAAGAACGTCTAAAAAAGGGCACTGTTTTCTTACAGACAGCACTAAAGCTTAAAACGCGGGTGGCTGGGTCCGAGGAGCAAAGCGTCCCGCGGCAGGTATGGCGCGGGACGAGCGAGCAGGGATGCGCAAAGCGACTTTGCGATCGGACCCTGCCACTCGCGTTAGCTCTCTGCATGCAAACAGCTATGCTTTAGTTCAGAAACGCAGGCTGGTGCTGTTCGTATTCGGAAATAGCGGCTTCGTGCTGTAACGTCAGGCCGATGCTGTCGAGGCCGTTCAGCATACAGTGACGGCGGAAGCTGTCGATCTCAAACGAATAAACTTTGTCGCCCGCCGTCACCGTCTGCGCTTCCAGATCGACGGTAAAGCGGATGCCCGGCTGGGCGGCCACCAGCTTAAACATCTCATCGACCTCTTCATCGCTCAGGCGCACCGGCAGCAGCTGGTTGTTAAAGCTGTTGCCGTAGAAAATGTCGGCGAAGCTCGGCGCAATCACTACGTGAAAACCGAAATCGGTCAGTGCCCAGGGCGCGTGCTCACGCGAGGAGCCGCAGCCGAAGTTCTCACGCGCCAGCAGAATGCTGGTGCCCTTAAATTCCGGTTTGTTCAACACAAAGCTGGCGGTTGGCACCGTGCCCGCGTCGTCGTCAAAACGCCAGTCGTGAAACAGGTGCGCGCCAAAGCCGGTGCGCGTCACTTTTTGCAGAAACTGCTTAGGAATAATGGCGTCGGTGTCGACGTTCGCCGCGTCCAGCGGGGCAACAATGCCGGTATGCTGAGTGAATTTGTTCGCCATGATTACGCTCCTGTCAGTTCACGGATATCGGCAAAGTGGCCAGATACCGCGGCGGCGGCGGCCATCGCCGGGCTGACCAGATGGGTGCGACCACCACGGCCCTGACGACCTTCAAAGTTACGGTTGCTGGTAGAGGCACAGCGCTCGCCAGGATTCAGGCGATCATTGTTCATCGCCAGACACATTGAGCAGCCCGGCAGACGCCATTCGAAACCGGCCTCGAGGAAAATCTTGTCCAGGCCTTCCGCTTCCGCCTGCGCTTTTACCGGGCCAGAGCCAGGTACCACCATCGCCACCACGCCCGGCGCGACTTTACGCCCTTTGGCGATGGCCGCTGCGGCACGCAGATCTTCAATACGTGAGTTGGTGCAGGAACCGATAAAAACCTTATCAATAGCGACATCGGTCAGGCGGATGCCCGGCTGCAAATTCATATAGGCCAGCGCTTTCTCAGCTGAGGCGCGCTCGACCGGATCGGCAAAAGAGGCCGGGTTCGGGATCAGCTGATCCACGGCGATAACCTGGCCTGGGTTGGTGCCCCAGGTGACCTGCGGTGCGATATCAGCGGCGTTCAGCGTGACGATGGCGTCATAGTGCGCGCCTTCGTCTGACTTCAGCGTGCGCCAGTATTCTACTGCCTGCTCCCACTTCTCACCCTGTGGTGCGAACTGACGGCCTTTCAGGTAATTGAAGGTGGTATCATCCGGCGCGACCAGGCCCGCTTTAGCGCCCATCTCAATCGCCATATTGCACAGGGTCATACGGCCTTCCATGCTCAGCGCTTCGATAGCCGGACCGCAGAACTCCACTACGTGGCCGGTGCCGCCCGCGCTGCCGGTCTTGCCGATAATCGCCAGCACAATGTCTTTGGCGGTAATGCCGGTTGCGGCGTCGCCCAGCACTTCGATTTTCATGGTTTTGGCGCGGCCCTGCTTCAGCGTCTGGGTGGCGAACACATGCTCCACTTCCGAGGTGCCGATACCGAACGCCAGCGAGCCGAATGCGCCATGGGTAGCGGTATGTGAGTCGCCGCAGACGATGGTCATGCCCGGCAGCGTCATGCCTTGCTCTGGGCCGATAACGTGCACGATGCCCTGAAACGGGTGGTTCAGGTCATAGAGCTGCACGCCAAACTCGGCGCAGTTCTTCATCAACTCCTGCATCTGGATGCGCGCCATCTCACCAGAGGCGTTGATATCTTTGGTCTGGGTCGACACGTTGTGGTCCATCGTCGCAAAGGTCTTCGACGGCTGACGCACTTTGCGGCCGTGCGCACGCAGGCCGTCAAAGGCCTGCGGTGAGGTCACTTCGTGGATCAGGTGACGATCGATATAGAGCAGGGGCGTCTCGTTGGGCGCTTCGTGAACGACATGTGCATCAAATAACTTCTGGTATAAGGTTTTCATTATTTTATTTTTCCTCGGCGATAAAGCGGGCAATGATGCTGCCCATCTCATCCGTGGTGACGGCGGGGCCATCACCGGCCAAATCTTTAGTGCGGTAGCCTTCTTCCAGCGCGCGGCTGATGGCGCGCTCAATGCTGTCGGCAGCGGCGTCGGCATTCAGGCTGTAACGCAGCAGCAGCGACAGCGACAGGATCTGCGCCACCGGGTTCGCGATATTCTGCCCGGCGATGTCTGGTGCGGAGCCGCCCGCTGGCTCATACAGTCCAAAGCCTTCTTCATTCAGGCTGGCTGACGGCAGCATGCCCATCGAACCGGTGATCATCGCGCACTCGTCAGAGAGGATGTCGCCGAACAGGTTAGAGCACAGCAGCACGTCAAACTGCGACGGGTCTTTAATCAGCTGCATGGTGGCGTTGTCGATGTACATATGGCTCAGCTGTACATCCGGATAGTCCTTCGCGACTTCATTCACGATCTCGCGCCACATCACCGAGGTTTGCAGCACGTTGGCTTTATCAATAGAGGTGACTTTGCTGCGACGCTTACGCGCAGACTCAAAGGCGATACGCGCAATGCGCTCAATCTCGAAACGGTGATAGACCTCGGTATCAAAGGCGCGCTCGTGCGGACCGCTGCCCTCGCGTCCTTTCGGCTGGCCGAAGTAGATACCGCCGGTCAGTTCGCGCACGCACAGAATATCGAAGCCTTTCGCCGCGATATCGGCGCGCAGCGGGCAAAACGCTTCCAGACCCTGATAAAGCGCGGCCGGGCGCAAGTTACTGAACAGTTTAAAGTGCTTGCGCAGCGGCAGCAGCGCACCGCGCTCCGGCTGCGCGGCGGGCGGCAGGTGCTCCCACTTCGGGCCGCCAACCGAGCCAAACAGAATCGCGTCAGCCTGCTCGCAGCCTGCAACAGTGGCAGACGGCAGCGGTTCTCCGTGACGGTCGATGGCGATGCCGCCGACGTCATACTCGCTGGTAGTGATACGCATATCAAAGCGTTGACGAATGGCGTCCAGCACTTTCAGCGCCTGCGCCATCACTTCCGGACCAATGCCGTCGCCAGGCAGTACTGCGATATGAGAGGAGGTAGACATAGTTACACCGTTTCCTTCTGAAATTTGCGCTGCAATTCTTTTTCAACTTCTTTGGCGCGCCAGATATTGTTAAGCGCGTTGACCATCGCTTTGGCGGAGGACTCGACGATATCGGTCGCCAGACCCACGCCATGGAATTTACGACCGTTGTAATTCACCACGATATCGACCTGACCCAGCGCGTTCTCGCCGTGACCTTTCGCGGTTAACTTATAGTTCACCAGCTCGGCTTCGAAGCCGGTGATGCGGTTGATTGCCTGATAGACGGCATCCACCGGGCCGTTGCCGGTCGCGGCGTCGGCTTTCGCTTCTTCGCCGCAGCGCAGCTGTACCGATGCGGTGGCTGTGACGCTGGAACCGGTCTGCACGGTGAACTCGTTCAGCTGGAAATGCTCAGGCTCTTCATGCTGTTTGTTAATAAAGGCCAGCGCTTCCAGATCGTAATCAAATACCTGGCCTTTCTTGTCGGCCAGCTTCAGGAAGGCGTCGTACAGTGCATCCAGACTGTAGTCGCTCTCTTTGTAGCCCATCTCTTCCATACGGTGTTTCACCGCCGCACGGCCAGAACGTGACGTCAGGTTCAGCTGGATTTTGTGCAGGCCGATCGATTCCGGCGTCAGGATTTCGTAGTTTTCGCGGTTTTTCAGCACGCCATCCTGATGGATACCAGAAGAGTGAGCGAAGGCGTTCGAGCCAACCACTGCTTTGTTCGCCGGGATTGGCATATTGCAGATCTGGCTAACCATTTGGCTGGTGCGGTAGATTTCCTGATGATTAATGCCGGTATGGACGTTCATCACCTGCTGACGGGTTTTGATCGCCATGATGACCTCTTCCAGCGCACAGTTACCGGCGCGTTCGCCCAGACCGTTCAACGTGCCTTCTACCTGGCGCGCGCCCGCCTGCACAGCAGCCAGCGCGTTGCCAGTCGCCATGCCTAAATCGTCATGGGTGTGCACAGACAGAATCGCTTTGTCGATATTCGGCACGCGATTGATCAGCTGGCTAAAGATGCTGGCGTATTCGCCCGGCAGGGTATAGCCGACGGTGTCAGGAATATTGATGGTGGTTGCGCCAGCGTTGATCGCCGCTTCAACGACGCGGCACAGGTCATCAATCGGTGTGCGGCCGCCATCTTCGCAGGAAAACTCAACGTCACTGGTGTAGTTGCGGGCGCGCTTCACCATATGCACGGCACGCTCAATCACTTCCGGCAGCGTGCTGCGCAGTTTGGTGGCGATATGCATCGGTGAGGTTGCGATAAAGGTGTGAATGCGAAAGGCTTCTGCTACGCGCAGCGCTTCATAAGCGGCATCGATATCTTTCTCAACGCAGCGCGCCAGCCCACAGACGCGGCTGTTTTTAATGGTGCGTGCAATGGTCTGCACTGATTCGAAATCGCCCGGCGAAGAAACTGGAAAACCCACTTCCATCACGTCAACGCCCATGCGCTCCAGCGCCAGAGCGATTTGCAGTTTTTCTTTCACACTCAGGCTGGCCTGTAATGCCTGTTCACCGTCGCGCAGAGTGGTATCGAAAATAATGACTTGCTGGCTCATCCTGTTCATCCTTATGCGTTAACTTCGCCGTGCAACGAGCATAAAAAAACCCGCGCCAGGCGCGGGTTTTTAACTTTCAGCAGGTTCGAATCAGTGTTTGATTCTGCCCACCAGTCTACCGCGCAAATTGAATGCGTTAAGTAGTAGACCAAGTAGGCGGAATGAATGAAACATGGATTCGAACCTCGTAAATTTTGTGCTGCACATATTGGTACTGGAATCGGGAGGGGATGTCAACCATAAGTAAAAGGGTATTTTTAAAGACACATTAAGAAAAAAATCCTGTGATTAATATCCATTTCAGTGGAACCCGCAACCTGTAATGAAATGCAAGTGATGTCATATGGCTGGTACTGGCTGTATGCATTTATCTTTTTGAATTTTAATGATTAAATTTATAATCTCAGAGAGAGGTGGAAAGCGATTTTCTCAGGTTGATTAGCATATTGTCGTGCATTGGCTTTATTTCGAAGTTAATCACGCCAGAAATGAATTTATCAGGAACATTGTGGGCTGAGGGGGCGGTAATTAACTTTTTGTTATTTCTTATAACCCGCTGGATATCATTTCTTCTTTAGCATTTTCTTCTGCCTAACTTCGACTGAATTAGATAATTCCTCGCACAGTCAACTTATCGCCCAGAGGCTTTAAAGCCGACTTAACGATAAGCGGCGCGTCTGACGTTTGCCTGCCAGGTTTTCTACGGTTATGGTAATCGACCAACTCTTAAAACAATCAACCAAACAGATTTCTCTGTATCTGGACGCCGGAAATGCGTTTCGGCGTCTGCGCATAAACATAAGGTTTTGATCTTAACTGGCGAATTTGGGGCAGGATGCCAGTGGCGCGCTGGAACAGCGAGCGTCAGTGGATTCAGTTCCTCAAGCCTGGAGGCAGAAAATGGAGATGTTGTCAGGAGCCGAGATGGTCGTCCGTTCGTTGATCGATCAGGGCGTAAAACAGGTGTTCGGGTATCCAGGCGGCGCGGTGCTGGATATTTATGATGCGCTGCAAACCGTTGGCGGTATCGATCACGTACTGGTGCGCCATGAGCAGGGCGCGGTGCATATGGCCGACGGGCTGGCGCGCGCGACAGGCGAAGTTGGCGTCGTGCTGGTAACGTCGGGTCCCGGGGCAACTAACGCGATCACTGGTATCGCGACCGCCTATATGGATTCGATTCCGCTGGTGATTTTGTCAGGGCAGGTGCCTTCCTCACTGATTGGCTATGACGCCTTTCAAGAGTGCGACATGGTGGGTATTTCCCGTCCGGTGGTGAAGCACAGCTTTCTGGTAAAAAGCACCGAAGAGATCCCAACCGTGCTCAAGAAAGCCTTCTGGCTGGCAGCCAGTGGCCGTCCGGGGCCGGTGGTGATCGATTTACCGAAAGATATTCTTAATCCGGCCAACAAGCTGCCTTACGTCTATCCAGAATCTGTCAGCATGCGTTCCTACAACCCGACGATTCAGGGGCATAAAGGACAGATCAAGCGCGCCCTGAATACGCTGCTTGCCGCGCATAAGCCGGTCATGTACGTCGGTGGCGGCGCGATTACCTCGGCGTGCGAAGCGGAACTGCTGCAGCTGGCTGAAAAGCTGAACATTCCGGTCACCTCTTCGCTGATGGGGCTGGGCGCATTCCCCGGCACGCACCGTCAGGCGGTGGGGATGCTCGGCATGCACGGCACCTATGAAGCCAATATGACCATGCATAACGCTGACCTGATTTTTGCCGTCGGCGTACGCTTTGACGACCGCACCACCAATAACCTGGCAAAATATTGCCCGAACGCCACGGTGTTGCATATCGACATCGATCCGACTTCGATCTCGAAGACCGTCGCGGCAGATATTCCTATTGTTGGCGATGCGAAGCAGACGCTGCAACAGATGCTGGAGCTGCTGACGCAAAGCGAGGCGAAGCAGGAGCTCGACAGCCTGCGCGACTGGTGGCAGAGCATTGAGGGCTGGCGCAGCCGCAAATGTTTGTCATTCGATCGCACCAGCGAGGCGATCAAGCCGCAGGCGGTGATCGAGACAATATGGCGGCTGACCCATGGCGATGCGTATGTCACCTCGGACGTCGGACAGCACCAGATGTTTGCCGCGCTCTACTATCCCTTTGATAAACCGCGCCGCTGGATTAACTCCGGCGGGCTGGGCACCATGGGCTTTGGTCTGCCAGCCGCGCTGGGTGTCAAAATGGCACTGCCGGACGAAACGGTCATCTGCGTGACCGGCGACGGTAGCATCCAGATGAATATTCAGGAACTCTCCACCGCGCTACAGTACGATTTGCCGGTGCTGGTGCTGAACCTTAATAACCGTTTCCTCGGTATGGTGAAGCAGTGGCAGGACATGATCTATTCAGGCCGCCATTCGCAGTCTTATATGGAGTCGCTGCCTGACTTTGTGCGTCTTGCCGAAGCTTACGGCCACGTTGGCATCGCGATCCAGCATCCTTCCGAACTGGAAGAGAAGCTGCAGCTGGCGCTGGATACCCTGGCGAAGGGCCGTCTGGTGTTTGTCGACGTAACGGTTGACGGTAGCGAGCACGTGTACCCGATGCAGATTCGCGGCGGGTCGATGGATGAAATGTGGCTGAGCAAAACGGAGAGGACTTAATTATGCGTCGTATTTTATCGGTTTTGCTGGAAAACGAATCCGGCGCATTGTCTCGCGTAGTGGGCCTCTTTTCCCAGCGCGGCTACAACATCGAAAGCCTGACCGTTGCGCCAACGGATGACCCGACGCTGTCGCGCATGACCATCCAGACCGTCGGCGATGCCAAGGTGCTTGAACAGATCGAGAAACAGCTGCACAAGCTGGTCGATGTGCTGCGCGTGACTGAGCTAGGGCAGGGCGCTTACGTCGAACGTGAAATCATGCTAGTGAAGTTACAGGCGACCGGCTACGGCCGTGAAGAGGTGAAGCGCAGCGCGGAGATCTTCCGTGGCCAGATCATCGACGTGACGCCAACGCTGTACACGGTTCAGCTTGCCGGGACCAGCGATAAACTTGATGCCTTCCTCAATACGGTGCGTGAAGTCGCGGAGATCGTGGAAGTGGCGCGTTCCGGCATTGTCGGCGTATCGCGTGGCGATCGCATTATGCGTTAATCACAGCAGGTTACTGTTGCTAACCCGGCGTAATGCCGGGTTTTTTTATTTTATGCGCTAAGCGCAGTTCAGTAAGAAAAGCGGTTGCTCAGCGCGGTTTTCTGCTGTTAGATGTTACAAACGAGTTACCCTTAGCTTAGTTGCGGTCATCGGCAGCAACTCGGCTTGCTGTGATGTAATGGAGTTATCGTGAAACTGGATGAAATCGCGCGCCTGGCGGGTGTGTCGCGCACCACGGCCAGTTATGTCATTAATGGCAAAGCGCGGCAGTATCGTGTCAGCGAAAAAACCGTCGAGAAAGTGATGGCGGTGGTGCGTGAGCATAACTATCACCCTAACGCAGTGGCGGCGGGCCTGCGCGCGGGTCGCACGCGCTCTATCGGCCTGGTGATCCCCGATCTGGAAAATACCAGCTATACCCGCATCGCCAATTACCTGGAGCGCCAGGCGCGTCAGCGTGGTTATCAGCTGCTTATCGCCTGCTCGGAAGATCAGCCTGACAACGAAATGCGCTGCATTGAGCACCTGCTACAGCGGCAGGTCGATGCCATTATTGTTTCTACCTCTTTACCGCCTGAACACCCCTTTTATCAGCGCTGGATCAACGATTCGTTGCCGATTATTGCGTTAGACCGCGCGCTGGATCGTGAGCATTTCACCAGTGTGGTCGGTGCCGATCAGGATGACGCCTTCACGCTGGCGGCTGAATTGCGTCAGCTTCCGGTGAAAAACGTCTTATTTCTCGGCGCGTTGCCGGAGCTTTCTGTCAGCTTTCTGCGCGAAATGGGCTTTCGCGATGCCTGGAAGGACGATCCGCGACCTATCGACTATCTCTATTGCAATAGCTTCGAGCGTACGGCAGCAGCAGCGCTTTTCGAGAAGTACCTTAACGATCACGAGATGCCAGAGGCGCTATACACCACTTCGTTTGGCCTGCTGCAGGGTGTAATGGACGTCACGCTGAAACGTGAAGGACGCTTGCCGACCGAGCTGGCAATCGCCACCTTTGGCGACCACGAATTACTGGACTTTCTTGAGTGCCCGGTGCTGGCTGTCGGACAGCGCCATCGCGATGTGGCAGAGCGTGTACTGGAGTTAGTTCTGGCTTCACTTGATGAACCTCGAAAACCGAAACCGGGATTAACGCGCATCCGCCGGAATTTATTTCGTCGCGGCCAGCTTAGTCGAAAAGTTAAATAGTTGATGCGCGGCAAGCGTGCCGCTCATTAATTTTCATATGTTAATAGCGATAAATACTCAGGGTAAAAAAGCGTAAATTTACGACACCCCATCTAACAAATTAGCAACGATGTGTTTGTTAATTGTTCAGATTTCGGGCGTGCCGTCGACTCCCGCCGCGCCTGAAGCAGCCAGGCTCTCTTTCAGAAATCCCCTAAAATGCAGCCCCTGTCTCAGAAACAGTGAAGAATATTAGCGCTGGCCGTCAGGCTTATTTTTAGTCGTTTTTTTAATTGCTCTTTTTTTTAATCCACTATTCATCAGGTTAATTTTAGAAAATGACCTTTTTCCCGCTTAGCCACTTTTCAATCAGCGAAATTAGCCCTTGTAAATAGTTATATTCCCGCCGCGCTTCGGCTTGACAACGATTTCATCGCCTCCGTAAACTCGTGGCGTGGTAAAAAGTGGGATAAAGTGGTGAAAATGGGTAACTGAGGGTGAGGCTGGCATGTTCCGTGGAGCAACGTTAGTCAATCTCGACAGTAAAGGGCGGCTGGCCGTACCAACGCGCTATCGCGAGACGCTGATCGGGGAATCTCAAGGGCAGATGGTATGCACCATCGACCTTCATCAGCCATGCCTGCTGCTTTATACCCTGCCCGAATGGGAAATGATTGAAAGAAAGCTGTCTCGCTTATCCAGCATGAACCCTGTTGAGCGACGCGTACAGCGTCTGCTGCTGGGCCATGCCAGTGAGTGTCAGATGGATAACGCAGGCCGTTTACTACTGGCGAATACCCTTCGCCAACACGCGCACCTGACGAAAGAAGTGATGCTGGTCGGCCAGTTCAACAAGTTTGAACTGTGGGATGAACAGACCTGGTATCAACAAGTTAAGGATGATATTGACGCAGAACAGTCGGCTCAGGAACCTTTAACTGAGCGGTTGCAGGACTTGTCGCTATAGCTATGCAGGAAAATTTTAAACACACCACGGTGCTACTGGACGAGGCGGTTAATGGCCTCAACATCAGGGAAGACGGCATCTACATCGACGGCACCTTTGGTCGCGGCGGACATTCACGTTTGATTCTGTCGCAGCTGGGCGCGCAGGGACGGCTTATCGCTATCGATCGCGACCCGCAAGCTATCGCCGCAGCCGCTGAGATCACCGATCCGCGTTTCTCAATTGTGCACGGACCGTTCTCCGCGCTGGCCGACTATGTCGAGGCGCTGGAATTAAGCGGCAAAATTGACGGTGTTCTGCTTGATTTGGGCGTTTCATCGCCGCAGCTGGACGACGCTGAACGCGGCTTCTCTTTTATGCGCGACGGACCGCTGGATATGCGTATGGACCCAACGCGCGGACACTCCGCCGCTGAATGGTTGCTAAAAGCGGAAGAGGCGGATATCGCCTTTGTGCTAAAGACCTACGGCGAAGAGCGTTTTGCGAAGCGCATTGCGCGCGCCATCGTTGAGCGCAACCGCGAGCAGCCGATGACGCGCACCAAAGAGCTGGCCGACGTCATTGCGGCGGCAACGCCGGTAAAAGATAAGTTCAAGCATCCGGCGACGCGCAGCTTTCAGGCGATCCGTATCTGGATCAACAGCGAGCTGGAAGAGATCGAAACGGCGCTAAAAGGCGCGTTAACGGTGCTGGCACCGGAAGGGCGCTTATCCGTTATTAGCTTCCATTCGCTGGAAGACCGCCTGGTTAAACGCTTTATGCGCGACCAGAGCCGGGGGCCGCAGGTGCCTGCGGGCATTCCGATGACCGAAACGCAGCTGAAGGCGCTGGGCGGACGTCAGCTGAAGCTGCTTGGCAAAATGGCGCCGGGTGACGCAGAAGTAGCAGAAAACCCGCGCGCGCGCAGTTCCGTTTTGCGCATCGCGGAGAGAACTGACGCATGATCGGCAACGAACGTCATAGCCTGCCGGGCGTCATTGGTGGCGACCTGCTGCGATTCGGCAAAATACCGTTGATCCTGCTGATTGCCGTTCTGGTGTCAGCGGTGATTGTGGTAACGACGACGCACAAAACGCGTCTGCTGACCGCGCAGCGTGAACAACTGGTATTAGAGCGCGACGCGCTAGACATTGAGTGGCGTAACTTGATCCTTGAAGAGAACGCGCTAGGCGATCACAGCCGGGTGGAACGCATCGCCACCGACAAGCTGCAGCTACGGCACGTCGATCCGTCACAGGAAAATATCGTGGTACAGAAATAAGGAACGCTAAATCGCAATGAGCGGCGCAAGCAAAACGCTGAAGTTGAAAAAACAGGAAGATAAGGCCAGCTTTGTAAGCTGGCGTTTTGCGTTGCTGTGCGGCTGTATTTTACTGGCGCTGTTTGGCCTGCTGTCGCGCGTGGCCTGGCTACAGGTGATTAGCCCGGATAAGCTGGTAAAAGAGGGCGATCTGCGCTCCTTGCGCGTACAAGCGGTTCCCACTGCGCGCGGCATGATCAGCGACCGTGCCGGCCGCCCTCTGGCGGTCAGCGTGCCAGTAAACGCTATCTGGGCCGATCCTAAAGAGCTGCATGATGCGGGCGGCGTTACGCTCGATAGCCGATGGAAGGCGCTCGCCGACGCGCTTTCCATTCCGCTCGATCAGCTGGCAACGCGTGTCAACGCCAATCCTAAAGGGCGTTTTATCTATCTGGCGCGTCAGGTTAACCCCGCCATCAGCGACTACATCAAAAAGCTTAAACTCCCCGGCATCCATCTACGTGAAGAGTCACGCCGCTACTATCCCGCTGGACAGGTGACATCACATCTGATCGGCTTTACCAATATTGACGGCCAGGGCATCGAGGGTATCGAAAAGAGCTTCGACAAATGGCTGACGGGTGCGCCGGGCGAACGTACGGTGCGTAAAGACCGCTACGGCCGCGTGATCGAAGATATTTCCTCCGTAGACAGCCGTGCAGCGCATAACCTGACGCTGAGCATTGACGAACGTCTGCAGGCGCTGGTCTATCGCGAACTCAACAATGCCGTGGCGTTTAACAAAGCCGAGTCCGGCACCGCTGTGCTGGTGGATGTTAATACCGGCGAAGTGCTGGCGATGGCAAACAGCCCAGCCTACAACCCGAATAACCTCAGCAACACGCCAAAAGAGATGATGCGTAACCGCGCCATTACTGACATCTTCGAGCCAGGCTCCACCGTGAAGCCGATGGTAGTGATGACGGCGCTTCAGCGCGGCGTGGTGCGGGAAAACAGCGTGCTGAACACGGTGCCATACCGCGTTAATGGTCATGAGATCAAAGACGTGGCGCGCTACAACGAACTGACCCTGACCGGGGTTTTGCAGAAGTCGAGTAACGTCGGAGTTTCACGGCTGGCGTTAGCGATGCCCTCCTCAGCGCTTGTAGATACTTATGCGCGCTTTGGCCTGGGTAAACCGACCAATTTGGGGCTGGTCGGGGAAAGTAGTGGCTTATACCCTCAAAAACAACGGTGGTCTGACATAGAGAGGGCCACCTTCTCTTTCGGCTACGGGCTAATGGTAACGCCGTTACAGTTAGCGCGAGTCTACGCAACCATCGGCAGCTACGGCATTCATCGGCCGCTGTCGATTACCAAAGTTGATCCGCCCGTCGCGGGCGAGCGCGTCTTTTCGGAATCGCTGGTGAAAACCGTGGTTCATATGATGGAAAGCGTGGCGCTGCCGGGCGGCGGTGGCGTTAAAGCAGCCATTAAAGGCTATCGCATTGCGATTAAAACCGGCACGGCGAAAAAAGTCGGGCCAGATGGTCGTTACGTCAATAAATACATTGCTTATACCGCAGGCGTCGCGCCTGCCAGTCATCCTCGTTTTGCGCTGGTGGTGGTGATTAACGATCCCCAGGCCGGTAAATACTACGGTGGTGCGGTCTCCGCGCCGGTGTTCGGTGCCATCATGGGCGGCGTGTTACGCACCATGAACATCGAGCCGGATGCGTTGCCGACCAATGACAAAAACGAGCTGGTGACTAACCGAAGTGAGGAAAAAAGTGACAGATCGTAACCTGCGCGACTTACTGGGCCCGTGGGTGCCAGGCGCGCCGGCGCGTCCCCTGGGTGACATGACACTGGACAGCCGCAAAGCGGCGTCCGGCGATCTGTTTGTGGCTGTTGCAGGCCACCACGCCGATGGACGGCGTTTTATTCCGCAGGCGATCGCACAGGGCGTAGCCGCCGTGATTGCGGAAGCTGAAGGCGAAGCCAGCGATGGCGATATGCGCGAAATGCACGGCGTGCCGGTCATTTATCTGGCACAGCTACCGCAGCGACTCTCCGCACTGGCGGGCCGTTTTTATGGTCAGCCCGGCGAAAAGCAGAAGCTGATTGGCGTGACCGGCACCAACGGTAAAACAACCACCACGCAGCTGCTGGCGCAGTGGGCGCAGCTGTTGGGCGAGACCGGTGCGGTGATGGGAACGGTGGGCAACGGCCTGCCTGGTCAGCTCACGGCCACTGAGAACACCACGGGCTCAGCCGTTGACGTGCAGCGCGTCCTGCAGGAGCTGGCGCAACAGGGCGCAACGCTGACCGCGATGGAAGTCTCTTCACATGGCCTGGTGCAGCACCGTGTTGCTGCCCTGCCGTTCGCGGCGGCAGTCTTTACCAACCTGAGCCGCGACCACCTCGACTATCACGGCGATATGCAGGCCTACGAATCGGCCAAGAAACTGCTGTTTACCGAACACCAGGTCGGTGCAATGATCCTGAACGCCGATGACGAAGTTGGCCGCCGCTGGCTGGCGACGCTGCCCGACGCTGTCGCTGTCACCATGGAGAACAACCTGCAATCCGGCTGTCGCGGCCGCTGGGTAAAAGCGGATGAGGTGGCCTATCACGATAACGGCGCGCATATCCGCTTCAGCTCCAGCTGGGGCGAGGGCGAAATCCACAGCCGCCTGATGGGCGCGTTTAACGTCAGCAACCTGCTGCTGGCTTTCGCCACACTGCTGGCACTCGATTATCCGTTCGCCGATCTGTTACAGACGGCACCGCAGCTCCAGCCGGTATGCGGACGCATGGAAGTGTTCAGTGCGCCGGGCAAACCGACGGTCGTGGTGGATTACGCTCATACGCCCGATGCGCTGGAAAAGGCGCTGGAAGCCGCGCGGCTGCACTGCAAAGGCAAATTGTGGTGCGTATTTGGCTGCGGTGGCGATCGCGACAAAGGCAAGCGACCGCTAATGGGTGCCATTGCCGAGCAGTTCGCCGACGTGGTGGTCATCACCGATGATAACCCACGCAGCGAAGATCCCCAGTCTATCGTCAACGACATCCTGACCGGCCTGCTTGAGCCGCATCGTGCGCGTGTAATGGCTGGGCGCGCGCAAGCGGTCACTAACGCTGTTTTGCAGGCGCAGCCTGACGACATCGTGCTGGTGGCGGGCAAAGGTCACGAAGATTATCAAATCGTGGGAAATCGCCGTCTGGATTACTCAGACCGCGCCACGGTTGCCGCGTTGTTAGGAGTAACGGCATGATCCCGGTTTCCCTGAAAACCCTGGCTGAAATTAGCGGCGGTGCGCTGCACGGCAGCGACCTGACCCTCAGCGACGTCACCACCGATACGCGCAAAGTGACGCAGGGCAGCCTGTTTGTGGCGCTGGTCGGCGAGCGCTTCGATGCGCATGACTTTGCCGCTGACGCTATTGCCAGTGGTGCACAGGCTCTATTAGTGAGTAAGTATTTACACGTCTCCGTACCGCAGGTGGTAGTTACCGACACGCGTATCGCCTTTGGCAAGCTGGCCGCCTGGGTGCGCCAGCAGTCTACCGCGCGCGTAGTAGCATTAACCGGTTCGTCCGGCAAAACCTCCGTCAAAGAGATGACGGCAGCGATCCTGCGCGAGTGCGGTGAAACGCTCTATACCGCAGGCAACCTGAATAACGATTTCGGCGTGCCGATGACGCTGCTGCGCCTAACGGCGGAACACCAGTATGCGGTGATTGAGCTGGGCGCTAATCATCAGGGCGAAATTGCCTATACCACTGAGCTGACGCGTCCAGAGAGCGCGCTGGTGAATAACCTCGCGGCTGCGCATCTGGAGGGCTTCGGCTCGCTGGCAGGCGTTGCGAAGGCGAAAGGCGAAATCTTTAACGGGCTGCCTGCGAACGGCACTGCCATTCTTAACGCTGACAGCAATGACTGGCCGCACTGGCAGGCAAACCTGCATGGAAAGCGTGTATGGCGCTTCTCGCCGCAGGTTGCTGACAGCGACTTTACCGCACGTGACGTCCATCTTAGCGTGGACGGCACGCATTTCACTATGCAGACGCCGGGTGGTGACATCGCTGTCACGCTGCCGCTGCCTGGCCGTCATAACATCGCAAACGCGCTGGCTGCCGCCGCGCTGGCGCTGTCGGTGGATGCGCCGCTTAGCGCGATTCAGAGCGGCCTGCAAAAGCTACAGGCTGTGCCTGGCCGCCTGTTTCCCATTCGCCTTGCGGCGCATCAGCTGCTGCTGGACGACAGCTATAACGCCAATGTGGGCTCGATGACAGCTGCCGCGCAGGTGCTGGGCGACATGCCTGGCTATCGTGTGATGGTTGTGGGTGATATGGCTGAACTGGGCGAAGAGGCTGAACAGTGTCACCGTGAGGTGGGTCTGGCAGCCAAAGCCGCAGGCGTCGATCGCGTGCTCAGCGTCGGCAGCCTGAGCGCTTATATAAGTGAAAGCAGTGGGGTTGGCGAACATTTCGACAACAAAACCGCACTGACTGAACGTTTACGGACGCTGTTGTCCGAACATCGGGAATTAACCGTTTTGATTAAGGGTTCACGCAGCGCCGCCATGGAGCAGGTCGTGCAGAACTTACAGGAGATGGGAACATGTTAGTCTGGCTGGCCGAACATCTGGTCGCTTTTTATTCCGGCTTCAACGTCTTTTCGTATCTGACGTTTCGCGCCATTGTCAGCCTGCTGACCGCGTTATTTATCTCTTTATGGATGGGGCCACGCCTGATCGCCTGGCTACAGAAGCTGCAGATCGGACAGGTGGTGCGTAACGACGGTCCTGAGTCGCACTTCAGCAAGCGCGGCACGCCGACCATGGGCGGCATCATGATCCTCACCTCAATTACCGTGTCGGTGCTGATGTGGGCCTATCCTTCGAATCCCTATGTCTGGTGCGTGCTGGTGGTGCTGGTAGGTTTCGGCATTATCGGTTTTGTCGACGACTACCGCAAAGTGGTGCGTAAAGACACCAAAGGGCTGATTGCGCGCTGGAAATATTTCTGGATGTCGGTGATTTCGCTGGGCGTTGCCTTTGCGCTCTACGTGGCCGGTAAAGATACGCCAGCAACCCAGCTGGTGGTGCCGTTTTTCAAAGACATTATGCCGCAGCTCGGCCTGTTTTATGTGGTGCTGGCCTACTTTGTGATTGTCGGCACCGGTAACGCAGTAAACCTGACCGACGGCCTCGATGGCCTGGCGATTATGCCAACCGTGTTTGTTGCCGCTGGTTTTGCGCTGGTCGCCTGGGCGACCGGTAACGTGAAATTCGCTGAATATCTGCATATCCCTTATCTGCGCCACGCAGGTGAGCTGGTGATTGTCTGTACCGCTATCGTTGGGGCAGGGCTGGGATTCTTGTGGTTTAACACCTATCCGGCGCAGGTATTTATGGGCGACGTGGGATCGCTGGCGCTCGGTGGCGCGCTCGGCACGCTGGCCGTGCTGCTGCGTCAGGAATTTTTGCTGGTAATTATGGGCGGCGTATTTGTCGTTGAGACGCTGTCGGTGATCCTGCAGGTCGGATCGTTCAAGCTGCGCGGCCAACGTATTTTCCGTATGGCACCGATCCACCACCACTATGAACTGAAAGGCTGGCCGGAACCGCGCGTCATTGTGCGCTTCTGGATCATTTCACTGATGCTGGTGCTGATTGGCCTGGCCACGCTGAAGGTACGTTAACTATGGCTGACTATCGGGGCAGAAAAGTCGTCATTATTGGGCTGGGCCTGACCGGGCTCTCCTGTGTTGATTTCTTTTTGGCGCATGGCGTGACGCCGCGCGTGATGGATACCCGTGTGTCCCCGCCGGGCCTTGATAAGCTGCCCGAACAGGTCGAGCGCTATACTGGCGGGCTTAACAGCGACTGGCTGCTGGCGGCCGATCTGATTGTTGCCAGCCCTGGCATGGCGCTGGCGCATCCGGCGTTAAGCGAAGCAGCGGAAGCAGGCATTGAAATCGTTGGCGATATCGAGCTGTTCTGCCGTGAGGCGCAGGCACCGATCGTGGCGATCACCGGCTCTAACGGTAAAAGTACCGTGACGACGCTGGTAGGCGAAATGGCACAGGCCGCAGGCTGGCAGGTTGGCGTTGGTGGCAATATTGGCCTGCCTGCGCTGACGCTGCTGAAGTCACCTGCGCAGCTCTACGTACTGGAACTTTCCAGCTTCCAGCTGGAAACCACCTGGAGCCTGAAAGCCGCGGCGGCCACCATTCTCAACGTCACCGAAGATCATATGGATCGCTATCCGCTTGGCATGCAGCAGTATCGCGCCGCCAAGCTGCGTATCTATGAGAATGCAAAGGTTTGTGTCGTGAACGCTGACGATGCGATGACCATGCCGGTACGCGGTGTCGATGCGCGCTGCGTCAGCTTTGGTATCGACTTTGGTGATTATCACCTGAATCGTCAGCAGGGAACGACCTGGCTACGCGTAAAAGGCGAAAAAGTGCTGAACACCGATGAAATGAAGTTGGTCGGCCAGCACAACTACACCAACGCGCTGGCAGCGCTGGCATTGGCAGATGCCGTTGGCTTACCGCGTGCCTCAAGCCTGGCGGCACTTACCGCCTTTAACGGCCTGGCGCATCGCTTCCAGCTGGTGCATGAATCTAACGGCGTACGCTGGATTAACGACTCTAAAGCCACCAACGTTGGCAGCACCGAAGCGGCGCTAAATGGTTTGCAGGTACAAGGCACGCTGTGGCTGCTGTTGGGCGGCGACGGTAAATCTGCCGACTTTTCACCGCTGGCTCGCTACGTGCAGGATGAGAAGGTGCGCCTTTACTGCTTTGGCCGCGATGGCGATGCGCTGGCTGCGCTGCGCCCTGACAGTGCGGTGCGTACTGAGACAATGCAGCAGGCGATGGAGCTGATTGCGCCGCAGGTTCAGCCCGGCGATTTGGTGCTGTTGTCGCCTGCCTGCGCTAGCCTGGACCAGTTCCGTAATTTTGAACAGCGCGGCGATCGCTTTGCGCAGCTGGCGAAGGAGTTAGGCTGATGCGTATTCCTGGCGCTGGAGTGATTGCCAGCCTCTCTGTTTTTATTGCCAGCCGCCTGAAGGACTGGGTGATGGGCGCGCGCGAAAGCGACGACTCTGCGCTGGTGCTGTATGACCGCACGCTGTTGTGGCTCACCTTTGGCCTGGCAATTGTGGGCTTTGTGATGGTGACGTCGGCCTCAATGCCGGTCGGCCAGCGTCTCAACGACGATCCTTTTTACTTCGCCAAGCGTGATGCCTTCTATATCGCGCTGGGGCTGGGCGTTGCGCTGGTAACCCTGCGCGTGCCGATGGATTTCTGGCAGCGCTACAGCAATGCGATGCTGCTGGCCTCAGTCGTGATGCTGCTTATCGTGTTAGTAGTAGGCAGTTCAGTAAACGGTGCGTCACGCTGGATCGCCCTTGGCCCGCTGCGTATTCAGCCTGCGGAGCTGTCGAAACTGTCGCTGTTTTGTTACCTCGCCAGCTACCTGGTGCGCAAAGTTGAGGAAGTACGTAATAACTTCTGGGGCTTCTGCAAACCGATGGGCGTGATGGTGGTGCTGGCGGTGCTGCTGCTGGCGCAGCCGGACCTTGGCACCGTAGTTGTACTGTTTGTGACAACGCTGGCGATGCTGTTTCTGGCGGGCGCAAAACTGTGGCAGTTCCTGGCGATCATCGGCTCAGGTATTTTCGCTGTCGTGCTGCTGATCATCGCCGAGCCCTATCGTATGCGTCGCGTGACCTCGTTCTGGAACCCCTGGGAAGATCCTTTTGGCAGCGGTTACCAGCTTACCCAGTCGCTGATGGCGTTTGGACGGGGCGAATTCTGGGGCCAGGGGCTCGGAAACTCGGTGCAGAAGCTGGAATATCTGCCGGAAGCGCACACTGACTTTATCTTCTCTATCATCGGCGAAGAGCTGGGTTATATCGGTGTGGTTTTGGCCTTGTTGATGGTATTCTTCGTGGCTTTTCGTGCGATGTCGATTGGCCGGCGCGCGCTGGAAATTGACCAACGTTTCTCCGGCTTCCTCGCCTGTTCGATCGGCGTATGGTTCAGCTTTCAGGCGCTGGTAAACGTTGGTGCAGCGGCGGGTATGCTGCCGACTAAAGGCCTGACGCTGCCGTTAATCAGCTACGGTGGTTCCAGTTTGCTGATTATGTCGACCGCTATCGTCTTTTTGCTGCGTATTGATTATGAAACGCGCCTGACTAAAGCGCAGGCGTTTACCCGAGGTGCCCGATGAGTGGGAAGCGTTTGATGGTGATGGCGGGCGGAACGGGTGGACACGTCTTTCCTGGTCTGGCCGTCGCCCATCATCTGATGGAGCAGGGATGGCAGGTTCGCTGGCTCGGCACGGCCGATCGTATGGAAGCGGATCTGGTGCCGAAGCACGGTATTGAAATCGAGTTTATTCGCATCAGCGGGCTGCGCGGTAAAGGCGTGAAAGCGCTGCTGCTGGCCCCGATGCGCATTTTCAACGCCTGGCGTCAGGCGCGCACCATTATGCGGGCCTGGAAGCCGGATGTGGTGCTGGGGATGGGCGGTTACGTCTCTGGGCCGGGAGGCCTGGCAGCCTGGAGCTGCGGCATTCCAGTGGTATTACACGAGCAGAACGGCATTGCCGGACTGACAAACAAGTGGCTGGCGAAAATTGCCAGCAAAGTGATGCAGGCATTTCCTGGTGCCTTTCCACATGCTGACGTCGTAGGTAATCCGGTACGCACCGATGTGCTGGCGCTGCCGCTGCCGCAACAGCGCCTGGCGAACCGCAGCGGTGCAATCCGCGTGCTGGTTATTGGCGGAAGCCAGGGCGCGCGCGTGCTGAACCAGACGCTGCCGCAGGTCGCCGCCGCGCTGGGTGACAGCATTACGCTGTGGCATCAGACCGGCAAAGGCGCGCAGCAGGATGTGGTTCAGGCTTATCAGCAGGCTGGCCAGCCGCAGCACAAGGTAACGGAATTTATCGATGATATGGCGGCTGCCTACGCCTGGGCTGATGTCGTGGTTTGCCGTTCTGGCGCGCTGACCGTCAGCGAAGTGGCCGCGGCGGGTTTACCGGCGATCTTCGTGCCTTTCCAGCACAAGGATCGTCAGCAGTACTGGAATGCGTTGCCGCTGGAAAAAGCGGGCGCAGCCAAAATTTTTGAGCAGCCGCAGTTTACTGCGGATGCCGTGGCGGAAACGCTGCGCCAGTGGGATCGTCCTACGCTGTTGAGCATGGCGGAAAAGGCCCGCCAGGTGGCGATCCCCGATGCAACCGAACGGGTTGCACGGGAAGTGGCGCGCACCGCAAAGTGAACAATCGGGTCAGCATGGCTGGCCTGTGCCGTAAAGGCACGGATATAAGATGACAGGTAACTGAGAACGATGAATACACAACAACTGGCAAAACTGCGCTCCATTGTGCCCGAGATGCGTCGCGTCCGGCACATTCACTTTGTCGGCATCGGCGGTGCTGGCATGGGCGGTATTGCCGAAGTGTTGGCGAATGAGGGTTACCACATCAGCGGTTCCGATCTGGCACCGAACGCGGTGACGCAGCATCTGGCTGGACTGGGTGCGACCATTTACTTTAACCATCGCCCGGAAAACGTGACTGACGCGAGCGTCGTCGTGGTCTCCAGCGCGGTGGCGCAGGATAACCCCGAGCTGGTCGCTGCGCGTGAACAACGCATTCCGGTGATCCGTCGCGCTGAAATGCTGGCGGAGCTGATGCGTTTTCGCCACGGTATCGCCATTGCCGGAACGCACGGTAAAACGACGACCACAGCGATGGTGTCGAGCATTTATGCTGAAGGCGGCCTGGACCCGACCTTCGTTAACGGTGGGCTGGTTAAGGCGGCAGGCACGCATGCGCGTCTTGGCAGCAGCCGCTACCTGATTGCAGAAGCAGACGAGAGCGACGCCTCTTTCCTGCATTTGCAGCCGATGGTCGCGGTGGTGACCAATATCGAAGCCGACCATATGGATACCTATCAGGGCGATTTCGAGAACCTGAAGCAGACCTTTATTAATTTTCTGCACAACCTGCCGTTCTATGGCCGTGCGGTGATGTGCATTGATGATGTGGTGATCCGCGATCTGATCCCGCGCGTTGGACGTCACATTACCACTTACGGCTTCAGCGATGACGCCGACGTGCGCATTGAACGTTACGAGCAGCGCGGCGCGCAGGGGCACTTTACGCTGGTGCGTCACGATAAGCCGCGTTTGCAGGTCACGCTCAATGCGCCAGGCCGCCATAACGCACTCAATGCGGCGGCCGCTGTTGCGGTCGCGAGTGAAGAGGGTATCGATGATAACGCCATCCTCGCCGCGCTGGAGAGCTTCCAGGGCACGGGCCGTCGCTTTGACGTACTGGGTGAGTTCCCAACGGAGCCGGTTAACGGCCATTCCGGCAAGGCGATGCTGGTGGATGATTATGGTCACCATCCGACCGAAGTGGACGCAACCATCAAAGCGGCGCGCGCGGGCTGGCCGGATAAAAAGCTGGTAATGGTGTTCCAGCCGCACCGCTATACCCGTACTCGCGATCTGTTTGACGACTTCGCTAACGTGCTGTCGCAGGTCGACGTGCTGCTGATGCTGGACGTCTATTCAGCAGGCGAAGCGCCGATCCCGGGTGCCGACAGCCGCGCGCTGTGCCGCTCGATTCGCGGCCGTGGCAAAGTCGATCCGGTGCTGGTACCGGATCATGACGCGCTGCCGGAAATGCTGGCTCCGCTGCTGTCGGGCAACGATCTGATTCTGGTGCAGGGTGCGGGTAACGTCGGCAAAGTGGCGCGCAAGCTGGCAGAGTGCAAACTACAGCCCGAGCGTAAAGCGGAGGAGCGTCATGACTGATAAAGTTGCCGTCCTGATGGGCGGTACCTCGGCGGAACGCGAGGTTTCACTGATGTCGGGCAATGCCGTACTGGCAGGCCTGCGCGAAGCGGGAATCAATGCGCATGCGGTTGATACGCGCGACGTCTCGGTGCTGGCGCTGAAAGAGCAGGGTTTTGGCTCTGCTTTTATTGCGCTACACGGACGCGGCGGCGAAGACGGCACGTTACAGGCGGTGCTGGAGTTTTTACAGTTGCCTTATACCGGCAGCGGCGTGATGGCCTCGGCCATCACCATGGATAAGCTGCGTACCAAACTGCTGTGGCAGGGCCGTGGTTTGCCTTCAGGGCGTTTTGTCTGGCTGACGCGCCAGCAGTATCAGGACGGCCTGGATGAAGAAACGCGCAACGCTATTAATGCACTGGGCTTGCCGCTGTTCGTTAAGCCCAGCAGTGAAGGTTCAAGCGTCGGCATCAGCCGGGTGAATACGCTGGATGCGCTGCCTGCCGCGCTGGCAGAAGCTTTTCGACATGACAATGATGTGCTGATTGAGGCTTTTCTCAGCGGCGCAGAGTACACGGTGGGCATCGTTGGCGATCAAATTTTGCCTTCGATACGCATTCAGACCGCCAGTGAGTTTTATGACTATGAAGCAAAATACATTTCTGACGATACTCAATACTTCTGCCCGGCAGGATTGAGCGCGGAAAAAGAGGCTGAGCTGCAAACGCTGGTGCTGGATGCCTGGCGCGCGCTGGGCTGTAGCGGCTGGGGCCGCGTCGACGTGATGACCGATAGCGAAGGCAATTTCCAGCTGCTGGAAGTAAATACTTCGCCGGGTATGACCAGCCATAGCCTGGTACCGATGGCGGCCAGAGAAGCGGGAATGAGTTTCTCGCAGCTGGTGTCCCGTATTCTGGAACTGGCCGACTGATATGTCACAGGCGGCACTGAACGCAAGGAACCGTGAACCCCAGGAGCGCGTGCGCACCGGGCGTAGCAACGGAGCCAGACTTTTCGGCATCGTTTTTTTGCTGATGGTCCTTGGCATTATGATTTTTGGCGGGCTGGTGGTGCTGAAGTGGATGAACGATGCCTCACGGCTACCGCTTTCGCGGCTGGTGGTGACAGGCGAAACCCACTACACCACGCACGATGATATTCGTCAGGCGATTCTGTCGCTGGGCGCGCCGGGCACCTTTATGTCGCAGGATGTGAATATCATCCAGCAGCAGATTGAGCGTTTGCCCTGGATTAAGCAGGTCAGCGTGCGCAAACAGTGGCCGGACGAACTGAAAATTCATCTGGTGGAGTATGTGCCCGTTGCCCGCTGGAACGATGTACATATGGTGGATGCGGACGGCGTCTCGTTCAGCCTGCCAGCCAGCCACATCGGCAAAGAGGCTATGCCTATGCTGTATGGGCCAGAAGGCAGCGAAAAAGAGGTGCTGGCGGGTTACCACAGCATGGGTGACGTGCTGAAAGCGAACAAGTTTACCCTGAAGGTAGCGTCGATGACGGCGCGGCGGTCATGGCAGCTGGTTACCAGCGACGATGTGCGCATCGAACTGGGACGCGGCGAACCCATGAAGCGTCTGAACCGATTTATTGAGCTTTATCCGGCGTTGCAGCAGCAAGGGCAGAACGAGCATAACCGTATCAGCTATGTAGATTTGCGATACGACTCGGGAGCGGCGGTGGGCTGGACGCCGGAGCCCATAGAGCTCCAGGACAGTAATCAGCAACAGAACCAGGCACAGGCTAAACAATGATCAAGGCAACGGACAGAAAACTGGTAGTTGGACTCGAAATTGGCACCGCGAAGGTTGCCGCCCTGGTTGGGGAAATTCTGCCCGATGGTATGGTCAACATTATCGGGGTGGGCAGTTGCCCGTCTCGCGGTATGGATAAAGGTGGCGTAAACGATCTCGAATCGGTGGTGAAGTGCGTACAGCGTGCCATCGATCAGGCCGAGCTGATGGCGGATTGCCAGATTTCGTCCGTCTATCTTGCTTTATCGGGCAAACATATCAGCTGTCAGAACGAAATCGGGATGGTTCCGATTTCCGAAGAGGAAGTGACTCAGGATGATGTGGAAAACGTCGTACACACTGCGAAGTCAGTGCGCGTGCGCGATGAGCACCGCATCCTGCATGTTATTCCCCAGGAATACGCTATCGATTATCAGGAAGGCATCAAAAATCCAGTGGGTCTCTCGGGCGTGCGCATGCAGGCAAAAGTGCACCTGATCACATGTCACAACGATATGGCGAAAAATATCGTCAAAGCCGTTGAACGTTGTGGTCTGAAAGTTGACCAACTCATTTTTGCCGGCCTGGCGTCCAGTTTCGCCGTGCTGACAGAAGACGAACGTGAGCTCGGCGTCTGTGTTGTCGACGTCGGTGGCGGTACAATGGATATTGCTGTTTATACCGGCGGCGCGCTGCGTCATACCAAAGTTATTCCCTATGCAGGGAATGTGGTGACCAGCGATATCGCATACGCTTTCGGCACGCCACCAACCGACGCGGAAGCCATTAAGGTTCGCCATGGTTGCGCGCTGGGATCGATTGTCGGCAAAGACGAAAATGTCGAAGTGCCGAGCGTGGGCGGACGTCCGCCGCGCAGTCTGCAACGCCAGACGCTGGCTGAAGTCATTGAGCCTCGATACACCGAATTGCTGAATCTGGTTAATGACGAGATTTTGCAGCTCCAGGAACAACTGCGTCAGCAGGGCGTTAAGCATCATCTGGCAGCCGGGATCGTGCTGACCGGAGGCGCAGCGCAAATTGAAGGGCTGGCCGCCTGCGCGCAACGCGTTTTTCATACGCAGGTGCGCATTGGACAGCCGCTCAATATCACAGGATTGACGGATTACGCGCAGGAGCCTTATTACTCCACCGCAGTGGGACTACTGCACTATGGTAAAGAGTCCCATATGAACGGCGATGCAGAGACGGAAAAACGCGCATCGGTAGGTAACTGGTTCAAGCGCATCAATAGCTGGTTGAAGAAAGAATTTTGATTTTAGAAAGGAGACCATGCTGGCACTGTTTATGGTCTCCAGGCGACAGGCACATAACGGAGAGAAATCATGTTTGAACCGA
>Ga0268256_1000344_pt1 | contig 45069 bp, 43 predicted proteins | sample AgamicAtAmrz_FD_200247 | JGI IMG/M metagenome (GOLD analysis project Ga0268256, IMG submission 200247) | Agave microbial communities from Guanajuato, Mexico - At.Am.rz (v2) (version 3) | ecosystem: Host-associated > Plants > Roots > Rhizosphere | place: Guanajato, Mexico | collected 2012-06-07 | reverse complement strand
ACACCCTCACGCCATTGCTTGCCAAAGCGGATTCCTCCCTGATGGGGCGTTTGCAGGTGATCCCTGCCGAATCGGTTATTGCAAGTGATGCGCGGCCCGCTCAGGCCATCCGGAACAGTCGCGGCAGTTCAATGCGCGTCGCTCTGGAGATGGTCAGAGAGGGACGTGCAGCGGCCTGCATCAGCGCCGGAAACACCGGTGCGCTGATGGGGCTGTCGACGCTGTTATTAAAGCCGCTGGATGGCATTAAACGTCCGGCGCTGATGTCCGTTTTACCGCATCAGCAGCAGGGAAAAACGGTGGTGCTGGATCTGGGGGCGAATGTCGGCTCAGACAGTGCGATGCTGGTGCAGTTTGCGGTGATGGGGTCGGTGATGGCTGAGCATGTGCTGGGCATACCCCGGCCGCGCGTGGCGTTGCTCAATATTGGTCATGAAGAGACCAAAGGGCTGGAAACCATCCGCGATGCTGCGGCAGTGCTGCGGGAATCACCGCAGATCAACTATATTGGTTACCTCGAAGGTAACGAGTTGCTCACCGGTAAAACCGATGTCATGGTCTGTGACGGTTTTGTCGGAAACGTCACGCTGAAGACGATGGAAGGCGTGGTAAGAATGTTTCTTTCTCTGCTGAAGTCATCAGGGGAAGGCAAAAAACGGTCATGGTGGCTTCAGTTGCTGGGACGCTGGATTCAGAAACGTCTGGCGAAGCGATTCGGGCAACTCAACCCTGACCAGTACAATGGCGCTTGTCTGTTAGGATTGCGCGGAACAGTGATCAAAAGTCACGGCGCAGCAAATCAACACGCCTTCGCCGTGGCGATAGAACAGGCAGAGCAGGCGGTGAGGCAGCACATTCCCGAGCGAATTGCTGCGCGCCTTGATGCTGTATTAGCCAGGAGTGACAAAGCCTAGATGTATACCAAAATTATCGGTACGGGCAGTTATCTGCCCAGCCAGGTTCGCACCAATGCCGATCTGGAAAAAATGGTGGAGACGTCGGACGAGTGGATTGTTACCCGTACCGGCATCCGTGAGCGTCGCATTGCCGCGCCAGATGAAACCGTCGCCACCATGGGATTCAGCGCAGCGCAACGCGCCCTTGAAATGGCAGGCATTGATGCGAACGACGTTGGGCTGATTATTGTCGCCACAACCTCTTCCAGTCACGCCTTCCCCAGCTCCGCCTGCATGATCCAGCAAATGCTGGAAATCAAAGATTGCGCGGCGTTTGACCTGGCGGCCGCCTGTGCAGGTTTCACTTATGCCCTGAGCGTCGCCGATCAATACATTAAAAATGGCGCGGTTAAGCACGCGCTGGTGATCGGCGCTGACGTGCTGGCGCGCGCGCTCGATCCGGAAGATCGCGGCACGATTATCCTGTTTGGGGATGGTGCCGGTGCCGTGGTGCTGGGCCAGAGCGAAGAGCAGGGGATTATCTCTACCCATCTTCACGCGGATGGCCGCTATGCGCAGCTGCTGACGCTGCCTTATCAGGACCGTGCCCATCAGGATCAGCCCGCCTATGTCACCATGGCAGGCAACGAAGTCTTCAAGGTCGCCGTGACCGAACTGGCGCACATCGTGGATGAAACGCTGCAGGCCAATAATCTCGATCGCGAAATGCTGGACTGGCTGGTGCCTCACCAGGCGAACCTGCGCATCATCAGCGCCACGGCGAAAAAACTTGGCATGACCATGGATAAAGTGGTCGTCACGCTGGATCGCCACGGCAACACCTCTGCCGCCTCCGTGCCAAGCGCACTGGATGAAGCGGTGCGCGATGGCCGCATCAAACCCGGACACCTTATTCTGCTGGAAGCCTTTGGTGGTGGATTCACCTGGGGTTCTGCGCTGGTTCGCTTTTGATTGACAGGAACGAAAGATGACGCAATTTGCATTTGTTTTCCCCGGTCAGGGTTCACAGACTGTAGGCATGCTGACTGAATTAGCGGCAAGCTATCCGCTGGTGGAAGAGACCTTCCGCGAAGCCTCTGCCGCACTGGGATATGACCTGTGGCAGTTAGTGAGTCAGGGTCCGGCCGAAGAGCTGAACAAAACCTGGCAGACGCAGCCTGCGCTGTTAGCCGCCTCCGTGGCTATCTACCGGATCTGGCAGCAGCAGGGCGGTGAACAGCCTCAGCTGATGGCCGGTCACAGTCTGGGTGAGTACTCGGCGCTGGTCTGCGCGGGTGTCATCAACTTCGCTGATGCGGTGAAGCTGGTTGAGCTGCGCGGCAAACTGATGCAGGAAGCGGTGCCGGAAGGCACCGGCGCAATGCAGGCGATTATCGGTCTGGATGACGCGGCGATCCGTAAAGCGTGTGAAGAGAGCGCGCAGGGTCAGGTCGTTTCACCGGTTAACTTTAATTCGCCGGGCCAGGTGGTCATCGCGGGTAACAAAGAAGCCGTTGAGCGTGCCGGTGCAGCCTGTAAAGCGGCGGGCGCGAAGCGTGCCCTGCCACTGCCGGTCAGCGTGCCTTCTCACTGTGCGCTGATGAAGCCCGCTGCGGACAAACTGGCCGTGGCGCTGGAGAGCATCACCTTTAATGCACCTGCGGTGCCAGTGATTAACAATGTCGATGTAAAAGCTGAAACCGACGCAGCGGCTATCCGTCATGCGCTGGTTCGCCAGCTCTACAGCCCGGTCCGCTGGACCGAGAGCGTGGAAGCGATGGCGGCTCAGGGCGTCACGCAACTGCTGGAGATGGGCCCAGGCAAAGTCCTGACCGGTCTGACGAAACGCATTGTCGATAGTCTGACCGCGGCTGCCGTAAACGACACGGCATCCCTGTCAGCGGCACTCGGTAAGGAATAAGAGGAAAATCATGAGCTTTGAAGGTAAAGTTGCGCTGGTAACCGGCGCGAGTCGCGGCATTGGTCGTGCGATTGCAGAAACCCTGGCGGCACGCGGTGCTAAAGTGGTCGGAACTGCAACCAGCCAGAGTGGCGCCGACGCCATCAGTGCTTACCTTGGCGACAAGGGTAAAGGTCTGTTACTGAATGTAACTGACACAGGCTCAATTGACAGCGTTTTAGAGAATATTCGCGCGGAATTTGGCGAAGTGGATATCTTAGTCAATAATGCAGGCATTACGCGTGATAATCTTCTCATGCGCATGAAGGACGATGAGTGGCAGGATATCCTGGATACTAACCTCACATCGGTATTCCGCCTTTCTAAGGCGGTTCTGCGTGCCATGATGAAAAAACGTGTGGGCCGTATCATCACCATTGGTTCCGTTGTCGGCACCATGGGTAATGCGGGTCAGGCAAACTATGCGGCAGCAAAAGCGGGTTTGATTGGCTTTAGCAAATCACTGGCGCGCGAAATCGCGTCACGTGGCATTACCGTCAACGTCGTGGCTCCAGGCTTCATTGAGACTGACATGACGCGGGCACTGAACGAAGATCAACGTTCCGGTATTTTGGCGGAAGTCCCTGCGGGTCGCTTAGGCGATGCACAGGAAATCGCCAATGCTGTGGCATTTTTAGCCTCTGACGAAGCAGCCTACATCACAGGTGAAACGCTGCACGTCAATGGCGGAATGTACATGGTCTGATAAATCACGAAAACATTTGCTTTATTTGCGGTTAAAACCGCAAAATAACGCAAAATCGTGGTTCGACCAGCCGGGATTTTGTTGCATCTTTTTCACCATTTTATACACTACGAAAACCATCGCGTAAGCGAGTTTTGATAGGAAATTAAATAGTATGAGCGATATCGAACAACGCGTTAAGAAAATCATCAGTGAGCAGCTGGGTGTGAAAGAGGAAGAAGTCACCAACTCTGCATCTTTCGTAGAAGACCTGGGTGCCGATTCTCTTGATACCGTTGAGCTGGTGATGGCTCTGGAAGAAGAGTTTGATACTGAGATTCCAGACGAAGAAGCTGAGAAAATCACTACCGTTCAGGCAGCGATCGACTACATCAATAGCCATAAAGGCTAATGAATACCTTCAGGCGGTCGCTCGACCGCCTGATTTTTTTTATTTGTCCCACATAGTTCCCTATTTTCCCTCCCTGGAGGACGAACGTGTCTAAGCGTCGTGTAGTTGTGACTGGTCTTGGCATGTTGTCTCCTGTCGGCAATACCGTAGAGTCTACCTGGAGTGCTCTCCTTGCCGGTCAGAGCGGCATTAACCTGATCGACCATTTTGATACCAGTGCTTATGCAACGCGTTTTGCAGGTCTGGTAAGAGATTTCAATTGTGATGAGTTCATCTCGCGCAAAGATCAGCGCAAGATGGATGAGTTCATCCAGTACGGCATCGTGGCCGGTATTCAGGCTATGCAGGACAGCGGTCTGGTTGTGACCGAGGAAAATGCAAGCCGTATGGGTGCAGCAATTGGTTCCGGCATTGGTGGCCTGGGCCTGATTGAAGAGAACCACTCTTCACTGGTCAACGGCGGCCCACGCAAAATCAGTCCGTTCTTTGTGCCTTCAACCATTGTCAACATGGTGGCGGGTCATCTCACCATTATGTATGGCCTGAAAGGTCCAAGCATCTCTATCGCGACAGCCTGTACCTCTGGTGTGCATAACATCGGTCATGCCGCACGTATCATCGCCTATAACGATGCTGACGTGATGCTGGCCGGTGGCACAGAGAAAGCCAGTACGCCATTGGGCGTGGGTGGTTTCGGTGCAGCACGCGCTCTTTCAACCCGCAACGACAACCCGCAAGCGGCCAGCCGCCCGTGGGATAAAGATCGTGATGGTTTCGTACTGGGTGACGGCGCAGGCATTGTGGTACTCGAAGAGTATGAGCATGCGAAAAAACGTGGTGCGAAAATCTACGCGGAAATCGTTGGTTTTGGCATGAGCAGCGATGCTTACCACATGACGTCACCGCCCGAAGATGGTTCAGGCGCTGCGGCGGCGATGGTCAACGCACTGCGTGATGCACAGCTTACGCCTGAGCAGATCGGCTATGTCAACGCCCACGGCACTTCTACGCCAGCGGGTGATAAGGCTGAGGCGCAGGCGGTGAAAGCCGTATTTGGGGCAGCCGCCAGCAAAGTGATGGTGAGCTCAACCAAATCCATGACCGGGCATCTGCTGGGTGCAGCGGGCGCGGTAGAATCGATCTACTCGATTCTGGCACTGCGCGACCAGGCTGTTCCACCGACCATTAACCTCGACAATCCGGATGAAGGCTGCGATCTCGATTTCGTGCCGCACACCGCGCGTCAGGTTTCCGGCCTGGAGTACACACTGTGCAACTCCTTTGGCTTCGGCGGTACCAACGGTTCCCTGATCTTCCGTAAGGTGTAATCGTTCAGATAGCTGACAAGGCCCGCGATGCGGGCCTTTTTTTATCCTGCGGCGGGCGCTGACAGGGTGAATCAGGCTCAGGAGAGAACCATGTGGATTAACGGGATCAGACAACCGACGCTGGCAGCCACCGATCGGGGCCTGCAGTTCGGCGATGGCTGCTTTACCACCGCCGCCGTGCGCCAGGGCAAAATCGTGCTGCTGGAAAGTCATCTTCAGCGACTCAGAGAGGGCTGCGAACGGTTGTGGATCGGCGGGGTTGACTGGCACCGGCTCGAAACAGAGATGAGGGCCGCCGCGCAGCTGCAGGCCCAGGCGGTTCTGAAGGTGATTATCAGCGCGGGCAGCGGCGGACGCGGCTACAGTCGTCAGGGCTGTGGCGAACCGACCCGGATTATTTCACTGGCCCCCTGGCCGCAGCACTATACCGGTTTGCAGCAGCGGGGCGCCTCACTCCGCATCAGCCCCATCCGTCTGGCGCGAAACGCGCAGTTTGCCGGTATCAAACACCTTAACCGTCTGGAACAGGTGATGATTCGCGCTCATCTTGACCAGACGGGCGCCGACGAGGCGCTGGTGCTTGACACTGAAGGTTGGGTGGTGGAATGCTGTGCGGCCAATTTATTCTGGCGCCAGGGCAGCCAGATTTTTACCCCCGATCTCTCAGCCTCAGGGGTGGATGGCATTATGCGGCGGCGTCTGATGGTACAACTCGCGGCCACGGGCCAGACTTGCCGGGTAGTACAAAGCGAACCGGCGCAGCTGCTGGCCGCGGATGAAGTGGTGATATGTAATGCACTGATGCCGGTTCTGCCGGTGCGACAGATCGAGGCGGTACAGTTTACTGAGCGCCTGCTGTTTAATCAGCTGCAGGCAGGCTGTGAAAAGATAATGGAAGCATCATGACTCGAAGCAAAAAAGTTCTCGTGACCCTGCTGGTGATAGCAGGGTTCGCGGCGGTAGTGAGCTACTGGCAGATTAAGCAGTTTGCGGCAACCCCGCTGACGCTGCAGCAGGAGACGATCTACACACTGCCCGCCGGTACGGGCCGGGTGGCGCTGGAGGCGCAGCTGGAAGATCAGAAGATCATTCCGCGCAGCATCTGGTTTGGTGCGCTGTTGCGTCTGGAGCCGGAACTGGCCACCTTCAAGGCGGGAACCTATCGTCTGGAGCCGAAGATGACGGTACGTGGGCTGTTACAGCTGCTGGCCAGCGGTAAAGAGGCACAGTTCCCGGTGCGGTTTGTGGAGGGTCAGCGCCTCAAAGAGTGGCTGGGTGAGCTGCGTAAAGCGCCCTATATCCGCCATACGCTCAAAGATGATCAGTTTACCACGCTGGCCAGCGCCCTTAAGGTCGAGCCTGCCCAGCTGGAAGGTAACTTCTTTCCGGACACCTACCTCTATACGGCGAATACCACCGATATTGCACTGCTGGAACGCGCGCATGAGCGGATGAAAAAAACGATTGATGAGGTCTGGCAGGGACGGGCGGATAATCTGCCCTATAAAACGCCGCAGGATCTGGTGACGATGGCCTCTATCATCGAAAAAGAGACGGGCGTCAGCCAGGAGCGCGCGCGCGTCGCCTCGGTCTTTATCAACCGGCTGCGGACCGGGATGCGCCTGCAGACCGACCCTACCGTGATTTACGGCATGGGCGACCGCTACAACGGATCACTGACCCGTAAAGATCTTGAGACCGCCAGCGATTACAATACCTATATGATTAACGGTCTGCCGCCGGGTCCAATCGCCATGCCAGGTAAGGCTTCCCTGCTGGCGGCCGCCCATCCTGAGAAAACGAACTATCTCTACTTTGTGGCTGACGGCAAGGGCGGCCATACCTTTACTACTAATCTGGCCAGTCATAATCAGGCGGTGCAGGTGTACCGGCAGATGCTGAAGGAAAAAAATGAACAGTAAGTTTATCGTCATCGAAGGCCTGGAAGGCGCCGGGAAGACCACCGCGCGTGATGCCATCATTGCCACACTGCAGGCCCGCGGCATCACTGACCTGGTCTTTACCCGTGAGCCGGGCGGTACGCCGCTGGCCGAACAGCTGCGTGTCCTGGTGAAGCAGGGCATTGAAGGTGAGCAGGTGACGGACAAAGCGGAACTGCTGATGCTCTATGCGGCACGGGTTCAGCTGGTGGAAACCGTGATCAAACCGGCGCTGGCTCGCGGTGCATGGGTGATCGGCGATCGCCACGATCTCTCCTCTCAGGCTTACCAGGGGGGCGGACGCGGGCTCGATAGCACGCTGATGCAGACGCTGCGCGACACCGTACTGGGCGACTTTCGCCCTGATCTGACGCTTTATCTGGATGTTACGCCGGAAATCGGCCTGCAGCGGGCACGGGCGCGCGGCGAACTGGACCGCATTGAGCAGGAGTCGCTGCGCTTCTTTGAGCGTACCCGCGCACGCTATCTGGCACTGGCGGAGAACGACCCCTCGATTCTGACGATTGACGCAACCCAACCCCTGAAAGACGTGACGTTGTCACTTCAGGCGGCTCTGATGCAGTGGCTATCGGAGCAGGCGTAATGAACTGGTACCCGTGGCTGAACCAGCCTTATCGCCATGTAATTGGTCAGCATCAGGAAAATCGTGCGCATCATGCGCTGTTGATCCAGGCGATGTCCGGCATGGGTGATGAAGCACTGGTCTGGGGAATCAGTCGCTGGCTGATGTGCCAGCAGCCGGATGGCCTGAAAAGTTGCGGCGCGTGTCACGGCTGCCAGTTGATGCAGGCAAATACCCATCCGGACTGGTACCGGCTTGAGGCGGAGAAGGGCAAAAGTACCCTGGGCATCGATGCGGTGCGTCAGGTGACAGAAAAGCTCTATCACTTTGGTCAGCAGGGGGGCGCGAAAGTGGTCTGGCTGCCCGATGCCGCGCAGCTGACGGAAGCCGCCGCCAACGCCCTGCTGAAAACGCTGGAGGAGCCGCCTGCCAACAGCTGGTTCTTCCTCAGCAGCCGCGATCCTTCACGTCTGCTGGCGACGCTGCGCAGTCGCTGTATGACGCTGCCGCTGACGCCACCGGACGAGGGCCAGAGTCTGCTCTGGCTGAAAAAACACGTTTCACACGATGAACAGATGCTGCTGGCGGCGCTGCGGCTGAGCGCCGGTGCGCCCGGTGCGGCGTTAAGCCTGCTGGAAGCCGGGCCGTGGCAGGCGCGGCAGAAGTTGTGTGATGCGCTGCCCGGTGCGTTGCAGCACGACATTCTGCAACTGCTGCCGGTGCTGAATGCGGAGGATGCAGCCACCCGAATCGGCTGGCTGCTCTCCCTGCTGCTGGATGCGATGAAATGGCAGCAGAATGCGGCGCAGTGGCTGAGTAATGGCGATCGCCAGGATGTCGTGCAGCTGCTGGCCGCGCACTTTTCGGCCAGCGCACTCGACAGCAGCACCCGTGCGTGGATGCGCTGTCGCGAGCAGCTACTGCATGTCGCCGCCGTAAATCGTGAACTCCTGCTGACGGATCAGCTTTTGAGCTGGGCAGAGACTGAAAAGCCTGCACTGATCCGCTAAACCTCTCTGAGACTATTTATGTTTATTGTTGATTCTCACTGCCATCTTGATGGCCTGGATTATGAAAAAAACCATCGTGACCTCGATGATGTGATCGCCAAAGCGGCGGCCCGGGACGTGAAGTTCATGCTGGCCATTGCCACGACGTTGCCGGGCTTTCATACCCTGAAAGCGCTGGTCGGCGATCGGCAGAACATTGCGCTCTCCTGCGGCGTGCATCCGCTGAATCAGGAGGAGGCCTACGACGTTGAGGAGTTTCGCCGGCTCTCCGCGGATCCGCGCGTGGTGGCGCTGGGTGAAACCGGACTGGATTACCACTATCAGCCTGAGACCCGCGAGCAGCAGCAGCGCTCTTTCCGGGAACATATCCGCACCGGTATTGCGCTGAATAAGCCGATTATCGTTCACACCCGCGATGCGCGTGACGACACGCTGGCGATTCTGCGCGAAGAGCAGGTGGAGCGCTGCGGCGGCGTGCTGCACTGTTTCACCGAGGATCAGCCCACGGCCGCGAAGCTGCTGGATATGGGCTTCTATATCTCCTTCTCCGGTATCGTTACGTTCCGTAATGCCGAACAGTTACGCGAAGCCGCTCGCTATGTGCCGCTGGATCGGATGCTGGTAGAAACGGATTCGCCTTATCTGGCACCAGTACCGTACCGCGGTAAAGAGAATCAGCCTGCTTATACCCGTGACGTGGCTGAATATCTGGCCGTCCTGAAAGGGGTGGATATGGAAACCCTGGCCGCCGCCACTACGCAGAACTTCTCTACGCTGTTTCATATCCCGATGAGCCAGCTGGGTGCCTGACCGCGTTTTATTTCAGTCTTTGTAATTAATCTGTCATCTGCGCCTATGACCCTGTTTTTAATGACAGGGTCAGCTTTTTATCGTCGATTAATCGTGCAGGTCAGTGAGAAATTTCGTAAAGTGCGCCGCCGGGATTGTTGAAACGTGATAGCCGTCAAAGTAACAGGCCGGTATTTATTTTACCCTTCGTAATAAATCAAAAGGCGGTCACCGCCACCCCGGCAAGGAATCCTCCCTCTTTGCCACGCGCACTGCGCAAATATGCACTCATACTCAGGAGCTTCACGCTATGTTCAAAAATGCTTTTGCCAACCTTCAAAAGGTCGGTAAATCGCTGATGCTGCCGGTTTCGGTTCTGCCGATTGCCGGTATTCTATTAGGGGTCGGTTCAGCCAATTTCAGCTGGTTGCCTGCAGTGGTTTCGCATGTAATGGCAGAAGCGGGTGGATCAGTGTTCGCCAACATGCCGCTGATCTTCGCGATCGGGGTGGCGCTGGGCTTTACCAACAACGATGGTGTGTCGGCGCTGGCCGCCGTTGTCGCCTATGGCATTATGGTGAAAACCATGGCGGTCGTGGCACCGCTGGTGCTGCATCTCTCTGCGGCAGAGATTGAAGCGAAACACCTCGCCGACACCGGGGTCCTGGGCGGGATTATCGCCGGTTCCATCGCGGCCTATATGTTCAACCGCTTCTACCGCATCAAGCTGCCTGAATATCTGGGCTTCTTCGCCGGTAAACGCTTTGTGCCGATCATCTCGGGTCTGGCAGCGATTGTGCTGGGCGTACTGCTCTCCTTCATCTGGCCACCTGTCGGTGCCGCGATTCAGGAGTTCTCACAGTGGGCGGCTTATCAAAACCCGGTTGTGGCCTTCGGTATCTATGGCGTCGTTGAACGTGCGCTGGTGCCATTTGGTCTGCATCACATCTGGAACGTTCCTTTCCAGATGCAGATTGGTGAATACACTAACGCGGCAGGCCAGGTCTTCCACGGCGACATCCCACGCTACATGGCGGGTGACCCGACCGCAGGCAAACTCTCTGGCGGCTTCCTGTTTAAAATGTACGGTCTGCCGGCTGCTGCGATTGCTATCTGGCACTCAGCAAAACCAGAAAACCGTGCCAAAGTGGGCGGTATCATGATCTCCGCTGCGCTGACCTCATTCCTGACCGGTATCACTGAACCGATTGAATTCTCATTCATGTTCGTTGCGCCGATCCTGTATGTCATCCATGCGCTGCTGGCGGGTCTGGCATTCCCAATCTGCATTCTGCTTGGCATGCGTGATGGCACCAGCTTCTCACACGGTCTGATCGACTTTATCGTACTGAGCGGTAACAGCAGCAAAATCTGGCTGTTCCCGGTTATCGGTATCATCTACGGCCTGGTTTACTACACCATCTTCCGTGTTCTGATCGCGAAGCTGGACCTGAAAACCCCTGGCCGTGAAGAGAGCAGCAGCAGCGAGCAGTCTGCGGCGACCGGCTCTGAAATGGCGGGCAAACTGGTGGCAGCGTTTGGTGGTAAAGAGAACATCACTAACCTGGACGCCTGTATCACGCGTCTGCGCGTCAGCGTTGCCGACGTGGGTAAAGTTGACCAGACCGAACTGAAAAACCTCGGCGCCCGTGGCGTGGTGGTGGCCGGTTCCGGTGTTCAGGCTATCTTCGGCACCAAGTCCGATAACCTGAAAACAGATATGGATGATTACATCCGCAGTATGTGATGCGTCACAGCAGTGAAAAAGCCCCGCCGCGCGGGGCTTTTTTTTGGGTCCAATTCAGAGCCAGGCGCGCAGGTATTCTGTCAGACAGAGCAGGGCCATCGCCTGGCCGTAGGGCATGGAGGTGAGGGGCACCATGCGGTAGTAATCCAGGTCGCTGCCCATTGCGGTGCCAAACGAGACCTGCTTCAGCTCGCCATCCTCATCGATATGCGCAATCACGCCGCGCAGCGCTTTCTCGGCCACCTCGCGATACGCTGCGGGCAGGTAACGCTTGCGGACGGCTTTCAGCATGCCATAGGCGAACCCGGCAGTGGCCGAAGCCTCCAGATAGCTATCGGGATCGTCGAGCAGGGTGTGCCATAAACCGCTGGAATGCTGGCAGTTGCGGAGTGCCTCAGCCTGTGTCTCGAGCACCTGCTGCAGAAAGCGGCGGGTGGCGTGATGCGCTGGCCAGTTCATCATCTCCAGAAAATCGGGGATCACGATCGTCACCCAGCTGTTGCCACGCGCCCAGCGCGCCCTGGCGAAGTTATGACAACCATCGAAGTTCCAGCCGTGAAACCACAGGCCGGTTTCGCGATCCATCAGATACTGCGTGTGCAACAGGAACTGATAGCTTGCCTCCTCGACCCACTCGTCGCGCTTGAGCAGCTGACCGATTTTAGCCAGCGCCATCACGCTCATCATCAGCGTGTCATCCCAGAGCTGCTGGCTGTTTTCGTTGTTGTAAACGATATGCTGCAGGCCGCCTCGCGCGGTACGCGGCATCTCATACATGACCCACTCTGCCCAGCGCTCCAGCACCGGCAGCCAGGCTGGGTTTCGGGTTTCTTCGTAACGGTAAGCCAGCGTCAGAAAAGGACAGACGGTGTTCACGTTCTTAGTCGGCGTCCCCTCCGCCAGACGCTGCGCGAACCATGCATCGATGATCGCCAGCATTTCCGCGTCACCGGTCTGCTGATAGTAGTGCAGCATGCCATACAGACCGATGCCGTGTGTCCATTCCCAGCCCGCCCAGCCTTTGGTATCGATCACCCGGCCATCGTCCAGCCTCAGCAGAAATTCGCCGGTTTCGTCGCGAATGTTAATCAGATTTTGTGTCAGCTTCTGAATCAGCTGAACGAGTTCGTGGCGCGGCAGCAGATACGTCGGCTGCCGCAGAAGGTGGCTCTGTTTAACGGGGTAAAGAATCATGATGTGTTCCTGTTAAGGTCGGGTTCAGAGAGGGCGTAACCGGGGCGCGGGCAGGATATGCAGCCGCCGCAGGCTTGTGACGGTTGAGAAAACCGATGTTGTTATTGCCCCACAGGTTTTCATAAGACATGCCTGCCAGCGTCTCTACGATGTCGCGCGCCGCTGGCGTGAGCGTTTCCGGTACGGTACGGTTCGCCTCACGCATTTTCAGCGTCTCCTGGCGCAGCACGGTGTGGGTCTGCAGGTTGAGCTTAAAGCGCAGTGACACCGCAAAGCCGCAGGCCAGCACGGCTAAAGTACCGAGGCTCAGAATCGCCAGAATCGTGTGGCTGACGGCGGGGAGCTGTGTCGGCTGACCCGAGACAAAGCCGGAGAGCTGCAGCACGATACCGACCAGCATGACGGCACCCGCCTGAGACGCTTTACGCGTCAGGGTCATGATGCCGGCAAAGATCCCCTCGCGGCGCTGACCGGTGATCACCTCATCCACGTCGGCGATATAGGTGTAGGTGTTCCAGGGCACATAGTTGATGCCGCCGCGCCCCAGTCCGGCCAGCGCGGAGATCGCGAACAGCAGCGAAAGATTGTCGTTCATGCCGGCATACCACAATCCGGCGTAGGAGAGCGCCGCCAGGCCGAACAGGATGGCGACCAGACGGTAGGCGGGCGCAGGCCCGATGCGGATGCAGAGCGGGATCATTACCATCACGGCGATAAACTGCAGCACTGCCATGGTGCCCATCAGACTGGAGGCAACCTGCGCGCTCTGCATCAGCACAAACACCACATACCAGGTAAAGACGGCGTTGAACACATCCTGAGCGATATAGCCGCCAAGATACATCCCGAGGTGCTGACGAAAAATGCGGATGCGCAGCGTCGACGCCAGTTCAACATAGAGCCGCCTGAGGTTCTGCGCCAGCGTCAGCTGCTGCTTTTCCTGCTCTGCACGGCGCGATTCGGCGGAAAAGTCATCGGGATGGCGCTCCCAGGTGAAGCACCAGACCAGCGTCAGCACCAGGGCGCAGATCACCGAGAACACCAGGCTGGCGTAGAAAAAGGAGAGAGGATTATCTTTGCCCAGCACCCCCAGCAGAATGCCGGGCAGAAAGGCGGCCAGAATCGCCGACAGCTGCGCCAGACCGATACGGGCACCGGAGAAGCGGGTTTTCTGCTTAAAGTCGTCGGTCATTTCCGGCACCAGGGTTTCGTACGGCACCAGAATCATGGTGTAGATGATATCAAACAGCAGGTAAGTGGTGAGATACCACCAGAAGCTCATGTCGCTGACCCACATCAGGCTGTAGCTGAACACGCAGGGGATACCCAGCAGAATAAAGAATCTGCGGCGGCCGAAGCGTTTGCCCAGCCAGGTTGAGCCGAAGTTGTCGGTCAGAAAGCCCATCAGTGGGCTGACCACGGCATCCAGCACGCGCGCCGCAGCGAAAATCAGCGTGGCCTGAATCGGCGTTAAGCCACAGAAGGTGGTGTAAAAATAGAGCAGCCAGGCGGCGGTGAGCGCCGTGGTGCCTGCCCCCAGAAAATCGCCGGAACCATAGGCCAGATAGCGACCAATACCAATTTTACGTGAGCGCATAGCGGATGCTCCTTGAGGTTAGAGGGCAATTTATCCCTGGTGATGTTGGCCATCTCACCCGGACTGGTTAGCAAAGTAGAGCTGACGGACGCGCTAAACCTTCGTAATCTGGCTAGGGCTGGCAAAAAAGTGGCAATGAGAGAAAGAAAAGGGGGGCGGGATTCTAATTTATAAAACGGCGTTTCATTTATGTAGGGAGCAGCGTGCGGCGCTGCCAGCGTAACGCAGGCGGGTGAGAGTGGCATCACTGCTGCAAAGGCAGGCGAACAATGCAAGAAAAGTGGTCCTGAGGTTGAAAGAAAACAAATTTCTCCCGCATACTCATTAATTACGACTCAGGCTAAAGGAATTGCACCATGGCTGAAGAAACCATTTTTAGTAAAATTATCCGCCGCGAAATCCCCGCTGACGTGGTGTATCAGGATGAGCTGGTCACGGCCTTCCGCGACATCTCGCCCAAAGCGCCGACCCATATTCTAATCGTGCCGAATGTGCTGATCCCGACGGTGAACGAGGTGGAAGCGGCACACGAACATGCGCTGGGACGGATGTTCACCACAGCGGCGAAAATCGCCCGCCAGGAAGGAATCGCTCAGGATGGCTATCGTCTGATCGTGAACTGCAATCAACATGGGGGTCAGGAGGTTTATCACATCCACATGCATCTGGTGGGTGGCGAACCGCTGGGCCCGATGCTCTCAAACTGACCATAACGGAAACGTGCTATGCGATCCTGGCTGACTGGCCTGCCGATCCTGCTCTGCCTGACGGCGTGCAGCAGTGATAAACCGATGATCAATACCTCACAGTCACTGGTGATGGAATCCGCTGTGCTGTCAGCAGGGATCATCACCGATGAGCCCACGTTGGATGAGCACGACGGACTGAAACGCGCGACCAGCGTGCTCTATAATCAGCGCGAAGCCCCGGTCGTTGTCCACTATCGTTATTACTGGTATGACGACAAAGGACTGGAAATCACTCCGCAGGAACCGGCGCAGACCGTGACCGTGCCCGCGCAGGGAAGTATTGTCGCCGCCTCGCAACTGGGTAACCTGACAGCCAGCAAGGTTCGTCTTTATCTCTATCTTTAAGGATCTTCTACGTGATACGCAGTGTGAATCGTACCGGAGCGCTTCTGATGGCGCTCATTCTGACCGGCTGTGTGGTGAAACAGCAGCAGCCTGCACCGGTTGAGCCGACTCAGCCTGTGGAGCCGGTGCAGCCCGTTCCGCAACCTGAACCGCAGCCCGTACCGCAGCCGCAACCGGTGCCTCAGCCTCCGAAACTGGTCACCATTAACTGGGATGCCAGCGTTCAGCCGCTGGTGGCGAAGATGCTGCAGGCCGCCAGCGCCGAGCCGGGCAGCGTGCTGCTGGTCGACCGGGTTAAAAACAGCACCAACGGTTCGCTGCAGAGCGAGAAAGCCACGTCGGCTATCCAGAATGCGCTGAATAATAACGGCAAATTCACCCTGGTTTCCGCCGATCAGCTGGCGCAGGCGAAGCAGGCGCTGGGCTTATCGCCAGATGACAGCCTCAACTCACGCAGTAAAGCGATTGGCCTGGCGCGCAACGTCAACGCGCAGTATGTGCTGTACAGCAACGCCAGCGGCGATGTCAAAGCGCCGACTCTGCAGATGCAGCTGATGCTGGTTCAGACCGGCGAGATCATCTGGTCCGGCAACGGCATTGCCCAGAATTAATGCTGCGCTGCAGCGGATGATCGGGCAGGTCACCGGCGAGTCTGATAAGGCGTCTGTTACGCCGCTCGCGGGTCTGACCGGCCACAGCCAGAAGATTGTTACCCCGGGCGCCACTTTTATCGCGCGGGCAGCGCCGCAGCCGGTTATCCCGTTTGTGGACCGGCAGCGCGAATTCCGGCTGTTACGAAAACTGCGTGCCAGCGGCCTTGCGCCGCAGCCCGTGGCGGGCAATCCGCAGGGAATTATTCTGAGCTGGTCTCCGGGCGAGGCGCTGGATCCGTTGCGCTTCAGTCAGCAGCGACCGCAGATTCTGGCACTGCTGCAGCGGCTTCATCAGCAGCCGCTGACCGGCTATCGCCTGCCGCTGCTGCCGCTGTTATGGCGCTACTGGCAGCTGACGCCGCAGCGCAATCACCGCTGGCTACGGTCGCTCAGGCGTCTGACGCAGCAGGGGGAACCGCAGCCGCTGCGGCTGGCACCGCTGCACATGGATTTGCATGCCGGCAATGTCATTGAGGGCCCGACGGGGCTGCGGCTGATCGACTGGGAATATGCCGCAGATGGCGACGTCGCGCTGGAACTGGCGGCGATCTGTGCCTGCGATCCGCAGCATCAGCATGACTGGCTGGCTGGTTATGCCGACGCGATGCAGCTGCCGATGACCGCGCTGGCGCAGCAGGTCAGACGCTGGCAGCCCTGGCTGCGTCTGCTGATGGCGAGCTGGTATCAGCTGCGCGCCGATCAGTGCGACGACGCCACCTTACAACAGCTGGCTCAGCAGAGCTGGCAACAGATTTAATCGCGTGACGCCCTTGCGTCGCGCTACAGGATTCAGGTTATGAAATCACATTTGCCCGGCCCGCTGATGCTCGACGTCGGCGGCTATGAACTGGATGGCGAAGATCGCGAGATCCTGCAACATCCGCTGGTCGGCGGGTTAATTTTGTTTGCCCGCAACTATCACGATCCTGCCCAGCTTGCCGAGCTGGTGCGTCAGATCCGCGCCGCGTCGCACACCCGGGTGGTGGTGGCGGTGGATCAGGAGGGGGGGCGCGTGCAGCGTTTCCGCGACGGTTTCACCCAGTTGCCCGCCATGCAATCTTTTGCGGCGCTGCACGACGCAGAGACCGCAGGCGAGCTGGCACAGCAGGCGGGCTGGCAGATGGCCGCCGAGATGATCGCGATGGATATCGATATCAGCTTCGCGCCGGTGCTCGACGTGGGCCATATCAGCGCCGCAATCGGCGATCGATCTTTCCATGCCGATCCGGCCATCGCCCTGGCCGTGGCGCGCCGCTTTATTGCGGGAATGCACGAGGCGGGCATGAAAACCACCGGCAAACATTTTCCAGGGCATGGCGCAGTCAGCGCCGATTCGCATAAAGAGACGCCGCGCGATCCACGCGATGAGAAGACGCTGCGCGAGCATGACATGGCGATCTTCAGCAGCCTGATTACGGAGCAGGCCCTGGATGCCATCATGCCTGCCCACGTCATCTATACCGACATCGATCCGCTGCCTGCCAGCGGTTCGCCTTACTGGCTTAAAACCGTGTTGCGCGAGCAGCTGAGCTTCGACGGCGTAATCTTCTCCGACGATCTCTCAATGGAGGGCGCTGCTGTGATGGGCAGTTATGCGGAGCGGGCGCAGCAGTCGCTTAATGCGGGATGTGACATGGTGCTGGTCTGCAATCAGCGCCAGGGGGCCATCAGTGTGCTGGATAACCTGATCCCGGTCAGTTCAGAACGGGTTACCCGGTTGTATCATCAGGGCAGATTTACCCGCGATGAGCTGCAGGCAACGCATCGCTGGAAAAACAACGCCCGGCAACTGAGTGAACTTCAGGAACGCTGGCTGGCTCATAAGGCGTCGTGGTAAACAGTGACTGCCCGGCGCTATCACGACCCTGAGGATTATCATGATCATCTATCTGCACGGTTTTGATTCCAGTAGCCCAGGTAATCACGAAAAAGTGCTGCAACTGCAGTTTATCGATCCTGACGTCAGGTTACTCAGTTACAGCACCCGCCATCCGAAACATGATATGCAGTTTCTGCTGAAAGAGACTGACAGGATGCTGACGCAGTCTGACGACGATTGCCCGCTGATCTGTGGCGTCGGGTTAGGCGGTTTCTGGTCAGAACGCATCGGCTTTCTGTGCGGCATCCGCCAGGCAATCTTTAATCCCAACCTTTATCCGCATGAAAACATGGAAGGGAAGATTGACCGGCCTGAGGAATATCTGGATATCGCTACCAAATGCGTCAGCGATTTCCGCGAACGTAACCGTGGTCGCTGTCTCACCTTTCTCTCCCGGCAGGATGAGGCGCTCGACAGCCAGCGCAGCGCCGATCATCTCCGGCCCTTTTATGAGATCGTCTGGGATGAGGCGGAAGGGCACAAATTTAAAAGCCTCTCTTCCCATCTTCAGCGGATAAAATCTTTTAAAACAGAAAGTTAAACAGAGCAGGCACCGCTGGGTGCCTGTTTTTATCACGTAATTATCTGAGTTTTATTTTCCTGTTTTGATCTATATCAATATTCTTATGTTCTCCTCTTCCCGCCATGCTATTCTGCCAGCAGATTGCGATTTTAACTTCGCCAACCCTATGTTTCTTAAGGTTTAATTTAACCTTTGGTTAACTTTTGGTTCACAATTTGAGGGGGTCTTTGTTGACTACGTCCGTTAAGAAAATTGTTATTGTCGGAGGGGGAGCCGGCGGCCTTGAAATGGCCACGCAGCTGGGTCATAAACTGGGGCGCAAAAAGAAGGCCGAGATTATTCTGGTCGATCGCAACCACAGCCATCTGTGGAAGCCGCTGCTGCATGAAGTAGCGACCGGCTCTATGGATGAAGGCATTGATGCGCTGAGCTATCTGGCACATGCCCGTAATCACGGGTTTGAGTTCCAGCTGGGTTCCCTCACCGACATCGACCGCAGCCGGAAAGTGATCCGTCTGGCTGAAGTGGTGAACGCCCAGGGTGAAGTGCTGGTGCCGCAGCGGGAAGTCGCCTATGACCAGCTGGTGATGGCGCTGGGCAGTACCTCAAACGATTTCGGTACGCCGGGCGTTAAAGATCACTGTATTTTCCTGGACAATCCGCATCAGGCGCGCCGTTTCCACAATGAGATGCTCAACCTGTTCCTGAAGTTCTCTGCCAGCGAAGGCAGGCAGGAGAAAGTGAACATCGCCATCGTCGGCGGTGGCGCCACCGGCGTTGAGCTCTCTGCTGAGCTGCATAATGCGGTGAAGCAGCTGCACAGCTATGGATTCAAAGGCCTGGGACGTGAAGCGCTGAATGTGACGCTGGTCGAGGCGGGCGAACGTATTCTGCCTGCGCTGCCACCGCGCATCTCCGCCGCCGCGCATCAGGAGCTGACCAAACTGGGTGTGCGCGTGTTGACGCAGACCATGGTCACCAGCGCTGAACACAACGGCCTGAACACCAAAGGCGGCGAGTTTATTGAGGCCGATCTGATGGTCTGGGCCGCCGGGATCAAGGCGCCTGACTTTATGAAAGAGATTGGCGGACTGGAAACCAACCGCATCAATCAGCTGGTGGTTAAAGAGACGCTGCAGACCACGCTGGACGATGACATCTACGCGATTGGCGACTGCGCCTCCTGTGCGCTGCCGGGCGGCGGCTTCGTGCCGCCTCGCGCCCAGTCTGCGCATCAGATGGCCTCACGCGCGATGGATAATATCCTGGCGCAGCGTGCCGGTAAGCCGCTGAAAGCCTATGTCTATAAAGATCACGGCTCGCTGGTGTCGCTCTCGCGCTTCAGTACGGTCGGCAGTCTGATGGGCAACCTGATGCGCGGTTCGATGATGGTGGAAGGGCGGATTGCGCGCTTTGTCTATATCTCGCTCTATCGTATGCACCAGATCGCGCTGCACGGTTACTTTAAAACCGGCCTGATGATGCTGGTGGGCAGCCTCAACCGGGTAATCCGCCCGCGGCTTAAGCTGCACTAAATCTCTGCGCGGTATCGGGTCAGAATGAGCCCCCTCAATGCTGAGGGGGCTTTTTTTTGCCTGAACTGGCCTTAGCGATGATGGCCGTTCATGAGATCGCTTCCAATTTTCAGAGCATATTTATCAGATAGCGCCTCGTCGGTAACAAAGTCGGCGGTAAGCGACGGCACGATTGTCATCCGGGATAAGGCGAAGCAGACGCAGGACGTGGCGGACCTGAGCCGCGACGCGGCGGGAGCGAATCCGGGGCTGGATAACATCTTCGATAAGGAAAAAGAGCAGCGATGGATGGAGACGGCGCAGCTGCTGGCGGAAACCGGCAGCCAGGCAGGCGACATCGCGCGGACGCAGGGTGAGATAGCGGCGACGAAGTCCGCCACGGAGAAGATGAAGGACATTTCGCCGGAGCAGAAGAAGGATGCAGAAGCGCAGTGGCGCAAAGCGAATCCGGGTCTGGAGCCGAGCGCCGCTGATATCACGGGGCAGGTGTATCAGGCGCTGTACAATCGGGCAATGCTGGACAGCGGAATGGGAACCGGCGGGACAGTGCAGCAGGGTATCAGCACGGCGACGGCGGCGATACAGGGCCTGGCGGGTGGCAACATTGCTCAGGCCGTGAGCGGGGCGGCGACGCCGTACCTGGCGGAGCAGATACATACGCTGACGACCATGAAAGGCCCGGACGGCAAGGATGTGGTGAACGTTGAGGCGAACCTGAAAGCACACGCGGTGGTTGGCGCGGCCACGGCTTACGCGGCGGGCAACAGCGCGGTGGCGGGTGCCCTGGCGGGTAAAAATAGTATTGAGGATAATCTTCCGGGCGGAAATGAAAAGTCTGGGAGGCCTGGATACGCCAGCATGGAATCGAGATGGTAAGTAGCGCCAAAGCATCCGGTTCAGCAAGTTATCAGAAAACAATGAATCAACGTGATGCTATAGGGCTGATACTGGCTACGGGAAGTGTAGCGCTGTTGCCTGGTGGTGCTCAGGCAATGGGGCAATCAGGAACAGGCGCGAATGCAGGTATCAGTTATCTCACAGATGGCATGATAGATCCGGCAAATGCTGTGATTGATGGCTGGGTAAATGTTATCAGCATGGGTAAAAATGGAGTTGAACAGCACCAATAATTACGTTTACCAGGCATTTTAGCAGCAGAGCGCAGGCGTATGCATTGACGGCAGGTTTAAGGGGGGACGTTTTTCTGGAAAAAACAGACGCTAACTTTCTGAATGCTGGTTCTGCATTCAGGCTGGATTTGAATAAACTGGTTACCGAATATCTGTATGCATCAGGAACCCTGAGCGAAGTAAATAGTGCTTGTTAATAAAGTCTGTAAAGGTATCTCTTAGCCGGATGGAGATGCAGCAATAAGGATGCATAGGCCTGATTTTATGATGCGACGGCCTTGATACCTCTGATTCTTTTTGGTCTAATAATGCCACCAGGAATGGCTGATAATTAAAAGCAAATGGATTTGCCGGTGAAAGCCTTGTTTTCATATCCGGTGTAAACGACCGGGACCATCTTTACTACAAATACAACTTCACATTTGCGCAGGCTGATGTTTTTAAATGCCCGGCTATAAATTGATGCTCTCCGGCTCATTCTGAGCATGAGAAACAGCGCATAATAGTAAATATTCCTGTCCGATACCGGCGGACAGACACAAGCGACAACCTGTCTGTTGTGTATTGGTTATTCAGGGAACGAAGTCCTGCCTGACGCGCAGGGAAATAATGTTAAGTTATAAAAAGGAATGCACTCAATGAAATTTAAAATGACGACGCTGGCATTATTGTGTGGCACTCTGCTGGCAGGCAGCAATGCGTTTGCTGATAATCACACCGTCTCAGTCGGCTATGCGCAAAGCAAAGTTGAAGACTACAAAAACATCCGTGGCGTCAATGTTCAATATCGCTATGAATGGGATGCTCCCATCAGCGTCATTGGATCATTCAGCTACATGAAAGGCGATCAGGATTTTTCAGAGCGCGATGAGTACGACGGTGACGTGTACGGCTATGACGGGCAGGCTAAAGTGAAATATTATTCACTGATGGCGGGGCCGGCGTATCGTATCAATGACTATGTCAGCCTCTATGGATTGGTCGGTGTTGCCCATACTAAAGTGGATGAAAGCGTGCATTATCTGGGCGCTTATTCAGAAAGTTATGGCGAAAATACAACCTCCTTTGCCTATGGCGCGGGCGTAGCCGTTAATCCCACTGATACACTCGCAATTAATATTGGCTATGAAGGCACGCGCGTTAAATATAACGATATGAATTATGCCATCAACGGCTTCAATATTGGTGTTGGCTACCGTTTCTGATTTAGTCCTGAATCCGCAATCCTGACCATCTGGTCAGGGTTTTTTACGGTATGCAAAGAAGTATTTAATAGATGCCGTTTTACGCGACTCTTAATCAGGTTTAAAAAATAACTTATTCCATCTTGTCGTAGATGCCAGTCTTATGAAATAAACCGGCTTAGTTTTTGTTGAAAATATGGAAATAATTGCTGTGTGAAGGAGGCAGGGATGTTATGTATTAAGTGTCAGGAAGCGGAAGGAAACAAAGATTCAGGTTACTGTGATAATTGTGAAAAAAAAGAAGAAGGCAGAATTAATGGTTTGTTATATCTGCCTGCTTTAGGCCTGGTTATGGGCTTTTTTACGATGTTATATAATGATTTTAATGTTGTTGCGTTAATTGCTAATACATACCAGAAATATAGTGTAATTAATAGTTTTAGTATTTTGCTCTTAATGCTTTCAATTATTGATTTTCCCGTAACAGTACTGGCTTGCTGGTTCTTCTTTAAGAAAAAAGCAAAAATCAGATGTGTGATGATAACGTACTATTTATATGGTCTTGTCTTTGCCAGTTTTTGTACGTTTTACCCTGCCTTAGTTTTCCACGTAAACCTTACACAGCCTGTTATCAATACCCTGGGCAGGGCCTTTATCAGTTGTCTGATATGGGTGCCTTATTTTATTTTCTCCAGCAGGATTAATAAAGTCTTTGTGCATTAATGTGGACATGTTTTTATGTCAAAAATTAAACGCTGTGCAACGCAACAGAGACCTGGTCCTGGCATCATTAAAATAACTCAATTTTTATTGAAGTTTAATTAAGGGGGATAAACAATGGCGGCGAAAATCATCATCTCTGGATTGATAGCATTATTATTGAGTGGTTGCACCGCAGGTTTCAGACCTTCTCTGAATGATTATAAAGGAGAGGATGCGGCCCGGATTCGCGTCGGTTCAGAGGGCAATACGGCACTTCAGTTCTTTGAGAAGCAGGATTCAGGTTGCTATAAAAAAGTACTGGAACGCCGTATTACTTCTGGCTTTGCCATTCTGGGTATCCCTGTTACAGGGAATAAACGAATAGGTATGCCAGCCTCATCTGATAATAATGGTGCCTTTATCAATGAGTTCACCCTGAAGCCGGGACAAATGATTCGGGTCATCCACTACTGGACTGAGTCTGGGTACTATCAGAACACACAAAAATCTGCCTCTGCTGAATTTATTCCTCAGGCTAACCATGACTACGATATTGTGGTCAAAGGCTCTGCATATTCTGGCGATAGCGTGTCCATCAAAAATCTCACCCCGGATGGCGCCGTAGTGGGCTGGGGCGACGTGAAGGAATGCCCATCAGAGAGTATTTTTGATTAGTTTCCTCTTCCTCCATTCCTGAAGCCTGGTTGCTTCAGGAATGAATCTTCACCTTTAAGTAATAGTCAGTAACCGGGTTACAGGTAGCGATGGAAATGCCGTTGCCAGAACAGGCAATCAGCTTCTTTAAAGCACTTTGTAAAGGTTTATGATATGGATTTAATTGGTTAAAGTTTCGGCTTAAAGCGATAACAGTGAAAACTCTCTTCTCTTCAGAACTCTCCTAAAAACTGGTCCTGATAGCAAAGTGACCGATTTCCTCCATTTATCTGATGTTGCAATTTTAGTCCATCTGCAAAACTTCACTTCAACAAACACGGCGCGTCGCGCACGCCGGTTATACCTCCATCAACGAGGATGCTTTAACAGCAGGAATGCGCGGTAACACTTTTCAGGAGGAACGTCCTGTGAATAAATCAATGTTAGCGGGTATCGGTATTGGTGTGGCAGCAGCACTGGGTGTTGCCGCCGTGGCAGGCATGAACGTGTTTGATCGCGGTCCTCAATACGCTCAGGTACTCTCTGCAACGCCTATCAAAGAGAGCATCAGGCAGCCACGCCAGGAGTGCCGTAACGTCACCCTGACGCATCGCCGGGCCGTACAGGATGAAAACCGTCTTGCTGGCTCGGTGTTAGGTGCAGTGGCAGGCGGTGTGCTGGGTCACCAGTTTGGCGGCGGTCGCGGCAGGGATGTGGCGACGGTAGCAGGTGCGGTTGCGGGCGGTTATGCCGGTAATCAGGTCCAGGCCGGATTGCAGGATCGGGATACTTACACCACCACCGAACAGCGCTGTAAGACAGTGTATGATAAACAAGAGAAAAAACTGGGATATGACGTGACCTATAAAATAGGCGACCAGCAGGGCAAAATCCGCATGGAAAACGACCCCGGCACGCGTATTCCTCTGGACCGCAATGGTCAGCTGATTCTTAACAGCGACCAGGCGTAATTGGGCAAAGCTTTGCCGCACTCGCGGCCACACAGCACGACGTAATGAAAAAGGCGCATCTTCCGGATGCGCCTTTTTTCATGGTGTCCGGCCCGCCCGGCGCTCAGCACCGGACGGGCAGGGAGTCAGACCTGATGCTCAGCCAGCTGTGAGACAAAGCCCTGCACCCACTCCATCCGCAGCTTTCTTTCCGACAGCTCACGCGTAAAACGCAGTCGTGTCGGCCCATCCAGCTTCCACTGCTGCGGCTCCTTCTGCAGCAGGCCAATCAGCCATGTCGGATCCACCTTGTTCTGCGGCGCAAAATCGAAATAACCGCCTTTGTCGCTGGCTTCGATTTTACGCAGCCCTACGGTTTGCGCCTGCAGGCGAATAATCGCCACATCCAGCAGGTTGCGTGCCGCGTCTGGCAGCAGGCCGAAGCGGTCGATCATCTCAACCTTAAGCTCCTGTAGCTCCTCCTCACTCTCCGCGCTGGCGATGCGTTTGTAGAGTGAAAGGCGGGTGCTGACATCCGGAATAAAGTCCTCCGGCAGCAGTGCTGGCATCCGCAGTTCCACCTCGGTCTGATTGCTGGTGAGATCTTCCAGCGACGGCTCGCGTCCCGCTTTCAGCGCCTCGACGGCATTCTCAAGCAGCTCCATATAAAGCGTGAAGCCCAGCGTCTCCATCTGACCGCTCTGCTCGTCACCCAGCAGCTCGCCCGCGCCGCGAATCTCCAGGTCATGAGTCGCCAGCGCAAAACCGGCCCCCAGATCTTCCAGCGAGGCGATCGCCTCCAGACGTTTGTGCGCATCGGCGGTCATCGCCTTCGGATGCGGCGTTAACAGCCAGGCATAGGCCTGATGGTGCGAACGCCCGACGCGCCCCCGCAGCTGGTGCAGCTGGGCCAGACCAAAGTGGTCAGCCCGTTCGATGATGATGGTGTTGGCGGTCGGAATGTCGATCCCGGTTTCGATAATAGTGGTGCAGACCAGCACGTTGAAACGCTGATGATGGAAATCGTTCATCACCCGCTCCAGCTCGCGCTCACGCATCTGGCCATGCCCGATCGCTACCCGCGCTTCCGGCACCAGCTCGCTCAGGCGCTGCGCCGCTTTCTCAATATTTTCAACGTCGTTATAGAGGTAGTAAACCTGTCCGCCTCGCAGCACCTCACGCAGAATCGCCTCGCGGATCACCAGGTCATCATATTCACGAACGAAGGTTTTCACCGCTAACCGACGGGCCGGCGGCGTGGCGATAATGGAGAGATCGCGCATGCCGCTCATGGCCATATTCAGGGTGCGCGGAATCGGCGTGGCGGTGAGCGTCAGGATATCCACATCGGCCCGCATCGCCTTGATCCGCTCCTTATGGCGCACCCCGAAGCGGTGCTCCTCATCGACAATCAGCAGACCGAGGTCGTGCCATTTCAGGTCGCTCATCAGCAGTTTGTGGGTGCCGATCAGAATGTCGATCTTACCCTCGCTGGCCTGTTCCAGCACCTGCGCCTGCTCTTTGGCGGTGCGGAAGCGGGAAAGCATCTCAATGCGAACCGGCCAGTTGGCAAAGCGATCGCGGAAATTATCGTAATGCTGCTGGGCCAGCAGGGTGGTTGGCACCAGCACGGCGACCTGTTTATGGTTCTCAATCGCCAGAAACGCCGCGCGCATCGCGACTTCGGTTTTGCCGAAACCAACATCGCCGCACACCAGACGGTCCATCGCCAGCGGCTGGCACATATCGCTCAGTACCGCATTGATCGCCTGCGCCTGGTCTGGAGTAGTCTCAAATGGGAAACTCTCACAGAACAGCTGATACTGCTCACGGTCGTGTTTAAAGGCAAAGCCCGCTTTGGCGGCGCGCTGGGCGTAGATATCCAGCAGCTCAGCCGCCACATCGCGCACTTTCTCTGCCGCTTTCTGCCGTGCGCGTGACCAGGCATCGCTGCCCAGTTTGTGCAGTGGCGCGTTATCGTCCGCACCGCCTGCGTAGCGGCTGATCAGGTGCAGCGAGGAAACCGGGACATAGAGCTTGGCGTCATTGGCGTAAGAGAGCATCAGGTATTCCGCCTCGATGCCGCCCGCTTCCAGCGTGGTCAGGCCGATGTATCGTCCTACGCCGTGCTCCAGATGCACTACCGGCTGGCCGGGGTGCAGCTCCGCCAGGTTACGGATCAGAATGTCCGGATTAATGGTGTGGCGGGTATCCTGACGACGACGGCTGACGCGCTCACCCAGCAGGTCGCTCTCACAAATCAGCGCCCGGTTGCTCTGGGTGTCGATAAAACCGCGTTCGCTGGCCCCGATCATCAGCGTGAAACGGTCGTCGCCGTTTTCATCGAAGCGATGCACCGGCTGAGGCCGCAGCTTAATCCGCGCCAGCAGCTCCTGCAGGCTCTCACGGCGGCCTTCGCTCTCTACCGAGAAGACGACGGCTCCGCTGAAGGTTTCGATAAACTGACGCAGATGATCAAGCGGCGCTTTGGCCTGGGCCTGAATAGCCAGGTCCGGCAGCGGGGTGTAGCCAAGGTTGGTATTGGCCGCCTTTGCCGGCAGCACCTCGCTGGTCATCTGAATGCGCGGCCAGGCTTTCAGCTCGCCCATTAAGGCATCCGGGCGCAGCCACAGGGTCACCGGCTCCAGCAGCGGGCGCATCGGGTCAACGCGACGGTTTTCATAGCGCGCTTCAGCATCCTGCCAGAAGCGGCTGGCGCTGCCTTCAAGATCGCCGCAGTTTACAATCAGGGTGTTGTCGGGCAGGTAACTGAACAGGCTGGGTAGTGGCTGCTCAAAAAAGAGCGGCTGCCAGTATTCAATACCTGCGGGCAGTGTGCCTTTGCTGACCTGCTGGTAGACATGTTCCGATTCGCGGCGCACATCAAAGATTTCACGCCAGCGGCTGCGGAACAGCTCAATGGCCGCTTTATCGCTGGGAAACTCATGCGCAGGCAGCAGGTTGATTTCGGCAACCGCCTCCAGCGTGCGCTGCGAATCGACGTCAAACAGACGCAGGCTGTCAATCTCATCATCAAAGAAGTCGATACGGTAGGGCTGATCGCTGCCCATCGGGAAGAGGTCGAGCAGGGCGCCGCGGGTGGCATATTCCCCGTGCTCCATCACCTGATCCACATGGCGATAACCCGCCTGCTCCAGCTGGTCGCGCAGCCGGTCGCGTGACAGTTTCTGCCCCTGCTTCATGACCAGCGCGTGGCCATGCAGGAAGCTGTGCGGGCAGACGCGCTGCATCAGCGTATTGACCGGCATGATCAGCATACCGTGCTGCATTACGGGCAGCTGGTAAAGGGTCGACAGACGGGCAGAGATAATATCCTGATGCGGAGAAAAACTGTCATAGGGCAGCGTTTCCCAGTCGGCGAGGTAGGCGACCGGCAGATCGGTAAACTGGCGGATCTCATCCAGCAGTCGTAGCGCAGTCTGGGTATCGGGGGTAATCATCAGGACCGGACCGGCGTGACGTTCGGTAATGCTGGCACACTCTACCGCATGTGCCGCGCCTGTGAGCTGGCCGAGCTGGCGGAGATCGCCGGATTTAACGGGCAGGGTATAACGAGTCTGTTCGGACATGGGATCTCGGGGTTGCTCCATTTTTCCAGGACGTAATCATTCCATATTATGTCAGGGGGATCACCTTTGCGGCACAATTTTCCTGCCGCACCGCGCTGAAGCCGGGCGTTCAGCCCTTACCGGGTGTCGGCGGTAACGAAGCGGATAAGAAGAGGATAGACGCAGTCTGGAAAGGAAACAGAGAAAACCACCGTCGCCATGCAGCGACGGGGTTAAACGGGCAGATTATTTTATGGATTGCTGTGTGTAATGCATGCGTGGCCGGTCGATACTGGCCCAGGATAACGCCTGTTCAGGGTGATAGCTGAGAGTGCCGTCGTCCCACTTTACGTAGTACCCGACGGGTTCGTCCCGCAGTTCAAAGACGTTGATAATCTCGCCTCTGATCTCGCCGGATTGATGTTTTACGATGCTGCCTTTGGAAAATTTCGACATAATCGCACCTCTCTCCAGCCCGGTGATGGTTTACCCTGTTACTGAGTGTAGTCTACCCGCCGGGGCGGGGAATAATCCGCCAATAAGCGACGGCTTTATCGGCTATTCCGCTGCTTTGGCGCTGAAGGTGACGCATTCTGATGCAACTTTGCTGCCGACTCAGAGGGTTAGAGGTTTCATAAAGCCAGCCGCTCCTTTATCATCCCACTACCTATTTTCAGGCAACGGCTTACTGAATTCCATGTATCAACCTGTCGCGCTATTTATCGGTCTGCGTTACATGCGCGGACGAGCATCGGATCGCTTCGGTCGCTTTGTCTCCTGGCTTTCAACGATTGGCATTACGCTCGGCGTGCTGGCGATGGTGACTGTACTCTCGGTGATGAACGGTTTTGAGCGTGAACTCGAAGGCAACATTCTTGGCCTGATGCCTCAGGCGCTGATCACCAGCGACAAAGGCAGCCTCAATCCGCAGCAGCAACCCGCGGCCTCGCTGAACCTGCAGGGCGTCAGCCGCACCGCACCGCTGACGACCGCCAGCGTGGTGCTGCAAAGTCCGCACAGCGTCGCCGTGGGCGTGATGCTGGGCATTAATCCTGATCAAAACGATCCGCTGACGCCGTTCCTGGTGAACACCCGGCAGAGCGTGCTGCAGCCCGGACAGTACAACGTGATCCTGGGCGAACAGCTCGCGTCACAGCTCGGCGTGAAACGGGGCGATCAGCTGCGTCTGATGGTCCCCTCGGTCAGCCAGTTTACACCAATGGGGCGCGTGCCGAGCCAGCGTCTGTTCACCGTGGCGGGCACCTACGCGGCCAACAGCGAAGTTGATGGTTATCAGATCCTGGTCAATCTTCAGGATGCATCACGCGTAATGCGCTATCCGGCCGGAAACATCACCGGCTGGCGTCTCTGGCTGGACAAGCCGCTGTCGGTTGACAGTCTGAGTCAGCAGACACTGCCCGCTGGGCTGGTCTGGAAAGACTGGCGTGAGCGCAAAGGCGACCTCTTCCAGGCGGTGCGCATGGAGAAGAATATGATGGGCCTGCTGCTGAGCCTGATCATCGCGGTAGCGGCGTTTAACATCATCACCTCGCTGGGCCTGCTGATCATGGAGAAGCAGGGCGAAGTGGCCATTCTGCAGACGCAGGGCCTGACGCGCCGGCAGATTGTCGCCGTCTTTATGGTTCAGGGCGCCAGCGCCGGGATTATCGGCACGCTGCTCGGCACCCTGCTTGGCGTGCTGCTGGCCAGCCAGCTCAACAACTTAATGCCGGTGATTGGCCTGTTCCTCGATGGCGCCGCGCTGCCGGTGGATATCAATCTGTGGCAGGTGATTACCATTGCCCTCAGCGCGATGATCGTTGCGCTGTTGTCTACGCTCTATCCTTCGTGGCGCGCTGCCGCCGTTCAACCTGCTGAGGCTTTACGTTATGAGTAACTCTCCTTTGTTGCAGTGCCGCGACCTGTGCAAACGCTATCAGGAAGGCAGCGTGCAGACCGATGTGCTGCGCAATGTGGCTTTCAGCCTCCAGCCCGGCGAACTGACGGCGATCGTCGGCAGCTCCGGTTCCGGTAAAAGTACGCTGCTGCATCTGCTCGGCGGCCTAGATGCGCCGACCTCGGGCGATGTGGTGTTTGATGGTCAGTCACTGAATGCCATGTCCTCCTCGGCCAAAGCGGAGCTGCGTAACCGCGAGCTGGGCTTTATCTACCAGTTCCACCATCTGCTGCCGGATTTCAGCGCGCTGGAGAACGTAGCGATGCCGCTGCTGATTGGCAAAATTGCGAAAGCGGAAGCACAGGCGCGGGCTCGTGAGATGCTGGCTGCGGTCGGGCTGGAGCATCGCGCCGCCCACCGGCCGTCTGAGCTGTCGGGCGGGGAGCGCCAGCGTGTCGCGATTGCCCGCGCGCTGGTGAACCGTCCGCGGCTGGTGATGGCGGATGAGCCCACCGGTAACCTGGATGCGCGCAACGCTGATGCCATCTTTGAACTGCTGGGCGAACTGAACGTCCGTCAGGGCACCGCGTTTCTGGTGGTGACCCACGATCTGATGCTGGCAAAACGGATGACGCGTCAGATGGAGATGCGCGACGGCCAGTTAAGCGACCAGCTCACCCTGGCAGGAGCGGTGTAATGGGTTCATCGTTATCCCTGTTGCTGGGCCTGCGCTTTAGCCGCGGGCGCCGTCGTGGCGGCATGGTGTCGCTGATTTCAGTCATCTCTACTGTGGGTATCGCGCTGGGCGTGGCGGTGCTGATCATCGGCCTGAGTGCCATGAACGGATTCGAGCGCGAGCTGAATAACCGTATTCTGGCGGTCGTGCCGCACGGAGAGATCGAGGCGGTCAACCAGCCGTTCCGCCAGTGGCAGTCCCTGATCGCTCCGATAGAGAAGGTGCCTGGTATCGCGGCGGCTGCGCCCTATGTGAACTTCACCGGCCTGATTGAGAGCGGCGCCCGGCTGGAGGCGCTGCAGGTTAAGGGCGTTGATCCCGCTCAGGAGCCGCGCCTCAGCGCGCTGCCGCAGTTCGTGGCTGATAACGCCTGGTCCTCCTTTGCCGCGGGTAAGCAGCAGATCATCCTCGGCGGCGGCATTGCGAAATCGCTGAATGTGAAGCAGGGCGACTGGATCACCATCATGATCCCCAACAACGACGGCGACAATAAACTGTTACAGCCCAAACGCATCCGGTTGCAGGTCAGCGGCATCCTGCAACTCAGCGGTATGCTCGATCACAGCCTGGCGCTGGTGCCGCTGGCGGACGCGCAGCACTATCTGGAGATGGGTGACAGTGTTTCCGGCATCGCCCTGAAAATGACCGATCCGTTCCAGGCGGTGAAGCTGGTGCGGGAAGCCGGGGAAGCGACCCGCTCTTACGTCTATATTAAGAGCTGGATTGGCACCTACGGCTACATGTACCGGGATATTCAGATGATCCGCGCCATCATGTATCTGGCGATGGTGCTGGTGATCGGGGTAGCCTGCTTTAACATCGTCTCTACGCTGGTCATGGCGGTGAAGGACAAGAGCAGTGACATTGCGGTGCTGCGCACGCTCGGTGCGAAAGACCGGCTGATCCGCGCCATTTTCATCTGGTACGGTCTGCTGGCGGGGCTGCTGGGCAGCGTCAGCGGTGTGATCGCGGGCGTGCTGGTGGCGCTGAACCTGACCTCGCTGGTGCGCGGACTGGAGTCAGTGACCGGCCATCATCTGCTGGCAGGCGATATCTACTTTATCGATTTCCTGCCGTCGGAACTGCACTGGATTGATGTGTTCTCAGTACTGATCACCGCAATTCTGCTGAGTCTGTTAGCAAGCTGGTATCCCGCGAGGCGCGCCAGCCGCATCGATCCGGCTCGGGTATTAAGCGGTCAGTGATAAAAGGCGGCGCGAGTGATTTCGCGCCGCCTCTGTTTTAAGACCTTTGCTGTTGGGCCAGGCCCGCAGCAACCGTTACTATCGGGTGAACTTACCCGGAAACTGTTTATAGCGGCTCGCCGCAGCCGCTACGCCAGGAGATTTTATGCGTACACCACGTCGCCGCCTGCGACTTGCCCGCCTGAAGAAAACCCGGAGAAAGGTACATCAGCGCTTTCGTCAGCGCATTTTTGAGCGCGACCGCCAGGCCGAACTGGCGGCCCATCCTCTGCCGCATGTGGTCGTGCTGACCGGCGCGGGCATCTCTGCGGAGTCCGGCATCCGGACCTTCCGCGCCGCCGACGGCCTGTGGGAAGAGCATCACGTTGAAGATGTGGCGACACCCGAAGGCTTTCAGCGCGATCCGGCCCTGGTGCAGCGCTTCTACAATGCGCGCCGCCAGCAGCTTCAGCAGGCAGAGATCCAGCCTAACGCGGCGCATCTGGCCCTGGCGGAGCTGGAGCAGGTGCTGGGCGAAAATTTCCTGCTGGTAACGCAGAACATCGACAATCTGCATGAACGGGCTGGCAACAGCCGGGTACTGCACATGCACGGCGAGCTGTTAAAAGTGCGCTGCGTCTCCAGCGGTCAGGTAATTGCGTGGACCGGTGACATTACCCCGGACGATCGCTGCACCTGCTGCCAGTTCCCCTCGGCGCTGCGACCGCATGTGGTGTGGTTTGGCGAGATGCCGCTGGGCATGGAGGAGATTTATCAGGCGCTGGAGCAGGCCGATTACTTTATCGCTATCGGCACCTCAGGCCACGTCTACCCGGCGGCGGGTTTCGTGCATGAGGCTAAACTGCAGGGCGCGCATACGGTTGAGCTCAATCTTGAGCCGAGCCAGGTCGGCAACGAGTTTGCCGAGCGGCACTATGGCCTCGCGAGCGAAGTGGTGCCGGAGTTTGTCCACACCCTGCTGCGCGGTTGCGTCCGGTAAGCGGGGCGGGTGAGTGAGGCGTGCCCGGCGCAAATCCGGCGTCTGAGGTCAATACCTCTTCAGACGCCGTAACGCGGGCCTGGCCTGGCCCGCCTGATCGGCGGCGCGCGGCCTCCTTCACGCCTTTTTGAGAAACCGGCGGCTCTAGCGGCCCGCTTTCAGCTGCTGGAACAGCGTTTCGTACTGAACGCTGGCCTCACCCACATCATCCTGCCATTCACCATGTTTAATCACGTCGGCGGGTGGATAGAGCGAAGGATCGTTCGCTACGGCCGGTGGCAGCAGGGCTTTGGCGGCGAGGTTCGGCGTAGGATAACCGATGGTCTCCGCGACGCTGGCGGCGACGTCCGGACGCAGCAGGAAGTTAATCAGCTTCAGCGCGCCGGCTTTGTTTTTCGCATTAGCCGGGATTGCCAGGTTATCCATCCAGAAGATGCCGCCCTCCTCAGGCCAGACCACCGCTAACGGCGTGCCCGCCTGACGCGCGACCCAGGCCGAGCCATTCCAGAGCATCCCCAGATTGACCTCGCCTTCCATATACGGGTTCCCCGGGTTATCGGAGTTGAAGGCCAGCACATTAGGCATCAGTTTTTTCAGCTCCAGATACGCCGCCTTGATCTGCGCCGGATCGCGGGTATTGCCGGAGTAGCCCAGCTTGCGCAGCGCCATCTGGAACACCTCGCGCGCATCGTCGGTCAGCAGCAGGCTCTGCTTATATTCCGGTTTCCAGAGGTCGGCCCAGCGGGTCACCTTGCTGGCGTCGATCTCGTCGGTATTGACGCCGATCGCCGTAGCGCCCCAGATATAGGGGATCGAATAGTCATTGTCGGGATCGAACGGCTTATTCAGCAGGTCAGGATCGAGGTTACTGAAGTTGCTGAGCTGGCTTTTGTCGATCTTCTGCAGCATCCCCTCGTTGCGCATCTTCGCCACGAAGTAGGTTGAGGGCACTACCAGATCGTAAGCGCCATCTTTCCAGGTTTTCAGCTTGGCGTACATGCTCTCGTTGGACTCGTAGGTGGAGTAGATCACCTTAATCCCGGTCTCTTTGGTGAACTGCTCCAGCAGTCCCGGCGGCACATACTCCGTCCAGTTATAGAAGTAGAGCGTGTTGCTGTCGTCGGCCTGAGCCACATTCATGCCCAGCAGCAGCGCACCTGCCGCCAGCCAGTGAGATCGCTTTTTCATTATCTTTCCTCTTATCGATTTCTGTCGCGCAGTAACCACTGGCTGGCCGCCACCAGCAGCAACGACAGCAGCAGTAAAATGGTGGCCAGCGCATTCACCTCCGGTGAGACGCCAACCTTTACCATGGAGTAGATCTTCAGCGGTAAGATCTCAAATGTCGGGCCGGTGACGAATGACGAAACTACCACATCATCCATTGACAGGGTGAAGCTCAGCAGCCAGCCCGCCGCGACCGCGGGCATCGCCAGCGGCAGGATAATCCGGCGCAGGATGGTGATTTCACTGGCACCGAGATCTTTGGCCGCCTCCAGCATCCGCACATCAAACCCTTTCAGCCGTGCGTAGACCGTAATCACCACAAACGGCAGGCAGAAGGTGATATGGGAGATCAGCAGCGACCAGAAGCCCAGCGAAATGCCCAGCAGCATAAACAGCACCAGCAGGGAGATGGCCATCACAATGTCTGGCGACATCATCACCACAAACAGCATGCCGCCGACAAACGGCTTACCGCGGAAACGGTAGCGATAGAGCGCCACGGCGGTGAGGGCACCGATCAGCGTGGCGCACGTGGCAGAGAGCACGCCCATGATTAACGAATGCTGCGCTGCCTGAAGCAGGCTGTCGTTGTTCAGCAGCAGGCTGTACCACGTCGTCGTGAAGCCCTGCCAGTTGATACCGAACCGGGAGGCGTTAAACGAATTGACGATCAGAATCACGATCGGTATGTAGAACCAGGCATAAATCAGCGCCATAAAAGCGCCGCGTAACAGGCGAGCGATCATCCCAACTCTCCCCTGTTATTCAGCAGTCGCGCGACGCGCCAGTAAATCAGCAGCAGCAGCCCCATTAACAGGGTCATGACGACGCTGGTGGCGGCACCCAGTGGCCAGTCACGGATATTCAGGAACTGGCTCTTAATAATATTCCCGATCAGCAGGTTTTTGGCGCCCCCCATCAGGTCGGCGACGTAAAACAGCCCCATCGCCGGGATAAACACCAGCAGGCAGCCCGCGACAATGCCAGGCATGGTCAGCGGCAGAACCACCCGGAAAAAGGTCTGCAGCTTACCGGCGCCCAGGTCGCGCGCTGCTTCCAGCAGCGGTCTGTCCAGCTTCTCCAGGCTGGAGTAAAGCGGCAGCACCATAAACGGCAGCAGGATATAGATCAGACCGAGGATCACCGCTTCCGGCGTATAGATGATGCGAAACGGCTTGTCGATCAGCCCCAGCGACAGCAGGCCATCGTTGAGCCAGCCTCGGGTGCTGAGAAAGATTTTCAGACCATAGATGCGGATCAGTGAGTTGGTCCAGAACGGCACAATCAACAGGAACAGCATCAGCGGGCGCAGGCGCGGCGGCAGTTTCGTCAGGCACCAGGCGAAGGGATAGCCCAGCAGCAGGCAACCGAGCGTGGCGATCAGCGCCATATTCAGGGAGTGCAGCAGCACCTCCGCGTAAAGCGGATCGAGCAGGCGACCATAGTTGCTGATCGTTGGCGTCGTGCTGACGAAATGGGCTTCATCACGCGTCAGAAAGCTGGTGACGAAGATCATCAGATCAGGAATAAAGACGAACAGCGTTAGCCAGCCGACAATCAGCGCGATGACGCACTTCTGAAAACCATTACGCATCAGCTTCATAGGGCAGCACCACCTCCCAGCCTGGCACCCAGTTCACCACCATCTTCTGATTCAGTGAGTGGTCGAAGTCGGGGTCGTCTTCATTAAAGAATTCGCTCACCGTAATCAGCTTGCCATTCTCCAGCGCGACCACAGACTCCAGCGTCATGCCTTTATAGTTTCGTTCACGGACATAGCCAATCAGGCCATCTGCCGGGCGATCATCATGGATCTCGTCGACCCGCAGATCTTCCGGCCGCAGCATCACATGCAGCCGGTCACCGGTGCTGACCGGGAAGGGACAGTGGATCTGGCACTCGCGCCCCTCAACCCGTGCACGCACCGCTGGCGCGTTATCGGCGGCGATAACCTCTGCGTCAAACAGGTTGATTTCGCCGATGAAGCGGGCGACAAACAGGTTTTCAGGCTCTTCGTAGACTTCGCGTGGCGTGCCGTCCTGCACCACCTTGCCGTCGCGCATCACCACGATACGGTCGGACATCGTCAGCGCCTCCTCCTGATCGTGCGTGACGAAGACAAAGGTGATGCCGAGTTTACGCTGCAGCGCCTTCAGCTCGTTCTGCATCTGACGGCGCAGCTTGTAGTCCAGCGCCGAGAGTGACTCGTCCAGCAGCAGTACTTTAGGCCGGTTAACCACGGCACGGGCGATCGCCACCCGCTGCTGCTGACCGCCAGAGAGCTGATGCGGACGCCGATCGGCGAAGCTCTCCAGCTGCACCATCGCCAGCACCTCATTGACCCGTTGAGTAATCTGCGCCGCCGGCGTTTTCTGCATGCGCAGGCCAAACGCCACGTTCTCAAACACCGTCATATGCGGGAACAGCGCATAGCTCTGAAACACAGTATTAACGTGACGATGCTCGGCAGGTGTATCGGTAATGTCCTGATTGTCTAGCGAAATCTGCCCGCGGTCGGCATCTTCCAGACCGGCGATCAGGCGCAGGATCGTCGTTTTGCCGCAGCCAGACGGGCCGAGCAGGGTGATGAACTCACCGTGATTGATGGTCAGGTTAAAATCATCAATGATGGTTTTACCGTCGAAAGCTTTACTGATGCCAGAAAGCGTAACCAGCGCCTGCTGTGCGCATGTTTGCGTCATTTTAGTCTCAGTCTGTTAGAGGTCGGACAGATTCAGCATAGCCGCATTGCGCAGCCAGCCAGCAAAGAGGGCGGATGATACCTGAAAAATGCAGTAATGCCATGATTTGCCCGCCTGATTGGGGCTGATGGGTGCCATGACGAAAAAGATTGCGTGTTTTGCCGCAACATTCGCTGGCTGCGTCGCTTTTTTCAGGCTTATGGCTTTCCCAAAGGTCCCCGACAGCGCTAACCTGTCTGCGAATGATTTTACGCAACATTGCGTTCGGCAGGTCTGTGAATAATAGCGGACGGCACTTTTAAAGGATGGGATATGGAACAGTTACTTGAGCGCTTTCTGAGTTATGTGGCAGTTGAGACCCAGGCTAAGCCGCAGGCGCGCCAGGTGCCCAGCAGTGAAGGGCAGTGGACGCTGGCGCGTCAGCTGCAGGAGGAGCTGCTGGCCCTGGGCTTTGTCGATGTCACCTTAAGCGATCACTGCTGCGTCATGGGCACGCTGCCCGCCAATGTTGACTGGCCGACGCCGGTCATCGGTTTCATCTCCCACATGGATACCTCGCCCGATTTCACGGCAAAGCATGTGAATCCGCAGATCATTGAGAACTATCGCGGCGGCGACATTGCGCTGGGTAACGGCAACGAGATTCTGTCGCCGGTGATGTTTCCGGTGCTGCACAAGCTGATCGGTCACACGCTGATCACCACCGATGGCAAAACCCTGCTGGGCGCGGACGATAAAGCGGGCATCGCCGAGATTATGACGGCGATGGCGGAGCTGGCTGCCAGCGACAGGCCGCACGGCGCTATCCGCGTGGCCTTTACGCCCGATGAGGAGATTGGCCGCGGCACCTCGCACTTTGACGTCGAAGCTTTTGCCGCAGACTGGGCCTACACCATCGACGGCAGCGATCTGGGCGAGTTCGAGTATGAGAATTTCAATGCGGCCTCGGCTACCGTGAAAATCGTCGGCAACAACGTGCATCCCGGCTCGGCGAAAGGGGTGATGGTGAACGCGCTGGATCTGGCTAACCAGTTCCATGCCGCGGTGCCGGCCAGCGAAAAACCGCAGTCTACCGACGGTTATCAGGGCTTCTATCATCTGCATCAGATTAAGGGCACGGTCGAACACGCCGAGATGCTCTATATCATCCGTGATTTTGAAACCCGCAGTTTTGAGCAGCGTAAAGAGACGCTGCTGCAGATTGCTGAGAAGATCAACAAGACCCTGCATTCGGACTGCTCGATCACGGTCGAAATCACCAACAGTTATCGCAATATGCGTGAAAAGGTTGAGCCGTTCCCGCACATCATCGATCTGGCGTTGCAGGCGATGCGCGACTGCGACATTGAGCCGGTGGTGAAGCCAATTCGCGGCGGAACCGATGGGTCGGCCCTTTCATGGAAAGGCCTGCCGTGCCCGAACATCTTTACTGGCGGCTACAACTACCACGGCAAGCATGAGTTCGCCTCACTGAATATCATGGCGAAGTCGGTCGAGGTAATTGTGCGCCTGTCAGAGCTGGCGGCGCAGAAGCGGGATTAAAAAAGGCGCTCTGCCAGCATAGCAGAGCGCCTGATTCAGCCGCGGCGCATGGAGGCGCCGCGGGCGGCTTATTCGTCGCCGAAATACCAGTAACCGGCATTCACCAGACCAGCAATCTGCGCCAGAACCGCCGGATCATCCAGCGCGTCGCCCAGGTCGTCCAGCGTAATGCGACTGTGATGGGCCAGAACCGCCATCACCTCGGGACGCGAACACTCAACCTGCTCCCCGTTCACATAGACTGCATCGCCAATGGTCAGGACACGCAGGCCACCTAACCGGCTCAGCGCGTCGCCCTGCTGCAGCGCATCGTAGATCTCATCAGGCTGATAAGGCGGTTCCGGCGGTGCCACATCCAGTTCGTGGCGTGACTGCGAAATAAATTCGCCAAACCAGCGTTCGAAATGTTCAGGCTGATTGACCACATCCAGCATCAGCTGACGCACGCCTTCAATTTCCTGCGGCAGGATCTGCGACGGGCAGTCACGCGCGGGTACGTCCGGATCGCTGAAGCGCAGGCTGCCCAGTTCATTGGCCAGCGCGTAGTCGGCAAATCCGCTGATCAGCTCACGACCGCTGGGGGCACGGAAGCCGACGGAGTAGTTCAGGGCGTTCTCCAGCGAGTAGCCTTCGTGCGGGAATCCTGGCGGAATATAGAGAATATCGCCCGGCTCCATCTCTTCATCAATGATGGCGTCGAAGGGTTCGACCTGCAGCAGGTCCGGGTGCGGGCAGTGCTGCTTCATCGGCACCTTCTCCCCGACGCGCCAGCGGCGACGGCCCATTCCCTGAATAATAAAGACATCATACTGATCGAAATGGGGGCCGACACCGCCGCCAGGCACGGCAAACGACACCATCAGGTCGTCAACGCGCCAGTCGGGCAGGAAACGGAAAGGACGCATCAGCGCCGCCGACGGCTCATGCCAGTGGTTAACCGCCTGAACCAGCAGCGACCAGTTGTTCTCGCCAAGGTGATCGTAACTCTCAAACGGGCCGTGGCTGACCTGCCACTTACCATCCTGATGGCTGACCAGGCGGCTATCCACCTCGTTTTCCATTGCCAGTCCGGCCAGTTCATCCGGTGAAAGAGGATCCACAAAGTTTTTAAAACCACGCTTCAGCACGACCGGGCGTTTCTGCCAGTAGCGCTGAATAAAATCGGGCCAGTTAAGATCGAGCTGATAGTCCATACAAGGGTTCCGCTTAGGGCTGCAAATGCCAGCAAGTATAACAGCCCCGGAAGGTTTCTACTCGCGGCGATGTTCGACTTCCTGGCGCTTGAAGATCACTTCCATCCGCGCGCCACCCAGAGCACTGCCGGAGGCGATGACGTTCCCCTCATATTGTTCGAGAATATCGCGCACCACCGCCAGACCTAATCCCTGCCCGGGCCGCAGGGTATCCACGCGCTGGCCGCGGACAAACACCAGGTCGCGCTTGCTTTCGGGGATCCCCGGACCATCATCATCGATGTAGAGATGCAGCGCATTTTCACTCTGAAAGGCGCTGACTTCGATAAATTCAAGACAATATTTGCAGGCGTTATCAAGCACGTTGCCCAGCACTTCCATGAAATCGTTCTGATCGCCGACGAAGGTCAGCTCCGGGGAGATATCGAGCGTAATTGCCACGCCTTTGCGCTGATAGACTTTGTTCAGGGCCGAACAGAGGCTGTCGAGCAGACCGGAAACGGAATGCAGGTCGCGCTGCAGCGGGTTGTGATCGGCCTGCATACTGGCGCGATGCAGATAATACCCGACCTGCTGCGAGATGCGGCTGATCTGCTCCAGCATGACCGGCTCAGCCTGTTCCACCGTCAGCTCTTTGCCGTTGCGCAGCGAACGCAGCGTGCTCTGCAACACGGCCAGCGGCGTTTTCAGGCTGTGGGTCAGGTCAGACAGGGTGGTGCGATAACGGGTGTAGCGTTGCCGTTCATTTGTCAGCAGCAGATTGAGGTTGCGGACCAGACTGCGCAGCTCCTGCGGTGGATTGTCCGCCAGGTTTTCGCGCTGGCTGGTTTCCAGTTCGCGCACCTGCTGGGTCAGCGTGCCGATGGGCCGGAGGCTCCAGTGCGCCGCCAGCCATAGCAGCGGCACAATCAGAATCAGGTTCGCCGCCAGCACATAGCTGAACCACGACCAGACGACATCTGAGTGCTGCAGCTCCTGCGGAATGGAGTCCACCACGACGATGGTGAGTGCAGGCAGATTGGTGGTGGCGTCGTAACGGTTTACGGCAACCGAATGCGTAAAGGTGTCGTTGCTGTCCGTATCCCAGTCATTGAGCCGTCGCTGTGCGTTCAGATTGTTGCCCATCGCCATCAGACTGGTGTGGTTGCTGGTGTCAATCTCGTAGAAGTCAGGCTTCAATAACCATTCACGGCGGATCTTTTTACGGATATCCGGCACGTCGCGCTGTTGCCACAGCAACTTGCCATGCTCATCATAGATAAACACCAGCGTCGGAAAGTTGAGTGTCATCCGTTCCGGCTGAGCGATGGTGAGCGTGTTGTCGTGCCACTGCGCCAGCGTAAAGAACAGGTTGCTCTCGCCACGCATCACGCGGTAGGTATTTTTGTCGAAACTCACCACATAGCCGATGACCGCGACCATACCGTAAGAGAGTGAGAGGAACAGAACAATGGCTGCAGAGGCCAGCAGAAAGCGGGCCCGCAGCGAGATAGGGCGATAGCGTTTAAACCAGGACATGGTCAGAGATCAAAGCGATAACCCTGGCCACGCACGGTGGCGATAACGTCAGTCGAATGCAGTGCCAGAATCTTTTTGCGCAGACGGCCCATCAGAACGTCGATGGTGTGGCTTTCACGCAGTTCGGCATCCGGATAGAGCTGCAGCATCAGCGAATCTTTACTGACGACCTTGCCAGCGTTGCGGATCAGCGTCTCAACGATGGTGTATTCAAAGGCAGTAAGCTTCACCGGCTCTTCATTAACCGTCAGTTCACGACGGGAGAGATCCACCTGGAACGGCGGCATATCAATGATTTGTGAGGCATGCCCACTATTGCGGCGCATCAGCGCCTGCAGACGCGCAGCCACTTCCTCAATGTGGAATGGCTTGGTCACGTAGTCATCTGCACCCGCCTCCAGCGCTTCGACTTTCGCCTGCCAGCCTTCGCGGGCGGTCAGCACCAGAATCGGCTGACGCACCGCATCACTGCGCCAGCGGCGAATCAGCGACATGCCATCTTCATCTGGCAGGCCGAGATCGACCAGCGCGATATCCGGCAGATGCTCCTGAAGAAAATAGTCGGCTTCTTTGGCGTCTTCGGCGGCATCGACCTGATGGCCCATGTCACGTAACTGGACGGCAAGATGATGGCGCAGCAGGGCATTGTCTTCAACAACCAGAACACGCATAGAAATTCCTTACACTCTGTTTGAGTCAACCTGCAGAAAGTATACGCGAAATGTATTAAACAGGATGTTAACGCAGACCGGAGAGCGCCGGTCTGCGGCGGGCACTATTTCAGATCGTCAACCATCCGGACAGCACGGCCAAGATAGTTTGCCGGCGTCATCTGCTTCAGACGCACTTTTTCCTCTTCCGGCAGCGCCAGGCTGTCGATAAAGGCCTGCATACCGGCGGCATCCACGCGCTTGCCGCGCGTCAGCTCTTTCAGCTTCTCATACGGCTTTTCGATACCGTAACGACGCATCACGGTCTGGATCGGCTCGGCCAGCACTTCCCAGTTGTGATCCAGCTCGTCCAGCAGACGGTCGCGGTTCACTTCCAGCTTGGAGATACCTTTCAGCGTAGCCTGATAAGCAATCAGCGCGTAACCCACACCTACGCCCAGATTACGCAGCACGGTGGAGTCGGTCAGATCACGCTGCCAGCGTGAAACCGGCAGTTTGCTGGCCAGATGCTGCAGCACGGCGTTCGCCAGACCCAGGTTGCCTTCGGAGTTTTCAAAGTCGATCGGATTGACCTTGTGCGGCATGGTTGAGGAGCCAATCTCACCAGCAATCGTTTTCTGTTTGAAGTGGTTCAGCGCCACATAACCCCAGATATCGCGATCGAAGTCGATCAGGATAGTGTTGAAGCGGGCAATACAGTCGAACAGCTCTGCAATATAGTCGTGTGGTTCGATCTGAGTGGTGTAGGGGTTCCAGGTGACGCCCAGCGAGGTGACGAATTCCTCGCTCAGCGTGTGCCAGTCCACTTCAGGATAGGCGGCAATGTGGGCATTGTAGTTGCCGACCGCGCCGTTAATCTTACCCAGCACCTCAATCTGTTTCAGCTGACGCAACTGACGCTCCATGCGGTAAGCGACGTTCGCCATCTCTTTACCCATGGTGGAGGGGGTTGCTGGCTGGCCGTGAGTACGGGAAAGCAGCGGAATATCACGGTACTCGCTGGCCAGGCCCTTCACAGCATCAATCAGCTGCTGCCAGTAAGGCAGGATGACGTCCCGGCGGGCCGTTTCCAGCATCAGCGCGTGCGACAGGTTATTGATATCTTCAGAGGTACAGGCGAAGTGGATGAATTCAGAGACAGCGTGCAGGGCAGGGAAATCGGCAACTTTCTCTTTCAGGAAATACTCTACCGCTTTCACGTCGTGGTTAGTGGTGCGCTCAATCGTTTTGATACGCGCCGCATCGTCTTCTGAGAAACTGGCAACAATCGCGTCAAGGAAAGCGTTTGCGTCGGCGTCAAATGCAGGAACTTCCTTGATCTCTGCGGTCGCGGCCAGTTTTTGTAACCAGCGAACTTCAACCTCGACGCGGAATTTCAGCAAACCAAATTCGCTGAAAATCGCACGCAGCGGGCTGACTTTATCGCCGTAACGACCATCGACAGGTGAGACGGCGGTCAGAGAGGATAATTCCATCAGTGCAACTCCTGAATCATTTAGCAGTGTTTTGCCGCACCGACTTAGTAAGTCAGTGGCAGCCGGGATAAGAGGGTTTTCGCTTCACGCAGCAAACGCTGACGCGAGAACATCAGTTGCAGTCGGCCACCGCCGACCTGCTGCCACAATACCGCAGCACGGATACCGGCCAGCAGCGTGGCACGCACTTTACTCTGAACCTGGGTATTCTGCAGAACCGCCGGAGAGCCGGTCACCTGGATACGCGGACCCAGCGGGCTGATCACATCCACGTAGATGGCCGCCATCGCGCTGAGAATGGTATCCGATTCCAGTTCATAGTGCGCCAGCTGACGATCCAGCTGGCTGATACGCTGCGCCAGCGTGTTCATGGCGGACTGGCTGCCGCTGAGCTTGCGCTCCAGCACCATCATGCTCAGCGTATAGCGTGTCAGTTCAGCACCGGCGCCCTGGCGGCTGGTGCTGTTCAGCATCGCCATCAGGGTTTCAAGGCCGAGGCGCAGGTTCGCTTCACTGTTGCCGAACACCGCCAGCGTGGAGCCAGGATTGAGATCCAGTACGCTGCGCAGCGAGACGGTCAGCGCCTCCGGCTGGCAGTGACCCTGCTGAGCCAGTTGCTGAACCAGGTGCGCGGACTGACAGATGCCCGCCAGTGCCAGCGTGATGTCCTGATAATTTTTCGCCACGGTTACTCCTGTTTACGCGTCATCAATGCGGGCCAGGCCCGCTTACTCTGTCACCAGCGGCAGACGCTGTTCGATAATACCGCCACCGAGGCAGATGTCGCCAAGATAAAACACTGCGGACTGGCCCGGCGTAACGGCGGCAACCGGCTCGTCGAAACGCACCTCAATCCGGTCATCGCCCTGCGGAATGATCTCACAGGGAATGTCGGTCTGCCGATAGCGGGTTTTCACGGTGCAGCGAAGTGGGGCGGTGATCGGGGTGCGATCGACCCAGTGCAGCTGCTGCGCAATCAGGCCAACGGACATCAGCCGCGGATGATCGCCACCCTGGGCGACAATCAGGCGGTTACGCGCCACATCCTTATCGACCACATACCACGGGTCATCTTTGCTCTCTTTCAGGCCGCCAATGCCCAGCCCTTTACGCTGTCCCAGCGTATGGTACATCAGCCCCTGATGCTCGCCGACGATCTGGCCATCTGTGGTTTCGATTTCGCCAGGCTGAGCCGGGAGATAGCGCGCCAGGAAGTCGCGGAATTTGCGCTCGCCGATAAAGCAGATGCCGGTCGAGTCTTTCTTCTTCGCAGTAATCAGATCCAGCTGCTCAGCGATGCGGCGGACTTCCGGTTTTTCCAGCTCACCGACCGGAAACAGACTCTGAGCGATCTGCTGATGACTCAGCGTGTAGAGGAAGTAGCTCTGATCTTTATTGCCATCCAGCCCGCGTAACAGCTGGCTCTGGCCTGCCACATCCTTGCGACGTACATAGTGGCCGGTCGCGATAAAATCGGCGCCCAGGTCTTCAGCGGCGAACTCCAGGAACGCTTTAAATTTGATCTCTTTGTTGCAGAGAATATCGGGGTTAGGCGTACGACCGGCCTTGTACTCTTCAAGGAAATGCTCAAAGACGTTATCCCAGTATTCCGCGGCAAAGTTAACTTTGTGCAGCTTAATCCCGAGCTTGTCGCACACCGCTTGCGCATCCGCCAGATCGTCCGCGGCGGTACAATACTCCTCGCCATCGTCCTCCTCCCAGTTCTTCATGAACAGGCCTTCAACCTGGTAACCCTGCTGCTGCAGTAACCAGGCGGAAACGGAAGAATCGACGCCGCCGGACATACCGACGATCACTTTTTTCTGGCTGTTGTCAGACATGACACGCTCGCATTACGATAAAAAAACAGGCGGCGCATTCTATCATGCAGAAGGCAGGCGCGCACCCTC
>Ga0268256_1000341_pt1 | contig 45569 bp, 46 predicted proteins | sample AgamicAtAmrz_FD_200247 | JGI IMG/M metagenome (GOLD analysis project Ga0268256, IMG submission 200247) | Agave microbial communities from Guanajuato, Mexico - At.Am.rz (v2) (version 3) | ecosystem: Host-associated > Plants > Roots > Rhizosphere | place: Guanajato, Mexico | collected 2012-06-07 | reverse complement strand
GAGTACTCTCAAGACAAGCTCGATGAGGTAGCAAGACTATTAAATGAGCGACCACGTAAAACACTCGACTTTGCGACTCCTGCCGAGTGCTTTAATCAGTACGTTGCGTCGACCGGTTGAATCCGCCACCGATAGCTGCCTGTCGCGAGCGGCTCCAATCGGCCAGAAGCTGACGCCAAAAGCGTGCCCGCCACCGTCATTTAGGACATATTAATTATGGCGGCGACAACCAATGCGGCGTGGTGGACCATCCGAGAAAAACGCGAGCGCCTTCAACGGTCGGTTCGGTCTGGGGCAGACGGTGCCCGGCGGCGGCCAAGCGCAGCCCGATCATTACGGGTAGAAACCTGTCTCGGAAGGCCGCCGGCTGCGTTGCGAAGTGGCTCTCGATGTCTTCGACAGCGTAATGCCTTCCGGACTCGTCAAGCATGGACAGATAGAACACCATCTGACGCCAGGCATAAGCAGTATTCTTGAGCATCACGAGGCGCGCGTGATAGCACGTAATCCGCATTTGCTGGCGCGAGCAGATCCATTCGAAGCAAGTCAGAGCGAGTTTCCCTAGGCGGGAATGCAACAGCATTTTCAGGTCGAGTTCGCAGAGGAGGGGCGCGAGATTCTGTGTGGTTAAGATCTGTTGCTGCTCGATTATCGTGCCGTTGGTCGCGGGATGCCAAGTCCCCAATTCGGCCCTCGCGCGCCGCGCGCTCAGGATCGTCAAAGCATCGCTGCCGTTCTGTGAGCGCCGCAACCACGATTCCGACGTCTTCAATTTCGGCTTGTCGGGAAGTGTAGCCAAGGCATCCGTGTCGATGTCGTAGTAACGGGCGTACAACGTCCCTGCTATAGGCTTGGCCGCACGTCTAGCAGCTTCAATGAACTTGTTCGAAAACTCTCCCATGAAGATGTCAGCGGCGACTTCATCCACGAATGGAAGTTGCAATTTCGCAGTCTTAGCGAGTGCGCGAAATTCCTGCAGTAACTTGTTTGGCAAGATTGCCTGCGGAAACGCGGAGAGTGTCAATACCGACGCTTCTGCAAGCGCCTGCCGAGCAGCCTCCGCAGTACCTGTGTTAAGCAGGCGATCACCTTCAACTGCTGCTACCCAGGGCAACTCGTTCAGAGCGACTTGACTCTGGAGATTCAGCAACAGTAACGAGCGACGACGACGGAATGCCCTGTAAGTAGCTGCATATAGCATGCGTAGCACGGTATCACGAAATCCGGCACTGCGGATTTCAGCAGTCATCGCGGGCAGTACCTGCGCGATGGTATCGCCAGATGTGATTATTCCAGATTCGATCAATTCAGCGATTGTCCCGCTACGGCAACGTTCAAGGCGCCGACGGATCGCCTGCGGAAGCACAATGTCATCTGTCAGGTTGAAGACTTCCGACTCCTCTGCGGTGATCGGCTGTGACAGGGAGGAGAAATCGGAGATTCCTACACTAGCCGGATATCGTGCCAAGCGTTCCGACACGACCTCTGCGATAAGATGATACCCAGGCGCGCCCACCTGACTCCTCTGCTTAGCCCGATACTCATGATGTGCGTTCGAATCGGGAGCGCCATGCTTGCGTACAAAGTCACCAACGATCCGACGGATACGTCCGACTTGTCGCCCCGTCAGGGTGCTTGGAGCGCGTGAACATTGGGCGAGCAACGTGTACAACTCCCCGATCCGGCTCTTGAACGAGCAGCCAGCGTGGCAGGCGGCATCGAAACGGATACAAAGCTCCTCTGCCTTCTCGCGCCATCCATCCGGATAAAGCCGGCAAGGCCACTCATCCATATAGGTTAATAAAAAATGGCTGACGGCCGCGTCGTACAAAGGCAAGCTGGTTTCGATGACCTGTCTCTGGACAGCCAGACGCGATTGGGCAGGCAGCTTTGCAAGCAGTTGCTTGATCTCACCGACAGGAAAGACATGCACCTCCGATGCAGAGACCGGCAGGGCCCCTCCAGGTGCCGGAAAGAAACGCAGGCGGTCGAAGAACGGCACGATCGTCTCAATCAGTCTCCGAGCTTCGTCCGCGCGCTGTTGTCCCAGCAGCCAAGCCACGGTCGGCAGCGCCGCCTCCTCGGGAACATCGATCCGGTAATCCCCCCTCGCCAACTGGCGCTGTAACGCCTCTAAGCCCTCGTCAGTTAGATACCAAGTATTGATATCAAGCCGCTCAGTGTTCACGCGGATGCCCCGAACCGATGCAGCTAGCTCTCGCTCATACTCTGTCAGCTCACCACCAGCCAGCAGACGTCCAGTGGCAAAGCCGCCGGTATTAACTTCCAGAGTCACCCAGGCTGGTAAATCCGCGAACGGTCTGCGCGAGCCGTATTGCGCGGTGCCCTGTAGTAAGTGAGTAATAACCTGCTGCCACCGCAAGATCCGTTCGGCTGCATTGGCGCGCGCTTCCTGACCGAGACTGTTGTCTTGAGCGATCAACGCTTTCGATAATTGAAAGACCGCATAGCCTCCGCCGATGCCAAGTGTCCCGTCAGATTCGGTATCTCGCCTGGACATGCGTCCTCATGACCGTACGGTAAAGTGGGTCCGGGGGCTGGATTCGAACCAGCGCCCACCCGGTTAAGAGCCGAGTGTTCTACCGCTGAACTACCCCGGAATAGAGCTGCGATTGTCAGATAACACTATCGAGATGTGAAGCCCAAATACTCAATCGGAGGCTCATCGCAAATGCTTAGCGGGCAAGGGGAGCACTTCCGCCCCCTTAACGCCCGCTATCTGCCACTCAGCGAAAGGCAGCTATTGGCCGGTAGCTGCCCGTGTCAGCGGCTGCAATAGCCTTGACGCTGCCAAGTGACACGTTCAAGAAGATCCTGAACAGCTTCTTAGAAAGTCACTCCAGCAATCAGCGCAATATTGCTGTAAGGCCGGCATTCCCCGGTACGGATCTGCACACGAGCCTTGGCACAGGCGGCCTTGAGTTCGTCATGGCTGACCAGCTGCCGCTCGCCCAACTCGCCTCGAGCGTTCAACGTTTCGATGGCCTCAAGCGCCAATGGCGCTACCTCCAGGGTTTCGCGGGCCAGCAGATGGCCTTGCACCTGCATCTCGCTGAGCACCACCTGCAAGGTGGTGACGAAGTCCGGTACACCGGCGGTCAGCGCCAGGTCGATGCAGGGTGTACCTGCAGGTACCGGCATGCCGGCGTCGCCGATGACGATGACGTCGCCATGGCCCAGGCGAGCGATGGCGGCGGACAGTTCGGCGTTGAGCAGTGGCGTCTTCTTCATGCGGGCAACTCGTGGCGATGGGGGATGGAGGGTTGTGCGCCTGGCCGGGTGACGGCCAGGGCAGCGGCTTGCTGGCCGAGGCGGATGGCGCTTTCCAGCGGCAGGCCTTCGGCCAGACCGGCAGCGAAGCCCCCGACGAAGGTGTCACCGGCGGCGGTGGTATCGACCGCTACCACAGGCTCGACCGGCAGGTGCAGATGGCGCTCGCCATCGGCGTAGAACACACCCTGGCTGCCAAGGGTGATCAACACGCGACGGGCGCCATTGGCGAGCAGCTTCTGCGCAGCCTGCAGCGCGCTTTCAGGCGAGTCGACAGCGATGCCGGTCAGCAGTGCGGCTTCGCTCTCGTTGGGAATCAGGTAGTCGATCAGGCTGTACCAGCTTTCCGGCAGCGGCCCAACGGCGGGCGCCGGGTTGAGGATCACCGTGCGGCCCAGCTCATGAGCACGTAGCAAGGTGGCCTCGACGGTGGCCGTGGGCACTTCCAGCTGGGCGATGACGATATCGGCCGCCGCCAGCAGACCATCATGGTCGGCCAGGCGCTCGGCGGTCATTTCGCCGTTGCTGCCTGCCGCGATGACGATGGCATTCTGGCCGGCGTCGTCGACCAGAATCGTTGCGATGCCGGTGGCCACACCGGGCACCGTCGCCACGCCGCTGCAGTCGATGCCTTCGGCAGCCAGACCGGCGCGCAGCTCGGCGCCATTGCCGTCGTCGCCCAAGCAGCCGACCATCGCCACCCTGGCGCCGAGGCGCGCCGCGGCCACAGCCTGGTTGGCACCCTTGCCGCCAGCGGCCGTGGCAAAGCCGTGGCCGGCCAGCGTTTCGCCGCCAACCGGGAAACGCGGCGTGCGGACGATCAGGTCCATGTTCAAGCTGCCCACCACCACTACCTTCGCGTGCATTACCGGTGTTCCTCTCAATCCGCCAGAACGCTCGCGCGCTCAGGCCCGTTCAAACAGGGGGCTGCGCTGGATTCGCGCAGCACGAGGGTGGGTTCGATGAGTCGTTGCTCGGCGCTCAGGCCGGGGGTGCGGATACGCGCCAGCAACCGGGCGGCAGCGGTTTCACCGAGCTGGCCGATGGATTGGCCGACGGTGGTCAATGCCGGATGCAGGTAGCGGCTGACTTCGATGTCATCGAAACCCACCACCGAGAGCTGCTGCGGCACGCTCACCTTGCGCTCGGCAGCGGCGCGCAGCACGCCCAGGGCGATCATGTCGTTGCCGGCGAAGATCGCCGTTGGCACGTCATCGCCGTTCAGCAGCACCTGCGCCGCCGCGTGCCCGGCCGGGCTGGTAAAAGCACAGTCCACCACCGGCTGCGCCTCGACTCCGGCTTCGGCCAGCGCGCGCCGATAACCGGCCGCGCGTAGCTGAACCACCTGGGTGCTGGCCGGCCCACCGATACAGGCGACACGCCGATGGCCGAGGTCGAGCAAGTGCCGGGTCGCCAGGTAGGCGCCGCGTTCGTGGTCGACCTGCACGCGATCGGCCGTCACGCCATCGAGGGAACGATCGACCAGCATCAGCGGTACCTTCAAGCCCGCCAGCGCTTGCGCAAATGCCGCGTCGCTGGCCACGGTGGCGACGATCAGCCCGTCGATGCGCCGCTCCAGCAGCACGCGCAGATAGCGCAGCTGCTTGTCGATATCGTCGTCGGAATTGCACAGGATCACGCTGTAGCCGTTGCGCTCGGCGTGGTCCTCGATGCCGCGGGCCAGCTCGGCGAAGTACGGGTTGCTGGCGTTCGGCACCAGCAGCCCGATGGTGCCGGTGGCGCGGGCGCGCAGCGAGCGGGCCACGCCGCTGGGCACGTAACCCAGCTCGGCGATGGCCGCCTCGACCTTGATACGCACCGGGTCGCTGACCGGCCGGGTTCCGTTCACCACGTGTGACACCGTGGTGTAGGAAATCCCGGCCCGGGCAGCGACGTCCTTGATGGTGGCCACGACGAATCAGCCCCGGCGCTTGGCGCGGTAGCTGCGGTAGGTGTCGAGAATCACCGCGATGACGATCACCGCACCGGTGATGATGCGCTTGGTCGGTTCGCTGGCGCCGATCTGCGCCAGGCCTGCGGCCAGCACGGAAATGATCAGCACGCCAAAGAAGGTGCTGATCACCGAGCCACGGCCGCCCATCAGGCTGGTGCCGCCGATCACCACCGCAGCGATCACCTGCAGCTCCAGGCCGGAACCGGCATTGGGGTCGGCGGCTTCCAGGCGGGAAATCTGGAACAGCGCCGCCAGGCCGGCGAGCAGGCCCATCAGGGCGAACACCGAGATCTTGTAGGGTTTGGGGTTGATACCGGCCAGGCGCACCGCTTCCTCGTTGGTGCCGATGGCCACCAGGTAACGGCCGAACACGGTGCGGGTCAGCAGCAGGTGCGCAGCAGCGATCACCAGCAAGGCGATCACGAACGACGGCGAGATACCGGCGGCGAACGGCGTCGACAGCCAGGCGTAGGCATCGCCGATATAGGCGGTGCGCGAGTCGGTGAGCTGATAAGCCAGGCCGCGGGCCATTTCCAGCACGCCGAGGGACACGATGAACGACGGAATGCCCCAGGCCACGGTGATGATCCCAGTGACGCTGCCGGCCAACGCCGCGCAGGCCATACCCAGCAGCGCCGCGGGCAGGATGCCCCAGCCAAAGCCGAGGGTCGCCACGCTGACCACGGCAGCGGCCAGCGCCAGCACTGAACCGACGGACAGGTCGATGCCGCCGATGATCAGAATCAGCGTCATGCCCACCGCCAGCACCATCAGATCGGGGATCTGGTTGGCCAGGGTGGTGAAGGTCGAGTAGGACAGGAAATGGCTGCTCAGCGATGAGAACAGCACGATCATCGCCAGCAACGCGCCAGCCAGGCCGAGGTAGGTGCCCAGGCCCTGGTGCGTGCCACTGCGCTTGGTGGGCGTGGCGGACGGAGTGGTCATTGGCAAAGCTCCTGTAACGGGGGGGCGACATCGCCGATCAGGGCTTCGCGGCTGCGGTAGCCGGCAAAGGCGGCAGCCAGCAGACGGTCCTGGCTCCAGTCGTCGTGGTCGAATGTTTCGATAAGGCGGCCAGCGGACAGCACGCCGATACGGTCGCAGATCAACATCAGCTCGCGCAGGTCACTGGACACCACCACGAGCGCCTTGCCCTGGCGGGCCAGCTCGCCGAGCAGGCCGTAGATTTCGAACTTGGCGCCAACGTCGATGCCGCGGGTCGGCTCGTCGAACAGCAGCACCTGGCAGTCGCGCTCCAGCCAGCGGCCGATGACCACCTTCTGCTGGTTGCCGCCGGACAATTCGGCAACCGCCTGGTGGGCGCCGTTGCAGCGAATGCGCATGGCGTCGATCTGCCGCTGCGCCAGGGCCTGCTCCGCCGCCGGGCGCATCACGCCATGCCTGGAAACCGCCGGCATATTGCCCAGTGCCAGGTTGGCGGCAATCGGCTGGCCAAGCAGCAGGCCTTCGCCCTTGCGGTCTTCGGTGATCAGGGCGATGCCGTGGCCGACCGCTTCGGCAGGCGAACGCACGCGCACCGGCACCGGCGGATTGCCGATGGCCACCTGGCCGCTGTCAGCCGGGTCGGCGCCATAGATCAGCCGCAGCAGTTCGGTACGGCCAGCGCCGATCAACCCGGAAATGCCGTAGATCTCCCCTGCCCGCACGCTGAACGACACATCGTCTACCTTGCCGCGACGGGTCAGATTGCTGACCTGCAACAGCGGCCCACCGATCTTGCGCTCGCCCAGGTCGATGGCTTCGCCGACATCGCGGCCGACCATCAGGGTCACCAGCTCGTCGCTGCTGTAACGCTCGATGGGCTCCACGGCGACCAGCTGGCCGTCGCGCAGCACGGCAACACGCTGCGCCACCTTGGCCAGCTCTTCCAGGCGGTGGGAGATGTACACGATGGCCACACCGGCGTCGCGCAGGCGCTGGATCTGCTCGAACAGCAAATCGACCTCACGGGCGGTGAGCATCGCCGTGGGTTCGTCGAGCACCAGCACGCGGCAGTCGCCAATCAGGTTACGGGCGATCTCGACCATCTGCTGATGGCCAACGCCCAGCGTTGCCACCGGCGTGCCCGGGTCGATGGCCTCCAGGCCGACCCGCGCCATGGCCTCGCGCGCCATCTCGCGCAGGCGGCCACGGGCAATCCAGCCGCCGCGGCTGGGCAGGTTGTCGAGAAACAGATTCTCGGCCACGGTCAGCGTCGGCAGCAGGTTGAGCTCCTGCAGCACCATGCGCACGCCGAGGCGCTCGGCCTCGCGGCGGCTGGCCGGCGCATAGGGCTGGCCGAGAAAGCTCAGGGAGCCGGTAGTCGGTTGTTCCAGCCCACAGAAAATCTTCGAAAGGGTACTTTTGCCGGCGCCGTTCTCGCCGGTCAGCGCCAGCACTTCACCGGCGCGCAGCTCCAGCTCGACCCCGCCCAGCACGGGCTGGACGTAGGTCTTGCCGATATGGCGGGCGGCGAGAACGGTCTCGCCGGCCACTGCTGCATGGGTCACGGTTTGGTCACGAGTTCGACCGGAGTTTCGATCACGCCGTCTTTGGCGCCGGTGGGCTCACCCTTGACCAGCTTGAGCGCCGCTTCGATGCCGAACACCGCCTGGCGCGCCGCGAACTGGTCGGCGGTGGCGAGCACGCGACCGTCCTTGAGCATCGGCTTGATGGCGTTGATGTTGTCGTAACCGACAACCTGTACCTGATCCTTCTTGCCAGCGGCCCGCACGGCAGATACCGCGCCGAGTGCCATGCTGTCGTTGCCGGCCAGCAGCGCTTTGAGATCCGGGTACTCGTTGAGCATGGCCGAGGCCACGGCGTTGCCACGGTCTATTTCCCAGTTGCCCGACTGCACGCCGACGATCTTCATGCCGGCCGCTTCCATGGCGTCCTTGAAGCCTGCGGTGCGCTGCTGAGCGTTGGTGGTGGTGGAAACGCCTTCGATGATGCCGACTTCGTCACCGGCCTTGAGCTTGTTCTGCGCCAGGTATTCACCGACCAGGCGTGCGCCCTTGCGGTTGTCCGGGCCTACGAACGGCACGTCCAGGCCTTTACTCTTGACCACTTCAGGGTCGAGGCGGTTGTCGATGTTGACGACCTTGATACCGGCATCGCTGGCCTTCTTGATCACCGGCACCAGGGCCTTGGAGTCGGCCGGGGCGATAACCAGGGCATCGACCTTGGCAACGATCATCTGCTCGACGATACGGATCTGCGCCGAGGTATCGGTCTCGTCCTTGATGCCGTTGGCAATCAATTCGAACTGCGCAGGGTTTTCTTTCTGATAGGCCTTGGCGCCATCTTCCATGGTGCGGAAGAACTCGTTGGCCAGGGATTTCATGACCAGCGCAACACGAGGCGTATCACCTTCGGCGGCATGGGCACTGGAGAGACTGACGAGGGCAGCGGCGCCGAGGGCAATGGCGGCGCAGAGACGGGCAGGACGGAAACCGGACATGGGCGAACTCCGTGGTTATTGTCGTTGTTATAAATGCGCAAACGTTTGCGTGGGCATAAAATTATGAAATGGTTGGCGAATTGTCAAATGTTCGAGCATCGTAGCCCTACTCCGCTGAAAGGCCCGAAATGCTCGGCCGCGCTGGTTTGCTTGGCAAACTTTTCGCTACCATGGCCGGCGACTCATGCCGCCACGGTGTTATGGAGTTGGGGCGCCGCGTCGCCCGCCATGGATGTGTCTCGATCAAGGAATATCATCATGCTCAAACCCCTCCTAATGGGCGTCGGCCTTGCCGCCCTGCTCGCTGGTTGCTCCAGCCATCCCACCCAACCGCTGGACCAGCGCCTGCTTGGCGATTGGCAAGGCATGCGCGACAAGCATGGGCCGTGTCAGTTCTTCGCCTGGAATTCCAGCTTCGGTGCCGACGGTCGCTTCAAGATCAGCTTCTTTGCCGATGAGCAGAGAACGCGCCTGATCCAGACCGAACAAGGCACCTGGACGGCCCACGACGGCAAGAACCACCTGACCACCGATGGCGTGAAGACCACCGAGGTGTACGACTATCGCTTCGTCGATGCGGACACCGTCGAGTACGTCAACATCAACGCCGACCCGACCGCCGATTGTCAGGCCGACTACCGCTTTACCGAGCAGCGTGCCGGTCGCTGAAATGCCGGGCGCTACCGGCCCATGTCGGCAGCGCCCCACCTCACTTCAAGGATGAAAGCCATGAAACACCTGATCGCATTGCTCGGCGCCGTCGCCCTGCTCACCGGCTGCATGACCTTGTCCGGCACCTACCAGCTTTCGCTGCAGGATGCCAAAGGCCAGCCGCTGTCCCAAAACATCAACATGACAGCCCAAGGGAGTGGCATCTACAGCGCGCGCAACGCGATGTGCTCGGCCCACCCTGGGGCCACGGTGATCATCCGGGATCTCAAGAGCGGCGAAGAGCTGAAGAGCGAAAGCCCTTACAAGTGCTGATGGGCAACGCGGTGGGTCATTCGATACCGATGCGGTATTCGACGGCCCGGCGCTCTTTCCCACCATGCAATGAGGAAAACACCACCGAGTCCTCCCCCGCCTTGTGGCCCGCCAGATAGACGAAGCGGTCCACCTTGGCAACATCCCCGTCGACCTCGTACTCACGCTTCCAGCGGCCCAGCCTGGGCGTGCTGTTACCCATTTTCTCCACTGGCACCCAGAGGTTCATGCGCGTCCTGCGACCCTCTTCGCTGAGGTGATCGAGGATCACGCAGCGCTCGCCGGGTTTGACCCGCACCGGGATGACGAAATTGCCATGGGTCTGGTCGCGAACCGCCGCCGCGGTATCCACCTCGCAAGCCATGCTCTGCAGGCTGATCGACAGCAGCGCCGCTGCACACCACGCATATCCGTTCATTGGCTGACCACTCCGCTTGCGTCATAACGCTGCGCCGGCTCGACGATCTGCTCCTGGGCGCTCACCAGCGGCAGATCACGGGAGCCTTCGGCGGTGGCTCCTACCAGGGCGTACAGCGTTGCAGTCGCCAGCTCCAGGGCCTGGGGCAAGGCATGGCCGGACAGCAAGCGCGCCAGCAGGGTGGCCGAGAACACGTCGCCCATGCCGTTGGGCAGCGGATGCAGCGCCAGCCGCGGTGTGTTGACCAGCCAGGCGCCCTCGCCATTGACCGCCAGGGTGCACAGCTGATCGGCTGGAATGTCCGGGGTGGCCAGGCTGGTGATCACCACCACGTCCGGCCCGCGACCGCGCAGCTGACGGGCCACCCGCACCGCTTCGTCGACGCTGCCCAGCTTGCTGCCGGTCAGCAGCTCGAATTCGAACTGGTTGGGGGTAATGATGTTGGCGCAGGGAATCGCCAGGTTGCGCAGGAAGTCCGGAATCGCCGCGTTGACGAACACGCCACGGCCGACATCGCCCATCACCGGATCGCACAGGTAGCGCACGCCCGGGTTGTCACGGCGGATCTCGTCCACCGCCTCGAGAATCACCGCACCGATGGCCGCATCACCCAGGTAGCCGGACAGCACTGCCGAAACCCGGGACAGCGCACCGCGATCACGCAAGCCGGCGAGCACTTCACGGATATGCTCGGCATCGAATACCTGGCCGCGGAACTGGCCATAGCCGGTGTGGTTGGAAAACTGCACCGTATGCACCGGCAATACTTCGAAGCCCAGGCGCTGCAACGGGAACACTGCAGCGTCGTTGCCGACATGACCGAGGGCGACGTGGGACTGGATGGATAGCACCAGAGGTGGGGTGGTAGCGCTCATGGGAAGGCGGGATCCTGTCATGGACGGCGCGAGGCCAGTGCCGGCATTATTCGCCAATCCCCCCAGAGATTCCACGGCAAACGGAATGCCCATGCGACTCGTCGAGGAGTGCTACCAATGACCACCGACATACACGCCATCCAGGCCGATATCACCACGCTGCAGGTCGATGCCATCGTCAATGCCGCCAACTCCTCGCTGCTTGGCGGCGGCGGCGTGGACGGCGCCATTCACCGCGCCGCGGGCAGCGAACTGCTGCATGAATGCCGGCTGCTCGGTGGCTGCCAGACTGGCGAGGCCAAGCGTACGGAGGGCTACCGATTGCCGGCCTCGTCCATCATTCATACCGTGGGGCCGGTCTGGCGTGGCGGCGATCAGGGTGAAGCCGCCCTGCTCGGCGCCTGCTACCGCAACTCGCTGCGCGTAGCCGAGCAAAGCGGCGCCCGTTCCATCGCCTTTCCCAGCATCAGCACCGGCATCTACGGCTACCCGATCGAAGCGGCTGCGCGCCTGGCGGTGGCCACCGTTCGTGAGTCGCTGGCTCGGCATCCGGGGATCGACAGCGTGCTGTTCTGCTGCTTCTCGGCCAGCGACCTGGCGGTTTACCAACAAGCCCTGGCCGAACAGCCGCGCTGAGTCAGCGCGGCAGTGGCGCCTCCTCCGGCACGATGCCCTGTTCACGCAGCGCCTGCCAGAAGTCTGCCGGAATACCGGCCTGAAGCTGAGCCACGTACTGCGCGGGGCGAGCCGGTGTGGCGCTGCCGGGAATGACCGACTGCACCACCGGATGGGCCAGGCAGAATTGCAGCGCCGCCGCACGGATATCGACCCCGAATCGCTCGCCCAGCAGGCGCAGTCGCTCGGTCTTGCGGCGCACCTCATCAGGGATGCGGTCATATTCGAAGTGGTCACCGCCGGCCAGCACCCCCGAGTTGAACGGCCCGCCGACCACGATGCCGACGTCACGCGCGGCGCATTCGGGGAACAGGGTTTCCAGCGCTTGGCGATGGTCGAGCAGCGTATAGCGGCCCGCCAGCAGGAACAGGTCCGGGTCGGACTGCTCCAGGGCCAGGCGACAGGGCTCGACCAGATTCACGCCCAGCCCCCAGCCACCGATCATGCCCTCCTCGCGCATGCGCGTGAGCGCCACCGCGGCGCCCTGCATGGCCTCGGCGAAGTAGTCGCGCCACTTGGGGCCATGCTGGTCTTCGGAAACGTCGTGGATGAACACCACATCGAGCCGGTCCACGCCGAGGCGTTCCAGGCTGCTCTCGATCGAGCGCCGGGCACCGTCTGCCGAGTAATCGATCACCCGGCGGTTGGGCAACTCATGGGTGAAGGGCTTGGCGTTCTCGGGCTGTTCGGCTGGCTGCAACAGCCGGCCGACCTTGCTGCTCAGTACGAATTCGTCGCGCGGCTTGCCGGCGAGGAATTTTCCGAAGCGTTGTTCCGACAACCCCGCGCCGTAATGGGGGGAGGTGTCGTAATAGCGAATGCCGGCCTGCCAGGCGGCGTCCAGGGTGGCCTGGGCCTGCTCGTCGGGCACCGCCTTGAACATGTTGCCGAGCGGTGCGCCACCGAAACCGAGGGTTGGGAGCTGGATACGCATGCTGCCTCCTGATCGTGGGTGTGTCTGTTGGGGACAGACACCCACGGCCATTCGTTCGGCCTTTCCGCCCGGCAGCGGCCTTTCGGACGCGCACGCGCCTGCATCAGCCAGCCGTACGGTCAGGCCCTGGCGATCTCCGGCGTCAGCAGCCACTCGGCGCTGTCGTTCCAGACGTCCATGCGGGTGATCTTGCCGTTGCGCACCTCGAAACGATCCAGATAGCGGTTGCCGGAAAAGCTGCTGCCATCCGGCCACTCGCCATACAGCGTGCCGTTGGAATAGACGACGGTATGGTCGTCGCGCTCGGTCCAGTCGAACTGGCCGAGGGCCTTTTTCACCCAGGCGTAACGCGAGCCGTTGAAGGCGGTGATGTGCTGGGGCGTGGGCATGTGGCGCCCGCCGGTAAAGGTGATGCGCACCTCATCACTCATGTAGGTGGCGGCCTTGACCGGATCTGGCGCCATGGACGCTGCCAGAAAATCGCTAACAATCTGCACCGCCTCATTCATCTCGCTCATGACCTGCTCTCCTGCTTCATTGGTTGTGCCTAGGCACCAGGTGTGCCTGTAAGTGGTGCGACACGCACGCTATTCGTGCATATCTGCTGTGGTCTGTGCGGGATAACCGCGCCAGGACCAGTCTGCGCGTTATGGCACCAGGCTTGCTAGCAAATTATATACGAATGCTAGCAATCAGGAGAAAGGTCATGCGCAACCCGTTACCCCCACTACGCCGCCTGCTGCCCAGCGCGGCGGCTGCCGGCCTTGCCATGGCACTGAGCACGGCGGCGCATGCCGAGGAGCCGATCAAGGTCGGTCTGGTGGCTGCCCTCTCCGGGCAGTCGGCGAAATCCGGCGAGGCGCTTACCCGCGGGCTGACGGTGGCGATCGACGAGATCAACGCCAAGGGCGGCGTCCTCGGCCGCCCGGTGCAGCTGATCCGTCGTGACGACGAGAGCAACCCGGCCAAAGGCATGCTGGCCGCCCGCGAACTGGCCCAGCGGGAAAAGGTCAGCGTGCTGTTCGGCGGCCTCGATACGCCGGTGTCCCTGGCCATCGTGCCGCTGGCCAACCAGCTGAAGGTGCCGTTCATGGGCATCTGGGCTGCCGGCACCAAGATCACCGAGAACGGCGCAGCGGACAATTACGTGTTCCGCGTGTCGGCGGTGGACGAGCTGGTCGACGAAGCGCTGGTCGAGTACGGCGTGAAGAAAGGCATGAAGAAGCCGGGGATGATCCTGATCAACAATCCCTGGGGCGAATCCAATGAACTCGGCTTCAAGGACGCCCTGGCCAAACGCGGTATGGACTACGCCGGCGTCGAGCGTATCGAAGACAGTGACCTCGACGTGGTGCCGCAGCTCACCCGCCTGAAGAACGCCGGCACCGACACCCTGCTGATGGTCGGCAACGTCGGCCCCTCGGCCCAGGTGGTCAAGTCCCTCGATCGCATGGGCTGGGACGTGCCGGTGGTGTCCCACTGGGGCCCGGCAGGCGGCCGCTTCAGCGAGCTGGCCGGCCCCAACGCCAGCCGCGTGCACTTCATCCAGACCTACGTGTTCACCGAGCACAACAGCGCCAAGGGCGACAGCGTGCTGGCCGCCCTCAAGCAGCGCTATCCGGAGATCAAGAGCCTGGCCGACGTGACCCCGGCCGTGGGCATCGCCAACGCCTACGACGCCATGCACCTGGCCGCCGCGGCCATCGAGAAGGCCGGCGATACCCAGGGCAGCAAAGTGCGCGATGGCTTCTATGCAATCGACAGCTACCAGGGCCTGATCAAGGACTATACCAGGCCCTTTACCCCGACCAAGCACGACGCCCTGGGCCCGGACGACTACGTCTTCACCCACTTCGTCGACGGCCGCATCGTTCCGCTCGCCCCCTGAAGCCGTGAACGGGCAGGCCCTGGCGGCCCGCCCGGAGGATTATCGTCATGATCACCGCCGCCATCATCACCGGGCTCGGGCTGGGCAGCATGTATGCCCTGCTGGCCCTGGGTTTCCATATCACCTACGTGGTTTCGCGCACGGTCAATTTCGCCCAGGGCAGCGCCATGATGGTGGGCGCCGTACTCGGCTACAGCTTCGCCATCACCTGGGGCTGGCCACTGTGGCTGGCGGTTCCGGCGACCCTGGCGCTGTGTGCCGTCTACGGGCTGATCATCGAGCGTTTTCTGGTGCGCCCCTTCCATTCGCGGGGCTCCGAAGCCTGGCTGATGGCGACGGTGGCCGCGGGCATCCTGGTCGACAACCTGGCGCTGTTCACCTTCGGCAAGGAGCCACGGCAGTTCACTTCGGCCCTGGCCAATCAGCATCTGGAGCTGTTCGGCAACAACGTCGGCGTGCTGCAGTTGCTGATTCCCATGGTTGGCGGCGGCATCGCCCTGGGGCTGTTTCTGGTGCGTCGCTACACCCGCCTGGGCAAGGTGCTGGAAGCCTGCGTGCAGAACCCCAGGGCCGCCATGCTGATGGGCATCCGCGTCAACCGCGTGGTCGCCGTGGCCTTTGCCGTGTCGACCGTGTTCGCCGCCATCGCCGGCCTGTTGATCGCGCCGCTGTTCAGCGTGAATGCCGAGATGGGCCTGTTGTTCGGCCTCAAGGCCTTCGCCGTGGCGATTCTCGGCGGTATCGCCAGCGCGGGCGGGGTATTCGCCGCCGGCCTGCTGTTCGGCCTGGTCGAGGCCCTGGTGACCCTCTATTTCGGCTCGGCCTTCACCCAGTTGTTCACCTTCGCCCTGGTCATCCTGGCCCTGGCGCTGCGCCCTAACGGCCTGTTCGGCAGCAAGACCCTGGTGAAAGTATGACCCTGAAGAATTCCCTGTTCGCCCCCGTTTCCCTCGCCCTGCTGACGCTGGCCTGCAGCGCGGCCGCGCTGCTGCTCGACAGCTACTCGCTGCTGGTCTTCACCTTCTGCGCCCTGGCCGTGGTGGTCGGCGTGGGCCTGAATATCCTGATCGGCCTGAGCGGGCAGATCTCCTTCGGCCATATCGCCTTCTACGCCATCGGCGCCTATGTCTCGGCGCTGCTGACCATGGCCGGCCTGCCCCTGGGCCTGGCGATGCTCGCCGCCGGCCTGGCCTGCGGCGCCATCGGTGCGCTGCTGGCGATCCCGGCGCTGCGCGTCAGCGGCCCTTACCTGGCGATGATCACCATCGCCTTCGCCCTGGTGGTGCACCACGGCCTGATCGAATGGCGCTCGCTGACCGGCGGCGCCAACGGCCTGATGGGCATCCCCTTGCCGGAAATCGGCAGCCTCGATCCGAGCGTGAGCCTGGCCTTGATCGCCACCGGCCTGATGATCGCCGCCCTGGCCCTGTTCCAGCGCCTGCGCCACAGCGGCTGGGGCATGGCCATGCGCGCCGTGAAGTCCACCGAGATCGCTGCCCGCTCCCTCGGTTTCAACCCGGTGCAGACCAAGACCCTGGCCTTCGCCCTGTCCGCCCTGCTCACCGGCCTGGCCGGTTCGCTGGTGGCGCCGCTGATGATGTTCATCAACCCGGCCTCCTTTCCCTTCTCGCAGTCGATCCTGTTCGTGCTGGCGGTGATCGTCGGCGGCAGCGGCACCCTGTTCGGCCCGCTGCTCGGCGCCCTGTTGATCGTGCTGCTGCCGGAAATGCTCTCGGACTTCGCCGAATACCGCCTGCTGATCTTCTCGGTGCTGCTGCTCGGCGTGCTCTGGGCAGCGCCTCGGGGCCTGCTCGGCACCCTGGCCAGCCTGTGGCTGCGGCCAGTTCACCAGGGCGCCCCGGCGGCCTTAGATCAGGCCCAGCTGAGGGCATTCTTCCAGCAGCACGGCGCCCGCGACGGCCTGCAGGTCAGGGATATCGGCATTCGTTTCGGCGGCGTCCAGGCGGCGCAGAACGTCAGCCTGCAGGCGTCACCGGGCAGCATCACCAGCATCATCGGCCCCAATGGCGCGGGCAAGACCACGGTGCTGAACATGATCAGCGGCTTCTACGCACCGGACAGCGGCAGCATCGACCTGGGCCGCCCCCTGGCTGGCCTGCCCGCCTGGAAAATCGCCCGTGCCGGTATCGCCCGCACCTACCAGACCACCCAGCTGTTCGGTGAGCTGTCGGTGCTGGAAAATCTGCTGGTGGCCATGCAACGGGGGCGCCTCGGCCTGCCCTTCCGTTGCGCCAGCGATAGCCGGCGCCAGCTGGCCCTGCAGCTGCTGACGCTGGTCGGCTATCAGGGCTCGGTGAACACCCCGGCCGATGACCTGGCCCATGTCGACCGGCGCCTGGTGGAAATCGCCCGCGCCCTGGCCAGCCGTCCCCGCGTACTGCTGCTCGACGAGCCGGCGGCCGGCCTCAGCCGCAGCGACACCGACCGCCTGGCGGGCCTGTTCAGGACCCTGGCCGGGTTCGGCATCGCGGTGATCCTGGTCGAGCACGACATGGGCCTGGTGATGGCCGTGTCCGAGCGCCTGCTGGTGCTCGACGCCGGCAAGCCCATCGCCTGGGGCGTGCCGGACGACGTGCGCAAGGATCAACGGGTCATCGCCGCCTATCTGGGCGGCACCAGCTACCAGGCCACGCCACGGGCCGAAGCCTGGGACGGCTCGCGCGATGCACGTCTGTACATCAAGGATCTGGTCATCGACTACGGCGCCGCACCGGTGGTCGACAAGGTCAATATCGTGGTCAACCCTGGCGAGCTGATCGCCATTCTCGGCGCCAACGGCGCCGGCAAGTCGAGCATCCTGCAGTGCCTGGCCGGGCTGCACCAGGCCAGTGGCGGCAGCATCCTGCTCGACAACGAAAACATCGAACATGCCGATGCCAGCACCATCGCCGCCCGGGGCCTGGCCCTGGTGCCGGAAGGCCGGCAGATGTTCGGCCAGCTCAGCGTGCGTGACAACCTGCTGCTCGGCGGCTACTCACGCAGGGAAGCCTTCGATGCCGAGGCGGAAATCGAAGCCATCCTGCGCCGTTTCCCACGCCTGCGTGAGCGTATCGACAGCCCCGCCGGCCTGCTCTCGGGCGGCGAACAGCAGATGGTGGCGGTCGGCCGCGGGCTGATGGCCAAGCCGAAGATCCTCCTGCTCGACGAGCCTTCCCTGGGCCTGTCGCCGGCCATGATCGGCGAGCTGTACGACGCCCTGGCGGCCCTGCGCGACGAAGGCGTGACCCTGCTGCTGGTCGACCAGATGGCCAACCTCGCCCTGCAGGTGGCCGACCGCGCCTATGTGCTGGAAACCGGGCGCATCGTCAAATCCGGCAGTGCCGAGGCGTTGCGCGGCGACCCGCAACTGGAAGCGGCCTACCTGGGAGGCGCGGCAGCATGAGCGCCCTGACCCTCATCAACGCCCGCCTCGGCGCCGACGCCAGGGCGCTGCAGACCCTGTACGTGGAAGACGGCCGCTTCGCCAGTGCGCCAGGTGCCGGTGCAGAGACCCTCGACCTGCAGGGCAAGCTGCTGCTGCCCGGCCTGGTGGAAACCCATATCCATCTCGACAAGGCCTGCATCATGCAGCGCTGCCAGCTCAGCGAAGGCACCCTGGCCGAGGCCATCGCCCAGACCCGCGCGGCCAAGGCCGACTTCAGCGAAGCGGACGTTTACGAACGCGGCGCCCAGGTGCTCGACAAGGCCATCGCCCAGGGCACCACGCACATGCGCACCCATGTCGAGATCGACCCGCAGATCGGCCTGACCGGCTTCAACGCCGTGCGCCGCCTGCAGGCCGATTACGCCTGGGCCATCAGCCTGGAAATCTGCGTGTTTCCCCAGGAAGGCCTGCTCAACAACCCCGGCACCGAGGCCCTGTTGTGCGAGGCGCTGGCCCTGGGCGCCGAGGTGCTGGGCGGTTGCCCTTATACCGATGCCGAGCCGAGCGCACAGATCCGCCGGCTGTTCGAGCTGGCGGTAGAGTTCGACCGTGATCTGGACTTGCATCTGGACTTCGACCTGAACCCGGAAGGCATGACCATCGGCGAGGTGATCCGCTGCACCCGCCACCACGGCTGGGGCGGCCGGGTGACCATCGGCCATGTGACCAAGCTGTCGGCACTGCCCAGGGACACCCTGCTGGCAGTTGCCGAGTCGCTGGCCGAGGCCGGCGTGCAGGTCACCTGCCTGCCGAGCACCGACCTGTTCCTCACCGGCCGCGAGCACTTCCACAACCGGCCACGCGGCCTGGCGCCCTTGCAGCACCTGCACGCCTGTGGGGTGACCTGCTCGCTGTCGACCAACAACATCGGCAACCCCTTCACGCCCTACGGAGACGCCTCGCTGGTGCGCCAGGCCAACCTGTTCGCCAACGTCAGCCAGCTGGCTACCGAGGCCGAACTGCTGCGCTGCCTGAGCTGGGTGTCGAGCGAATCGGCACGCCTGCTGCGCCTGTCCGACTACGGCCTTACCCCCGGCTGCCGCGCCGACTTCATCGTCTTCGATGCGCCCTCACCGGCCGCCGTGGTGGCGGAGATCAGCCCGCCGCTGATGGGCTACAAGGCCGGCCGCAAGACCTTCGAACGGGCGCAGCCACGGCTGCTCAGGCCGTGACGGCCCCGATTACCGCACGCGCCAACCTGGGGCCTGTTTGTCGACGCTGCGCAGATATCGCCCCAGCCGCCGTTCACACAGTAACGTAACCATCTGAATTTCATAGATTTATCAACCTGGAACGGCACGTGCTTACCGCCATGTACACGCCATATTGCCCATCTGAAAACAGGTAAAACCGATGAAAGACCTCAAACCTGAAAACCCGCCACTCAAGCTGGATCGTCGCCAATTGATGAAGTGGCTGGCCGTGGCGGGAAGCGCACTGACGCTTGGCAGCCTGCTCCCCGCTGGCGCGTTTGCCGCCGATGATGAGGAAATCCGTATCGGCTATTGGCCCATCGTCGGCGGCCTGCCGCTGTATGTCGCCCTGGAGCGAGGTTTTTTCAGGGAGGCCGGGCTCAACGTCAAAGGCGTCAAGTTCTCCAGCCCGCAGCAAATCGTCGAGGGCATGATCACCGGGCGAATCCATGGTTGCGCCAACGGCACCGCGACCGGTGCCCTCGGCCTGGGGGCGATCACCATGCCGGGGCTGTTCAAGATCATCTGCTCCAACCCGTCGAACCATCGCCTGGTTCTGGACGAGTTTCTGGTGCCGCTCGATAGCACCGCGCAAAGCATCGGCGACCTGCAAGGCAAGCGGATCGCCTGCGGCCCCGGCATCCAGAACGTCACCATGGCCAAGATCATTCTGGAAAAGAATGGCTTCAGCGATCCGTCGGTCATCGAACTGCCTGTCGGCCAGCACGCGCCAGCCCTGGCGGCCGGCCAGATCGACGGGGTCTATACCCTGGAGCCGACCGGCACCGTGGGGCGCATGAAGAAGTTGTCCCGCACCCTGGAAACCGGTGTTATCTCCAGATACGTGCTCGGCAATGCCGACGCCCCCTGGTTCGGTGGCGCAGCCGCGCTGAACAGCAGCTTTATCGAGCGCAAGCCAGAGCAGGCGAAGGCCTTTATCGCCGCCTACCAGAAGGCCGTGGAATTCATCGCCGCGCAGCCGCAGCAGGCTCGGGAGAACATCGTCGGCTACACCAGCATCGAAGCGGACCTGGTCAACGAAGTGCCGCTGCCGGGCTTCGTCATGTATTCCGAGCTGCAAGGCGACAACCTGCAATGGTTCCAGACGTTCTATGACGTGTTCACCGAGCGCAAGATCTTCAGCAAACCGATCGACGTGGCTGCGCTGATCTATCAGGGCTGAGGAGAATCGTCATGACGTCAAACTGGTCTTCGCGCCTGTTGCCACTGATCGGCCCGCTGCTGCTGTTCGTACTCTGGCAAGTGGCGGTCAGTGCGCAGTGGTTGAATCCGGTCCTGCTGCCCTCGCCGCTGGAAACCCTGGGTTTCCTGTTCCAGTCGTTCGGCGAACCGTCCATGCGTACCGATATCGCCTCGACGCTGTACCGAACCCTGGCCGCCTTCGCATTCGCGGCCGCGGTGGGCGTGCCCCTGGGAGTGATTCTGGGCAGCAGCGAAAAGGTCTACCGCAGCCTGGAATTTCTGATCGACTTCTTTCGCTCGACGCCCTCCTCGGCGCTGATCCCGCTGTTCATGCTGATCTTCGGCATCAGCGATGCCAACAAGATCGCCATCGCCGCCTTCGCCGCCGTGCTGGTGATCCTGTTCAACAGCGCCTACGGCGTGATGAACGCCAAGAAGACCCGGCTGATGGCCGCCAAGGTGATGGGCATTTCCCGCTGGCACATTTTCAAGGACATCCTGCTGATGGAAAGCCTCGCGCAGACCTTCGTCGGCCTGCGTACCGGGGTGTCCATCGCCCTGGTCATCGTGATCGTCGCGGAAATGTTCATCGGCTCGGAAAACGGCCTGGGCCACCGCATCATCGATGCCCAGCAGGTATTCAACATCAAGGACATGTACGCCTCGATCCTGATCACCGGCGCCCTGGGCTACCTGCTCAACCTGGCGTTCCTGCTCATCGAGAAAAAAACCGTTCACTGGAGTAGCCAGGCATGACGCACGCGCTTTCCCTCGCCACAGCCCTCGACAAGCCACAGTTACCCGGCGTTGCACCGCGCGCCGACACCCATGTCACCATTCGCGGCCTGAGCAAGGCCTTTGCCGGCCAGCCGCTGTATACCGATCTGGACCTCGACCTGCCCCGTGGCAAGATCGTCTCGACCTTCGGGCCCAACGGCTGCGGCAAGTCGACCCTGATGAACATGATCGCCGGGCTGCTGCCAATGGACAAAGGCGAGATTCTGTTCGATGGCAAGACGCTCGCCCAGACCAGGATCGGCTACGTGTTCCAGAACTACCGCGATGCGCTGTTCCCGTGGATGACGGCCCGCGCCAACATCGCCTACCCCCTGGTGCGTCAGGGCATGGCCAAGGCGGATGTGAAGACGCGGGTCGATGAGCTGACGCAGATGTTCGACATCCGCTTCGATCTGGATCGTTATCCCTATGAGCTTTCGGGCGGCCAGCAGCAGACCGTGTGCATCATGCGGGCGCTGGCACCGCGCCCGGAGGTGATGTTCCTCGACGAGCCGTTTTCCGCGCTGGATTTCGAGATGACCTTGTTCATCCGCGACAAATTGCAGGAAGTGCAGCTGGCCACCGGCGTCACCATGCTGATCGTCTCCCACGATCTGGAGGACGCGGTGTTCCTGGCCGACGAGATCCTGCTGCTGACCCGACGTCCCACCCAGATTGCCGAGATCGTTCCCTTCGATCTGCCCCGACCACGGGGCGCGGAGATCATGAGCCACCCGGAGTTCGTGCGGGTCAAGGCCCATACGCTGGAGGTGTTCAGACGCGAGATGGCGCTCTGAGGGCGTTGGCAGCCCCCGCCGCGTTACAGCCCCGCCAGGGCCTGGCGCAGGTTGATCTCGGGCGCGGCCTGGTCATCCAGGTCCAACTGGGCTTCGAGCTCGCCCAGGTGCTCGAGCATCACCGCCGCGGCCCGCTCGTGGTCGCCCTTCTCCAGGGCGGTGATGATTTGCTGATGCTCGTCGGAGGCGCAGGACGGCACGTCGTTGCGCTGGTAGAGGGCGACGATCAGTGAGCTGCGCACCATCAGGTTGGCGAGGATCTCACTGAGCACCGAGTTGCCGCTGATCTCGCCGAGCATCAGGTGAAACTCGCTCAACTCACGGACGATGGCGCGGCGATCGGTAGCGCTGGTGGCCTTGCGCTCGTTGCTCATGTGGGTGGCCACCCGCTGACGCTGCTTGTGCATGATCGCCGGCGTGATGCTTTCGACGATCGCCCGCTCGATGGCGCGCCTCGCCGCGAATATCTCCCGCGCTTCCTTGGCACTGGGCTGAGCGACCATGGCGCCACGGTTCGGCTCGATGGTCACGACCCGCTGCAGGGCCAGCCGCTGCAGCGCCGCCTGGACGTGGTTGCGGTTGGCCTGCAGGGTCTCGACGATCTGCGCTTCGATCAGCCGCGTTCCCGGTGGCAAGCGATGCTGGGCGATGGCCTTGAACAGCACATCGACGATGCGCTGCACTTCGGCTTGCTTGCTGGTGACGGTCTTCGCAGCCATCTCTTCCTCTGATCCCACGTCGACGCGCCAAGATGGCCCATCGCGAACGCTACGGCTGGCGCATTATCTGCCAGCCATGCGGGCCGGGTAAAGACGCCTCGCTAGCGCTACCCACCGGGTCGTCCGCCAAGCATAAATACTGGTGCCAGTGACAACGGAGGGCACGGTAAGCACATAGAGAGCTCGACATTGCTAGCTATAAATAACTGCGATGCTAACGAAGCAATATCCCTTGCGCAGCCAATTTGGAACGAATCATCCTGGTGGTCGCTCTATCGTGCCACGAACGCGAAGCAGTTGGCCCATGGCCGGGCCACGGCTCGCTAGACTGCGGAGCGAATAATTGGCTAAAGCTGCTGCCGCAAGGTGCAGCGTCAAGGAGCGCTTCAAGCATGACCACTCTGACTCCCCAACAACAATGGCAAGCCGCCGTGCTGGACTACGCCGGGCAGGTCAACCGCTATGTCGAGCAGGGCCTAAGCCAAGGCTGGGACGGCCTGAAAGAACCCCAACAGGCGCCGACCGAGCATTTGCTGCCGGCCCTGCTGGAAGCGCTGCAGGCCGCCAATGAGACGAATGCGGATGACGCCAGCCACGCCACCTTCCGTACCGATTGGCCACCGGCCCATCTGCCATTGGTGCCCTTGCTGGATGAGCAGGCCCAGAGCATCAGTGCCCTGGCGCTGCTCGACGACGGTAGCCTGTTGGCACGCGTCGGCAGCGCCTACGAACGTGGGCGCCTGGTGCATATTCACGGCAACCAATGGCACGACGTCATCGGCATCGACTTTTTCGGGCGATGCCCGGCACGCCGTTATTTCGCATTTGCCAGAACCTCGGGGATCAGCGTGCACGATGGCTGGGACGGCCCGCAGGTCGCTCAGTTCGCCTGGCCCACGGGGCTGGAAGGCTTGCCTGAGAATACCGGCCTCGAGGCTCTGGAACACCCTCCAACGCCGACCGCGCTGATCCCCTTCCCGGATGGTCAGCGTGTGCTGCTGGTCAGCTCGGACGGCATCTTCGTGCTGGCCAGGGATTCCGCCACACGCCTGCTGCCACGCCCGGCGGATATCCGCGAAGACCTGCACAAAGGTACACCCGCTGACGACATCAACCTGGGGCTGTCCATGGAACACGGCGCCATATCGGCGGACGGCCGCTGGATCGCGGTCGGCGAGCAGTGTGGCAGTCATCTGGTATTCGACAGCGACCTGCAGCAGGTCGCCGAGGTCGGTCCGGCAGGCGAGTATCCACATTTCGCCCTGTTCAACAGCCGCAGCGACCGCCTGATCCTCAACGCCTGCCACTTCTACAACGGCGCCACACTCAGCGTCGCCGTGACCGACTTGCCAGGCCTGCAAACCGATTTCTACAGTGACGATGAGCGCACTCCGGTCGTGCAGGATGGGGCCCGTGTGTACGCGGGGGTTTCCCGTGGCGATACGTTTATCGTTGGTGATGCTTACGGCTATCTGCGCGCCTTCGACGATCAGGGCAATGAGCGCTGGCAGCACTTCATCGGCTCGACCATCTGTGCCATGGACCTGTCGGCCGATCGCAACACCCTGGCCGTATCGAGTTATGCGGGCTTCGTCTGCCTGATCGACCTGGACGTCGGTCGCCCGGCCTGGCAGATCGGCACCGGCGAGCACCACGAACGGCAGCGCTGGCTGTTCTGGAAGAGCCAGAGCAAACCGTTGCGCTGGTAAGTGCACGCTGTGAACCGAGCCTGACCCTCGAGCGGAGAAAGCTATGGCATGCCCTTTCGAGGGTGTGTCACCGCCACTGACAGCGGGTACAAGAACCTGGCAGTGGCAGCCGCGGGCAGCCCAGCGATGATCAAAAAGCCAGCTTGAAGCCGATCACCATCAGCATGATCGCCAGGAACGGGCGTAGCAGGTTGTCGGACACGCGGCCCGACAGGTGACTGCCAAAGAAGATGCCCGGCAGCGAACCCAGCAGCAGATAACCCAACACGCCCCAATCCAGATTGCCGAGCCCGGCATGGCCAAGGCCGGCGACCAAGGTCAGCGGCACGGCGTGGGCGATCTCGGTACCCACCAGGCGGCGTGTGGGCATCAGCGGGTAAAGCAGGAACAGCGCCACGGTACCGAGGGCACCGGCACCGATGGAGGTCAGGGTGACCATGAAGCCCAGCACCAGGCCGACCACCACGGTCAACGCATTGAGGCGCCTGGGGCTGAGGTGAAAACCGTCCCCGGCATGGCGGCTGGCGAAGGCGAACAGCTGCTTTTTGAACAGAATCGCCGTGGCCGTGAGCAACAGCACGATGCCGAGCGAATGCTTGATCAATTGATTGGTGGCGTGCTGATCGCCTGGCATCAGGGTCAGCGCCAGCAGCGTCAGCAGGGCCGCCGGCACGCTGCCAGCCGCCAGCCAGGCGGTCACCGACCAGTCGATATTGCGGTTGCGCTGGTGGACGAATACCCCACCGGCCTTGGTAATCGCCGCATACAGCAGGTCGGTGCCGACCGCCGCGGCAGGGTTGATGCCGAACCACAGCAGAATGGGCGTCATCAACGAGCCGCCACCCACACCCGTCATGCCGACGATAAAGCCAACCACCAGCCCCGCGATGACGAAGCCCAAACCGCCAAAATCCATACCTGCCCCAATTGCCGTTGTCGGCTCATTTTCGCCAGCCGCGCAGGATAACCACTTGAAGGAAAAGGACTTATACCGAATGTGCATTTGCTTATAACGCAGACCGGTTTGGCGCTTGGGGCCGGACCACCGCAGCACTCGAATGTAAAGCAAGCTTGACTACACACGACGGATGCGACAATGTAAAGCACGCTTTCCATATCGAGCCATGACCATGACCCGTACCCGCCCCTTTCTCGTTCAATTTGCCGTGGCGATGATCGCCTACGTTGCCGCCGTGGTCGTCAGCAGTATGCTGCTCGCCAACCTTCCCGATGGCTCGTTGCGTACCCTTTGCGCACTGATTCCCGTCGTGCCGATGATCCTCGTGGCGATCACGGTGATTCGCCAGGTGCGCCAGCTGGACGAACTGGCCCGCACCATTCACCTGGAAGCCCTGGCCATCGCCTTCGTCGGTACGGCACTGCTCACCTTCAGCTACGGTTTTCTGGAAACCGCCGGCTTTCCGCGCCTGTCGATGTTCTTCGTCTGGCCGGTGCTGGGCACCTTGTGGGGCTTGGGGTCCTGGTTCAGCTGGAGGCGCTACCGGTGATCAACCAGGTGCGCGAGTTGCGCAGCCAGCGCGGCTGGTCCCAGGCCGAGCTGGGCGAGCGCCTGGGCGTCTCCCGGCAGACGGTGAATGCCATCGAAACCGGCCGCTACGACCCCAGCCTGCCCCTGGCCTTCAAGATCGCCCGGCTTTTCGAGCGCCCTATCGAAGCCATCTTCCAGGCACCCGAGGCATGAGCATGCACATTCGCACGCCGCTGGAGGCGTATCACCTGGCCGTCGAACAGCAGGGCTTCGTCAGTGATGCCGCCCAGCAGCACGCGGTCGAGCACCTGCAGCGCTGTTACGAAGCCCTGCATCGCGGTGACTTGCCGCAGGGTGTCTATCTCTGGGGCCCGGTCGGGCGCGGCAAGACCTGGCTGATGGACAGCTTCCACGCGGCGTTGCAGGTGCCCGCCCGGCGCCAGCATTTCCATCACTTCATGGGCTGGGTGCACCGCCGCCTGTTCGAACTGACCGGCACCGCCGAGCCCCTGCAGGTACTGGCCCGGGAACTGGCGGCGGAGATTCGCGTGCTGTGCTTCGACGAGCTGTTCGTCAGTGATATCGGCGACGCCATGCTGCTGGGGCGCCTGTTCCGCTCGCTGTTCGACGAGGGCGTGGTGCTGGTCGCCACCTCCAACCAGCCGCCGGAGCAGTTGTACGCCGGCGGCCATAACCGCGAGCGCTTCCTGCCTGCCATCGACGCCCTGCTGCAGCACATGCAGGTGGTGGCGGTGGACGGCAGCCAGGATCATCGCCAGCACCCCGGCCAACGGCGCCAGCGCTATTGGCTACGCCAGGCCGGCCAGCCGAGTGCCCTGCCCGGGCTGCTGGAAGCACTGCGCCGGGCTGAGCCCGTCAGCCACCAGCCGCTGCAGGTCGGCCACCGCCAGATTGAGGTGCACAGCCACAGCGAAGGGGTACTGCATTGCAGCTTCGCACAGCTTTGCGAGCAACCGCTGGCGACCGGAGAGTTCATCCTGCTCTGTGATCGCTTCAAGGCCATCGTGCTGGGCGACGTACCGGCCCTCAGCGCGCAGCAGCGCCCGGCCAGGATCGCCCGCGGCACCGAAGACGCCGCCGAGCGGGTGGTGGCCGGCGACCGCCAGCTGCCGGCGCTGTCGATTCACGACAATGCCGTACGGCGCTTTATCGCCCTGGTGGACGAGTGCTACGACCGCCGCGTGCCGCTGTACCTGGAAGCCGCCGTGCCCCTGGACGAACTGTACACCGAGGGCTACCTGGCCTTCGCCTTCCGCCGCACCCTGAGCCGCCTGCAAGAGATGCAGCTGGAGCGGTTTGGCTAAAGACGCGCGCAAGCCAATAGGTAGCCTGGGTTGAGCGCAGCGATACCCAGGATCGACGGCTCAGCCCACAGCAGCAGGCGTCAGCCCGAGAAACGCCTGGATCTGCGCCTTCTTGGCGATGGCGTCCTGGTAGCCCAGCTCGATCAGCTCGCTGCAATAGCCCGGCTCGAACAACAGGTAGCTGAGCACCCCGCCGCCGCCGTCGCGGGTCGCGCCGGGGCCGCGCAGGAACAGGCGCAGCGCCGCTGGCATCTCCCGGCGATGGCGCGCGGCGATCACGTCCAGCGGCTGGCTCGGCGAGATCACCAGCACCTCCACCGGGGTGAGCCCATAGGTGCGGCTGCGCTGCTCGGCGGGCACCAGGCGGCCGAGCTGGTTGAGGCGTTCGAGCAGCTCGATATCGCTTTCCACGTTGTCGATAAAGGTGCTGTTGAGCATGTGTCCGGCAATCTGCGCCAGGCTCGGCTGCACACCGCCGGGCACCGGCACGGGCGCCCCGCCGGCCTGGTTGCCGACCGGGTTGCCGCTGACGCCCACCACCAGCACCTTGGTCGCGCCCAGGTGCAGGGCCGGGCTGATCGGCGCCATCTGCCGCACTGCGCCGTCGCCAAAGTACTCGCGGTTGATCTTCACCGGCTCGAAGATCAGCGGAATCGCCGTGCTGGCCAGCAGGTGCGGCAGCGCCAGGCGCGTCGGCACGCCGACCCGGCGATGGCGGAACCAGGGATCGATGGCGGCGCGGCCCTGGTAGAAGGTCACCGCCTGGGCCGACTCGTAGCCGAACGCGGTCACCGCCACGGCGCGCAACTGGCGATGGCGAACCGCGGCGGCGATGCCGGAAAAATCCAGTTCACGCTCGAGCAACGCTGCCAGCGGCGAGCTGTCGAGCAGCGCCACCGGCACCTGCTTGCCGAGGCCGAGCATGCTGTGGCCGATGAAGCGGCTGGCCTGGCGCAGCACCCCGGGCCAGTCGCTGCGGTACACCTGGTGGGTATGGAAGCTGCGCCACACGCTGCTCAGGCGCTTGACCGCCTCGCGAAAATGCAGCGCGCCACAGGCCAGGCTGACGGCGTTGATGGCCCCGGCCGAGGTGCCGACGATGACCGGAAAGGGATTGTGCGCCCCCTCCTCGGGCAGCAACTCGGCGATCGCCGAGAGCACGCCGACCTGATACGCGGCCCGTGCACCACCGCCGGAAAGGATGAGCCCGGTGGTGGCCGGGTTGCCGCTAGCGTCCTGCTTCATGGGTCGATTCCGCTTCGGGGGGTCAGTAGAGTTTAGGCTCGCCTTCCGGGCGGGTCTTGAAGCGCCGGTGCGCCCACAGGTACTGCTCGGGGCAGGTGACGATGGCCTGCTCGACCCACTGGTTGACCCGCAGGCAATCGGCCTCTTCGTTCTCACCCGGGAAATCGGTCAGCGGCGGGTGGATGGTCAACCGATAGCCGCCACCATCGGGCAGGCGCAGCTGGGTGAACGGCAGCACGATGGCACGCCCCAGGCGCGCGAACTTGGTGGTCGCCGTGACGGTCGCCGCCTGGATGCCGAACAGCGGCGCGAACAGGCTCTGCTTGCGACCGTAGTCCTGGTCCGGCGCGTACCAGATCGCCCGGCCGGCGCGCAGCACCTTGATCATTGCGCGCACGTCCTCGCGCTCGATGGCGGTGGCGTCCAGGTTATGGCGTTCACGGCCGCGGCGCTGCACGAAGTCGAACACCGGGTTGCCATGCTCGCGGTACATGCCGTCGATGGTGTGCACCTGGCCGAGCAAGGCGGCGCCGATCTCCAGGGTGGTGAAGTGCACGGCCATGAGAATCACCCCCTGCCCCTGTGCCTGGGCCTGCTGCAGGTGCTCGATGCCCTCGATATGGGCCAGGCGCGCCAGCTTGTGGCGCGGCCACCACCAGCTCATGGCCATCTCGAAGAAGGCGATGCCGGTCGAAGCGAAATTCTCCTTGAGCAGACGCTCGCGCTTGTCTGCCGGCATGTGCGGGAAGCACAGTTCCAGGTTGCGCGTGGCGATGCGCCGGCGCGAGCCGGCCAGGTGATACATCAGCCAGCCCAGGCCACGGCCCAGGCGCAGCAGCGCACCGTAGGGCAACTGCACGGTCAGCCACAGCAGGCCGAGGCCGGCCCACAGCGGCCAGAACCGCGGGTGAAGAAAGGTGCGGCGAAAGACGGGACGATCCATTGACGATCCTGGATGGCGTTCAAAGCCGCCTAGTCTACCAGCAGGTTCGCCGCTCTCGGCAGTGCTCAGCGTTGCCAGTCGATCTGCAGGGTTTGGTCGGCCACCATGCGCTGCATGTGGTCGGCCACCACCGGTTCGAGGCGATCGAGCGTGGCGGCGTCCGGCGCGTCGATGACCGCCGTCAGGCCACCTTCGAAACGGGTCAGGGTAAGACGCGCCGGGTCGAAGACGATCTCGCCGCGCTGCTCGTCGAAGCTGACCTGGAATTTGTGGCTCCAGTGCCGGCACAGGCGGGTCAGGCAGCGCTGCCCCTGTTCGGTGGTGACCGTTGCTCGGGATTCAGGCATGACAGTGCTCCTGAGGGATTGGCGATGCGGGAAATCTAGCACGCCGCCTCGTTACCCGGCATTCGCCGTTGCACACGCCATTATCGATGCAATCGATCGAAAAGCCTGGACTTGCATGGCGGCCGGGGCGGCGTCAGGATCGTACCCCAGCCAACAACAATAGCCCCTCACGGCCAGGAGAATGCCATGCAAGAAGTCGTCATCGTCGCCGCCACCCGTACCGCCATCGGCAGCTTTCAGGGGGCGCTGGCGGACGTGCCGGCCACCGAGCTGGGCGCCGCGGTGATTCGCCGCCTGCTCGAGCAGACCGGCCTGGACGGCGCGCAGGTCGACGAGGTGATTCTCGGCCACGTGCTGACCGCCGGCGTCGGCCAGAACAGCGCGCGCCAGGCGGCGATCAAGGCCGGCCTGCCCCATGGGGTACCGGCGCTGACCCTCAACAAGGTCTGCGGCTCGGGCCTCAAGGCCCTGCACCTGGGCGCCCAGGCGATCCGCTGTGGCGATGCCGAGGTGATCATCGCCGGCGGCATGGAGAACATGAGCCTGGCGCCCTACGTGCTGCCCAAGGCGCGCACCGGGCTGCGCATGGGCCACGGGCAACTGGTCGATACGATGATCAGCGACGGCCTGTGGGACGCCTTCAACGACTACCACATGGGCATCACCGCCGAGAACCTGGTGGACAAGTACGCCATCAGCCGCGAAGACCAGGACGCCTTTGCCGCCGCTTCGCAGCAGAAGGCCATGGCCGCCATCGAAGCCGGCCGTTTCGCCGACGAAATCACCCCGATCCTGATCTCCCAGCGCAAGGGTGAGCCCGTCGCCTTCGCCATCGACGAGCAGCCCCGCGCCGGCACCACGGCCGACACCCTGGGCAAGCTCAAGCCGGCGTTCAGGAAGGAAGGCAGCGTGACGGCCGGCAATGCCTCGAGCCTCAACGACGGCGCCGCCGCGGTGCTGCTGATGAGCGCAGGCAAGGCCCAGGCGCTGGGCCTGCCGGTGCTGGCGCGTATCAAGGCCTATGCCAATGCCGGCGTCGAACCGGCGATCATGGGCATCGGCCCGGTATCGGCCACCCGCCGTAGCCTGGAGAAGGCCGGCTGGACGCTGGATGAGCTGGACCTGATCGAAGCCAACGAAGCCTTTGCCGCCCAGGCCTTGTCGGTGGGCAAGGAGCTGGGTTGGGATGCCAGCAAGGTCAACGTCAATGGCGGCGCTATCGCCCTTGGCCACCCGATTGGCGCGTCGGGCTGCCGGGTGCTGGTCACCCTGCTCCACGAGATGCTCAAGCGTGATGCCAAAAAGGGCCTGGCGACCCTGTGCATCGGCGGCGGCCAGGGTGTGGCGCTGCTGCTCGAGCGCGACTGAATACGTCGGGCGCCGGCTTGGCCGGGGCTCGGTTGCTGCACCATTATCCACCGTCTGCGGCCCTGGCCGTTACGCGCGGCAGCCGTCCCAGAGCTTCATGACCTGAGTGACCGCCTTATCCATCGCGGCATGCTCGATGCCGTCGCGCGCCAGGGTCGAGAGCCCGAGCAGGAAGCTGTCGAACGCCGCGGTCAGCGCCGTGACGTCGGTATCGCCGGCCAGCTCGCCGGCGGCGATGGCCCGCTCGACGCAGGCCCGAATCCCCTCTCGCGTGCGCTGGCGGTTTTCACCCGGCAGCGTCAGCCCCTGTGGCGGCGTGCACACGCCGATCACCCCGAGCGCCACCATGCAGCCACGCGGATGGCCGACTTCACACTGCATCCTGGCCGAGCGCCGCAGCGCCAGCTCGACGGCCTCGCGGGCCGGTAGCTGATCGTCGAACAGGCTCTCGGTTACCCGCCCGTGGGTCGCCATGTAAAGCGCCATGACTTCGTTGTAGAGCGCTTCCTTGGAGCCGAACGCGGCGTAGAAACTCGGCGCGGAAATGCCGCCAGCGATGGCGGCCTTGAGCTGGCTCAGGGAGGTGGCTTCGTAGCCGTGCTCCCAGAACAGGTGCATCGCCTGCACCAGTGCCGCTTGCCGATCGAATGTGCGTGGGCGCCCCATCTGTGCCATGTGCATCCTCCTGCCTGACGACATAAATACTAGTCGATACAAAAGTCATTGACCACCAGGTATCGATCGACCTACATTTGTATCGACCGATACATATATGAGCGATCCGCCATGACATCCGCTACGAAACCCGACGCCCTCCCCGTGTCCGCCCTACTCGCCCTGGCGATGACCGGCTTTATCTGCATCCTCACCGAAACCCTGCCGGCGGGCCTGCTGCCGCAGATCAGTGCCGGTCTCGGCGTGTCGCCCGCCCTGGCCGGGCAATTGGTGACCCTCTACGCCCTGGGCTCGCTGCTGGCGGCCATTCCGCTGACCATCGCCACCCAGGGCTGGCGGCGACGCAACGTGCTGTTGCTGGCGATCGTCGGCTTTCTGCTGTTCAACTCGATCACTGCCTGGTCGTCCGACTACGTGCTGACGCTGGTCGCACGCTTTTTCGCCGGCATGGCGGCAGGGCTGGCCTGGAGTCTGATCGCCGGCTACGCCCGGCGCATGGTCGCCCCGCACCAGCAAGGTCGCGCCCTGGCGCTGGCCATGGTCGGTACGCCCATCGCCTTGTCCCTTGGCGTGCCCATCGGCACCTGGCTCGGCGGCGTGGTGGGCTGGCGCAGCGCATTCGGCCTGATGTCGCTGCTGAGCATCGTGCTGATCGTCTGGGTACTGGCCAAGGTGCCCGACTACCCCGGCCAGGCGCGTACCCAGCGGGTGCCCCTGCGCAGGGTATTGCTGACACCCGGCGTGCGCCCGGTGCTGGCCGTGGTGCTGACCTGGATGCTCGCCCACAACATGCTCTACACCTACATCGCGCCCTTTATCGCCCCAGCCGGGCTGGCCAGCCAGGTCGATGTCGTGCTGCTGGCCTTCGGCGTCGCCGCGCTGATCGGCATCTGGATCACCGGCCGGCTGGTCGACCGCCATCTGCGCCAGGCAGTGCTCACCAGCCTCGCCACCTTTGCTCTGGTCGCCCTGCTGTTCGGCCTGTACGCCGAATCGGCTGCCGTGTTGTACCTCGGCGTGTTCGTCTGGGGGCTGACCTTTGGCGGCGCCGCCACGCTGTTGCAGACCGCCCTGGCCGATGCTGCCGGCTCCGGTGCCGACGTGGCCATGTCGTTGAACGTGGTGGTCTGGAACAGCGCCATCGCCGCCGCAGGCCTCGCTGGCGGCCTGCTGCTCGGCCAGTTCGGCGTCGGCCTATTCCCCTGGGCAATGCTGGCGCTGCTGCTGATCGCCCTGTGGATCGCCTCGGCGGCCAGCCAGCACGGCTTTCCTGCCGGCCAGCGGCGCAGCGACGTACTGGTCGCCGGCCATTGACCCGAACCTTCACACAGGAGACACCCCCATGCCCCGCTCGACTCGCCCATCCGTTCTCGTCCTTGGCGGCAGCCGCGGCATCGGCGCCGCCATCGTGCGCCGTTTCGCCGGCGAGGGCGCCCAGGTCACCTTCACCTATGCCAGCTCGGCCGCATCGGCCCTCGAACTCGCCGAGCAAACCGGGAGTACCGCCCTGCAGCTGGACAGCGCCGATCGCGAGGCGCTGAGCTCGGCCATCGAACGCCTGGGTGCCCTCGACGTGCTGGTGGTCAACGCCGGCCTGTTCATCGCCGGCGACCCGCTGGAACTGCCGGCCGATGCCATCGACAGATTGTTCGCCATCAACATCAACGCCCCGTACCACGCGGCGGTCAGCGCCGCGCGGTGGATGCCGGACGGCGGGCGGATCATCTTCATCGGCTCGAACATCGCCGACCGTGCGGCGATGCCGGGTGTCGCCGCCTATGCCGCCAGCAAGGCCGCGCTGACCGGCATGGCCAAGGGCCTGGCCCGCGACCTCGGTCCCCGCGGCATTACCGTCAACGTGGTGCAGCCGGGCCCGACCGACACCGACATGAACCCTGCCGACGGCCCGCTGAACGAATTGATGCACAGTTTCATGGCGATCAAGCGCCATGCCCGCAGCGACGAGATCGCTGCCATGGTGGCCTGGCTCGCCGGCAGCGAAGCGGGCCTGGTCACCGGGGCTGCGCTGACCCTGGACGGCGGCTTCGCCGCCTGATATCCCGCTTCGCTCAGGTTACCCGTTCGGCCACCGGCAGCTTGGCGATGGCCTCGCGGGTTTCCCGATCCTGGGCGTCGCGCCAGGTGCGGAACGCGTCCAGCTCGCCGCCCCAGGTCTTCATCACCCAGGCCAGTACCGCCAGGTCATCGACCAGGCCGAGGCCGGGAATGAAATCGGGAAGCGCATCGAGCGGCGACACGAAGTAGATCAGGCCGGCGACGATCGCCACCAGGGCCTGGGGGTTGATCGCCCGGTAGCTGCCCCGCCACCAGGCCACGCACAGTTCCTGCAGCAGGCCCAGGTCGGCTTTCAACGACGACAGGCTGCGCGCGCCACCGCCGCTTTTACGGGTCACGGCCAGCAGCAATGCCGGCAGACGGCCGCGCTTGAGGAAGCGCTGCGCGATGGGCAGGTAACGGGCAAAATTCCACGGTGCTTTCATGACCACTCCTCGTCAGCCCGCACGGCTGCTGGGCTGTCTGTGGTTATCCACCATAGCTGTGGATAACCTTGTGAACAGTTATGGGATTAGCTTACCAAAGCCCCCTGTGATGCGGCCTCGCCACAGATCGGACATTTTTTATCCAGCCGATAAAACCTTGCTAAATCAATCAGTTAAAAAAATCAAAAGATTTCGTAAAAAAACTGACCAACTGAATAGGAAGCTTTGTCGCAGTGTGCATAACCACCCTGTCAAGGCTTGTAATCGGCGTTCTTTGCGGTTAGGAACGCCCACAAACGACAACGCCCCGACAGGCGGGGCGTTGTTCCAGGCTGCTGACGCTTACTGGGCCGGAGCGGCCTCGGGAGCAGCTTGCTCGGCAGCGTTCTGGTCCTTGATGCCCAGCAGTTCGAGGTCGAACACCAGCACCGAGTTGGCCGGAATGGCCGGGCTCGGGCTCTGGGCGCCGTAGGCCAGCTCGGCCGGAATGTACAGCTTGACCTTCTCGCCCACGTGCATCAGTTGCAGGCCTTCGACCCAACCCGGGATCACGCCGCCAACCGGCAGGTCGATCGGGGTGCCGCGCTCGATGGAGCTGTCGAACACGGTGCCGTCGGTGAGCTTGCCTTCATAGTGCACGGTGACCACGTCGTCAGCCTTGGGCTGCGGGCCGTCGGCCTTCTTGACCACTTCGTACTGCAGGCCCGAAGCGGTGGTGGTGACGCCGTCACGCTTGCCGTTCTCTTCGAGGAATTTCTTGCCGGCGGTAGCGGCTTCTTCGTTCATCTTGGTCATGCGCTCTTCGGCACGCTTCTGCAGAGAGGCGAAAGCCTCGATCAGCTCTTCGTCCTTCAGGCGCTGTTCTTTCTTGCCGATGGCGTCTTCGATGCCCTGGGCAACGGCGTTCGGGTCCAGGTCGTCCATGCCTTCCTGAGCCAGGCTCTTGCCCATGTTCAGACCGATACCGTAGGACGCCTTCTGCGCCGGAGTTTCCAGTTTTACGTCGCTGGTTTGCGAATCACAACCGGCGAGCACCAGGCCCACCAGGGCGATCGCTGCTGCCAAACGATGCTGTTTCATGCTGATTCCTTGTCCGCTGCGCCCTAGGGGCTGTCGAGTGAAGGCGCGAGCTTAGGGTGTGTGAGTGTATCAACGCAAGCCGCGGCGCCTGGATTTACCCAGGCAGGTCACGCGTACTCTGCGAGAAATGGCGAGCGGTGGCAAAAAGCCGACCGAAACGTCCAGCACGTGCCGACACAGCGACGTAACTGACTAGCCGGTAAGAGTTTTCCCGAACAGAGAAGTTCACTGGCGGCCGGCGCAACCGGGCTCACTCCAGCGCTGATCGCGCTCGCGCCACCCGCGAGGCGGACTCGCGCCCGAGCACCCGGCTGATGCGCTGCCCTGCCCTGATCAACAGGGCCAGATCGACCCCGGTCTCGATGCCGAGGCCCTGCAGCAGATAGAGCACATCCTCGCTGGCCACGTTGCCGGTGGCGCCCTTGGCATAGGGGCAGCCACCAAGGCCGGCGACCGAGGCGTCGAACACCGCGATGCCCTCCAGCAGGCTGGCATGGATGTTGGCCAGCGCCTGCCCGTAGGTGTCGTGAAAGTGCCCGGCCAGGCGATCGCGCGGCACCTGCCGGCCCACCACCTCGAACAGCCGGCGTACCGCGCCCGCGGTACCCACGCCGATGGTGTCGCCCAGGGACACCTCGTAGCAGCCCATGGCCTGCAACTCGCCGGCAACGGCCGCCACCTGCTCGACCGCCACCTCGCCCTCGTAGGGGCAACCGAGCACGCAGGACACGTAGCCACGCACCCGAACCCCGTGCTGTCGAGCCGCATCCAGCACCGGCTCGAAGCGTTTCAGGCTCTCGGCGATGGAGCAATTGATATTGCGTTGCGAGAAGGCTTCGGAAGCCGCGGCGAACACCGCCACCTCGCGCACACCGGCATCGAGCGCGGCCTGCAGCCCCTGCAGGTTGGGCGTCAGCGCCGCGTAGGTGACGCCGGGGCGCTGGTCGATGCCGGCGAATACCTCGGCGCTGCCGGCCATCTGCGGTACCCATTTGGGCGACACGAAACTGCCGACTTCTATATAGCCCAGCCCGGCGGCGCTCAGGTCGTCGACCAGGCGTACCTTGTCGGCCACGCCGATCGGCTGCTTCTCGTTCTGCAGGCCATCACGGGGGCCGACCTCCACCAGGCGCACATGGCTGGGCAGGCTCATGGCTGCCCCTCCAGTTCGACCAGCACCGTGCCTTCGCCGATCAGCTCGCCCTCGGCGCAGTAGATGGTCTTGATGGTGCCAGCCTGGGGCGCACGAATGCTGTGCTCCATCTTCATGGCCTCCAGCACCACCAGGGCAGCGCCCGCCTCGACCTGCTGCCCCGCTGCCACCAGCACGCGCACGATGCTGCCGTTCATGGGCGCGGTAAGCCCGCCGCCGTGGGCGTTGCTCGCGTCGGCGGCGGCCAGCGGATCGAAACGGCGCACGGCCAGCCACTCCACGCCCCAGCGCAGATACAGGGTGTCGCCTTCACGCAGCGCGTTTTTCGGCGTGGCGGTCGCTGGTTCTATTTTCAAGCGGCGGGTAACCTCGCCGCAACTCAGGGTCATCGGTGTAGCGGCTGGCGAGACGCTGCGCCAGGCATCACGCGCTGCCCAGGGCGAGTGCGGATCGTCGGCTCGCTGGCGGTCGATGTCGGTTGCCAGCAGGGCCGCGCCAGCCTGCAGCCAGAAGGCATCCGGCAATGGCTGCGCAGGCGGCAGCAGTTGCGCCTGGTGCCGCTCGATAAAGCCGGTGTCCAACTCGGCGGCGGCGAACGCCGGGTGGGCGAGGATGCGCTGCAGGAACGCCAGGTTGGTCTTGAAGCCGCCAACCAGGGTCTCGGCCAGCATGGCCAGCAGCCGTTGGCGCGCCTCCTCGCGGTTCTCGCCCCAGGCGATCAGCTTGGCCAGCATCGGATCATAGAACGGCGATACCTCATCGCCCTGCTCCACGCCGCTGTCGACACGTCGCCCTGGCCCCGCCGCAGGCTCTCGATACAGGTCGAGATGCCCGCTGGCCGGCAGAAAGCCGCCCTCCGGGTCTTCGGCATACAGGCGCACTTCGATGGCATGGCCATTGAGCGGCACCTGCTCCTGGCGGATCGGCAGCGGCTCGCCACGGGCCACGCGGATCTGCCAGGCGACCAGGTCGAGGCCGGTGATCGCCTCGGTCACCGGGTGCTCGACCTGCAGGCGGGTGTTCATCTCCATAAAGAAGAACTCGCCGCGGGCATCGAGCAGAAATTCCACGGTGCCGGCGCCCACATAGCCGATGGCCTGGGCGGCACGCACCGCGGCCTCGCCCATGGCCCGGCGCAACTCGGGCGACAGGCCCGGCGCCGGCGCCTCCTCGACCACCTTCTGGTGGCGGCGCTGGATCGAGCAGTCGCGCTCGAAGAGGTACAGGCAGTTGCCATGCTGATCGGCGAACACCTGGATCTCCACATGGCGGGGCTGCAGCACGTATTTCTCCACCAGCATGCGCCCGTCACCGAACGCCGACTGCGCCTCGCGCTGCGCGGAAGCCAGGGCGTCGGCCAGGTCGGCCTCGCGCTCGACGATCTTCATGCCCTTGCCGCCGCCGCCCGCCGTGGCCTTGAGCAGCACCGGATAGCCGATCTGCTCGGCAGCCTCCCGGAAGGTTTCCACATCCTGGGCTTCGCCGTGGTAACCGGGCACCAGCGGCACGCCGGCCTCTTCCATCAGCGCCTTGGCCGCCGACTTGCTGCCCATGGCATCGATGGCGCTGGCCGGCGGGCCGAGAAAGATCAGCCCGGCGGCTTCGAGCTTGCGGGCGAAGGTGGCGTTCTCGGAGAGAAAGCCGTAGCCGGGGTGGATGGCTTCGGCGCCGCTGGCCAGGGCGGCCTCGATGATCCTGTCCATCAACAGGTAGCTGTCGGCTGGTTTGGCGCCGCCCAAATCGATGGCCCTGTCCGCCTCGCGTACATGCCGGGCGCTGTGGTCGATGGCGCTGTGCACCGCCACGGTGGTCAGCCCCAGGGCCTTGGCGGTGCGCATGACCCGGCAGGCGATTTCGCCACGGTTGGCGATCAGCAATGTGGTGATGGTTTTCATGGCTGGGCCTGCCAGGCGGGTGCACGTTTTTGCAGAAAGGCATCGAGGCCCTCCTGCCCTTCTTCACTGATGCGGATGCCGGCGATCACGCTCTCCGTACGCTGGCGCAGGGCGTCGTTCAATACGCCACTGCCGACGCCGTGCAACAGCGCCTTGGTCTCACGCATGGCTTGCGGGCTGTTGAGCAACAGCGTGGTGATCCACTGTTCCAGCTCGCTCTCCAGCTCGCCTGGCGCATAGCACTCGGCCAACAGGCCCAGTTCCCGCGCCCGCTCGCCGTTGAAGCGCTCGGCGCTCAGGGCATAACGGCGCGCCGCCCGCTCGCCGATGGCCTGCACCACGTAGGGGCTGATCACCGCCGGCGCCAGGCCGATGCGCACTTCGGAGAGGCTGAACAGTGCATCACTGGCGCCAATGGCGATGTCGCAACAGGCGGTCAGCCCCACCGCACCGCCGAACGCGGCGCCCTGCACCACGGCGAGGGTCGGGCACGGCAGGTGGTAGAGCTGGCTCATCAATTCGCCCAGCTCGTGGGCATCGCGCAGGTTGGCGGCGTAATCCAGCCTGGCCGAGGCCTGCATCCAGGCCAGGTCTGCGCCAGCGCTGAAGTGCTTGCCGCGCCCACGCAGGACTAGAAAACGCGTGCTGTCATCGGCCGCTACCTGACGTAGCGCCTGGATCAGCTCCTCGATCATCTCGGCGTTGAAGGCGTTGTGCTTGTCCGCGCGGTTCAGCCACAGGGTGGCGACGCCGCGCGAATCAAGCTGCAGTTCGATGGTGTTGAAGTCGGTCATCGGTCTGTCCTCGCTACATGCGGAACACGCCGAAGCGTGTCGGCTCGATGGGTGCATTGAGGCTGGCGGAAATCGCCAGGGCCAGTACCTCGCGGGTCTGCGCCGGGTCGATCACCCCGTCGTCCCACAGCCGTGCGCTGGAATAGAAGGCGTGAGCCTGGCGCTCGTACTGCTCGACGATGGGCTGTTTGAGACGCTGCTCATCCTCGGGCGAGAAACTTTGCCCGGCGCGCTGGGCCTGCTCGTGCTTGACCTGTACCAGCACGCCCGCGGCCTGCTGGGCGCCCATCACACCGATCCGCGCGTTGGGCCACATCCACAGAAAACGCGGATCATAGGCACGACCGCACATGCCGTAATTACCGGCGCCGAAGCTGCCGCCGATGATCACCGTGAACTTCGGCACCCGGGCGCAGGCCACCGCGTTCACCAGCTTGGCACCGTGCTTGGCGATACCGCCCTCCTCGTACTTCTTGCCGACCATGAAGCCGGTGATGTTCTGCAGGAACAGCAACGGGATGCCGCGCTGGCAGGCCAGTTCGATAAAGTGTGCGCCCTTCTGCGCCGCCTCGGCGAACAGGATGCCGTTGTTGGCCAGGATGGCGATCGGGTAGCCGTGCAGATGGGCGAAGCCGCACACCAGGGTGGTGCCGAACAGTGCCTTGAATTCATCGAACTGCGAGTCGTCGACGATCCGGGCGATCACCTCGCGTACGTCGAACGGCTGCTTGGCATCGGCGGGAATCACCCCGTACAGCTCGTCGGCGGCATAGCGCGGGGCGATTGGCGTGCGCGCTTGCAGCTGGCCGAGCTTGCGCCAGTTGAGATTGGCCACGCAGCGCCGGGCCAGGGCCAGGGCGTGCTCGTCGTTCTCGGCGTAATGGTCGGCCACGCCGCTGGTCTTGCAGTGCACATCGGCGCCACCCAGCTCCTCGGCGCTGACCACCTCGCCGGTGGCGGCTTTGACCAGCGGTGGCCCGGCGAGAAAGATGGTCGCCTGCTCGCGCACCATGATGGTCTCGTCGCTCATCGCCGGCACATAGGCGCCGCCGGCGGTGCAGGAGCCCATCACCACGGCGATCTGGGCGATGCCCTGGGCGCTCATGTTGGCCTGGTGGAAGAAGATCCGCCCGAAGTGCTCGCGGTCCGGGAATACCTCGTCCTGACGCGGCAGGTTGGCGCCGCCGGAGTCCACCAGATAAACGCACGGCAGGCGGTTTTCCCAGGCGATGGCCTGGGCGCGCAGGTGCTTCTTGACGGTCAGCGGGTAATAGCTGCCGCCCTTTACCGTGGCGTCGTTGGCGATGACCATGCACTCGACGCCTTCGATACGGCCGATGCCAGCGATCACTCCGGCGGCAGCGACCTCTTCGTCATACACCTGGTAGGCGGCCAGCGCGCCGACTTCCAGAAACGGCGAGCCCGGGTCGAGCAGCCGGTCGATGCGCTCGCGCGGCAGCAGCTTGCCCTTGCCTGTATGTCGCGCCTGGGCCTTGGCACCACCGCCTTCGCGGGTGCGCGCCAGCAAGGTGCGCAGCTCCTCGACCTGGGCGCGCATCGCGTCGCGGTTGGCAGCGTATTCGGGGGAACGGGTATTCAATTGCGTGTGCAGTGTGGCCATGGCAAGGCTCCAACTGACGGACAGATTTAAAAATTACCGGCGTTTTAAACCTGTCCTGAACCATGAAAACCAGGGGCTCAGATCAAGCCGTTTCGTTGAACAGCTCGCGGCCGATCAGCATGCGGCGGATCTCGCTGGTGCCGGCGCCGATCTCGTAGAGCTTGGCGTCACGCCACAGCCGCCCGACCGGGAATTCGTTGATGTAGCCGTTGCCACCAAGGATCTGGATCGCCTCGCCGGCCAGCCAGGTGGCTTTTTCGGCGGCGTAGAGAATCACCCCGGCGCAGTCCTTGCGCACCTGGCGCACGTGCTCGCTGCCCAGCGCGTCGAGCTGCTTGCCTACCGCGTAGAGGTAGGCGCGGCAGGCCTGCTGGGTGGTGTACATGTCGGCGAGCTTGCCCTGGATCAGCTGGAACTCGCCGATGCTCTGGCCGAACTGCTTGCGATCGTGAATATAGGGCACCACCACGTCCATCGCCGCCTGCATCAGCCCCAGCGGCCCGCCGGAGAGCACGGCGCGTTCGTAATCCAGGCCACTCATCAGCACCCGCGCGCCCTCGCCAACGCCGCCCAGCACGTTCTCGGCCGGCACCTCGACGTTCTGGAACACCAGCTCGCCGGTGTGCGAGCCGCGCATGCCGAGCTTGTCGAGCTTCTGCGCCACGGAGAAGCCCCGGCTGCCCTTCTCGACAATGAAGGCGGTCATGCCCTTGGCGCCGGCTGCCGGATCGGTCTTGGCGTAGACCACCAGCACGTCGCAGTCCGGGCCGTTGGTGATCCACATCTTGCTGCCGTTGAGCACGAAATGGTCGCCCTTGCGGTCGGCGCGCAGCTTCATCGACACCACGTCGGAGCCGGCGTTGGGCTCGCTCATCGCCAGGGCGCCGATATGCTCGCCGCTGATCAGCTTGGGCAGGAAACGGCGCTTCTGTTCGTCGCTGCCGTTGCGGTTGATCTGGTTCACGCAGAGGTTGGAATGGGCGCCGTAGGACAGGCCGATGCCACCGGCGGCGCGGGAGATTTCCTCCATGGCGACCATATGGGCCAGGTAGCCCATGCCGGCTCCGCCGTACTCTTCGCTGACGGTCAGGCCGAGCAGGCCCATGTCGCCGAACTTGCGCCACAGGTCCATGGGAAACTGGTCGGTGCGGTCGGCCTCGGCGGCGCGCGGGGCGATTTCCTTGGCAGCGAAGCCGGCGACCGCGTCGCGCAGCATGTCGATTTCCTCGCCAAGGAAGAAATTCAGGCCTGGCAGGATGCTCATGTAACGACTCTCCTTGTTGTAGTTGTAGGAAGCGTCAAACGGTCGGTGATCGGGGGTTCAGGCGGTGGTGGGAATGGCCTTCAGGGCGCTCAGGCAACGCTGCTCGGCGGTGTCGAGTTCGCGCTGCATCTGCTGGATGTCGAGCAGTTGGCGAGCGAGGTGCTCGCGACGCTCGGTGATCTTCTCCAGAAAGTGGTCGAGCTGCTTGCGGTTGCCGCCGGCTGGGTCATAGAGGTCGATCAACTCTTTGCATTCGGCCAGGGAGAAGCCGATGCGCTTGCCACGCAGGATCAGCGTCAAGGTCACCCGGTCGCGGGCGCTGTAGATGCGCTCCTGGCCTCGCCGCTCGGGCGTGAGCATGCCCTGCTCCTCATAGAAGCGAATGGTGCGGATAGTGACGCCCAGCTCCTGGGCCAGATCGGAAATGCTGTGGGAAACGCTCATGTCGCGGCGGCGCCTTTAGGTTACCTTTACGTAAACGTAAGCCTGCAATTGCAAGCCTGTCAAATCGGCGACGCATAAGCAGGCAATAAAAAAGGCATGGCCCAAGCCATGCCTTCACGCTGCCCTCAAGGCTGCGGCTTGCCGTCCCACGGCACGCCATCGAGGGGGCGGCGACGCGCCATCTCCTCTTCGTCGAGCCCTTCGCCGGCACCGATATCGCCTTCGCTCACGATGCTCAGGTCGCGGTCGGCCGGCATGTCGTCGCCACGCTCACGGGGGGAGCGTGCGCCAGTGTCGTCGATCAGTGTCTCCGGACTCAGGTCGTCGAGGCTTACGCCATCCTCGTGGCGGCCTTCCCTCAGGGTTTCGCCACCACTCTGCCCTGCTTCGCGCACGCGCTCGTCGGGGTACTCGTGCTGCACTTCGTCATCGGGAAGGCGGTCGCCGATACGTCCTTCACGATCATCCTGGCGATCGCTGAAGTCGAGCTGCTCGATCGACCCCATGCGATCCTCCATGTCGTCGATCTCCTGGGGCGTGGCAGATTGCTTGGATGTGCTCATGATCATCTCCGCTGTGGGTCTATCTGGTGGACTTGTCCTGCAGCGGGAAAATTCAGGAAAAGTGACGACCTCACCCTTCGCCGACCAGTTGCTCCATCGCCTCCTCGATCACGCTGCTGCCGGTCGGCCGCACCAGGCGGGTGACCTCCACACCATCGCGCAACAGCACCAGCGTCGGCCACAACTTGACGCGAAACGAACGCCCCAGCGGGCGACCACTGCCGTCCTCGATTTTCAGGTGCTGCACCTCGGGGTAATCCGGCAACACCTTGGCCAGCAGCGGCTGGGCGGCCTGGCAATGGCCGCACCAGTCGGTGCCGAACTCGAGCAGGGTCATGCCGGGCATTGCCTGCACCTCGGCGGGCGTCGGGGCGGTGGCGCTATAGGAATTGCTCATGGGGTCTCCTTGCCGATGGCACAAACGAAACCGCCCCGTTGAGGCGGGGCGGTCGAGGATTGCAGCGTATCAGACGCCGTCGCTGAGCTTCTTGGCGACGGGTTTGACGCGCTCGGCGATCTCGCCTTCGATGCGCGTCACGGTATCGGCGATGCGATCCACATCGGGGCGCATCGAGCGGGCGTCTTCCATGATGCTCTTCAGGCGGCAGTGGCCGCTCAGTCCGCGGGCTACCAGCATGCCGCCAAACGCTGCACGCGCCAGGCCGAGTATGCCGCCACGCTTGAGGCCGCCACGGGCCATGGCGATACCGCTGCCGATGGACAGCGCACGCTCCCAACCCTGGACGTTACTGCTGCCTTGCTTATCGGAAATGGACATTGCGTTCGCTCCAGTCGGTGATTGATATCCAACCGACTGACCGCAGCGGCCTGGCGTTCGACCCTGCCGACAGGCGGATAACCGGGCGTGAACGAAACCGGCTGCCCTCGGGCAGCCCTGTGAAGCCAACCGATCAGACCAGCAAGGAAATCGCCCCGGTGATCACCGCCACGAAGGTGACGGCCAGCGACAGCAGCACCGCCCACTTCACCGTGGCTTTCTGGAAATCGCCGATGTCCTTGTCGACCATGCCGACCAGCAACAGGGTGGACGCCACCAACGGGCTCATCAGGTGCACCGGCTGACCGAGGATCGATGCCCGGGCGATTTCCAGCGGGCTGATGCCATAGGCCGCCGCGGCCTTGGCCAGAATCGGCACCACGCCGAAGTAGTAGGCGTCGTTGGACAGCACGAAGGTCAGCGGCATGCTGGTGATCGCCACCACCAGCGGGAACAGGTGCCCCCAGGACGGCGGAATCATGTCGACGATGCTCTGCGCCAGCGCGTCGACCATCCTGGTGCCCGAGAAGATGCCGGCGAACACCCCGGCGGCGAACACCAGCAGCACCACGGTCATGGCGTTGCCGGAGTGAGCCAGGATGCGTTCTTTCTGAATGTCGAGTTGCGGGTAGTTGACCATCAGGGCGATCACGAAACCGACCAGGAACAGCACCGCGGCGTGGGCCAGGCCCATCACCAGCGCGGTCATCACCGCGACCACCAGCAGCAGGTTGATCCACACGAAGCGCGGGCGCTTGTAGGGCTGGTCGCCGAGGATCTGCTTGATGTAGCACTCACCACCGCCGGCCTGCAGTTCGGTATTGCCGATACGCGCGCGCTCCTTGCGGCCCAGGATATAGGCGATCAGCACCACGCAGGCGGCGCCAGCGACCATGGTCGGCAGCAGCGGGATGAAGTAGTCGGAAGCATCCAGGCCCAGGGCGGCGATGGCCCGGGTGGCCGGGCCGCCCCAGGGAGTCATGCCGCTCATGATGCTCAGCGACAGCATCGACACCGTGGCGAGCACCATGGGGTTCATGCCGATGCGCCGGTACAGCGGCAGCATCGCCGCGCAGGTGATCATGTAAGTGGTGGTGCCGTCACCGTCCAGGGCGACGGTCAGCGACAGCAAGGCGGTGCCGACCGCGATCTTCACCGGGTCGCCATTGACCTTGTGCAGGATCACCCGGATCAGGGGGTCGAACAGACCGGTGTCGATCATCAGGCCAAAGAACAGAATGGCGAACAGCAGCAAGGCCGCCGATGGCGCGACCATCTTCAGGCCGTCGAGAATCATCTTGCCGGTGGAGTCGCCGAAGCCGCCGGCAATGGCGAATGCGATGGGAATGAAGGTCAGTGCCACGATGGGCGACATGCGCTTGGACATGATCATGTAGGTGAACACGACCACCATCGCCAACCCGAGTAGAGCGAGCATCTGAATTCTCTCTTGTTCTGTTATTGAGACGAGTATTCGCTGCCGCACCGGCACAGCCGCTGCGGCAGGCGTTCAGGCAAATGGTTACTTCAAGGGTGACTGGGGAGCCGCTTGCCAGGCAGGCTGCGTCTGGCTGCCTGGTGGCTCAGGCCGCTCGTCGAGCACGGCGTGCAGGGTTCGGCGATCACAGGCGCCTTCGGAGAGCGACACCACCACGGTGGCCACCGCGTTGCTGGCCAGGCTGGTGAGCGCGCGGGCTTCGGACATGAAGCGGTCGATGCCGATCAGCAGCGCCAGACCGGCGAGCGGCAGGTCGTGCAT